>Ga0067045_1002632_pt1 | contig 103834 bp, 109 predicted proteins | sample TerdegcTABiofilm_FD_59184 | JGI IMG/M metagenome (GOLD analysis project Ga0067045, IMG submission 59184) | Combined Assembly of (Gp0054472, Gp0054536) Wastewater bioreactor microbial communities from Singapore -Terephthalate degrading...
TCCCGCCCGCCGAGGCTGAGGCAAACTACTACCGGCAACTCGCCAGTCAGGTCTCCATGGTGGTGGCCTGACTTAAACCAACCGGCCTCCACGATTCCCGGGGCGGTTCAGGGTGCGCTGAGCGAGCTGGCGGACTTCGTTGGCCACGACGGCAAAGCCGCGCCCCTGCTCGCCGGCGCGCGCGGCCTCGACCGCCGCATTGAGCGCCAGGATGTTGGTCTGGAACGAGATGCCGTCGATCACCTGGATGATTTCCCCGATGCGATGCGACGAGCGGCTGATGTCGTGCATGGTGTCGATGACTTCGCTCACCGCCTGGTTCGAGCGGTGGGCCACGTCGGTGGCCTGGCTGGCCAAGCGCGCGGCCTCGCCCGCGGAGACCGTGCTTTGCTGCACCGTGCTGTTCATCTCGTCCATGGACGCGGCGGTCTGCTCCAGGCTGGATGCCTGTGTTTCCGTGCGGGCCGAAAGATCGTGGTTGCCGGCGGCGATCTCGCTGGAGGCGAGCTGCATGCCTTCGACCTCCGTGCGCACATCCGACACCACGGCCTGGAGGTTCACATTCAGCTGGTTCAGCGCGCGTGTCAGCTCGCCGAGCTCGCCGGTGTGCCGCTGCTCCAGGCGCACGGTCAGGTCACCGGCGGCCATGCGGTTGGCGAAGGACACGGAGGCCTGCATCGGTTTGATCAGCAGGTGGCGCATGAATGCCGCGGCCATGACCGCCACGACGACCGTCCCGGCCATCAGTGCGTGGCGGGTCGCTGGGCCGCGTCCCGCCGCCATCAGGCCCAGCCACTGGGCACCCAGGGCCAGCGCCACAGTCGTCGCGCTGAGTTGCTGGATCAGCGCCGCGCGGCGCCAGCGTTCCAGCCGGCCACGCCAGCCCGTGTGAACAGGCTGGCCCCGGTGCAAGGCCAGGCGCGGTTTGCGGCGACCGGCTTCTGCATGCAGCCGCGCATAGAGGGCTTCGGCGGCCCTGATCTGGGCCTGCGTCGGTTTGGTGCGCACCGACATGTACCCCACGGGCTGGCCGTTTTCGATCACGGGGGTGGCATTGGCCTGGACCCAGTAGAAATCACCGTTTTTGCGCCGGTTCTTCACCGCGGCCGACCAGGGGTGGCCGGATTTCAGGGAGTTCCACATGTCGCGGAAGGCCTCGGGCGGCATGTCCGGGTGGCGGATCAGGTTGTGCGGCTGCCCGATCAGCTCTTCCCGCGTGAAGCCACTGACCGCGATGAAAGCCGGGTTGCAGTAGGTGATGACCCCGCGAAGATTGGTTGTGGACACCAGCGTGGCGCCGTCGGGAATTTCGAATTCCTGCGTGGTGACGGGTAGGTTCTGGCGCATCGTGTTCCTCCTGGGATTTCTGGATACCCGCCTGGGCATCCCGGTATACCCATGTGAGCATCGTCACATTTGCACCAAAATTGAGTTTCTGGCGGACGTGCGGTATCCGCCAGAGAGGACCGATCGGTACCAGTCAACCGCCTGCCGCGCGCTGGCCTGGATAGCGCCGGTAGATCCGGCCGCTGCCATCGGCCTGGACCAACACCACGTCGTAGGCGTCCTGCCGGCCGCCGTAGACGGCGCCGTCCATGCCAGGGCTGCCGATCGGCATGCCGGGCACGGCCAGCCCGATCGCACGGGGTTGCTCGGCCAGCAGCGCATGGATGTCCCGCGCCGGGACATGCCCCTCGATCACATAGCCACCGACGCGGGCGGTGTGGCAGGAAGCAAATTGGGCCGGCATGCCCAGGCGTTGCCGCATCGCGGTGTTGCCAGTTTCGAACACCTGGGTCTCGAACCCCGATTGCTGCAGGTGGGCGATCCAGTCCTTGCAGCAGCCGCATTGCGGATCCTTCCAGACCTGGATGGTGGGCCGCTGCTTCGGGGTGGCGGCGCAGACCGGGGCGGAAAGGGCACTGGCGAGGGCCAGGAGAAAAGGGCGTCGCTGCATGGGTGCTCCGTGGGTTTTGAAAGGGGGGGCGGACGGGTCGATCACGCCCCGGTCAACTGGTTCCGCGCCTTGTCCAGCCACAGTTGCAGGTTGTCTGCCAGATCACGTTGGCTGAACGAGCAGCTTTCTTCGGTGAAAAGGGCACCGGCTTCCAGGCGGTCGAGCAAGTGTTGCAGCACCGTATCGAAGCGTGCCGGCAGAGCAGCGCGCAGCGCGGACGATGCACGGGCCTGGTCGGTAAAGGCGTGGACCGGCAGATCGCCGGCCTGCAGCCGCTGCAGTGCCTGTTCGAGTTGCTGCCAGTCGTGCAACGCGGGCGAGATGGGTGGAGCCGTTTTCATGGCCCTGAGCGTAGCAGTTGGGGCCGTTCTGCGGCCCGATACCTGAGGGTCGCGAACGGCCGTCCCGGTGGCGACAAGGGCAGTTGGCCCGCAGAGGCACCCGGTCTATGCTTGTTCCGCCTTCGGGCCTTGCAGAAATACCTACTAGGAGACATCGCTCATGGACATGCCGGTCGGCGCCCATCACCGCTTCTGGCCCCTGCGACTGCCGCACGCCATCGAAACCCCGGCCACCTCGCTCTGGTTCAACCTGGCGGTGAGCGCACAGCGCTACCCCGACAAGCCGGCGCTGGTGTTCTTTGACCGGCAGACCTCCTACCGCGAGCTGCACGACCAGGCCGAACGGCTGGCGGCCCACCTGCATGCCCGGGGGGTGCAGGCGGGCGATCGCGTGATCCTGTTCATGCAGAACTGCCCGCAGTGGATCGTGGCCTACTACGCCATCCTGCGGGCCAACGCGGTGGTCGTGCCGGTCAACCCCATGAACCGCGCCGAAGAGCTCAAGCATTACATCACCGACCCCGATGCGCGGGTCGCCATCTGTGCGGCCGATCTGGCGGGCGACCTGCTCAAGGCCAGTGCCGATCTGCCACCTGTGCAGCAACTGACCCACCTGGTGGTGGCGCACTACCACGATGCCATCGGGCCGCAGGCCGACATTCCCCCGGCCTGGGCCGAGTGGCTCGGGACACGGCACCCACTCCCGTCGTGCACGGGTGGCAGTGCGACCGACTGGGCCGAGGCGCTCGCCTGCACCGAGCCCGCGCCGGTGCACGATCGCCAGCCGTCCGACCTGTGCGTGCTGCCTTATACCAGCGGCACCACCGGCCTGCCCAAGGGCTGCATGCACACACACGCTTCGCTCATGCACAACGCGGTGGCCTGCCAGCTCTGGACCGGCGGGTCGGCGGCCAACGTGTCGCTGGTGGTGGTGCCCATGTTCCACATCACCGGCATGGTGGTGGGCATGCACTCGGGCATCTACACGGGGGCCACCCTGGTGCTGATGCCGCGCTGGGACCGCGAACTCGCCGGCCGGCTGATTTCGGCCTGGAAGGTCACACACTGGAGCAACATCCCGACGATGGTGATCGATCTGCTGGCCAGCCCGCGCTTTGACCAGTACGACCTGTCCAGCCTGGTCTTCATCGGCGGCGGCGGTGCGGCCATGCCGCAGGCCGTGGCCCAGCGCCTGCTGGAACAGTTCGGGTTGCGTTACGCCGAAGGCTATGGCCTGACCGAGACGGCTGCCCCCTCACACAACAACCCGCCCGATGCACCCAAGCAGCAGTGTCTGGGCATCCCGTTCCTGAGTGTGGACGCGCGGGTGGTGGACCCGGACACCCTGCAGGAGATGCCGGTGGGCGAAGCCGGGGAGATCATCATCCGAGGCCCCTCCGTCTTCAGCGGCTACTGGAAGCGGCCCGATGCGACCGAAGCCGCCTTCATCGAATTCGGCGGTCAGCGCTATTTCCGTTCGGGCGATCTGGGGCGGGTGGACGAGGATGGCTACTTCTTCATCACCGACCGCCTCAAGCGCATGATCAACGCCAGCGGCTTCAAGGTCTGGCCGGCCGAGGTCGAAGCGCTGATGTTCCGGCATCCGGCGATTGCCGAGGCCTGTGTCATCGGCACGCGCGACGCCTACCGAGGCGAAAGCGTCAAGGCCGTGGTGGTGTTGCGCGACGCGGCGCGGGGGCAGGTGACCGAGCAGCAGATCATCGACTGGTGCCGCGAGAACATGGCGGTCTACAAGATGCCGCGCGTGGTGCAGTTTGTCGACGCGCTGCCCAAGAGTGGCAGCGGCAAGGTCATGTGGCGCCTGCTGCAGGAGCAGGAGCCGGCCTGAGGCCGTGCCCCATCGGCGGCCGTGCCACACGCGCGCGCTGATGGCGACAATCGGGGCATGTCCGAGCTGATGATTGCCCTGCGCCGCTTCTGGCAGCCCCGCCACCCGCTGTTCTGGCTGGCGGTGACGCTGCAACTGCTGTCGTCCTTCATGACGACGGCGCTCTACGTCCGGGACATCGAGGGGCCGCTGCGCTGGGTGCTGTCCGTGTGTGCTTTGATCAACACCCTGGCGAGCTGGTGGCTGTTCGCGCGGGTCTGGCGCGAAGCAGCGCCGAACGCCGCAGAGTCCGGCATGGTGGAGCCGGGCGATCGGCCGCCGAGATAACGTCGGGTTACCGCCCCGGTGCCGGGCTGGTGGCGCCCTCGGACGGCACGATATGGCGGTAGGCATGCCAGGTGGCATGCCCGATCACCGGGCCAACGATGATTAGGCCCAGGAACGCCGGCAGCATGGCCAGGCCGATACTCAGCGTGACCAGGGCACCCCACTGCAGCATCACGCCCGGGTTCTGCAGGCAGGCCCGGATGCTGGTCAGGCCGGCCGACACCGCATCCACCTGCCGGTCCATGATCAGGGGAATGGAGATCACGCTGGTCACGAAGATCAGGCCTGCGAAAACGGCACCCACCACGGCGTAGGTGATCAGGAAACCGATGTTTTCCGGGTCGACCAGCATGGCCAGCAGATTGGCTTTTTCCGGCATGGTGTTGAAGCTCACCGCAAACACCACCAGCGCCGCACGGCCCCAGAGCATTTCCAGGATCAGCAGCACCCCCGCGAAAATGGCCATGATGCCCTTGGTGGGCCGCCAGGCGGCGAGCGATGCCCGCAGCGATGGCCGGCGGTCGTGCGTCTGCATGGCCTTGCTGGCGTCGTACAGGCCCAGGCACAGGAACGGGCCCATGAGCAGGAACCCAGCACTGAGGGCCAGCACATACTCGGGTGCTTTCTGGAACACCGCCAGCAGCGCGTGGCCCATGGCAAAAAAACACAGGCCGTAGAAAAGTCCGATACGCGGGCAGCGGCGAAAGTCTTCCCAGCCCAGTTGCAGCCACCGCCAGGGGTCGCTGGCGCGCAACTCGGCCAGCTTCCAGTGGAACACCGAGTTTTCGTCGACGGTGGGGGGGGAAGCCGGGTCGCTGGCGGGCCCGGGGACGACGGTGTCAGGTTCGCGATCAGGCACGCCCGGCACGGCGTGGATGGCATCGGCCATGGCAATCTCCTCTTGCAGGAGCAATATAGCCAGCGGCGGAGCCGGGTTTCACATGGTTTTCCCCATGCCGAGAGCGAGCAGATAGCGGTCAGGCGGCGTCGCGCCAGCCCGAGTCTTTCGCCGGCGAGGCCTGGTTGACTTTGGTGGGCTGGACGCGGCGCATGTGCAGCGCCAGGGCGGCGTCCAGCGACTGGGTGTGTTTGGCGAACCAGACAGCCAGTTCGCCCGCCATTTCGCGCACCGATGCATAGTCGGCAGCGCGGGCCAAAGCGGTGCCCTCCCGCAGCACGTTGAGCACCACACGGTGCTGAACGATGTGGTTGTCGGCGTTGGGGAAGCGGGTGCGGCGCATCCAGTCGTCTTCCATCTTGAAATGCGCGGTGGTGTGTTCGACCACGGCGCTCCAGGTATTGACCAGTTCATCATCCGGGGCTGCCTGGGCGCGCGCGAGCAGGTCCACGAACCCCCGGTGGACGGTGTCCATCGGTTCGTATTCCAGCAGCAGGGCATCGGTCCATTGCACGGTGTTCATGGCAGTCTTCTCTCGGTACGGCCCCAAGCTTGACAGCGGAGTGCTGTTGCGCTTTTGATCCAGCGCAGAAACTGCGTTCTGAAGGGCCGGTACCGGAGAGGACCCGGTCTGCGGGGGCGCGAAGCCGTCGGTACACTGCAACACATGCACGCCCAAGAGTTCCAGCCACCGTACACCCCGATCGCCTATGGCGTTACCACCCTTCGCCAGAATGGATATGCCTTGCTGCATGCTGCCGATGTCCAGGCGTGGCTGGCGGCGACCGCGGACGAACTGGGGGCGGTGCACGCGGGCTGGAACGCATTGCCGGCCGATGCCTATCTCAAGGATGGGGGGCGCTACCGCCGCCGCCGGCACAGTTCGTTTGTGGTCGAGGGCGAGCAGGTTCGGCTGGTGCCACACCGGGCGCACTGGCAGCCGCTGGAATACAACGCCTTGCACGGCGGCATGCAGCGCTGGTTTGAACCCATGCTGCCGCAGACGGTGGCGTTGCCGGTCTGGTCGCGCTTGCTCGCGCGTGTCGGTGAAACCGTGTCGGCCCTGCATGGTGAGCGCCCGTGGTTTGTCGAGGCGCACACCTTCCGCATCGACACCGCAGGGGGCATTGGCCGGCCCACCCCCGAAGGGGCCCATCGCGACGGGGTGGATCTGGTGGCGGTGTTCATGCTCGACCGCCATGCCATCAAGGGCGGCGAGAGCCGGGTGTTCGAGGCCAATGGTCCGGCCGGGCAGCGGTTCACCTTGAGGGAACCCTGGTCGCTGCTGTTGCTCGACGATGCCCGCGTGATCCACGAAACCACGCCGATCCAGCCCCTGTCGCCGGATGAACTGGGCTGGCGCGACACCCTGGTGCTGACCTACCGGCGCGACGGCTTCCAGGAAAGCTGACGCCGCGGTTCCGGGCTGGCCGGAGCGCCCGCTTCGGGTCTTGGATCAGGCTTCGGGGGTGCTTGCAGCGGGCGCGACGATGTGCGCGGGCAGGCGTCCCAGCAGCCAGCGCAGGGCCAGCGGCACCAGGACCAGATCGTCCACCACCCCGATGACGGGCAGCATGTCAGGCAGCAAGTCCAGGGGCGACAACAGGTAGAGCACGGCGAGCACCACGCCCCCTTTGAACCAGGTGGGTGTGTCGGGATGGCGCAGCGCGCGCCAGAGCCGCCGGGCGTCGGCGCGCAAGGTCATGCCGATCAGCATCGCTCGTTTCCACATGGCAGGGTCTCCGTGATGTCAACCAGAGGTGGACGGTAGACCGTCCCTGCGAGAAGGGGTTCCTTCGGTGGCCGGTGGGAGCCGGGCGGGCATGAAAAGACGCACAGCGCCTTTCGGGGCTGTGCGTTCGTTGTCGGGCCGCGAGGGCCCTGGCCTTACAGGCGCTCGAAGATCGCTGCGATGCCCTGGCCGCCGCCGATGCACATGGTCACCAGCGCATAGCGGCCTTGCACGCGCTGCAGCTCGTACAGGGCCTTCACGGTGATCAGCGCGCCAGTGGCCCCGATCGGGTGACCCAGCGAAATGCCCGAGCCGTTGGGGTTGACCTTGGCCGGGTCCAGGCCCAGTTCTTTGGTGACGGCGCAGGCCTGGGCGGCGAAGGCCTCGTTGGCCTCGATCACGTCCAGGTCGTTGACCGACAGGCCGGTCTTCTTGAGCACGGCCTGGGTGGCCGAGATCGGGCCCACACCCATGATCTTGGGGTCCAGGCCGGTGTGGGCATAGCCGACCAGACGGGCCAGCGGCTTGGCGCCACGCGCCTGGGCCACTTTCGAATCCATCAGCACCACGGCGGCTGCGGCGTCGTTGATGCCCGAGGCGTTGCCGGCGGTGACGGTACCGTTTTCCTTCAGGAACACCGGCTTGAGCTTGGCCATGTCTTCCAGCTTGCAGCCGGGGCGGAAATGCTCGTCGGCCGCGTAGGCCACCTCACCCTTCTTGCTCTTGAGCATGACGGGCACGATCTGGTCCTTGAAGCGGCCTTCGGCAGTGGCGCGTTCGGCGCGGTTGTGGCTTTCCACGGCCAGCGCGTCCTGCATCTCGCGGGTGATGCCGTATTTGGCGGCGACGTTTTCGGCGGTCACACCCATGTGGATGTTGTGGAACGGGTCGTGCAGGGCGCCGATCATCATGTCCACCATCTTGGTGTCGCCCATGCGGGCGCCCCAGCGCATGTTGAGGCTGGCGAAGGGTGCACGGCTCATGCACTCGGCACCACCGCCGATGGCGATGTCGGCATCGCCCAGCTGGATGGTCTGGGCTGCCGACACGATGGCCTGCAGGCCCGAGCCGCACAGGCGGTTGACGTTGAAGGCGGGCGTGCCTTCGCCAACGCCGCCATTGATGGCGGCCACGCGCGAGAGGTACATGTCCTTCGGTTCGGTGTTGACCACGTGGCCGAACACCACATGGCCGATGTCCTTGCCGTCGGTCTGGGCGCGGGCCAGCGACTCGCGCACCACCAGGGCGCCCAGCTCGGTGGGGGGGGTGTCCTTGAGGCTGCCTCCGAAGGTACCGATAGCGGTACGGACAGCGCTGACGACGACGACTTCACGGCTCATGGCGGGCTCCTTGGATCGGGATGGGGAAACACGGTCGTGCTGCAGTGCACCACCCACAATGGTAAACCGCCCCCGTTCCCCGGACGCGTCAACTGCGCGATAGCGGGCGCTCGGGGGGCGCTGTGCTGGCAGCCTCGGCGGCCGGCAGGCAGCGGTGCAGGCAATGGTCCATGTGTGCCTGGGCTGCTGCCTTGGCACCTTCTGCATCGCGCCGGAGCAGGGCTTCCATCATCGCGCGGTGTTCGGCCATGACTTCGTTCCGGTGCGTGCTCCAGGCATCGCCTTCGCGGGACGCCTGGATGGTGCCCCGGATGTGTTCCGAGAGGAAGTCCAGGAAGCTGGCGAACAGTTCGTTGCCGGAGGCCTCGGCGATGCGGCGGTGGAACAGCACATCGGAGCCCACGCTGTCGTGGCCGGCGGCGATGTCGGTCTCCATGGCGCGGTAGGCCTCGGCGATGGCTTGCAGCTGTGCGTCGGTGGCGCGCTGCGCCGCCAGGAAGGCGGCCTGGACCTCGACGCCTGTGCGCAGTTCGAACAGCTTTTGCGGGCCGGGTGCCGCCGACGGGGCGTGCGTGAGCCGGAAAGGCCGCGCCATGGTGGTCGGGCTGACAAAAGCCCCCGAGCCTTGCCGGGTCTGGATGAGCCCTTCGGATCTGAGCGAGGACAGCGCTTCGCGCACGACGATCAGGCTGACGCCGAAGTGCCGGGCCAGCTCCTGCCCGGTGGGCAGTTGCTGGCCGGGCTTGAGCGCGCCGCTGCGGATCTGGTCACCCAGCCGCTGGGCCAGGCGATCGGTCAGGGTCAGCTTGGCGAGATCGTCGACGGGAAGTTCGTTCATTGTGTGGTGGATGATGCCACGCCATTTTCCCGGTCGGCCACGTCGAGCAGGTGGGGGACAAAGGCGTCGCCCAGTCCCTGTTCGTTGGCCAGGGTGTAGGCCGACAGGGCCGCCTCGCTGATCCGCCGGTTCGCGCCGGCGGCCTGCGCCATGGCGCCGTGGTAGCGCATGTCCTTCAGCGCGTTGGCCAGCGAAAAACGGAACGACCGGTCGTTGCCTTCTTCCACGTAGGGCCGCAGGCGCTGGAAGGCGGTGCTGTTGGCGCCGCCAGAGGCGATCACGTCGCCCAGCACGGTGGTGTCCACGCCGGTCTTGCGGGCCAGCGAGAAGGCTTCGGTCAGCACCGCGGCGTTGGAGAGCACCACGAACTGGTGCAGGAGTTTGACGGTGTGGCCGGAGCCGGTGGGGCCGCAGTGATAGAGGTTGCGGGCCCAGCAGCGCATCAGCGGTTCGAGCGCAGCCAATGGCGCCGGATCGCCCCCCAGCAGCAGGTTGATCGAGCCCGTTTCGGCGTCGCTCGGGGTGCCGGTCATGGCCGCGTCGACGAAGCAGGCGCCATGGCCGGCCAGTGCGCCGGCGCAGCGCAAGGTCGTCTCGGGCAGCGAGGTGGACAGGTCCACCACGGCCAGGCCGGGACGGGCGGAGCGGTGGATGCCCTGGTCGCCGAGCACGATGTCTTCGACCTGGGGGGCGCCGGTCACGCAGATCACCACCACGTCGCTCTGGGCCGCCAGTTCTGCCGGTGTCTGGGCCGTTTGGGCGCCCTGGGCCAGCAGGTCGGCCATGGCGACGCGGTCCTGTTCGCGGTGCACGAGCAAGGTCAGCGGGTACTTTGCCTGGAAGGTCTGGCGCGCCAGGGCGCCGCCCATCAGGCCCAGGCCGATGAAACCGACGCGCGGCAGGGTGGGATGGTGGTCGGGCTTGTTTTCGGTGGTCATGGTGAAATTTAAAGCATGTAACATGGTTATAATAAGACTAATTCGAGCCCACGGAGACACTTCATGCTCAACCGACTCAAACAAAAACTGCTGGCGCGCCAGGCGGGGCTGCTCAATGGCTGGCTGGTACTGGGCAGTCCGGCTGTGGCCGAGGTGATGTCCCGGCAGCCCTGGGATGCTTTGACGGTGGACATGCAGCACGGCCTGTCCGACTACGAAACGACCGTGGCCATGCTGCGGGCCATGAACGGCAGCGACGTGACGCCCATGGTGCGTGTGCCCTGGCTGGAGCCCGGCATCATCATGAAGATGCTGGACGCCGGGGCGCTGGGGCTGATCTGTCCCATGATCAACACCCGTGAGCAGTGCGAACAGTTCGTGGCGTGCTGCCGCTATGCACCGGCCGGTGCGCGCAGTTTCGGCCCGACCCGGGCCCCGCTGGCGCACGGTGCGGACTACTGGAAGCACGCCAACGAGCAGGTGCTCACCTTCGCGATGATCGAAACCGAGCAGGCGGTGAACGACATCGAATCGATCCTGTCGGTGCCCGGCCTGGACGGGGCCTACATCGGCCCGTCGGACCTGAGCCTCACGCTGGGTCTCGACCCGCTGACCGACTTGTCGCACCCCCAACTGCTGGCCGCGATCGGGCGCATCCGCGAGGTGGCCGACGCCCTGGGCAAGTTCACCATCATGCATTGCTCACCAGTGGACTACGCGCTGAAGATGGCCGGTGGCGGCTTCTCCATGCGCACCGTGTCCAACGACGGGCGCCTGCTTGCACAGGCCGCGGCCGACCTGTTTCGCCAGGTCCGCGAGCCGTCGGCCAGCGGCAGCGCCGGCCACTGACGCCGGGCGATCTCGTAATGGCTGCGACGCGCCCGGTGCTGGGCATCAACACCGACATGTTTGCGCGCGTCTCGAACCTGGGGCGCCTGGTGGTGCATTTTCAGACGCGTTTGCAAGGGCTGGCGCGTCGGGCTACGACGGCTTCGTCGGATGTGAATACCGCCCACCCGTCAGCAACGCTGTCGGGCCGAGGTGGTTGAGGAACTGAAAAGAGGGACAAGCATGAAGATACTGATCACGGGTGGTGCCGGCTTCCTGGGCACCCGCCTGGCCAACGCCTTGCTGGACCGCGGCGCCCTGGGTGGGCGGACCATCGAATCGCTGGTGCTGGCCGACCTGGTGGCGCCCCGCGACCCCCGCCTGCTCGGGGATGCCCGCGTGCGGGGTGTGAGCGGAGACCTGCTCGGGCAGATTCCGGCGCTGTTCGGGCAGCCGTTCGATGCGGTGTTTCATCTGGCGTCTGCCGTGTCCGCCGAGTGCGAGGCCGATTTCGAACTGGGTCTGCGGTCCAACCTCGACAGCACCCGCGCGCTGCTGGACGCTTGTCGCCGCCAGCGCACGGGTGGCGGGCCGGCACCGCTGTTCTTCTTTTCGAGCTCGGTGGCGGTCTATGGCTCCGATCCGGCGCTGCCGTTGCCGGTCGTGGTGGACGACCGCACCCTGCCGACGCCGCAGTCGAGCTATGGCGTGCACAAGTTCGTCTGTGAGCAACTGGTGGCCGACTACACCCGCAAGGGCTTCATCGACGGGCGCACCGCCCGCCTGATGACGGTGTCCGTGCGGCCGGGCAAGCCCAATGGCGCGGCGTCCAGCTTCCTCTCGGGCATCATCCGCGAGCCGCTGGCCGGGTTGGTATCGGTCTGCCCGGTGGCGCCCGAGACCCCGGTGGCGCTGGCCTCGCCCGACACCACGATCGCGGGCATCCTGGCTGTGGTCGAAGCCACGCGCGAGGCTTTCGGTGGCCGTACAGCCATCAACCTGCCGGCCCTGACCGTGACCGTGCAGCAGATGCTCGACGCGCTGGGCCGCGCTGCGGGTGCGGAGGCGGTGGCACGGGTGCGTTTCGCGCCCGATGAGGCCATTGCCCTCATCGTCGGGGGCTGGCCCTCGCGTTTCGAGAGCGCGCGGGCCAAGCGCCTGGGCCTGCCCCGGGACGCCGATTTCGACGCGGTCATCGCGCAGTACCGCGAACAGGTGGCCCGCGCCGCGGTCTGACCGCGCCCGTTCCTTTCCCTTTCCGTTCCACTCCAGGAGACATTGACATGCACGCTTCGCTTCCCCGCATTGCCCGCCGCGCCCTGCTTGCCGGCGTGGCGGCCCTGGCGGTTTCGCCGGTTTTCGCGGACAACTACCCCTCGCGGCCGGTGCGCCTCGTGGTCCCGTTCCCGCCCGGCGGCGCGGTGGATCTGTATGCGCGCCATGTGCAGCCCGAGCTGCAGAAGCGCCTGGGGCAGCCCGTGATCATCGACAACCGCACCGGGGCCAGCGGCATGATCGGTGCGGAAAACGTCGCCAAGTCGGCACCGGACGGCTATACGCTGCTGCTGGGCAACATCGCGGTGCTGGCCATGAACTCGGCCACGCTGCCCAAGGTGCCTTACGACCCGCTCAAGGACTTCACGCCGGTGATGCAGACGGTGATGGTGCCCTACGTGCTGGTGGTCAATCCGTCCACCCCGATCAAGACCGTGGCCGACCTCGTGGCACAGGCCAAGACCGCGCCCGGTCAGCTGACCTATGGTTCGTCGGGTGCCGGCAGTGCGCAGCACATGGCGGCCGAGTTGTTCAAGTCGCGCACCGGCGCCGAAATGACGCATGTCCCCTACAAGGGTGTGGGGGCTTTGGTCACCGACCTGATCGCGGGCCACGTCCAGGTGGCGTTTGCCGATCAGGCCAGCATGATGCCCCACGTGAAGGCCGGCAAGCTGCGCCTGATTGCCGTGGCCCGGGCCACGCGGGTGCCGAGCCTGCCCGATGTGCCCACCATCGCCGAAGCCGCCAACCTGCCGGGATTTGAAATCACCGGTTGGCAGGGGGTGGCAGCGCCGGCCGGGACGCCCGACAGCGTGGTGCGCACGCTCAACACGGCGTTCAACGAAGTGCAGGCCCTGCCGACGATCAAGGAGGCCATGGAAGCGGCCGGCCTGACCCTGGTCGGTGGCAAGCCCGAAGATCTGCGCCAGCACATGCAGAAAGAGATGGATCTCTGGAGCAAGGTGGCGCGCGACACCGGCGTCAAGACCAACTGATGCCGCAATCAGCCCGGAAGCCGCAGGCTGGTCGCCGCGGCCGCGGTCACTGACGCACGTCGGCGACCGGCTCCTGGCCAAAGTCGGGGCGGTGCAGCCAGCCCAGCACCTGGCTTGCCGCTTCGTCGGGGCTGCTCAGCAGGCCGCGGTCCTTCAGGTCCAGGAATCGCTGCAGGTCCGGGAAGGCACCGGGGTCACCGGTCCGCAGATGCTCCTGCATGTCGGTGTCGACCACACCCGGCGCGAGCGACACCAGGCGGGCGCCTTGGGGGTATTGCACCTCTTCCAGCGCGCAGCAGCGCGTGAAATGGTCCATCCCCGCCTTGGCGGCGCAGTAGGGCGCCTGCGCCGCCATGGGGCGGCGCCCCAGCCCGCTGGAGATGTTGAGGACTTTGCGCGGCCCTTGCCAGCCGCTGTCGACCCAGGTCCGTGTGGCGTGGAGGAAGGCCGCGGTCAGTTGCATGGGGGCTTCCAGGCCGACGCGCAGCGCCTGTGCCAGTTCGCCGGGCGGGCAGTTGGCCAGCGGGGCGATGCGGGGAATCACGCCCGCGTTGTTGATCAGCGTGGCACTGGCGATGCTCGGTGCATCGAGCTGCCCGAGCCAACGCGCAAGGCGGTCCGCCACCGGAGCGGGTTCCGCCAGATCCACTGGCCAGTGCAGCAACGTGGCGCGCCGTGCCACAGCCAGTTCGGCCAGATCCTCACCCCCGTTTCGCGACAGGCACAGCAGCACGAGACCGGGGGCGAGCAACTGGCGCGCCATGGCCAGGCCCAGTCCGCGTGAAGCGCCGGTGAGGATGACGAGGTCGTGCATGGACTGGGGTCTCGGGTCAGGGTCAGAAGGGGCAGGGGGCCGCGAAGCGCAGGGGCTCGCCCGTGACGGGGTGGGGGATCTCCAGCGTCAGGGCATGCAGCAGCAGACGGGGCACGAGGGCCTGCTGGGCCGGTGTGGCGTACAGCGGGTCGCCGAGGATGGGGTGGCCGATGGCTTGCAGGTGCACGCGCAACTGGTGCGAACGGCCGGTGACTGGCTCCAGGTCGAGCCGGGTGCCGCCGGCGGGGGCGGGGCCATCGCCGAGCCGCCAGCGGGTCAGGCTGGGTTTGCCCAGTTCGGGGTGCACGATGCTGCGCGGCCGGTTGAGCCAGTCCACCAGCAACGGCAGGTCGATGGTGTTCCAGCCGTTGTCGGGTTGCGGGTTGGGCAGGGTGCCGGCGACCACGGCCACGTAGCGCTTGTGCACCTGCCGGCGCTCGAACGAGCGGCTGAGGGCGCGCTGGGCCTCGATACCGCGCGCCATGACGACCAGGCCCGAGGTGGCCATGTCCAGCCGGTGCACCACCAGGGCGTCGGGCCAGGCGGCCTGGGCGCGGGTGCTCAGGCAGTCCTGCTTGTCCTCGCCGCGCCCGGGCACGGCCAGCAGGCCGGCCGGTTTGTCGAAGACCAGCATCGCGTCGTCGGCATGGAGGAGGTTCAGGACCGGTGTCATCAGGAACCTGCGTCGGGGGTGGGGCCCAGGGCCTGCAGCAGTTCGGCGGTGTCGAGGCTGCGCGCCGCCCCGAAGCCGGCGATCTGGCGGGCCTGCTGCACCCGCACGCGCACGAAGCGGAAGTCGCCCAGTTCGGTCATGGGCTGGGCTTCGGGGAAGCGGGCGAGGTACACGGCGCAGCAGGCGGCGGCATCGGCCTCGTCGGGGTCGACGAAGCGGGCCTGGCCCTGCAAGGTCACACGGGGCAGGGCGTGCACGGGTTCACCCGGCTGTTCCGGCTCGGCCACCAGCAGCGAGACCTGGGAGTGCCGCCGCAGGTTGCGGGTATGGGCGGCAAGCCCGCTCACGTGCAGCACGAGTTCGCGGGTGTGCGGATCGATGGCAAACGGCACGCGGGAAACGAAGACCGAGGCGTCGGCCTCGTCCAGCGTGCCCAGGGCAGCGGTGCGCTGGTGGTTCAGGAGGCCGCGCAGCGCCCGCGTCAGGCTGTGCTCTCCCATCGCCGTGATCAGCGGACGATGATGTCGGCGCGCCGGTTGCGGGGCTCGCTCACTTCATCGTCCGTGGGCACCAGGGGTTCGCGCTCGCCCCGGCCGACGGGCTCGATCCGGTCGCCCTGGAAGCCCTGTTCGATCAGCAGGTCTCGGATGGCGTTGGCGCGCTGCAGCGAGAGGCGGTCGTTGGTGTCGGCCGGGCCCTGCCGGTCGGTATGGCCCACGACGATGATCTCGCCACCCGCGCGGGAGCGGGCCGTTTCGATCACGGTCGGCAGCAGGGCACGCGACTCGGGGGTCAGCTCGGCGGTGCCGGTCTGGAAATGCAGGGTGAAGGTCTGGCCGGCTGCTGGCTGGAGCCGGAGCAGGGCCGGATAGTCCTCGGCCACTTCGGCCGCGGTGGTGAGGCCGCTTTCCACGCTCCCGCGGGGCGACACCGCGACGGTCTGATAAGGCCGGTTCAGTTCATTGACCTGCTGGCCCATGGTGACCGTGACCGCGCTGGGCCGACCGCCCTCCTGGGGCAACAGCACCACCTTGCTGGCCGGCGCGCAGGCCGTCAGCAGAGCAAGCAGGGCGACAGGGAAGGGCCGGAACAGCCAGGCAGACAGGGGTGTCAACGTTCGACAGCGCAAGCGCGAAAAAATGCGCGCGAACGTGGTGCGCGCGCGTCACCGGCGAAGTCTACTATGGTCCTTGTAGTGTTTGCGCAGGTAGACGTGCAGCGGCTCGATCGGTGGGTTGGCTTCCACAATGAAGTCGGTGCCCCGCACGCCCACCACGGACGTGGGGGTCTGCACCTTGAAGCGCTCGGGGTTGACCTTGGCCAGCAGCCCGGTGACGACCCGCACCGATCCCTGCAGCAGGTCGAGCAGGAAGTTGCCTTCCTGCGTGGTGCTGTCGTACTGGAAGCGGCTGAGGTCCATCACGGTTTCAGGGCCTGCGGTCAGCACGGTGCCGTCCTTGAGGATCACGCTGGCCGCGCCGCCCGGGCCGGTCTGGATGCGGCCGGCCTCGGTCACGGGGTCGCCCGAACGCACCGGCGCGCGCACCCCGTCGCGCACCAGCCAGACCTCGCCTTCGATCTGCTTGAACGTGCCGACGCGTTGGCCCGTCGGCTCGGCCGAGGCGCAACCCAGGGCCAGGCCTCCCGACAAAACAAGGGTGGTGGCCAGATGGCGAAGGCGAAAGGCAGACATGGCAACTCCGGATGGACGGCAGGGGCAGGGCACGACATGGTAGGCGGGTATCGCAGGGTCCCGCAAGGGAGAGGCGGCCGTTCTAGAATCCCCGCGTTAAATCCATCATCTCCCGTGCCGGGTTGTTTGGCACGGCGACAACACCGCCACCCCTTGATGACTTTGCTGCTGGCGCCCATGGAGGGCTTGCTCGACGCGACCCTGCGCGACGTGCTGACCCGCACCGGAGGCCTGGACCGCTGCGTGAGCGAGTTCATCCGCGTCACAAACACGCTGCTGCCGGATCGGGTGTTCCTGCGCGTGGTGCCCGAGCTGCTCCAGGGCGGGCGCACGCTGGCCGGCGTGCCGGTGCGGCCCCAATTGCTGGGGTCCGACCCGGTCTGCCTGGCCGACAACGCGGCCCGCTTGGCCACGCTGGGACCGCCCGGTATCGATCTGAACTTCGGCTGTCCGGCCAAGACGGTGAACAACAGCCGGGGCGGTGCCGTGCTGCTCGATGAGCCCGAGTTGGTGGGCCGCATCGTGGCCGCGGTGCGGCGGGCCGTGCCGGCGCATGTGCCCGTGTCGGCCAAGATGCGGCTGGGCTTCAACGACGACCGGGTGGCCGAAGACTGCGCCCAGGCCATCGCCGAGGCCGGTGCCGACGAGTTGGTCATTCACGCCCGGACCAAGGCGCACGGCTACCGGCCGCCGGCCTACTGGGAGCGCATCGCCCAGGTGCGCGAAGCGGTGCCGGCGCTGCGCCGCATGCCGGTGATCGCCAACGGCGAGATCTGGAGCGTGGCCGACGCCCGGCGCTGCCGCGAGGTGACCGGCTGCGACGCGCTGATGATCGGACGCGGCATGGTCGGCGACCCGGGGCTGGCGCTGGCCATTCGCGGGCAGGATGGCGTGCCCTGGTCACAGATCGAACCGCTGCTCGGCCTCTTCTGGGACCGCGTGAGCGCACGCGTGGAGCGCCGCCACCGCGCGGGCCGGCTCAAGCAGTGGCTCAACTACCTGCGGCGCACCTATCCCGAGGCGCAGGTCGCGTTCGACCAACTGCGCCTGCTGCACGACCCGGTGCTCATCGAGGCCTGGCTGGCACCCCGGCGCGCGCCGGCCTCGCCGCAGCCGGCCTGAGCGGGCGCCGTTTCGGACCGGTGCCGTCCGGCCGGTTCCGCTGCCTGCCTGCTTTCCCGGTTTTCTGCCGCCGGCCCGCACGGAGGGCAGGCGGCGACAGGGCTGTGCGGTGCGCGCCAGCACAAACACGCCAGCCGTGTTAAGTTCCGGCCCCAAAAAGACCCCTCCCGACGCCCCTATGAGCACACTGGAACAACGGCTGAGCGCCCTTTCGCAAGAGCGTTTGAGCGGCATGCGTCGCGGCCTCGAAAAAGAAAGCCTGCGCGCACAGCCCGACGGCAAGCTGGCCCTGACCCCGCACCCGCCGGCGTTGGGCAGTGCGCTCACGCACCCGCACATCACCACCGACTATTCGGAATCGCAGCTGGAACTCATCACCGGCGTGCACGCGTCGGTGGACCAATGCCTGGCCCAGCTCACCGAAGTTCACCAGTTCACCCTGCGTAGCATCGCGGCGCAAGGTGGCGCGGCCGGCGAAGAGATGCTGTGGGCGTCCAGCATGCCCTGCGGGCTGCCCACCGACGAGACCATTCCGTTGGGCCGCTACGGCAGCTCCAACGTCGGCCGGGCCAAGAGCGTCTACCGCATGGGCCTGGGCCATCGCTACGGCCGGCGCATGCAGACCATCAGTGGCATCCACTACAACTGGTCATTGCCCGGCATCGACAACGAAGGCTACTTTGCGCTGATCCGCAACTTCCGCCGCCACGCTTTCCTGCTGCTGACCCTGTTCGGCGCTTCGCCGGCCGTGTGTTCCAGTTTCGTCGAGGGCCGGCCGCACGCGCTGCAGCCGCTGGGCCAGGGTGGCACGCTGCACATGCCGCACGGCACCAGCCTGCGCATGGGCCGGCTGGGTTACCAGAGCGAGGCGCAGGCCACGCTGGCGGTGAGCTACAACAGCCTCGAAGGCTACGCCGCCTCGCTGCACGACGCGCTCACGCGGCCCTGGCCGGCGTATGAGGCGGTGGGCATCCGCAATCCGGGGGGCGACTACAACCAGCTGGCCACCACGCTGCTGCAGATTGAAAACGAGTTCTACGGCACCATCCGGCCCAAGCGCGTGATCTTCCAGGGCGAGCGACCGCTGCACGCGCTGCGCGAGCGCGGGGTGGAGTATGTGGAAGTGCGCCTGCTCGACCTCAACCCCTTCGAGGCGGTTGGCGTTGACGCCGCCACGCTGCGCTTCATCGACGTGTTCCTGCTGCACTGCCTGCTGGCCGACAGCCCGCCCGACACGCCCGACGAGATCCGCGAAATCGCCCAGAACCAGCACATGACGGCTGCGCGCGGGCGCGAGCCTGGTTTGCAGCTGCTGCGCCAGGGGCAGTCGGTGGCGCTGGCCGACTGGGGGCTGGACATCATCGATGCCCTGGTGCCGATCGCCGCCGCCCTGGATGCCACCCACGGTGGCCACGAGCACCGCGACGCCGTGGCGGCGGCCCGTGCCGCGCTGCTGGCGCCCGACACGCTGCCGTCGGCCCAGGTGCTGGCGGCGATCCGTTCGCAGCACGCCGACTCCTTCGTGGCCTTTGCGCGGGAACGCTCGCAGCGCATCCGCGACCACCTGCTGGCGCTGCCCTGGGAGGCCGACGCGCAGGCCCGCTACGAAGCCATGGCCGCCCAGTCGCTGCAGGACCAGCGCGCCATCGAAGCGGCCGACACCATGCCCTTCGAGGTCTACCGGCAGGAGTACGTTTCGCCGGCGCGCCTGGGCCAGCCGCGCGCCGCGACTGCCGCGCACTGAACCGCCAGCGGCGGCATCAACCGTCGACCGGCGGGGCGAGCGTCACGTCGCTCGCGGGGTGCGCCACACAGGGCAGCACCGCACCACTGGCTTTTTCTTCCGGCAGCAGGCCTGGCCAGGCCACGCTGTAGCGCACGGCACCGTGGACCAGTTGGCCGATGCAGGTGCGGCAGGTGCCATTGCGGCACGACGCAGGCCAGACCTGCCCGGCCGCGTGCAGCGATTGCAGCAGCGTGCGCTCGGCCGGCGCAGGCACGGTTTCGCCCGAGTCCGCCAGATGCAGTGCAAAAACTGCCGGATTCACGGCATTTCCCGCGGTATCTGGTCGCTGCGGGAAGTGTTTTCCCACTGCCTGTTGAATAAGCAGGTCAAAGAACGTCCTTTGGAATCAATGGGTTACGGTGTTCGTACAGACATGGTCATGGGTTATGCACAAAGTTGTCCCGGATTTCGAGGGAAAAGTGGACAACTTGGGATCCCGAGTGCCGGTTTTTTGGGCAGGTTGTTGAACAGCCTAGGGCCACAAGCACTTGCGCACGCCGTACAGACATGCCCCGGAATTATTCACAGGGTTGTCCAGAGAAGCTCGGGACAACCGCGAGCGCCGGAAAGCGGGCGGACTTTGGGACAATGGCAGATGGTTTTTTCTCAAGCGATCGTTTCATGAGCATTCAATGGTTTCCCGGTCACATGCACCTCACGCGCCAGGCGATCGCCGAGCGCGTGAAGGCCATCGACGTGGTGATCGAGATGCTCGATGCCCGTCTGCCCGGCTCCAGCGCCAACCCGCTGATGCGCCAGCTCACCAGCGGCAAGCCGACGCTGAAGATCCTCAACAAGCAGGACATGGCGGACCCCGAGCGCACCGCGCTCTGGCTGGCGCACTACAACGCCCAGCCGGACACGCAGGCGATTTCGCTCGACGCCAGCGTGACGGCGCCAGCGCGCGCGCTGATCGACGCCTGCCACTGGCTGGCGCCACACCGGGGTGGCATGTTCAAGCCCATGCGCGTGCTGATCTGCGGCATCCCCAACGTGGGCAAGTCCACGCTGATCAACACGCTCAAGGGCCGCAAGGCGGCCAAGACCGGGGACGAGGCCGGCGTCACGCGCACCGAAGCCCGCATCGTGCTGGCCGACGATTTCTACCTCTACGACACGCCCGGCATGCTGTGGCCGCGCATCATCGTGCCCGAGAGCGGCTACAACCTGGCCGCCAGCGGGGCAGTGGGCAAGAACGCCTACGACGAAGAGGAAGTGGCCTACGAGCTGTTGGCCAAGCTCAAGACGGACTACCCGGCGCTGATGGAGGCGCGCTACCAGGCCGGCCTTTCACCCGAAGCCTGGGCGCAGGCCACGGACGACGCCTTGCTCGAAGCCATTGGTCGCAAGCGTGGTGCGCTGGCCGCCGGAGGCAAGGTCAACATCCAGAAGGCGGCCGAGCTGGTGATCGCCGACTTTCGCGCCGTGCACATCGGCCGCATCACGCTGGAAACGCCCGAACAGTTTGCACGCTGGCTCAAGGCCGGCCAGCAGGCCGACAAGGAACGGGCCGAACGCAAGAAAGCGCTGCGCGAAGCGGGCCTGATCGGCCCGGCACGGGGCGGCGCCCGGCGCCCGGGCAAGCCGCGCCCGCCGTCGCGCTGAAGGGGCGCCTCAGCCGGCTTCGGGCTGTTGCAGCGCTTCCAGCTCCTGGGGTGGGGCGACGGTGACCGCCACGTCCAGCGCATGGCCGCTGCTGCCTTGGATGACGCCGCGCATGGGCGAGACGTCGGCGAAGTCGCGCCCGGTGGCCAGGGTGATGTAGTCCTCGCCGGGGCTGCCCCAGCCGCAGCGGTTGTTGGTGGGGTCGAAGTCGAACCAGGCGCCCAGCGCCGGTTCCGTTTCGGGCGTGTCGCCGTCGTCGGAGCGGACGCCGGAGTCGGGCGGCAGTGGCACATAGACCGACACCCAGGCGTGCGAGGCATCGGCGCCGATCAGGCGCGGCCGGCCCGGTGGCGGTTCGGTCAGCAGGTAGCCGCTGACATAGCGCGCGGGCAGGCCCAGGCTGCGCAGGCAACCGATCATGATGTGGGCGAAGTCCTGGCACACGCCCTTGCCTTGTTCCAGCGCCTGCAGCGCGGGGGTATTGACCTCGGTGCTGGCGGTTTCGTAGGTCAGCCCGGTGTGGATGCGTTCCATGAGCGCCCGAGCGGCCTGCAGCATGGGCAGGCCGGCGGCGAACGCCGGCCGCGCGAAATCGGCGAAGGCATCGTCGCGCGGCACGTGGGGCGAGGCGAACAGGAATTCGCAGGCTGGGTCGTAGGGCGCGCCGGCGCGGTAATGGAAGCGACGGCGCACGTCTTCCCAGCCCAGGCGTTGCCACGCCGGGCTGTCGGGCAGGGGGGCGGGCGCGCTGGTGCGCACCAGGCTGTCGGCTTCGACGGTGAGCACTTCGTGCGGGGTCTGCAGCGAAAAAAAGGTGCTCTGGTTGCCGAAGGCGTCGACGCGGCGCGTGCAGGTGGCGGGTTCGGGGTCGATGCGCAGCGCATGGGCCACCAGGGTCTGCGAAGCGGTGTCGGCGGGCGTGAGGTGGACCATGTGCTGGGCCAGGTCGACGTTGCCGTGGTAGCGGTAGGTGGTGGCGTGCAGGACGCGCAGCAGCATGGTGTCAGGCCCCGAGCGAACGCCGCCGCTGGTCGGCGTGGCTGAAGTGCAGCCGGGTGATTTCGTTGGACAGGTCGGCAGCGGCCAGCTCGCAGCCGTCGAGCAGCTGTGCCAGTTCGCCATAGACGAGCTGGCCGTCTTCTTCGCGCCGCTGCCAGTGGCACAGCTCGGTGAGCACCCAGATGTCGGGATCGGGCAGGCCCATGGCCAGCACGGCGTCGCGCGGGGTGGCGCTTTGCGACAGCTTGGCCAGGCGCGAGCGCAGGGTCTGTACCACCCAGGCCAGCGAGCGCGGGTTGTCGCGGTCCATGACCAGCAGGTCGATCAGGGCCACCATGTCGCGGCGCTGCTGGTACATGGCGTGGAAGGTGATGGTGCTGTCGAACAGCGCGACCATGGCCTCGAACCCGGCGGGATCTTCCATGCAGCGGTGTTCGAGCCCGAGTTCGAGCGCGCGCGCGAGCGTGATCAGGCGTTCGATGTGCCGGCCCACGGAAAGCAGTCGCCAGCCGTTGTCGCGCACCATGCGGTCGGTCTGTGAGCCGGTGATGGCGGCCAGCAGCTCGCTGGCGTTGTGCAGGGCGGCGAGCGCCTCGGCGGTGCCGTATTCGGCATCGGCCGCCATGGCGGCGCAGTCGTGGGCGAACTCGGCCTCGGTGCGCTCGATCAGGTTCCAGTGTTCGGGCGAGAGCCGGTCGCGCACCTGGGCGGCCGCGTTCTTGAGGGCGCGCAGGTTGTAGCCGACGCTGAAGCTGCGCGCATGCAGGGGAGAGTCGGGCGCGGGCGCCAGACCGGCCATGAGCGAGCGCGCGAACACGCGTGTCGAGTGTTCGGCGGAAGGCACGTCGGCCAGCACCAGCGCGTGTTCGCGCGCCAGCTCCGACAGCCAGGCCAGCAGCGGGCGCGAACTGGGTTCTTCGCCTCCCAGGTGGTCCAGCACGATGCGGGCAAGCCGGATGCCGTTTTCCGCACGTTCGGTGTAGCGGCCGAGCCAGAACAGGTTTTCTGCCGCGCGGCTGGTGACGGGCCGTTTCTGGTGGGCCAGCGCCAGGGTGCTGGGCGCCGACTGCAGCAGGCTGGTCTTGTCGACCTCGCCATCGGTGCGTACCCAGCAGTCGGCGCTGCTGCCCCCACGCTGCATGGAGGCCATGAGCTGGCCACGCGGGGCCAGCCGGACCAGGCCGCCGGGCAGCACGCGCCAGGCGCCACTGCCGTCGGCCAGGGCGAACACGCGCAGCATGGCCGAACGGGGGATGAGGTGTTCACCCGTCCAGGTCGGGGTCTGGGACAGCGGCAGCCAGTCCTGCACGGTGTAGTCGTCGGGGTGGCGCGCCATGCGGCCCGACCACTCATCGAGTTCGCGGGCACCGAGGCTCTGGCCCATGACGGTTTCCAGGCCGGAGCGGGGATAGGTCGGGCGGATCACGCTGCCCTTGAGCAGGGGCAGCACTTCGCGCAGCGCGGCGTCTTCGCCGCACCACCAGGTGGGCAGCGAGGGCAGGCTGAGTTCTTCGCCCAGCAGGTGCCGGCCGATGGCCGGCAGGAAACCCAGCATTGCGCTCGACTCCAGCGGGGCCGAGCCGGGGGCGTTGGCCAGCAACAGATTGCCAGCCCGCAGCACCTGCAGCAGGCCCGGCACGCCCAGGCTTGAATCGGGGCGCAGCTCCAGCGGGTCGAGCCATTCGTCGTCGACGCGTTTGATCAGCGCGTGCACCGGTTCCAGGCCTTTGAGGGTCTTGAGGTACAGGCGCTGGTCGCGCACCGTGAGGTCGTTGCCTTCGACCAGGGTCAGGCCCAGGTAGCGGGCCAGGTAGGCGTGCTCGAAGTAGGTTTCGTTGTACGGCCCCGGCGTCAGCAGGGCAATGCGGGCGTGTTCGCCTTCCGGCGCCTGGGCCTTGATGCCGTCCATCAGCGCGCGGTAGCTGGCCGCCAGCCGCTGCACCTTCAGGCCGGCGAAGGCCTTGGGGAACTGGCGCGAGATCGCGATGCGGTTTTCCAGCAGGTAACCCAGGCCCGAAGGCGCCTGGGTGCGCTGCCCCACCACCCACCACTGGCCGTCGGGGCCGTGCGCGAGGTCGAGCGCGACGATGTGCAGCCAGGTGCCGCCGGCCGGTTGCAGGCCCTGCATGGCGCGCAGGTAACCGGGGTGGCCGTGCACCAGGGCCGAAGGCAGCAAGCCCTGGCGCAGCAGGGTCTGCGGGCCATACAGGTCGGCCATCACCGCGTTGAGCAGGCGGGCGCGCTGTTGCACGCCGGCTTCGATCCGGGCCCATTCCTCGGTGCTCACGAGCATGGGGAACAGGTCCAGCGCCCAGGGCCGTTGCAGGCCGCTGGCGTCGGCGTAGACGTTGTAGGTGACGCCGTTGTCGCGGATCTGGCGCTGCAGGTTGTCGGCGCGGCGGTTCAGGTCCGCCAGGCCGTCGGTCCCGACATGGCCGAAAAAGTCGTCCCAGTCGGGCACCAGGGCGCCAGCCGGATCGCGCATCTCGTCGAGATGCCCGGGGCTGGCGGCCAGGGCGAGGGACAGCGCCCATTCACCGGGGTGGGCGGGGCTGGTGTCTTCAAAAAGGGAATGGGGCGCTTCAGGGCTCACGGCACCGGAGTATGCCCGCGGAACCCGGGTGGGCGGCGGGGTAGGGGTGTTCGGTGGGGGTGGGCCCTGTTGCATCCTTCACGGTCCGGCGGCGCGTGCGCCTCAGGTTCGCAGGTCCAGCGTGAACGGGAATTCACGGCTGGATTGTGGATCGGTGGCCGACAACTTGCCCGGGGTGTGGCCCATCTGGAAGAAGCGCGCCAGGCGGCGGCTTTCGGCCTCGTAGGCGTTCACCGGGAAGGTGTCGTAGTTGCGCCCGCCCGGGTGCGTGACGTGGTACTGGCAGCCGCCGAGCGATTTCTGCATCCAGTTGTCGACGATGTCGAAGGTCAGCGGGGCGTGCACGCCGATGCTCGGGTGCAGAGCGCTGGGCGGGTTCCAGGCCTTGTAGCGCACACCCGCCACCATTTCACCGGCGGTGCCGGTCGGCTGCAGCGGCAGGGCGCGGCCGTTGCAGGTGATCACGTAGCGGCTGTCGTTGTAGCCCGAGACCTTGACTTCGAGCCGTTCCAGCGACGAGTCCACGTAGCGCACGGTGCCGCCGACGGCGCCTTCTTCGCCCATCACGTGCCAGGGTTCCAGCGCGTTGCGCAGCGTGAGTTCGATGCCACGGGCGGCCACCTGGCCCACCAGCGGGAAGCGGAACTCGAAATGCGGTTCGAACCACGCCCGGTCGAACTGGTAGCCGAAGTCGGCCAGCTCGGCGAGCACGTCTTCGAAGTCCATGCGCACGAAGGTTGGCAGCAGGAAACGGTCGTGCAGCTCGGTGCCCCAGCGGGCCAGGCGGCCGGTCCAGGGCTGCTGCCAGAAGCGCGCGACGAGGGCGCGCAGCAGCAGTTGCTGCGCGATGCTCATGCGGGCATGCGGTGGCATTTCAAAGGCGCGCAGTTCCAGCAGGCCCAGGCGCCCGGTGGACGAGTCGGGCGAGAACAGCTTGTCGATGCAGAACTCGCTGCGGTGCGTGTTGCCGGTGACGTCGACCAGGATGTTGCGCAGCGTGCGGTCGACCAGCCAGGGCGGCATGTCCTGGCCGTAGACGGCGCGGTTCTTTTCGATCTGGTTGAGCGCGATTTCCAGCTCGTAGAGCTGGTCGTTGCGCGCCTCGTCGACGCGCGGGGCCTGGCTGGTCGGGCCGATGAACAGGCCCGAGAACAGGTACGACAGCGAGGGGTGGTTGTGCCAGTACGCGATCAGCGAGCCCAGCAGCTCGGGTTTGCGCAGGAAGGGCGAGTCGGCCGGGGTGGCGCCACCGAGCACGAAGTGGTTGCCGCCGCCGGTGCCGGTGTGGCGGCCGTCGGTCATGAATTTCTCGGCGCACAGGCGCGTCTGGTAGGCCGCGTCGTAGAGGAATTCGGTGCGTTCGACCAGTTCGTCGAAACTGCTGCTGGGGTGGATGTTGACCTCGATCACGCCCGGGTCGGGGGTGACCTGCAGCATCTTCAGACGCGGATCGCGCGGCGGCGGGTAGCCTTCGAGCACCACCTTCATGTCCAGCCGTTCGGCGGTCGCTTCGATGGCGGCCAGCAGGTCGAGGTAGTCCTCCAGGCGGGGCAGCGGGGGCATGAACACGTACAGATGCTGGCTCTTGCCGCCGCTGTGCGTTTCGGCCTTGGGGCCGTTGGCGCGCTGCGGGTCGCGGGCTTCCACGCACAGCGCGGTGCGGGTGAGCCAGGCGGCCGATTCGCCGCGCTGCGGGAAGCGGGCCGACAGGGCCTGGGCCGGCGCTGCGCCCGGCAGGGGCTGGCCGGGGCGCAGGCCCAGGGCGGCGGCTTCGCCGTCCTCGAACCAGTCGGTGCCCTGCAGCGAAACGGTGCCACCCTCGGCAAAACCACCGCCCACGGTGTGCGGGTGCACCTGGTGGCGCAGGGCCGTGCCCGAAGGCAGCGGGTCGCGCGCGGAATGCGGGTCCTGCTCGATGTGATAGGGGTAATCGCCCTTGGAGACCCAGGGCAGCGAGTCCAGCGGCAGGCGGTAGCCCATGGGCGAGTCGCCCGGGATCAGGTACATGCGCTCGTCGCGGAAGAACCAGGGCCCGGTCGACCAGACGGTGCCGGCGACGCGGTGGAACTGGCTCTTGCCGTTGCTGGAGAGGGTGCCGTGGCCCGATGCCTGCAGCGGCAGCACGTAGCCGACCACGGCTTCCAGGCCCTGGTCGAAGACGCGGCGCAGTCGCACACGCTCCAGCTCGTCGTCGAGCTTGCTGTTGAACGGGTCGACGTTGACCGGCAGGCGGCGCTCGCGCCAGAGGTAGTACCAGGTGTCCTCGTAGCCCGGGGTGATGTACTGGGTCGACAGCCCCAGCCGGCGTGCCAGTGCCTGCGTGAAGCGGCGGGCGTCGTCGTCGGTGTAGTGGGCGTCGTCGCGCTCGTCGGCCAGCAGCGCCGGGTTGAACCAGCACGGCTCACTGTCGGCGCGCCAGAACACCGACAGCGCCCAGCGCGGCAGCTGTTCGCCCGGGTACCACTTGCCCTGGCCCATGTGCACGAAGCCGCCGTCGCCATAGCGCTCGCGCAGGCGGCCCAGCAGTTCGGTGGCGTAGCCGCGTTTGGTCGGGCCGAGTGCGTCGGTGTTCCATTCGGCCGCGTCGCGGTCGCTGGTGGCCACGTAGGTGGGCTCACCGCCCTGGGTCAGGCGCACGTCGTGCTGCATCAGATCGGCGTCGACCTGCGCGCCGAGCTTGAGCACGTCGGCCCACTGGTCTTCGGTGTAGGGCTTGGTCACGCGTGGCGATTCGTAAACACGCGTCACGCCCATGTGGTGCTCGAACTCGACCTCGCACTTGTCCATCGCGCCTTCCACCGGCGCGGCGCTGGAGGGCGTCGGCGTGCAGGCCAGCGGGATGTGGCCTTCGCCGGCCAGCAGGCCCGAGGTGGGATCGAGGCCGATCCAGCCGGCACCGGGCAGAAACACCTCGCACCAGGCGTGCAGGTCGGTGAAATCGACTTCGGGGCCGCTGGGGCCGTCGATGGCCTTGACGTCGGGGGCGAGCTGGATCAGGTAGCCCGAGACGAAGCGCGCGGCCAGGCCCAGGTGGCGCAGCAGTTGCACCAGCAGCCAGCCGGAATCGCGGCAGGAGCCGCTCTTGAGCGTGAGGGTCTCTTCGGGCGTTTGCACGCCCGGCTCCATGCGGATGGTGTAGGCGATGTCGCGCTGCAGGCGCTGGTTGATCGCCACCAGGAAGTCGATCGTGCGCTGCTCGTTGCGGTCGGTTTCGTCCAGGTACCGCTTGAGCAGCGGCGTGAGCGGCGCGGCCGCAAGGTAGGGTGCCAGTTCCTGCTTCTGCGCCTCGTCGTAGGTGAACGGGAAGGTTTCGGCGCGTGGTTCGAGGAAGAAATCGAACGGGTTGTAGACCGCCATTTCGACCACGAGGTCGATGGTGACCTTGAATTCGGTGGTGGGTTCGGGGAAGACCAGGCGGGCCTGGTAGTTGGCGAAGGGGTCCTGCTGCCAGTTGATGAAGTGGTTACCGGGCTCGATCTTCTGAGAGTACGACAGCACCTTGGTGCGGCTGTGGGGGGCGGGGCGCAGACGCACGACCTGCGGGCCGAGTTTGACCAGGCGGTCGTACCGATAATGGGTGATGTGGCTCAGGGCAACGTGGATGGCCATGCTCGGGCTTTCAACAGGGAGAACAACGATGACACCGCAGAATTTCCGGAGGCTGCCACGGTGCCTACGCACCCTAGCAAGTCCCGCGCCATCATCGCATGCCGGCGTGACAGCCGGGCGTGTTACCTGCCGGTCGAGATGGCCGACCCTGCACTAGGGGCCGGCCTTGCGGTGGATGGCCGTCTGGCCCCTGGCCGCGCTGGCGGGGGTGCTGGGTGTCTGGGTCCAGCTTCAGCAGGCGTCGCTGAACCCGGTCGGAATCTGGGCCGCGGCGGCGCTGGGTGGCGTGTTGGGGCTGGCCGCGTTGCGCGGCTGGGCGCGTGTGCCGGTGCGCCGGTATCGCCGCCAGGTGCTGATCGTGGTGAGCATGATCGCCGCCGCGGCGCTCGCGTTCGGCTGGACCGGGTGGCGGGCGCTGGCGCAGGAAGCGCAGCGGCTCGATCCGTCCCTGCAGGGACAGGATATTCGGGTCACGGGGCAGATCGAAGGGCTGCCACAGCGCGGTGAGCGCGGGCCGCGCTTCGTGCTGCTGGTCGAGTCGGCCACGCCTGCCGGGGATGCCCGCGCATTGGTGCTGCCCGAGCGCCTGCTGCTGACCTGGTACCCGACGGAGCCGGTGCCGGCGCCCGATCTGCGCGTCGGCGACCGCTGGCGCCTGACGGTGCGGCTGCGCAGCCCGCACGGGGCGGCCAACCCCCATGGGTTCGACCGCGAGCGCTGGTTGTGGGAACGCGGCATCGGGGCCACGGGGTACGTGCGCACCGGCGCCCGGGTCGAAGCGCCGCAGCCCTTGCCTGGCGGCGCGTGGCACCCGGTGGCTGTGGCCCGGCAGGCGGTGGCCGGGCGCATCGCAGACGCCGTGCCCGACCCGCGCCGCGCGGGGGTGCTGGCGGCCCTGGTGGTGGGTGAGCAGAGCGCCATCGACCGCAATGACTGGGCCCTGTTCCGGGCCACGGGTGTCGCCCACCTCATGAGCATTTCGGGCCTGCACGTGACGGTGTTTGCCTGGCTGGCGACGCTGTTGATCGGGGCACTCTGGCGCCGCCTGGCGCGCTGGCGTCCCCAGGTGTTGCTGGCGGTGTCGGCGCCGGTGGCCAGTGGCCTCGGCGGCTTGGCGCTGGCCTGGGGGTATGCGGTGTTCTCAGGCTGGGGCGTGCCGGCCCAGCGCACGGTGCTGATGCTGGCGATCGTGGTCGGCCTGCGCCTGCTGGGGCGGCAATGGCCCTGGCCGGTGACCTGGCTGACGGTGATGGTGCTGGTCCTGCTGATGGACCCGATGGCGCTGATGCAGCCGGGTTTCTGGCTGAGCTTCGTGGCGGTGGCCGTGCTTTTTGCCACCGACCCGGCCGGCGGGCGCCGCGCCGGGCCGAACGATGCGAACACCGGGGGCTGGCGCGCGGCTGCCCGGCGGGTGGGGACGCTGGTGCGCGAGCAGGCCGTCATGACGGTGGCGCTCGCCCCGCTGACGCTGCTGCTTTTCGGGCAGTTCTCGGTCGCGGGCCTGCTGGCCAACCTGGTCGCGATTCCGTGGGTGACCCTGCTGGTCACGCCCCTGGCGCTGCTCGGTGTGGGGCTGCCGCCCCTGTGGTCGCTGGCGGCCTGGGGTGTGCAGATCCTCGACCTCTGGCTGCAGTGGCTGGCGGGTTGGTCCTGGGCGGTGGTGTACCGGCCCATGGTGCCCTGGCCCCTGGCGCTGGCGGCTGTGGCCGGTGGCGTGCTGCTGGTGTTGCGCTGGCCGCCCTGGTTGCGCCTGGCGGGTTGCCTGCTGCTGTGGCCGGCGCTGACCTGGGCGCCGGCCCGCCCGGCGCCGGGCGGATTCGAACTGCTGGCGCTGGACGTGGGCCAGGGCGGCGCGGTGCTGGTGCGCACGGCCTCGCACAGCCTGCTCTACGACACCGGGCCGCGTTATTCGCCGGGCAGCGATGCCGGCGACCTGGTCATCCTGCCCACGCTCCGCGCGCTGGGCGAGCAGCCCGAACGGGTGGTGGTCAGCCACGGCGACAGCGATCACGCCGGCGGGGCGGCCTCGCTGGCCCGGGCCTGGCCGGCGGCGCAGTGGCTTTCGTCGGCGGCACCGCATCCGCGCTGCGAAGCCGGCCAGCGCTGGGAATGGGACGGGGTGGTGTTCGAGGTTCTGCACCCGCGGGCTGCGCTCTATGGCGATCCGGCCGGGGGGCGGTCTTTGTCTTCCAACGCGCTGTCCTGTGTGCTGCTCGTGAGCAATGGCCGCCAGGCCGCGCTGCTGGCCGGTGACCTGGATGCCGCGCAGGAAACCCGCCTGGCGCTGGCCCGGCCGTCCTTGCGGGCCGACGTGCTGCTGGCTCCCCACCACGGCAGCCGCAGCTCATCGAGCCCGGTGCTGCTGAACACGCTGCGGCCCGCCTGGGTGCTGGTGCAGGCCGGTTATCGCAACCGGTTCGGGCACCCGGCGCCCGAGGTGCTCGACCGCTACCGGGCCCGGGGCATCCGCTGGGCGGCCACGCCCGAATGCGGCGCCATCACCTGGCGCAGCGACCACCCCGACGGCGTGGCCTGCGAGCGCGCCCGGGCACCCCGCTACTGGCAGTACCGCGCGGAGCCGACCGATCCGGCGGGCGCCACGGCTGTGCCGGAAGGGGACGCGGGTTGAGGCGGTGCGAAGGCGCTGGCGCGCGGTGGCCACGCGCCTGTCCACTTTTCGACGCGAAGGCCCTCGGCATGGGGGTGGTAGCTTGCGGCTGGCCCGGTCCTTGCTATGCTGTGGTCAGGAGAAAAAGCCCATGAGCCGACCGATGTTTGACGAAATGAACGCCTCGCCCAGCGAGGTTCGGGCCCACTACCTGAAATACGCTCGGTGGCTGTCGGAACAACCGGAAGAGGTGATGCTCTCCCGGCGCGAAGAGGCGGAAATGATCTTCCGCCGCGTCGGCATCACCTTTGCCGTGTACGGAGCCAAGGACGAAGACGGCTCCGGCACGGAACGCCTGATTCCCTTCGACCTGATTCCGCGTGTGATTCCCGCGCACGAATGGCGGCGCATGGAAGAGGGCCTGGTCCAGCGCGTCACGGCGCTCAACCGTTTCATCCACGACGTCTACCACGACCAGGAAATCATCAAGGCCGGCATCATCCCGGCCGACCAGATTTTCCAGAACGCGCAGTTCCGCCCCGAGATGATGGGCGTGGACGTGCCCCAGCAGATCTATTCCCACATCTCCGGTATCGACATCGTGCGCGCGCCGGTGCCCGGCGGTGACGGCACCGAGGCCGAGTACTACGTGCTCGAAGACAACCTGCGCGTGCCCTCGGGCGTTTCTTACATGCTCGAAGACCGCAAGATGATGATGCGGCTGTTCCCCGAGCTGTTCACCGAAAACCGCGTGGCGCCCGTGGCGCACTACCCCGACCTGCTGCTCGAAACACTGCGCGCGGTCAGCCCGGCCACCACGGCCGAGCCCACGGTGGTGGTGCTCACGCCCGGCATGTACAACAGCGCCTATTTCGAGCACGCCTTCCTGGCGCAGCAGATGGGCGTGGAACTGGTCGAGGGCCAGGACCTGTTCGTCAAGGACAACTTCGTCTACATGCGCACCACGCGCGGCCCCAAGCGCGTGGACGTGATCTACCGCCGCGTGGACGATGATTTCCTCGATCCGCTGGTGTTCCGCCCCAATTCCACGCTGGGGTGTGCCGGCCTGCTCAGCGCCTACCGCGCCGGCAACGTGGCCATCTGCAACGCCGTCGGCACCGGCGTGGCCGACGACAAGTCGATCTACCCCTACGTGCCGAAGATGATCGACTTCTACCTCGGCCAGAAACCGATCCTGAACAACGTGCCCACCTTCATGGGCCGCGACCCGGAAGACCTCAAGTACATCCTCGCCCACCTCAAGGACCTGGTGGTCAAGGAAGTGCACGGCGCCGGGGGCTACGGCATGCTGGTCGGCCCGGCGGCCACCGCGGCCGAGATCGAGGAATTCCGCCAGGCCGTGGTGGCCAAGCCGGAGGGCTACATCGCCCAGCCGACGCTCAGCCTCTCGACCTGCCCGACCTACGTCAAGAGCGGCATCGCCCCGCGCCACATCGACCTGCGGCCCTTCGTGCTCAGCGGCAAAGAGGTGCAGATGGTGCCCGGCGGGCTGACCCGGGTGGCGCTCAAGGAGGGCTCCCTGGTCGTGAACTCGTCACAGGGCGGTGGCACAAAAGATACCTGGATCCTGGAGAACTGAAGCATGCTCTCGCGTACCGCCGATCACCTTTTCTGGATGTCCCGCTACACCGAGCGGGCCGAGAACACCGCGCGCATGCTCGATGTCAACTACCAGACCTCGCTGCTGCCGCAGTCGGCCGCCGTGGCGCAGGTGGGCTGGGAAGGCCTGCTGACCATCAGCGAGCTCATGCCGGCATTCCGGGCCAAGTATGGCGAAGATGGCATGACGCCGCGCAACGTGCTCGACTTCATGGTGCGCGACGAGAACAACCCCTCGTCCATCATCTCCTGCCTGCGCGCGGCGCGCGAGAACGCCCGTGCGGTGCGCGGCGCGCTGACCACGGAACTGTGGGAGACCCAGAACCAGACCTGGCTGGAGCTGACCCGCGTGCTCAAGAGCACCGGTTTCGAGCGCGACCCGAGCGAGTTCTTCGAGTGGGTGAAATTCCGCTCGCACCTTTCGCGCGGCGTGGCCATCGGCACCATGCTGCAGGACGAGGCTTTCCACTTCTACCGCATGGGCACCTTCCTGGAGCGCTCGGACAACACCGCACGGCTGCTGGACGTGAAGTTCCACGCCGTGCAGAGCGACTTCTTCGGCGCCGCCAGTGAGGAAGACCAAGAGTACGACTTCTACCACTGGAGCGCGATCCTGCGGTCGGTCTCGGCCTTCGAGGTCTACCGCAAGGTCTACCGCGACGTGATCACGCCCGAGCGGGTGGCCGAGCTGCTGATCATCCGGCCCGACATGCCCCGCAGCCTGGCGGCCAGCCTCAACGAAGTGGTCAACAACCTGGCGGTGGTGGGCAACGACCATTCGCAGGAAACCCAGCGCCGGGCCGGCAAGCTGCGCGCCGACCTGCAGTTCGCGCGCATCGACGAAATTCTGGCCACCGGCCTGCATGCGTTCCTGACCCAGTTCCTGGACCGCGTCAACGATCTCGGCTGGCGCATCAGCCAGGACTTCCTGGTGCCGACGCACTGAGCGCCGGGCGCCGATCGTCCGCGAATGCCACCGGGGCCCCTTGAGGGCCCCGGTGCTTTTGGGCGGGCAACGAGGGGGTCAGGCTTTGGCCGTGCCCAGGCGGGCCGAGACGCGGGCATGGCGCTGGCGGCGCACGCGCCAGGCGAGTACGGCGCTGCTGAGCCAGTACGTGAGCAGCCCGCAGGCACAGGCCAGCACCGCCAGCCCCAGGACCAGCGGTTTGCCCACCGTGGAGGCGTAGTCGACCACGGCGCCCAGGGCCGACAGCCATCCGGTGCCGGACGGGTCGGCCGCTTCCAGCGGCACATCCATGGGCGGAATCTCGTCGTCGGCGTGGGCCGGATCGCCCAGCATCCAGCGGCCAAGGCGGTAGGCGGCGTAATAAATGGGGCCGAAGGTGACCGGGTTGGTCACCAGGGTGCTGGCCATGGCGGCGGGCAGGTTGGCGCGCAGGACGATCGCCGCGGCGGCGGAGCAGGGAATCTGCGCCAGGGGGATCAGCAGGCCGAAGAACACGCCGAGCGCCAGGCCGATGGAGGTGCCCCGGCGGCTGAATCGCCACAGGCGGGGCTGCAGCAGGGCGGGGCCCATCCAGCGCAGCCAGCGGTTGTGCTGGAGCTGTTCAGGTCGGGGCAGAAGGCGCTTGAGTCGGTCCATCAACATGGCGCAGAAAGTTCGGCTTGAAGCTATGGAGTCGCGGAGCCGGCGCCAGGTTCACGGCGGCGGCAGCGACGCTTCGATCGCCTGCCCCAGCTCGATCACGGCCAGCGCGTAGTAGCTGCTCCAGTTGTAGCGGGTGACGACGTAGAAATTCTCGGTGCCGGCCACGTAGCTGCGTGGGGCTTGGCCATTCTCCAGTTCCACCAGCGCCAGCTTGCCGGTGTGGCGGGCCGCGCCGACGTCGACCAGCGCGCCCTTGGCCGCGAAGCTGTCGAGGCTGAAGCTGGGCAGGATGTCGGGAGCAAGCAGGGTGGACAGGTCCAGCCGGCTGTCGTCGAAACGCACCGGGTAGTGCGTGGGCAGGCCGGGCTGCCAGCCAAAGGCCTGGAAGTAGTGGGCCACCGAGCCGATCACGTCCGCCGGGCTGTTGAACAGATCGATGCGGCCATCGCCGTCGAAGTCGATGGCGTAGCGCGCCCAGCTGCTGGGCATGAACTGCGGCCAGCCCATGGCCCCTGCGTAGCTGCCGAGCAGGGCTTGCGGGTCCATGCCCGTGCGCTGGGTCAGACTCAGGAACTGTTCCAGCTCGCTGCGGAAGAACTCGGTCCGCGCCGCAGCGCGCGGGTGCTGGGGCGGGAAGTCGAAGGCCAGGGTGGTGAGCGCGTCGATCACGCGGAAGGTGCCGGTGTGCTGGCCGTAGAGCGATTCGACACCGATCACGCCGACGATCAGGCTGGCGGGCACGCCATAGGTCTGCTCGGCCCGTGCCAGGGTTTCGCGGTGAGCGAGCCAGAAGGCCTGGCCCGCGCGCAGGCGCACCGGTTCGATGAAGCGCGCCCGGTAGGCGGCCCAGTTCTTGGGCGTGCCGCCGGGCGCCGGCTGCACCAGGCGGATCGCACCGGGCAGGCGCTGCGCGGCGCCGATCTGCGCCCGCACCCAGGCGGGGTCGAGGCCGCGGCGCTGGGCCAGGTCGTCCGCGAAGGCCATGGCGGCTTCGTGGTGGTCGTAGGTGAAGGTCGCGGCGGGTGCGGCCACCGGTGTCTTGCCGGCGCTGCCGCGCGGCGTCTGCGCCTGCGCCTGCGCCTGCGAAGTTTGACCGGTGAGCGTCAGCAGCAGGGCCAGCAGGCCGGCCTGGGCCGGTCGCCAGGCGGGAAAGGGGGGCAGGGAAGCGGACAGGGTTGGCATCAGTCGGGGGCCCGGGAAGGCCAGACGATCTGGCGGTAGGCCTGGCGCAGTGTACCGAGCGAGTCCGCGCTCTGCGGGGCATAGCGCAAGGCCTCCAGGCGCATCAGCCATTGCGTCACGCTGCGGCTGAAATCGGTGTCGCCAAAATGCCGCGTCACCAGCTGGGCGATGGTGCGCGGGGGCATGTGGTCGGCCGTTTCCAGCCCCAGCCGCTGCAGGCGCTGGCGCAGTTGGCGCAGCAGGCGCAGCCAGGGGTCGTGCTGCTGGCGCTCCCAGAGCTGCCAGCCGGCGCCGGCCAGCGACACCATTACCAGCAGGCCGGCGAGCACCGTCACGAGATCCTGCCAGTTCGGGGTCTTGAAGCCGAGCTGGCGCAGCAGGTCGAGCTGGCGGCCCTGGGTGTAGTTGAGCACCCACTGGTTCCAGCGGTTGTTGACCGCTTCCCACATGTTGCGCCACTGGGCGGCCAGGGTGGGGTTGAGATTGCGCAGCGCGCCAGTGAAGGCGTTTTCGGGCGCCAGCAGGCGGTCGAAGCTGCCGGTGCGGCCGGGCGCGACCGCGCTGGTCGGGTCCACGCGCACCCAGCCGCGGCCGGATTCCCAGACCTCGGCCCAGGCATGGGCATCGCGCTGGCGCACCGTGAAGTAGCCGTCCACGGTGTTGATCTCGCCGCCCTGGTAGCCCGTGACGATGCGGGCCGGAATGTCCAGCGCGCGCATCAGGATCACGAAGCTGGAGGCGATGTGCTCGCAGAAGCCGGCCTTGCGGTCGAACCAGAATTCATCGGCCGTGTGGGTGCCGTAAACCCCCGGCTCCAGGGTGTAGGTGTAGCCGCCCGTGCGCAGGTGGTCCATCACGGCGGCCACGGCGCGACGGCTGAAGTCGGGGCCGTTGCCCACTTGTTCGCGCAGCGTCTGGGCCCAGGCCAGGGTGCGCGGGTTGTAGCCGGGAGGCAGCTCGACAAAGGCTTGCAGCCCGAAGCTGGCCTGCAGGGGGCCGTGGCGGAAATCGGGGTAGCTTTCTGCCCGGTAGCGCAGCCGTTCCATGATGGGGCGTTCGGTGACCCATTGCAGGCTGTGCAGCATGCGGGCCTGGTCGCCTTCCAGGGGGGGAGCTTCGGGCGTGGCCTCCAGCACGAACAGCCAGGGGCGCTGGTGGTGTTCGAGCGTCACCTCGTAACGCACGGGCGGGCCGCTGACCTGCAGATCGGCGGCGGCCGGGGTTCGGGCCGGGAAGGGCATGCGCAGCGCGCGCCAGCGTTGGCCGTCGAAGTCGCTGAGCACGGGGCCGCGGAAATAGAGCGCCTGCTGGGGGGGCGGCCGGCCGTCAAAGCGGATGCGGAAGGCGATGTCGTCGTTGAGCGCCAGGCTGGCGACCTCGCCGACCCGCATCTCGCCCGACAGGCCACTGCGCCCCGTCATGGCGTCGTTCGGCATGCCCCAGAGTGGTGCCATGCGCGGAAACAGCAGGAACAGCACGAGCATGATCGGGGCGCCGAGCAGCGCCATGCCGCCGGCCGTGCGGGCCGATTGCCACAGCGGCGGACGGCCCACCGGCAGGTGCGCATTGACCAGGGCCGTCAGCAGACCGAGCAGGGCGATGAGGATGCCGGCCGCTGTGAGCAGCGACTGCGAGTAGAAGAAGTGCGTCAGCAGCGTGAAGAAGCCCAGGAAGAAGACGACGAAGGCGTCGCGGCGGGCGCGCAGTTCCAGGGTCTTGAGCGCCAGCAGGGCCACGATCAGCGTGACGCCGGCATCGCGCCCCAAAAGTGTGCGGTGCGTCCACCAGGTCGCGCCCAGAATCAGTGCGAGCAGCAAGACGCGCCAGGTCCAGCGTGGCAGGGGGCGCTGGTACCAGGTCAGTACCGCGCGCCAGACCAGCACGCCGGCGGCTATGGTGGAGGTCCACCAGGGCAGGTGGGGCACCTGCATGAGCACGATCCAGCCGATGACGGCCAGGATGAAAAGCGTGTCCCGGGTGTCGCGGGGAAGCAGTTTCAGCACAGCGCCAGCGCCTCCAGGCAACGGTTGCGGTGGGGGGTGCCTTGGCCTGGGGGGATTTCCCGGCCGGGGATGCGCAGGCCGTAGTCCAGCCCCAGGCGGTCGGCCAGCAGCACCCAGGCGGTCAGGCGCGAGAGGCGGGCTTCGAGACCGGCCGCGCCGCACTGCTCGCTGTCCAGCCACAGCTGGTGTTGCTGGCTGGTCTGGGCGTCGCGGCTGACGAGGTCGTTGCGGCCGGCCGCAAACGACTGGGCGGCCTTTTTCCAGACCACGGCTTTCAGCGGGTCGCCACGCCGGTAGGCCCGCACGCCGTCGAATTCGCCGGCCGGCTGGGCGTGGGTGCTGCCACTCTGGCCGGGCTGGGGCAGGCCGGGTGGCAAGGGCGGGGGATGGGCTTCGGGCGCAGGGTATACGAGCACGGGCGACGCCGGCCGCCAGACCGTCCAGACGCGGAAGGTGCCGAGGGGAAACAGGGTGATCGCGGTCAGGGCCGGCAGCGGCTGCCAGCCGCGCGCGGGGGTGGGCCAGGCCACTTGGAGCTGGGCGCTGCCCTGGGACGGCACGTCGATCCAGGCCCAATGGTCACGGGTGGCGTCGTCGCTCACGCCCAGCGCGATGCCGGGGCGCGGGCTGCGGCGGTCGTTGGTCAGGCGAATGTCCAGCAGCGCCGCCTGGCCGGCGTGCACCGCGGCGGGCGGTTGCAGGTGCAGGGTCAGTCCGCGCAGGTTGCTGTGGGTCACGTGCATGGCGACGGCGGCGCAGCCGGCCAGCAGGAAGGTCAGCAGGTAGCCCAGGTTGAGCTGGTAGTTGATGCTGCCGATCAGCAGCAGCACCAGCGTCAGGGCCAGCATGCCGCCGGCCCGGGTGGGCAGGATGTAGACCTTGCGCTGCGTCAGCGTCAGCGTGTCGGTACGCGGCAGGCGTTCGTGGAACCAGGCGCGCAGGCGCGCCCGCCAGGCAGGCCGGGGCAGCTTCACGGGAGGGGGACCGCCTCGATCATGGCGCGCACCTGCTCGAGGGCGCCGCGCCCGGCGTTGCTGACCGGCACCAGCCGGTGTGCCGTGGTCTGCGGCAGGATGGCCGCGATGTCGTCGGGGGCCACATAGTCGCGCCCTTGCAGGAAGGCCTGGGCCTTGGCGGCCCGCATCACGGCGAGTGCCGCCCGCGGCGACAGACCCTGGACGAACCAGCGGCCGCTGCGGGTGGCGTTGACCAGATCCTGCAGGTAATCCAGCACCGGATCGGCCGCGTGCACCGCCAGCACCTGCTGCTGCAGCCGGGCCAGCTCCGCCGGGGTCAGCACGGGCGGCAGGCGGTCCAGCAGTTCGCGCCGGTCTTCGCCCTTGAGCAGCGCCCGTTCGGCGGCGCGATCGGGATAGCCCAGCGACAGCCGCATGTGGAAGCGGTCGAGCTGCGATTCGGGCAGGGCGTAGGTGCCCAGCTGGTCCTGCGGGTTCTGCGTGGCGATGACGAAAAACGGCTCGGGCAGCGGGCGCGTTTCGCCTTCCACCGTCACCTGCTTTTCTTCCATGGCTTCGAGCAGCGCGCTCTGGGTCTTGGGGCTGGCACGGTTGATCTCGTCGGCCAGCAGCACCTGGGCGAACACCGGCCCGGGATGGAAGACAAAACCTTCGCGTCCGCGTTCGTAGATCGACAGGCCCACCAGGTCGGCCGGCATCAGGTCGGCGGTGAACTGCACCCGGGCAAACTGCAGGCCAAAGCTGCGCGCCAGGGCATGCGCCAGGGTGGTTTTGCCCACGCCGGGCACGTCTTCGATCAGCAGGTGGCCGCCCGCCAGCAGGCAGGCCACACAGTCGGCCACCTGCGCTGTTTTGCCCACAATCACCGTGTTAAGCTGGCTCAGGAGATTGCGGATGTTGTCGTTGGCGGTCATGGCTGCCAACCTTACCTGAAAACGACCATGGGACAAGCAACGGGCTACTACACCCACAAGGATTGCTGGCGTCATGAGATGGGGGCCGGTCACCCGGAGTGCCCCCAGCGGCTGGACGCCATCGAAGACCGCATCCTCATCACCGGGCTGGACGCCGCGCTGGAGCGCCGTGAGGCCTCGCCAGCGCCGCTGGCCGACCTGGAACTGGCGCACGGGCGCATGCATCTGGCGGCCTTGCGCGGGTTGTGTGAAGCGTTGAAGGCGGACATCAATGCCGGGGGACCTCCGCATGCGCACATCGATACCGACACTTCGGTCAACGTGCATTCCTGGAACGCCATCCTGGCGTCAGCGGGTGCTGCCATCGATGCCACCGACGCGGTGATCGCCGGCGAACTGGCCAATGCCTTCTGCGCCGTCCGGCCGCCCGGCCACCACGCCATGCGCGACAAGGCGATGGGCTTCTGCTTCGTCAACAACGTGGCGGTGGCGGCCAAGTACGCGCTGGAGCGGCACGGCCTCAAGCGCGTGGCCATCATCGACTTCGATGTGCACCATGGCAACGGCACCGAAGACATCGTGGTCGGCGACGATCGCATCCTCATGTGCAGCTTCTACCAGCACCCGTTCTACCCGGAGTGCGAGCACTCGAACGCGCCCAACCTGGTGAACCTGCCGGTGCCGGCCTACACCCGGGGCATGGAGATCCGGGAGCTGATCGACATGATGTGGTTGTCGCGCCTGGATGCCCACCGGCCCCAGATGCTGTTCATCAGCGCGGGCTTCGACGCGCACCGCGAAGACGACATGGGCCAACTGGGCCTGGTCGAGAACGACTACATCTGGATCACCGAGCGGCTGATGGAGGTGGCGCGCCGCCATGCCGGAGGGCGCATCGTCAGCTGCCTGGAGGGCGGCTATTCGCTGAGCGCGCTGGCGCGCAGCGTCGAGGCCCACCTGCGGGTGCTGGCCGGAGTCTGAGCGCCGGCGGGCATCGGGCGCTGTTTCTCTGTCTGCCGTGGAAACCGAACGCATGAACGACGACATCCTGCTGCACACCCGCGATCCGCGAGGCGTGCACACCCTGACCCTGAACAACCCGCGTGCCTTCAACGCCCTGTCCGAGGCCATGATGGCAGCGCTGCAGCGGGCGCTGGACGCGGTGGCGGCCGATCCGCAGGCGCGGGCCGTGGTACTGGCCGCCAGTGGCCGTGCTTTCTGTGCCGGGCACGACCTCAAGGAGATGCGGGCTCGGCCCGAACTGGCCTATTACCAAGCCCTGTTTGCCACCTGTTCGCGCCTGATGCTGACGATCCGCAAGCTGGAAGTGCCCGTGATCGCGCAGGTCCATGCGCTGGCCACCGCGGCCGGCTGCCAACTGGTAGCGCAATGCGATCTCGCGGTCGCGGCCGACGGCGCCACGTTTGGCGTGAACGGCATCGACGTGGGCCTGTTCTGCGCCACGCCCGGGGTGGCACTGTCGCGCAACATGGGCACCAAACAGGCGATGGAAATGCTGCTCACGGGTGACTTCATCAGTGCCGAGCAGGCCCGGGAGCGCGGCCTGGTCAACCGCGTGGTGGCGGCCGATGATCTGGCGGCGGAAGTGGAACGGCTGGTGGTCCGCCTGCTGGGCAAGCCGCGTGAGGCCCTGGCCATGGGCAAGGGGCTGTTCTACCGCCAGCTTGAAACCGGCCTGGAGTCGGCCTACCAACTCGCGGGTCAGACCATGGCCTGCAACATGATGCACGCCGTGGCGCAGGAAGGTGTGCAGGCCTTCATCGACAAGCGCGCGCCGGCCTGGAAATCCTGAGAACGCCCATGCCCATGACCGATTCGCCCATGCTGGCACCGCGCCCCATCGACGACCTGCAGGGCTGGTTGCTGGCCTTTGGACAACCCACGGTGCTGATCGAACTGGCTGCGCTGGCGGTTTGCGCGCTGCTTGCCTGGGGGCTCGCGCGCGTGCTGCGCGGCGCCCTGTCCGAGCGGGAAAGCCGCAATTCCGTGCTGTTCGGGCGCCGCATCGTGGACGGCGCGCTGTTCCCGATGCTCTGGCTGCTCTTCGGCTACATGGCCCGCGCGGCCCTCATCGCCCATCTGCCGCTGGCGGTGTTCCGGGTCGCGATGCCCGTGCTGGTTTCGCTGGTGATCATCCGCGTGGGGGTCAAGGTGCTGCAACTGGCCTATCCGGCCGCGCCCTGGGTGCGGGTGCTCGAGCGCACCCTGTCCTGGATGGCCTGGGGCTCGATGGTGCTCTGGGTCAGCGGGCTGTTGCCGCTGGTGCTGGAAGAAATGGAGCAGATCACCTGGAAGCTCGGCACCAGCACCATCAGTCTGCGAACCCTGGTGGAAGGGGTGGTGACCGCCAGCGGCGTGCTGATCCTGGCGCTGTGGCTGTCTTCGGTCATCGAGGCGCGGCTGCTGCGCACGGCGGTGGGTGGTGACCTCTCGCTGCGCAAGGCGCTGAGCAACGCGACGCGGGCGTTGCTGCTGTTCATGGGGCTGATCATTGCGTTGTCGGCGGTCGGTATCGATCTGACGGCGGTGTCGGTGTTCGGCGGGGCGCTGGGGGTCGGTATCGGCCTTGGGCTGCAGCGCTTGGCCGCCAACTACGTCAGCGGCTTCGTGATCCTGGCCGAGCGCAGCATGCGGATTGGCGACAACGTGCGGGTCAGCGATTTCGAAGGCCGCATCACCGACATCAAGACGCGCTACACCCTGGTGCGCTCCGGCTCGGGGCGCGAAGCCATCGTGCCGAACGAAATGCTGATCACCAACCGGGTCGAAAACCTCTCGCTGGCCGACCCGCGCGTGTGGCAGTCCACCGTGGTTTCGGTGGGCTACGACAGCGATGTCGACCTGGTGCGGCGCCTGCTGGTCGAGGCTGCGCTGAGCCAGCCGCGCGTGCTGCGCGACCCCGGGCCGAGCGCAGCGCTGTCGGCTTTCGGCGCCGATGGCCTGGAGTTCACGCTGGGGTACTGGATGGCCGACCCCGAAAACGGCCAGCTCGGCCTGCGCTCGGGCATCAACCTTGCCATCCTGGCCGCGTTCCGCGAACACGGCATCGACATTCCGTACCCGCAGCGCGTGGTGACGACCAAGGTGATTGACGCGCCGGCGCGACCTGGCTGAGCTTCACGCCCGCAGGGCTGGCAGGTACAGCGCGAGCCATGGGCAGGCCAGCAGCCAGAAACCCAGCAGGGCCAGGGACAGGGCAAAAGGCCGCAGGCCCTGTTGCAAGGCGACCTGGCTCATGCCCGGCCATCGGCGCTGCAGCACTGCCGGAACCGGGCGACCCGGCGAGAGGACCGAACCCAAGGCCACCCAGGTGGCGAACAGCACGCCCAGCCAGACCGGGTGAGCGCCGGCAGCGGTCATCGCAGGGACCAGCAGGCCCAGACCGGCCAGAGCTTCGGCCAGGGGATGGCGCAGCCAGCACAGGGCGAATGCGGTCAGCAAGGCCACCAGCAAGGCCGCCGCCGTCGGGCTGGCGGCTGCCGACACGGTGTCGGCCAGCCAGTCGGGCAGGCCGGTGGCGGCCAGAAACGCCATCAGCCACAGGCTGCCCACCGCGAAGGTGAAGAGCACGGCCGTGGTCTGCACGCTTTCCAGCAGGCACTCCATGAGCCCCCGCGGCGTCATGCGCCTCCGCCAGGAGGCCAGCAGCAGCGCTGCCGCCGCGCCCAGTGCCGCCGCTTCGACCGGGCTGAACGTGCGGCTGAGCAGGCCGCCCATGGGCAGCACGAGCAGGACCAGCGGCGTCAGCAATGACCGCATGGTCTGCGCCAACGTGGCCGGCAGGCCGGGCAGTGCTGGCCCAGCGGAAGGGTCGCGCCAGACGAGGATCACTACCGTGACACACAGGCCCGCCAGCGCCAGCAGGCCAGGCACGAGCGCCGCCGTGAACAGCGCGTAGGGGGATGTGCCGGTGACCAGGGCGTAAAGCAGCAGGGTCGATGAAGGCGGCCACAGGCTGGCGATGGCGCTGCCCGATGCCAGGGCGCCAGTGGCCAGGCTCTCGCGATAGCCCTCGGCCTGCATCCGGGGATAGGCGGTCGCCGAGGTGGCGAGGGCGGTGGTCATGGAAGACCCGCAGAGACCACCGCAAGCCCCCGAGGCGAGAACGCCGGCCAGGGCGAGGCCGCCGGGCCGGTGGCCCAGACGGCCAGCGATGGCGGCGTACAGGTCGTCGGCCAGTCCCGCTCGTTGACACAGATGTCCCATGAGGCTGAACAGCGCGATGGCGGCGATCAAGGGATTCAGTGACGTGCCCATCAGCACCAGACCGATCTGCTCCGGCAGCGCCCCGGGCGTGATCAGCGCCAGGCCTGCCACCCCGGTCATCACCATGGCCATGGCCACGGGCACCCCGCAGCGGCTGAGCAGCAGCAGGGTCAGCCATCCCGAGAGGGCGAGACTCATGGTGCAGGGCCGTTGGCCGCATCGGGCAACGGGCGCGCAGGGGGGCAGAACATCCGCACGGCGTGGACCCCGGCGGTCAGCAGCAGCCAGCCGGCCATGAACCGGGTCAGCGGTGTCAAGGCGAGCTGAAGAGGGAGCGCTGGTTCCATTGGCAAAGGGGTCTGGCGGACCAGGAGGACGGCCAGGGCCGCGAAGGTGACGGCGCTGGCGAGGTGGACCAGCCGGTCCATCACGGGGCGCAGCCAGATGGGCAGGCGGATGTGTGGGGCGGTGATGGGCTCACCATGCACCGACACCAGTGGCAAGGCCGAGAACACCACCAGCACCATCAGCAGGGCACCCAGTTCAGCGGCTCCCGGGAACGGTGCACCCAACCCCCTGCGCCCCGCTGCGTCGAACAGTGTCAGGCACAGGAAGGTGAACAGGGCGGTGGCGGACAACAGGCCGGATGACCAGCGCAGCCATCGGTCAAGGGGGTAGAGCATGGAGGGAGGGGTAGGAGGCGGAAGCCGGGCGGTGCAAGCAATCGGCGTACCGGATCAGAAGCGCCGTGACTGGCGCCAGACTTACGGACTCAGGGTGTGCCGGGTTATGCCGTCGAGGCGGCGCACTGGTCGGCCACTGAACGCAATCACGCGGGCCACTTGTCTCTTATAATCGGAAAAAAGCACGATCGTTCTATTTTCTCCCGCGAAAGTAGCCGGTTTCTCCGAGGTGCGGCAGTCGGTCCCCCTACAATCGGTGTTGACGCGCACGTCAATTCGCCGGTGCCACAGGCATCGCCACAACCAGTATCGAAACAGGAGCAAGTCAACATGAAGGTCATCGTCCCCGTCAAACGCGTGGTGGACTACAACGTGAAAGTGCGCGTCAAGAGTGACGGCAGCGGCGTGGACATCGCCAACGTGAAGATGAGCATGAACCCGTTCGACGAGATCGCGGTGGAAGAGGCGGTGCGCCTGAAAGAAAAAGGCGTGGCCACGGAAGTGATCGCCGTCTCCTGCGGCGTGGCCCAGTGCCAGGAGACGCTGCGCACGGCCATGGCCATCGGTGCCGACCGCGCGATTCTGGTCGAGACCCCGGCCGAGCTTGACCTGCAACCCCTGGCGGTGGCCAAGCTGCTCAAGGCCCTGGTCGACAAGGAACAGCCCGGCCTGGTGATCCTGGGCAAGCAAGCCATTGACGACGACGCCAACCAGACCGGCCAGATGCTGGCGGCGCTGGCGGACCTGCCCCAGGCCACCTTCGCCTCCAAGGTCGAAGTCGCTGGCGACAAAGCCCAGGTCACGCGCGAAATCGACGGCGGCCTGGAAACCCTGGAAATCACGCTGCCGGCGGTGGTGACCACCGACCTGCGCCTGAACGAGCCGCGCTACGTGACGCTGCCCAACATCATGAAGGCCAAGAAGAAGCCCCTGGAGACGGTCAAACCCGAAGACCTGGGGGTGGACGTTGCTCCGCGCCTGAAGACCTTGAAGGTGACCGAACCCCCGAAGCGCGGCGCCGGCATCAAGGTGCCCGATGTCGCCACGCTGGTGGACAAGCTCAAGAACGAAGCGAAAGTGATCTGACCCCCCCGCGCCGCCTGCGGGGTCACCCCCCAGGGGGCGCGCCTGGTGACCCGGCGAAGCCGGCTCCACGGGCGCCTCGTCAAAGACCTTTTGCTCGATCCGTATCTGATTTCAAGGAATTCACGTCATGACCGCACTCGTCATTGCCGAACACGACAACCAAACGATCAAGGGCGCCACGCTCAACACCGTCACCGCCGCCGCGGCCTGTGGCGCTGAGGTGCACGTGCTGGTGGCCGGCGCCAACGCCGGTGCTGCCGCAGCACAAGCGGCCCAGATCGCCGGTGTCGCCAAAGTCATCCACGCCGACGGTGAAGGCTTCGCCCACGGCCTGGCCGAGAACGTCGCCGCCCAGGTGCTGGCCATCGCCGGTAACTACAGCCACATCCTGTTCCCGGCCACCGCCGGTGGCAAGAACGTGGCCCCGCGCGTGGCCGCCAAGCTCGACGTCGCCCAGATCAGCGACATCACCAAAGTCATCAGCGCCGACACCTTCGAGCGCCCGATCTACGCCGGCAACGCCATCGCCACCGTGCAAAGCAGCGACGCCACCAAGGTCATCACCGTGCGCACCACCGGCTTTGACGCCGCGGGCCAGGGTGGCAGTGCGGCGGTGGAAACCGTGGTGGCCGCCGCCGGCAACGGCAAGAGCAGCTACGTGGGCAGCGAGATCGCCAAGAGCGACCGGCCCGAGCTGACGGCGGCCAAGATCATCGTCAGCGGTGGCCGGGCCCTGGGCAGCAGCGAGAAGTTCCAGGAAGTGATGACGCCGCTGGCCGACAAGTTGGGCGCGGCCATCGGTGCCAGCCGTGCGGCGGTGGACGCGGGCTACGCGCCCAACGACCTGCAGGTGGGGCAGACGGGCAAGATCGTGGCGCCGCAGCTGTACATCGCTGCGGGCATCTCCGGGGCGATCCAGCATCTGGCCGGGATGAAGGATTCGAAGGTGATCGTGGCGATCAACAAGGACCCCGAAGCCCCGATCTTCAGCGTCGCCGACTACGGCCTGGAGGCAGACCTGTTTGCCGCCGTGCCGGAATTGGTCTCCAAACTCTAAGCATTCCCTTCAACCACAACGCTGGAGCCAAGGCCCCGATCCAGCGACAGCCACGGAACCGGCTTTGCCGGGCCGTTGGCTGTGCCCCCTAGAGGGGGTGACGCGCAAGCGGCGCGGGGGTGTTCCAGGAGACCTCATGAGCTACGTCGCCCCCCTCAAAGACATGCTGTTCAACATTCAGCATCTGGCCCGCATCGACCAGGTCGCGCAGTTGCCGGGCTTCGAGGAGGCCGGCCTGGAGACTGCCCAGGCGGTGCTGGAGGAGTGCGCCAAGCTCAATGAAGGGGTGATTGCGCCGCTGAACTTCGAAGGCGACAAGAACCCGTCGTTCTGGAAAGACGGCCAGGTCACGACGACGCCCGGTTTCAAGGCGGCCTACAAGCAGTACGCCGAGGGTGGCTGGCAGGGGCTGCAGCATCCGGTGGATTTTGGCGGCCAGGGGTTGCCCAAGACCATCGGTGCGGCTTGTGGCGAGATCCTCAACAGCGCCAACATGAGTTTCGCGCTGTGTCCGCTGCTGACCGATGGGGCCATCGAGGCCTTGCTCACCGCTGCCAGCGACGACCTCAAGGCGACCTACCTGGAAAAGCTGATCAGCGGCGAGTGGACCGGCACCATGAACCTGACCGAGCCGCAGGCCGGTTCGGACCTGGCGGCGGTGCGCACGCGCGCCGAGCCGCTGCCCGATGGCACCTACAAGATTTTCGGCACCAAGATCTTCATCACCTACGGTGAGCACGACATGGCCGACAACATCGTCCATCTGGTGCTGGCCCGGGTGCAGGGTGCGCCGGAGGGCGTGAAGGGCATCAGCCTGTTCGTGGTGCCCAAGTTCATGGTCAACGCCGATGGCTCGCTGGGCGCGCGCAACGACGTGCACTGCGTCTCGATCGAACACAAGATGGGCATCAAGGCCTCGCCTACCGCCGTGCTGCAGTACGGCGACCACGGCGGCGCTGTCGGCTATCTGGTTGGCGAAGAGAACCGTGGCCTCGAATACATGTTCATCATGATGAACGCGGCCCGCTACGCGGTGGGTGTGCAGGGCATCGCGATCTCCGAGCGTGCCTACCAGAAGGCCGTCGGCTATGCCAAGGATCGCGTGCAGAGCCGCCCGGTCGACGGCAGCTTCACCACCGCCGCGCCCATCATCCACCATGCGGACGTCAAACGCATGCTCATGACCATGCGCGCCGCCACCGAAGGTTGCCGTGCGATGGCCAGTGTGGCCGCAGCGGCCTACGATGCAGCGCACCACCACCCGGACGCCGGGGTGCGCAAACAGAATGCCACCTTCTACGAATTCCTGGTGCCGCTGGTCAAGGGCTACAGCACCGAAATGAGCCTGGAGGTCACCAGCCTGGGGGTGCAGGTGCACGGCGGCATGGGCTTCATCGAAGAGACGGGCGCCGCGCAGTATTACCGCGACGCCAAGATCCTGACCATCTACGAAGGCACGACCGCCATCCAGGCCAACGACCTGGTGGGCCGCAAGACCGCCCGCGACGGTGGTGCCACCGCCAAGGCCATTGCGGCACAGATCGAAAAGACCGAAGCCGAGCTGGCCGCGAACGGCAGCGCCGATGCGCTGGCCGTGGCCAAGCGCCTGAAAGCCGCGCGGCTCGCGTTCATCGATGTGGTGGACTTCATCGCCGCCAACACCAAGGCCAACCCCAACGCCGCCTTTGCCGGCAGCGTGCCTTACCTGCTGCTGGCCGGCAACCTCATGGCCGGCTGGCAACTGGCGCGCGCGCTGCTGGTGGCGCAAGCCCAGGCGGCAGCCGGCAACGATGCCGGCTTCATGCAGGCCAAGGTGATCACCGCCCGGTTTTATGCCGACCACATTCTCAGCCGCGCCCCGGGTGTGCGCGACGCGGTGGTCGAGGGCGCTGACGCCGCGACCGCTTTGGCGGCCGAAGCCTTCTAAGTTTTTGCTTGTGCTCTGTCACCACCGGCCTGTCCCCGCATCGACAGGCCGGCGGGTGGTGCTCGCCCAGAATCGATGGCAACTTTCAATCCAGGAGACGACATGACCCCCCGCCAACGCTACCTGCCCCCGGTGCTGCAGAACCTGCCGTTCCCGGTGATCGGCTCGCCGCTGTTCATCATCAGCAACCCCAAGTTGGTCATTGCCCAGTGCAAGGCCGGGGTGGTCGGCTCCATGCCCGCACTCAACGCGCGCCCGGCCTCGCAGTTGGACGAGTGGCTGGCCGAGATCACCGAAGCGCTGGCGGCGCACGACAAGGCGAACCCCGACAACAAGGCGGCCCCGTTCGCGATCAACCAGATCGTGCACAAGAGCAACGATCGCCTGGACCACGACATGGAACTGTGCGCCAAGTACAAGGTGCCGGTGATCATCACCAGTCTGGGGGCGCGCGAAGACGTGAACCAGGCTGTGCACGCCTGGGGTGGCGTGGTCATGCACGACGTGATCAACAACGTGTTCGCGCACAAGGCGATCGAGAAGGGCGCGGACGGCCTGATTCCGGTGGCTGCAGGCGCGGGAGGGCACGCCAGCGTCAAGAGCCCGTTCGCCATGATCCAGGAGATCCGCGAGTGGTTTGATGGGCCCGTGGCGCTGTCGGGCTCCATCGCATCGGGCGGTGCCATTCTGGCGGCGCAGGCCATGGGTGCCGACTTTGCCTACATCGGTTCGGCCTTCATCGCCACCGACGAGGCGCGTGCCGTGGATGGCTACAAACAGATGATCACCGAGTGCAACTCGGACGACATCGTCTACAGCAACTTCTACACCGGCGTGCATGGCAACTACCTCAAGGGCAGCATCCGCAATGCCGGCATGGACCCTGAAAACCTGCCTGAAAGCGACCCGAGCAAGATGAATTTCGCCACCGGCGAAGGCTCCAATTCGGCCAAGGCCTGGCGCGACATCTGGGGTTGTGGCCAGGGCATCGGCGCGATTCGCGAGGTGGTCCCTGCGGGGGATCTGGTGGCACGCTTCCGGCGCGAATATGCCGAAGCCAAGGCCCGGATCTGCGGGGCGTGAGAAGCGCGACCGGACGACTGGCAATCACACCCAAAAAGCCGACCTGAGGTCGGCTTTTTTTGTCAGGGCCGGAACCAGTCTTTCAGGTGGTCCAGCAGCGTCGGCGGCCCTGCGTACTGGGTGCCTCCGGCATCGGTGATGTCGGCCACCGCACCGCCCTGTTGCCATTCGGCATAGAGCCAGTCGGTTTCTGACCGGACCACCCCGGCCGGCGGAGCGGGCTCCGGGACCACCGGAACGCCCTTCAGTGCGGTGCCCATGTAGTCGAGCCAGATCGGCATCGCCAGACGGCCACCGGATTCGTGATCGCCCAGGCTGCGCGGTTTGTCGTAGCCCATCCAGACCACGGTGGCGAGCGACGGCTGGTAGCCGGCGAACCAGGCATCGACCACATCGTTGGTGGTGCCGGTCTTGCCGTGCAGGTCCGGCCGTTGCAGGGTGGCCTGGACGCGCGCGGCGGTGCCGACACGGGTCACATCGGCCAGCAGGCTGTTCATGACAAAGGCGTTGCGGGCCGGTATCGCGCGGGTCTCCTCGTTGAGGGCGGGCGGCGGCGGTGCTTCGAACAGCACCTTGCCCTGGGCGTCGGTGATTTTTTCCACCACCACGGGGTCGACCAGCCAGCCCCCGTTGGCGAACGTGGCATAGGCGCGCGTCAGCTGCATCGGCGTCACGAGGCCGGTGCCCAGGGCCAGCGTGAGGTTGTCCGGCTGGCGCGAGGCATCGATGCCAAAGCGGGTGACCCAATCGCGCGCGCGGTGCGTGCCGGTGTGCTGCAGCACGCGCACGCTCACCAGGTTGCTGGAGCGGGCCAGTGCCTCGCGCACCGAGATCGGACCGCCTGCCATGGTGCCTCCGGAATTGTTCGGGCTCCAGCCGTTCGCCGCGGTGAAGGGCAGGTCGTCGACCAGGGTGGCGGGCATGACGCGCTCTTCCAGTGCCGCCGAGTACAGGAGGGGTTTGAAGGCCGAGCCTGGCTGGCGCCAGCTCTGGGTCGCGTGGTTGAAGGGCTGGCGGCTGAAGTCGAATCCGCCGACCAGGGCACGCACGCGTCCGGTGCGGGTGTCCATCGCGACCAGGGCCGCTTCGGCTTCAGGCCATTGCGTCAGGCGCCAGGTCTTGCCCTCCTGCACGACCCGCACCACCGAGCCCCGGCGGATGCGCAAGGCCTCCTTGGCCTTGGCCCCGAGCCCGGCCTGGGCGGCGCGCAAGCCTTCGCCGGTGATGCGCAGTTGCTCGCCTGTGGCCAGTTGCACCTGGGCTTCGCGGGTCGATGCCGAGAGCACGATGGCCACGCGCAGCACTTCGTCGTCGCGGTGATCCTTGAGCGCCTCGGCCGCCGCGCGCTCCAGTTCGGCACCGCCGCCAGCCGCCAGGGTTTCCTGTGCCTCGGGGCCGCGCCAGGGTGCCCGGCGATCCTGGGCCAGGACGCCACGCTGTACCGCCGCATGCGCGGCGCGCTGATCCTCGGCGCGCAAGGCGGTGTAGACGCGGATGCCGCTGGAATAGGCTTCCGTGCCGAAGCGCTCGACCACCGTGCGGCGCGCCATCTCTGCCACGTGAGGGGCCTCGACACTGCGCTGGTTGCGTGGGCGAATCACCAGCTTTTCGGCTTTGGCGGCCGCCAGTTGGGCGTCGTCGATGACGCCGACGGTGCGCATGCGTTGCAGCACCACGCGCTGACGGGCCACGGCACGGTCGAAGTTGGCCACCGGGTTGGCGTAGTAGGGGTTCTGCGGCAGGCCGGCGAGCAAGGCGGTTTCGGCCAGCGACAACTGGTCGAGCGACTTGCCGAAATAGGTTTGTGCGGCAGCGGCAAACCCGTAGGCACGCTGTCCGAGGAAGATCTCGTTGAGATAGATCTCCAGGATGCGATCTTTGGACAGTTCGTCCTCGACCTGCAGTGCCAGCAGGATTTCCTTGGTCTTGCGCTCGATGCTGAATTCGTGCGTCAGCAGCATGGTGCGCACCAACTGCTGGGTGATCGTCGAAGCGCCCTGTCGCCGCCCGCCGGTCAGTGCGGCGACAACGGCCCGGGCAATGCCCTTCGGGTCGACCCCGCTGTGTTCGCGGAAGCGCGCGTCCTCGACCGCCAGGACCGCGTCCTGCAGGCGCTGGGGAATCCGGGTCAGCGGAACATAGATGCGGCGCTCGGTGCCGAACTGCGCGATTTCCTCACCATCGGCGGTGAGGACTTGCAGGGGCAGCTTGGGGGTGTAGTGGACGATGCGGTCGATCGGCGGCAGGTCCACCAGGGCCGCATGCGCAGGCACCGGGGACAGCGCCATGCCCGCAGCCCAGCCCGCTGGTAGCAGGGCGAGCAGCGCGCGTCGCGAGAGCTTGGAAGACATGGCCGGGATTGTCCGGTGCGTGTGTGAAGCGTGTGGGCGGTGGCGCCAGGCTGTCTGTAACGGCCTGTAAACCAAGACCCTCGAGCGCCATAGACGAAAGGCCTGCAGTCCGGAGACTGCAGGCCTTGCATTTTGGTGGGTCCTGTAGGATTCGAACCTACGACCTACGGATTAAGAGTCCGCTGCTCTACCAACTGAGCTAAGAACCCGTCGAGCCTTGAATTATAGCGTGTTTTTCGGGACTTTTGCAGGCCGGTCAAAAAAACACAAAGAGGACGGCTGGCTGGAGCGGGGCACTGTCCCGTTTTTGCACCCGAGTGCCGGGTCAGCCTGTCAAGTCTGGTCGTTGCATCGCCGCCAAATCCGTTGTGTTTAATTGTGTTTAATTAAGTGCCCGTAAGCGTGGTGCCACAATACGCCAGCCTCTGGAGGGGGGGCGGGGGGTTGCCGGCCACATGGCGGCAGCCGTGAACAACATACGCTGACACGGTACGGAATGTCGATTGCTCTGAAGCGCTGGAAACGACTGGCCAAATGCACCTTGGCCGCTTACATGCCCGAATCGGTGGTGGCGCTCCTGCCCTATGAGGTTCAACGCCACAGCGTGACGGACTGGGATGTGGCCTACGGGCAGGGGCACTGGAACTACCTTTACCGATCCAGCGAGCTGGCGCGCTACGGCACGATCGTCAGCTTCAGCCATCGCTTCACCCAGGGGGGGCCGGTGCTGGACCTGGGGTGCGGAGAGGGCATTCTGAAGCTGCACCTCAACCCCGATACCTATGCCCGCTACGACGGGGTCGACCTTTCGAGCGAGGCCATCGGCAAGGCCCAGCAGATGCCGGCCGATGGCAAGAGCCGCTTTGTGGCTGCCGACATCGAGGTCTTTGAGCCGCCCGAACCCAGCGACGTGATCATCTTCAACGAGGTGCTCTACTACCTGGCCGATCCGTTGAAGGCGGTGCAGCGCTACGAGGCCTTTCTCAAGCCCGGCGGTGTGTTCATCGTGTCGATGTTCGACATGCTGAAGTCGCGCAAGATCTGGCGTGAGCTGGATGGTCACTACGCCTTGCTGGAAGCGTCGCGCGCTGTGAATCATGGCGGGCACTCCTGGTCGATCCGGGTGTACCGGCGCCGTGTCGAGCAGGCCGAGCCAGCCGCTTTGCCGGCCGCCTGAGGGTCAGGCGGCTGCAGGCAGCGTCAGGCGCGCCAACAAGCCGCCGCCGGGCGCCGTTTCCAGGGCCAGCCGGCCCCCGTAAAGCTGGGCCAGTTCGTCGACAATGGCCAGGCCCAGGCCGGAGCCGGCCATCGACTCGTCCAGACGGGCACCGCGTGCCAGCACCGCCTGGCGGACGTCGGGTGCAATCCCCGGACCATCGTCCACCACCTCCAGTTGCAAGCCAGGGCCGTTCGTACCCGGCATGGGGGCGTGTTTCTGTGCCTGGATGCGAACGGTGTGCCGGGCCCATTTGCAGGCGTTGTCCAGCAGGTTGCCCAGCATTTCCTGCAGGTCCTGCTCTTCCCCGGCAAAGCTCAGGGTGGGCGGAATACCGGCCATGTCGATGGAAAGGTCCCGGTCGGCATGCACGCGCTGCATCACCCGGACGAGCCCCGCCACGGTGGGCGCCAGCGGGGTGCGCAGGCCGGGCAGGCGCTGGGCGCCGGCTGCGCGGGCGCGTGCGAGGTGCCAGTCGACTTGGCGCCGCACGGTATTGGTCTGCTCCTGCACCAGCCGCGCCAGCGGAGCCGATGCCTCGTTGCCCGGCTGGCCGGCGGCCTGCGACAGCACGGTCAAGGGCGTTTTGAGCGCATGCGCCAGATTGCCGGCCTGGGTGCGGGCCCTGGCCACAATTTCGGCGTTGCGGTCCAGCACGCCGTTGAAGTCGTCGATCAGGGGCTGGATCTCGGCCGCAAAGTTGCCGTGCAGGCGGGTGTCCTGCCCTTCCCGTACGCGTTTGAGTGCGGTCTGCAGGGCGCGCAGCGGGGCCAGGCCCATGCTCACCTGGGCCAGGGCGGCGATGGCCAGCAGGGCCCCGAGCAGGCCGAGCGACGCGGCCAGCACGCTGTTGAAGCGGGCCACGGCCTCGTGTGCCTCCTGGGTTTCTGATGCCACCACGAGCCGCCAGCGGGTGCCTGGCTGCTCGGCCACCGACAGCGAACGCTCCAGCATCAGCACCGGAACGCTGCGGGGACCGTGTCCCTCGTGCACATGCACCACGCCGTCGGCGACCGCGTCGTCCGGCATCTGCAGCGTGGTGTCCCACAAGGATCGCGAACGCAGCACGGCCGGCCGGATGCCATCGGCGGCGGGTGCCAGGCGGTCGATCTGCCAGTACAGCCCGCCGAAGGGCCGCTGCCAGCGGGGGTCGGTCAGCGTCTGCGTATCGATCTGGGGCTGGCCGCTGGCGTCGAATTCCAGCTGGGCGGTGAGTTGATCGAGCTGCCGGCGCAGCGCGTTTTCAAACTGGCTCATCACGTGCTCGCGGAACAGGCTGGCGAGCATCAGGCCGGCGAGCGTGAGCGCCACGGCGAGCGCTGCCAGCGTCGCGGCCAGCAGGCGCCAGCGCAGCGAACTGCGCCAGCGAGGGGTGGGGCGGGGCGGGGCGCCCGTCATGTCATCGACGGCTGGAGAGGGCTGTCGGTGGTCAGGCGGTAGCCCATACCGCGCACGGTTTCGATGCAGTCGGCGGGCAGCTTGCGCCGCAGGCGGGCCACGAAAACTTCGATCGTGTTGGAGTCGCGGTCGTGGTCCTGGGCATAGATGTGTTCGGTCAGCTCGGTGCGCGAGATGACCTGTCCGGGCCGGTGCATCAGGTAGTCCAGCACCCGGTATTCGTGGCCGGTGAGGGTCACCGCCACGCCGTCCACCGTGACGCGGCCGCTGCGTGTGTCCAGGGCCAGCGCGCCGCATTGCAGCACGGGCGAAGCCTGGCCATGGGCGCGGCGGATCAGCGCTCGCACGCGGGCCAGCAGCTCTTCCATGTGAAAGGGTTTGGTGAGGTAGTCGTCGGCACCGGCGTCGATGCCCGCCACCTTCTCGTGCCAGTTGTCGCGTGCGGTAAGGATGAGCACGGGCATGGTGCCGCCTTCGTCGCGCCAGCGGCGCAGCACGGTCAGGCCGTCGAGCACCGGCAGGCCGAGGTCGAGCACCACCGCGTCGTAGGTTTCGGTGTGCCCCAGGTGGTGGGCATCGCGGCCGTTGTCGGCGCTGTCCACGGCATAACCGGCGTCGGTCAGCGCCGCGCCCACCTGGGCACGCAGTGTCGGTTCGTCTTCGACCAGCAACAGGCGCATGGCGGCTCTCTCAGCGGTGGTTGTGGCGGCCGCGGTCTTCGCGCTGCTTGCTGCGCAGGGTCTCGGCGGTGCGGGCGTCGATTTCCAGCTTGAGCAACTGGCCATTGGTCTGCAGCAGCTTGATCTCATACACCCAGCGGCCGTCCTCGCGGTCCAGTTCGACCTCCAGCACCTGACCGGGGTGGTCGCGTTCGAGGCGTTCGAGCACGGTGCGCAGCGGCAGCACCTCGCCCGCGGTCACCGCCTGGCGGGCACGTTCGTGGTCGTCGCGGTCGGCCCAGGCCGGTGGCAGCACCAGGGCCGCCACCGCGATCAGCACCGCCGGCAGCCGGCGCCGCCGGGGCGGGGTGCGGTGGGCAGGGGGTGACGCGGGCATGCGGCCATTGTCGTTGACGGCCCTGAATGGCAGATGAATGCGGGCTTCAGCACGGGTTCAAGCAGGGTTTTCAAGAATGCCTTTCACCGCCCTTCAGGGGCTTTCATCAGGAGTTATGTCATGCCATATCCGACAAGGGCCCGCACCGCCGGGCTGATTCTGGCCGCATCCGCCGCGCTGGGTGCGCCTTGGGCACAGGCGGGTGACACCACCGCCGCCGACCAACTGATTCGCTGGAGTGTGCAGGCAGGTGCGGGGGGCGACCCGGCACGGGGCCAGGTTTTCTTTGACCGCCGGCATGGCGGTGAATGGTCGTGTGCCTCGTGCCACGGTATGCCACCCACCGGCACAGGCCGCCACGCCAGCACGGCCAAGTCCATCGCGCCGCTGGCCCCGGCGTTCAACGCCAAGGCCTTCACCGAAACGGCCAAGGTGGACAAGTGGCTGCGCCGCAATTGCAAGGATGTGCTGTCCCGCGAATGCAGCGCGGCCGAGAAGGCCGATGTGCTGGCCTATCTCTACACCCTGCGCTGATGGCGCCACGCAATCTGGGAGCCCCATCATGGTGACTGACCCGTTTTTCCGCACCGCGCTGCTGACCGCTGCCGGGACCGTGCTGTTGGCGGCATCAGCGCACGCCGACGGCCCACGCGGCTGGCCGCCGGGCATGCCGCCGGCCTATGTGCAGGAGTGCGCGGCCTGCCACACCGCGTATCCGCCTGGCATGTTGCCCGCTGCCTCGTGGCAGCGTGTCATGGCAGGCCTGGACCGGCACTACGGCACCGACGCTGCGCTTGACGAAGCCGCGGTGAAGCAGATCGGTGGCTGGCTGCAGGCCCATGCCGGCAGCCACCGCCGGGTGGCCGAGTCGCCGCCGGAGGACCGCATCACCCGTTCGCGCTGGTTTCTGCGCAAACACGACGAGATCGCGCCCGCCGTGTGGCGCCTGCCCAGCGTGGGCAGTGCGGCGAACTGCGGGGCCTGCCACACGCGCGCCGACCGGGGTGACTACGACGAAGACTTCCTGCGCATGCCCGCCGGCCTGAGTGACGGCCAGCGCCGTGCGTGGCGCGACTGAAAGGCGAATGGCGATGCACACCCCTTCATCCGACACCTTGGCCGGCGCGCCGGCATCGACCGCAGCGCCGCGTGCTGCCGCACCCACCCGCCGCGTGACCGATGCGCCCACGCGCCTGTTCCATGCCCTGTTCGCACTGTGTTTTCTGGGCGCCTACCTCACGGCCGACAGCGAGCACTGGCGACGGGTGCACGTGACGCTGGGCTACGCCCTGGCAGGCTTGCTGGTGTTCCGCGTGCTGTACGGCACGATCGGCCCCCGCCATGCGCGCCTGGGCCTGCTCTGGCGCCGGCTGGCTGGCGCGCCCGCCTGGGGGCGCTCGCTGATGGCGGCGTGGCACCAGCGCTCGTTCGCCACGGGTGCGATGCGGCAGGGCCAGAACCTGCTGATGGCCCTGGCCATGGGGGCCTTGCTGCTGCTGGCCCTGCCGGTCGCGCTCAGCGGCTACGCCACCTACAACGACTGGGGCGGACACTGGCTGGAAGAGCTGCACGAATTTTTGGCTGAGGCCATGCTGATGGCGGTGTTTGCGCACCTGGCGTTGCTGGCCGGACTGAGCCTGCTGCGTGGCAGCAACCTGGCGCGGCCCATGCTCAACGGCCGCGTCGAAGGCCGGGGGCCGGACCTCGTGCCGAACGACCGGCGCTGGCTGGCCGCCTGGCTGTTGCTCGCCGTGCTGGGCTACTTCGCGTGGGAGGGCTGGCACGCGCCCGTCGGGCAGGCGCTGTCGGGTTGGTTGCTGCCCTGACCGATCGCCCCGGGCGCCGCCCTCAGGTGCTTTCGCGCACCGTGAGTTCGAAACCCAGGTCCAGCGCCGTGGTGGCGGGCGTTTCACCGCGCATCAGGCTCAGCAGCATGCGGGCCGCGGCTTCGCCCATGGCGCGCCGCGGCGTGCGCACCGTGGTCAGGGGCGGCAGCATCTGGTCGCTGCCCGACAGGTCGTTGAAACCGGCCACCGCCACGCGCCCCGGCACCGCCACGCCCTGGCGCAGGGCGGTGAGCAAGCCACCCTGCGCCAGGTCGTCGTTGCAGAAAAAGATGGCGTCGCAGTCCGGGTGTTGCTGCAGCAGCTCGGCGAACAGCTCACCGCCCAGCCGCATCGACGAGGGCTCCGGACTCAGGCGCTCCAGCCGCGGGTCGTACAAGCCCGCCTGCCGCAGGGTGCGGCGGTAGCCCTCGGCGCGCTGCATGGTGCGCGGGTCGAGCTGCGCGGCCACGAAGGCGATGCGCCGCCGGCCGCGTTCGAGCAGATGGCGGGTGATGGCTTCGCCAGCGTCTTGCTGCGAGAAACCGGCGCAGTACACGCCCGGCGCGCGCGCCAGCTCCATCAGGTGCACGCAGGGCACGTGGCCGATGAGGCGGCGCGCGGCCTCGGTGCGGTCGAAACCAGTGAGCAGCAGGCCGGCGGGCCGGTGGGCCAGGTAGGTGCGCAGCAGTTGCTCTTCTTCGTCGGGGCGGTAGTGGGTGACCCCGATCAGCGTCTGGTAGCCGTGGGGCCAGAGCGTGGACTGCACCGCTTCCAGCACGTCGACAAACAGGGCGTTGGACAGCAGCGGCACCAGGATCGCAACCTGATGGCTGCGCTGCGACGCCAGGGCGCGCGCCGCCGGGTCGGGCACGTAACCCAGTGACTCGGCGGCCTGGCGCACGCGGTCGGCCAGCTCGGCCGCCACGCCGCGCTCGCCACGCAGCGCGCGCGAGGCGGTGATCGGGCTCACGCCGGCTTCGCGGGCCACGTCGGCCAGGGTGGTCCGGCCGCTGTGACGGCGGCGGCGTTCGGTGTTGCTCAAGGGTTTTCCCGTATGACTGGGTGAAAGACTGTCGGTAGGATAGCGCTACCAGTTTCATCGCACAAGCTGGGCCGCCGGTTGTATCCCTTGAAGGAACAAAAAAGTGGGCCCGCAACGATGGGGCATTTTTTTGATGTTGTTTGGATAGCGCTACCAATATGTCGATATCACCCAATCCTGTGCACCTCGTGGTCATGGGTGTGGCCGGTTGTGGCAAGTCCAGCCTGGGGCAACGGCTGTCTGCCGGGCTGGCGCTGCCCCTGATCGAGGGCGACGATTTCCATGCGCCCGAGAGCGTGGCCAAGATGCGGGCCGGCCAGGCGCTGACCGATGCCGACCGCGAGGGCTGGCTGGACCGGCTGGCCGCGCAGTTCGCGGCCCATCCGCGCGGCATGGTGCTGACCTGTTCGGCGTTGAGACAGCGCTACCGTGATCGCTTGCGCCAGGCGGTGCCGGATCTGCGGTTCGCCTTTCTGGCCCTGACGCCCGAGCAGTCCCGAGAGCGTGTGGCCGCGCGCACCGCACACCTGTTTCCGGTCAGCCTGGTGGACAGCCAGTTCCAGACCCTGGAAGACCCGAGCGGCGAGCCCGGCGTGCTGCGCGTGGATGCGACGCAGCCGCTGGACGCGCTGACCCTGACCGTGACCCGCTGGCTGGCCGGCGAGCGGGTGGAGGCCTGAACCATGGACCAACCTGTTTCCCGATTCCAGTCCCTGGCCAGCCATGCCATGGCCGCCTGCCTGGCGGTCATGGCGCTGGCCGTGTTCCTCAATGTCGTGCTGCGTTATGGCTTCGGCAGTGGTGTGGCCGCCAGCGAGGAGCTGTCGCGCCTGCTGTTCGTGTGGATGGTGTTCATCGGTGCCACGGCGGCCTACGCCCGGGGCGAGCACATGGCCTTCACCGCCTTGCTGCGGCCGCTCCGCCATCGGGCTTTCATGCCGGTGCTGGCGCGGCTGATCCACGCGCTGGTGCTGCTGGCCTGCGGGTTCGTGGCCTGGGGGGCCTGGCAGCAGGTGGTGGTGGGGCTGGACAGCCACAGCGTGATCCTGAAGTACCCGACCGCGCTGCTGCCGTTGCCGGCGCTGCTGAGCACCGCGGCCATCGGGGTAATGGCGTTGGGGAACCTGTTGCGTGGGCGTCTGCCCGATTTCGGCCACGAAGCCGAGGTGGAGTGAACGGCCATGACACTGGAAGCACAAGCCTTCATCGTCTTCTGCCTGGGCATGGTGGTGTTCATGGGTATCGGTGTGCCCATGGCCTTTGCCCTGGTGCTCACCGGGGCCGGCATGGCCTGGGTGCTCGGGTTCTGGGACACCCAACTGCTGGCGCAGAACCTGGTGGCCGGGGTCGACAGCTTTCCGCTGCTGGCCGTGCCCTTCTTCATCCTGGCCGGTGAGCTGATGAACGCGGGCGGCATCAGCCGCCGCATCATCGAGATGGCGCGCGCCTGGGTCGGCCACATCCAGGGTGGCCTGGGATTCGTGACCATCGGTGCGGCCATGCTGATGGCCAGCATGAGCGGTTCGGCCCTGGCCGACACGGCGGCGCTGGCCACCATCCTGCTGCCCATGATGAAGTCGCACGGCTATCCCATGGGCCGCTCGGCGGGCCTGATGGCCGCCGGCGGCATCATCGCGCCCATCATCCCGCCGTCGATGCCGCTGGTGATTTACGGGGTGACCACCAACACCTCGATCTCGCAGCTGTTTCTGGCCGGCATCGTGCCGGGCGTCATCATGGGCCTGGGCCTGGTGATCGCCTGGAAGGTCGAGTGCCGGCGCCTGACGGTGCGGCAGGACCCGCCCATGCCACTGGCCGGTCGCCTGCGGGCCACGGCCAAGGCCTTCTGGGCCCTGCTGATGCCGGTCATCATCATCGGGGGCATGAAGACGGGGGTGTTCACGCCCACCGAAGCGGCCGTGGTGGCCGCCTTCTACGCGCTGGTGATCGCGACCCTGGTGCACCGCGAAATGACGCTGGTGCAACTGCACGGCGTGCTGTCGCGGGCCGCCAAGACCACCGCCATCGTGATGTTCCTGTGCGCCGGCGCGCAGGTGGCTAGCTACATGGTCACGCTGGCCGACCTGCCCACGGTGCTGACCGGCTGGCTGGGCGACCTGACCGAAAGCCCCAAGCTACTCATGCTGGTGATGATGCTGTTGCTGGTGGTGGTCGGCACCGCGCTGGACCTCACGCCCACCATCCTGATCTTTGCGCCGGTCATGCTGCCCATCGCCGTCAAGGCGGGCATCGACCCGGTCTATTTCGGCCTGATGTTCGTGCTCAACGGCACCATCGGCCTGATCACACCGCCCGTGGGCACGGTGCTCAACGTGGTGGCCGGCGTCGGCCGCCTGCGCCTCGACGAGGTGATCCGCGGGGTCAACCCGTTCCTGGTCGTGTATCTGGCCATCCTGCTGGTTTTCGTCGCCTTTCCGCAGATCGTCATCGCGCCCGTCGCGTGGCTGCGCTGAGGCTTTTCCTCCGCTCCCCATCCTCTTCTGGAGACATTCGCATGAAAGTGATCCGTCGCACCGTACTGGCCGCCGCTGCCGTGGCCGCCCTGGCCGCGCCCTTTGCCGCGCTGGCGCAGGACATCAAGCCCCGCCTGATCCGCTTCGGCTACGGCCTGAACGAGCAGTCCAACCAGGGCCGCGCCGTCAAGCTGTTCGCCGAAGAGGTGGAAAAGGCCTCCGGCGGCAAGATGCGCGTGCGCGCCGTGGGTGCGGCCGCGCTGGGACCGGACACGCAGATGCAGCAGGCGCTCATCGGTGGCGCGCAGGAAATGATGGTCGGCTCCACCGCCACCCTGGTGGGCATCACCAAGGAAATGGCGATCTGGGACACCCCCTTCCTGTTCAACAACGCCAAGGAAGCGGACGCCGTGCTCGACGGCCCTGTGGGCCAGAAGGTGATGGACAAGCTGCAGGAAAAGGGGCTGGTGGGCCTGGTGTACTGGGAAAACGGCTTCCGCAATCTCACCAACAACAAGCGCCCGGTGGCCAAGCTGGAAGACCTGGACGGCATCAAGCTGCGCGTGATGCAGAACGACGTGTTCCTCAACAGCTTCAAGACCCTGGGCGCCAATGCCGTGCCGCTGCCGTTCTCCGAGCTGTTCACCGCGCTGGAGACCAAGACCGTCGACGGCCAGGAGAACCCCTACAACACCATCGTGTCGTCCAAGTTCTACGAGGTGCAGAAGTACCTGACCGTGACCAACCACGTCTACAGCCCCTGGATCGTGACCGTGAGCAAGAAGTGGTGGGATGGCCTGAGCGCTGCCGAGAAGAAGGTGCTGCAGGATGCGGCCGTCAAGAGCCGCGACTTCGAGCGCCAGGACACGCGCGCCGAAGGGGCCAAGGCGCTGGCCGACCTGAAGGGCAAGGGCATGCAGGTCAACGAGCTGCCGCCCGCCGAAGCCGCCCGCATGCGCGACAAGCTCACCGCGGTGAACGCCGGCATTGCCGCCCAGGTGGGTGAAGGCCTGTGGAAAGAGGTGCAGGCCGCCGTGGCGCAGGCCCGCGGCCACTGACTTGGCGGGCTCGACCGCACGCCCGCACCGCCCAGCCGGCCCTCCGGGGCCGGCTTTTTCGGGGATGGCGGGGGCGCGGCGGCGGCAGGGGCTCGCTACCATCGCGGCATGGATCGATACACGCAAGAATGGCAGCGCCTGTACGCCGTGCCCGGCGGCGCGGCCGATGGGGCCGACCTGGTGGGTGCGCAAGGGCAGGTGCGAGCCCTGGTGCTCGAACTCGCGCGGCCGGCCGACTGGTCGCTGATCGGCGCGCTGTGGCGCGGGGTGCAGGCCGATCTGGACTGGCCCGCTCCGGCCATCGCGGTCAACGGGCGCGACGGCTACCAGCTCTGGTTCTCGCTCGCACAACCGGTGGCGCCGGCCCAGGGCCGGGCCCTGTTGCACGCGCTGGTGCAGCGCTACCTGCCCGAAGTGCCCCCGGGTCGCCTGGGCCTGTGGCCGCAAGGAGCGGCCCCGGCGGTCGAGCACGCGCCGCCCGTGCCCCGCGCCATGCCCGATGGCGAGCGCTGGTCGGCCTTTGTGGCGCCCGATCTGGCGGCTGTGTTCGGGGACGAGGCGGCACTCGACCTGCCGCCCGGTGCTGACGCCCAGGCCGACGTGCTGGCCCGGCTGGCGCCGCTGCAGCCCGGGCAATGGGCGCCGCTGCTGTCGATGGCGGCCGAAGCTCCGCGGGCGGCACCGGTTGCAGACGCTACGGACGGCCCGGCTGCCCTGGGTGAACACACCGGGCCGAGGCCGTTTCTGCTGGCCGTGATGAACGATGCCTCGGTGCCGATGGCTCTGCGCATCGAGGCCGCCAAGGCCTTGCTGGCGGCCGGCGGCTGAGCGTGGCCGGCCCGGCTCCGTTAGAGTACGCGGTTTGGCGCAGTGCGCCAGCCCCTGTCGGACACCGATAACAACAGCGAGTTAGACACCGTGAACGGTCCTATTCCCCTCACCCAACTCCCACAGCCCCACCAGTTCCGCGCCGGCGATGTGTTCGTGCTGTTCGGCGAACTGTTCGGCCGCGGTTACGCCAACGGCTTGGTGGCCGAGGCCCGCCAGGCCGGCATGACCATCATCGGCGTGACCGTTGGTCGCCGCGAGGCCGACGGCAGCCTGCGCCCGCTGACCGGTGAAGAGCTGGCTGCGGCAGAAGCCAACCTGGGTGGCCGCATCATCAACGTGCCGCTGATGGCCGGTTTCGACATGGATGCGCCGGCCGGCACCCCCACGCCGACCGAGTTGCTGGGCGCGCTGTCGATCAAGACCTGGACCGAAGACAAGCTGGACTGGGACCACATTGCGCGCTGCCGCGAGGTCGGTGTGAACCGCTTCAAGGCCTCGGTGGCGCAGGTGATGGCCACGCTCGACGGCCTGATTCCCGACGGCGCCAAGGTGTTTTTTGCCCACACCATGGCCGGCGGCATTCCCAAGGCCAAGGTGTTTCTGGCCATCGCCAACCGCGTCTACAAGGGCCGTGGCGACCGCCACCAGTCGTCCCAGGAACTGCTCGACAGCGACCTGGGCAAGCTGATCCTGCAGAACTTTGACGAAGTGTCGGCCAACACTTTCGGCCATCTCATCGACGGCAGCGCGGCGATCCGCGAGCGCATGGAGCGCACCGGCGGGCAGGTGTGTTATTCGGCCTACGGCTACCACGGCACGCGCGTGCTCATCGGCGACGAATACCGCTGGCAGACCTACAGCAACTACACCCAGGGCTACGCCAAGATGCGCCTGGAGCGCATCGCGCAGGACGCCTGGGCGCGCGGCATCCGCGCCACCGTTTACAACTGCCCGGAGATCCGCACCAATTCGTCGGACATCTTCGTGGGCGTGGAGCTGCCGCTGTTTTCGCTGCTGCGCGCGCTGCGCCGGGAAGCCCCGGGCGCCTGGACCGAGTCGCAGTGGGACGCCTGCCGCGAACTGCTGACCGACCCGGCCAGCATTGAGACGGTGATGCAGACCATTGCCGACTTCTACGCCAGCGACGTGATGCAGGCTTACGGCAACTTCGCCGCCTGGCCCATGCCCAACAGCCAGGGCCTGGCCGACCTGATGATCGGCGCGTCCGACACCATCACCGGCCTGCACAAGGACCGCTGCGCGCTCATCACCGACCTGCTGAGCACCCGTGTGATCGAGGCCACCGGCCCGCTGATGTTCAACGCCTCGGCTGCACCGTCGGGCCCGGTGCTCTGGCTCGATCACGACATCATCGCGCAGCAACTGCGCGTGCTCAACGGCTGAACACGGCCACCGCGCGGCGGCCGCGCCGCGCTTTCAGAGCCCGTGCTCGCGGCGCAGCGCGTCCAGCAGGCCGGTGCAGCTGTCTTCGATGAGGTCGAGCACCCGCTCGAAACCCGCCGCACCGCCGTAGTACGGGTCGGGCACCTCGCGCGCTTTCAGCGTCCGCGCGTGCGAAGCCAGCAAACGCAGCTTGTGGGCGTGTTCGGGCGGGCACACGTGCAGTGCGTCGCGCAGATTGGCCTCGTCCATCACCAGCACGTGGTCGGCGGCGACGCAGTCGTCGGCACCCAGGTGGCTGCCGCGCAGGTCCGACAGGTCGTAGCCCCGGCGCGCCGCATGCTGCTGGCTGCGTTCATCGGGTTCGGCGCCGACGTGGTAGCCGTGTGTGCCGGCCGACACCACCGCGATACGACCGGTCAGACCCGCCGCCTGCACCTGCTGGCGGAACACCCCGTGGGCCGTCGGGCTGCGGCAGATGTTGCCCATACAGACGAAGAGGACGCGGATGGGACGGCTCATGGCGGCTGGCTCCGGGGCAAGTGGTCAGGGCGGTTCCGCTGCTTCAGGCGCGGCTGCCGGTGGCCGCCAGGTGCTGCAACAGGATCCGCGCGGACGCCACGTTGGTGGCGCACGGCACGTTGTGCACGTCGCAGGCTCGCACCAGGGCGTTGATGTCCGGCTCGTGCGGCTGGGCGGTCATGGGGTCGCGCAGGAAGATGACCAGATTCACCTCGCCCATCGCCAGGCGGGCGCCGATCTGCAGGTCACCGCCCAGGGGGCCGCTGAGCAGGCACTCGACCGGCAACCCGGCTTCGGCCTGCAACCGGCGGCCGGTGGTGCCGGTGCCCACCAGGGTGTGCTGCCGCAGCAGCGGGGCGAACGCGGTGGCCAGGGCCACCATGTCGTCTTTCTTGTGGTCGTGGGCGATGAGGGCGATCTTCATGGCGTCAGTCCGGGTGGGGTGCGGTGCCGGGCGTGGTGCGCACCACTTCCCCTCTTCTGGATGCCCGCGTGCGCGGGCATGACGGGTGTGTGGCGCCCGCTACCCACGCGGTGGCGCGTGGGGGCCGACGACCGCAGCGAAGGGCCGCTCCCGAGCCAGGTCAGCCCCCTCGGGGGGCAGCAACCCGCGCAGCGGTGGCGCGTGGGGGCCACTACCCGTTTTCCATGGCTTTGGCCATGGTCTTGCCCAGCTCCACGCCCCACTGGTCGTAGGCGTTGATGCCCCAGATGGCGGCCTGCACGAACACCTTGTGTTCGTACAGCGCGATCAGCGCGCCCAGGCGGTGTGGGGTCAGGGCATCGAGCCAGATCACGCTGTTGGGCACGTTGCCGGGGAAGCTGCGCTGGCTCACGAACTCGGCGGCCTGTTCGGGGTCTCGGCCTTCGGCGATCAGGGCCTGCAGCGTGGCGGCTTCGTCGCGGCCCACGGCCAGTGCCTGCGACTGCGCGCGCAGGTTGAGGTTGACCACGCGGTGGTGTTCGGCGGCCAGCGGCAGCGGGGTGTCTTCGGTGTCGACGCCGATGAACTCCACCGGCACGCGGTGCGTGCCCTGGTGCAGCAACTGGAAGTAGGCGTGTTGTCCGTCGATGCCCAGTCCACCCCAGAGGATGGGGCCGGTTCCGCTGTCACAGGGCTGGCCGTCCTTGCGCACGCGCTTGCCGTTGCTTTCCATGTCCATCTGCTGCACGAAGGGCGCAAAACGGACCAGGCGGCTGGGGTAACACGCGAGCAGCTGCGTCGGGCAGTTCAGGAAGTTGCGGTTCCACACGCCGCTCATTGCCAGGATGACGGGCAGGTTCTGCGCCAGCGGGGCGGAGCGGAAGTGCGCGTCCATGGCCTGGCCACCGGCCAGGAATTCGCGGAAGGCGGTGGATCCGATGGCCAGCGCCAGCGGCAGCCCCAGCGCGGACCAGACGGAATAGCGGCCGCCGACCCAGTCCCAGAAGGTGAAGGTGTGCGCTTCGGGATAACCGGCGGCGGCCGATTTCCGGGGCGCGGCGGTGATGGCCACCAGGTGCGCGCTTTGCGCCGTGCCGGTGATGCCACCGTCGTCCAGCCAGCGCCGCGCGGTGGTGGCGTTGGTCATGGTTTCCTGGGTGGTGAAGGTCTTGCTCGCGACGATCAGCAGCGTGGTGGTCGGGTTCAGGCCGCGCAGCGTGTGGTAGACCGCCCAGGCATCGGGGTTGCTGACGAAGTGCACCCGCAGCCCGGTCTGGCTGTCGCTGCACAGCGGTGCCAGCGCGTCGGCCGCCATGCGCGGGCCGAGGTCGGAGCCGCCGATGCCGATGTTCACCACGTCGGTGAAGGCGGCGCCGGTGCTGCTTTTCAGGTCGCCGGCGCGCACGCGGTCGGCGAATTCGCACACGCGGTTCAGTTCGCTTTGCACCAGGCCCTGGATCACGGTGCCCCAGGGGGCGGCATTGCCCTTGGCGCAGGGCGTGCCGCGCAGGGCCACGTGCAGCACCGCGCGCTGCTCGCTGGTGTTGATGGCCTGGCCGGCAAACATGGCGTCGCGCTGGCTTTCCACGCCGGCTTCGCGGGCGAGGGTGGTCAGGGCGGACCAGATGGCCTCGTCAAAGGCCTGGCGCGTGAAGTCGATGCGGATGCCGGTGCCTTCGGCGGCGGCCTGCAGCGCCGCGCGGCCGGGCTGGGCAAGGCGCTCGCGCAGGTGCGGCTGCGGGGCCGCGGCCAGTTGGGCGAGTTGCTGCCACGCGGGCAGGGTGGTCGGGGACGGGACGGGCGCGTTCATGGGCGGAATCGGTAGTCCGGCAAGTGTCGCACGCGGCGGGGGCCGCGCCGCAAGGGCGAAGGTGGTGAGGCGGGTGCTCAGGCCAGCGTCGCGGCGATGTCGGTGGCTTCGCGGGCCAGGCGCGTGATGCGTTTCCAGTCGCCTGCGGCCAGCGCGTCGGCGGGTGTGAGCCAGGAGCCGCCGGCCATGGCCACGTTGGGCAGTGCCAGGAAGTCTTTCAGGTTGTCGGGGCTGACACCGCCGGTGGGGCAGAACATCACGTCGGGAAGGGGCGCACCCAGGGCCTTGAGCATGCCCAGGCCGCCGGCCTGCTGCGCCGGGAACAGCTTCATCAGCGAGAAGCCCTGTTCGCGCCGGTGCATGACTTCGCCGGGCGTCATCACGCCGGGAATGAAGGGCAGCCGGGCCGCTTCGACGGCGGCCACCAGCGCGTCCGTGGCGCCGGGCGAGAGCGCGAAGGTGGCGCCGGCGTCGATCACCTGCTGCACCTCGGCCACGCGGGTGACGGTGCCGGCGCCGGTGTGCATGTCGGGTACGGCCTTGGCCACGGCTTCGATGGCTTTCAGCGCAGCGCCGGAGCGCAGGGTGATCTCGACCACGTCGATGCCCCCTTCGAGCAGCGCGTGCGCCAGCGGCACGGCATGGGCCGGGTCCTGGAGCACGATGACGGGCACGACGCGGGAGGTGAACGCGGGGCGGGTGAAGCAGGTGGTGGTCATGGGGCGGGGTTCCTGAAAAGAGATCAGCCGAACAGCGGCGAGCCGCCCGATTCGGCTTCGCCCGCATGGGCGCGGAACAGACCGAACAGCTCGCGGCCGGTGCCGTGGGCGTTGTGCGACAGGTCGGGGTGGGTGACGCTGCGGGCCGCGAGCGTGGCGGCGTCCACCTCAAGTTCGAGCAGACCGCGCTCGCAGTCGAGCGTGATCAGGTCGCCGTTCTGCACCTTGCCGATGGGGCCGTCGCACAGGGCTTCGGGGCTGAGGTGGATGGCGGCGGGCACCTTGCCCGAGGCGCCAGACATGCGGCCGTCGGTGACCAGCGCCACTTTGAATCCCTTGTCCTGCAGCACGGCCAGCGGCGGCGTGAGCTTGTGCAGCTCGGGCATGCCGTTGGCGCGCGGGCCCTGGTAGCGCACCACGGCGACGAAGTCCTTCTCCAGTTGGCCGGCCTTGAACAGATCCTGCAGTTCCTGCTGGTCGTGCACCACCACGGCCGGGGCGCGCACCACACGGTGTTCGGGCGCCACGGCCGAGACCTTGACCACGCTGCGGCCCAGGTTGCCTTGCAGCAGGCGCAGGCCACCGTCGGCGCTGAACGGGTCGGCCACCGGGCGCAGCACGGCGGTGTCGCCACTGGTGGCGGGCACATCGCGCCAGGCGAGCTGGCTCTGGCTGTCGATCGTCGGCAGCCAGGGCTCCTGCGTGTAGGCGGTCAGGCCCGGGCCCATGACCGTGGTCACGTCGGCGTGCAGCAGGCCGTAGGCCAGCAGCTCGCGCATCAGGAAGCCCATGCCACCGGCGGCGTGAAAGTGGTTCACGTCGGCCTTGCCGTTGGGGTAGACACGCGCCAGCAGCGGCACCACGGCCGAGAGTTCGGCGAAATCGTTCCAGTCGATCACGATACCGGCCGCACGCGCCATCGCCACCAGGTGCAGCGTGTGGTTGGTGGAGCCGCCCGTGGCCAGCAGGCCGACGATGCCGTTGACGAGGGTTTTTTCGGTCACGATGTCGGCCAGCCGGATGCGCGGCTGGCCGGTCTTGCCGGTGTTGGCCACGGCGCGCTCCAGCGCGGCCCGGGTCAGCGCTTCGCGCAGCGGCGTGCCGGGGTTGACGAAGGACGAGCCTGGCAGGTGCAGGCCCATGATCTCCATCAGCATCTGGTTGCTGTTGGCGGTGCCGTAGAAGGTGCAGGTGCCGGGCGCGTGGTAGGCCTGGGCCTCGCTCTCCAGCAGAGCGTCGCGGCCCACCAGGCCCTGCGCGAACTGCTGGCGCACCTTGGCCTTGGCGTCGTTCGACAGGCCGCTGACCATGGGGCCGGCAGGCACGAACACGGTGGACAGGTGGCCGAACTGCAGCGCGCCCATGAACAGGCCGGGCACGATCTTGTCGCACACGCCGAGCATGAGCGCGGCGTCGAACACGTTGTGCGACAGGCCCACGGCGGTGGCCATGGCGATCACGTCGCGCGAGAACAGCGACAGTTCCATGCCCGCTTCGCCCTGGGTGATGCCGTCGCACATGGCGGGCACGCCGCCAGCCACCTGCGCGGTGGCGCCGACGGTGCGCGCGTGGGCGCGCAGCTGTTCGGGGTAGTGCTCGAACGGCTGGTGCGCCGAGAGCATGTCGTTGTAGGCGGTGACGATGCCGATGTGCGGTGCGCGCTCGGCGTGGATCACCAGCTTGTCGGCCGCAGGCAGCGCGGCCGTGGTGTGGGCCATGTTGGCGCAGCCCAGGCCGGCGCGTTGCGTGCCTTGATGGGCCTGCGCGTCCATGGTCTGCAGGTAGCGGCTGCGCGGGCCGGCGCTGCGCTCGGTGATGCGCCGGGTGACGTGTTCGAGGATGGGGTGGAGGAACGGCATCGGGGGGCTTTCAGGGGTGGGGCGCCAGGGCAGCGGGGCTTGTGGACGCGGGTGCTCGTGGGCGGGCTCAGCCCAGCCAGACGCTGACCGGAGTGCGGTCCTGGTTCAGCACCAGCGACACCGGCAGCGCCACGTCGGCCTGTTCGCGGGCGCGGCGGTACACCGCGTACTTGGCTTCGCCGGCCAGCGCCAGCAGCAGTTCGCGCGCACTCAGCAGGGCGTGAAGGGTGAAGGTCAGGCGCGCGTGGGGGGCGGTGTCGGACACCACCCAGGCCAACTGCTCGTCGGTGGCCATCGCGCGGGCGAAGCCGGCAGCGCCAGGAAACAGCGACGCGGTGTGCCCGTCTTCGCCCATGCCGAGCAGGGCCACGTCCAGCGGCCAGGGCAGGGGGTCGATCCGGGCGGTGGCGTCGTCGACCAGCGTGTCGAGCACGACCGCGGTCAGCTGCGGCGTGATTTCACCGAAGAACGGCAGGAACCGCGCCTGGGCGGCCGCCCCCTGCAACAGGTGGCGCTGCACCAGTCCGGTGTTGCTGTCGGCGTGGCCGTGCGGGACCACCCGTTCGTCCACCAGCACCACGGTCACGCGGGACCAGTCCAGCACCTGCCCGCGCAGGGCCTCGAACACCGGAATGGGCGATTTGCCGCCCGACACCGCCAGGCTGGCCTGCCCGCGTTCGGCGATGGCGGCCCGCAGCGCGTTGGCGATGTGCGCGGCAATGGCCGCCGATGTGGCGTTGGGGATTTCGGAGACGGCAGACGATGGCATGTCCATGGCTTTGTGTCAGAACACCGTGGAACCGGCTTTGCCGGGCCACAGGTGTGCCCCCTTGAGGGGGGATGCGGCTACGCGCAGCGAGCAAGCGACGGGGGTGGTCATGATTCTTCCACCCACGAAGACCCTTCGCGCGCCATCAGCGCCGACGAGGCGGCGGGCCCCCAACTGCCGGCGGTGTAGGGCTTGGGCTTGTCGCCCAGCTGTTCCCAGCCTTGGATGATGGGTTCGACCCAGGCCCAGGCCGCTTCCAGTTCGTCGCGCCGCATGAAGTGTGTCAGCCGGCCCTTGATGACGTCGATCAGCAGACGCTCGTAGGCTTCGGCGCGGCGTTCGGTGAAGGCCGACTGCAGGTCGAGGTTCAGGCCCACGGGCCGCAGCCGCATGCCGCTGCCCGGTTCCTTGGCCATCAGCTGCAGCTGGATGCTTTCCTCCGGTTGCAGGCGGATCTGCAGGCGGTTGACCGACTTGTGCGGCGACTCGTTGAAGATGGAGAAGGGCTGGTCGGCGAACTCGATGATGATTTCCGAGCGCCTCTCGGCCAGGCGTTTGCCGGTGCGCAGGAAGATCGGCACGTTGGCCCAACGCCAGTTGTTGATGTAGGCCTTGAGCGCGACGAAGGTTTCGGTCGTGCTTTCGGGCGGAATGTTCTCTTCCTGCAGGTAGCCGATGGCCACCTCGCCGGCAGAGGCACCGGCGGTGTACTGGCCGCGCACCGTGTCGCGGGCCACGTCGGCGGCGAGCATGGGCCGCAGCGAACGCAGCACCTTGAGCTTTTCGTCGCGCACCGCATCCGGGTCGAGCGATACCGGGGGCTCCATGGCCACGATGCACAGCAGCTGCAGAAGGTGGTTCTGCACCATGTCGCGCATGGCGCCGGTACCGTCGTAGAAGCCGGCACGGCTGCCCACACCCACGCTTTCGGCCACGGTGATCTGCACGCTCTTGATGGTGGGCGCGCGCCACAGCGGCTCGAAGATGCTGTTGCCGAAGCGCAGCACCATGAGGTTCTGCACCGTTTCCTTGCCCAGGTAGTGGTCGATGCGGAAGACCTGGTGTTCTTCGAAGTACTGGCCCACGTCGTCGTTGATCTGGCGTGCCGAGGCCAGGTCGTGTCCGAGCGGTTTTTCCAGCACCACGCGCGAGCGTTCGTCGATCAGTTCGGCCCCGTGCAGGTTGGCGCAGATGCCCACGAACAGGCTGGGCGCGGTGGCCAGGTAGTACACCCGGTCGGAGCCGGGCTGCAGATGGGCCCGCAGCTCGGGGAAGTCGCCGGGTTCGGTGGCGTCGATGCAGAGGTAGGTCAGGCGGCGCAGGAAGGTCGCCCAGGTCTGGTCGTTGTAGGCCTTGGGCTCGATGAAAGCCGGCACCTTCTCCTGGATGAAGTGGAGAAAGGCGGCCCGGTCCCAGCCCTGGCGGCCCAGGGCGTGGATGTGGGTCTGCTCGGGCAGGTTGTTGTGCAGGTGCGCCATGTACAGCGCGGGCAGCAGCTTGCGCACGGAAAGGTCGCCGACCCCGCCGAAGATCACCAGGTCCAGCGGGTTGTCGGGCAGGGTGGCAGGGGAATGGGGGGACTGGGTGCGCACGGGTTACCTCTTGGTGGCCGAGTTTAATGTAATTAAGTTACATGACGGGTACATTTTCGATCCGACCGAACGCCAGGCGGTGGCACCGGCTCCGACACGCCTGCCGCCGTGCGCCCGGTGCGGGGCCATGCAAGAGCCGTTCCCGCCCGCTCAGTGCCAGACGGTGCTGTATTCGAGCAGGGTTTCCGTGATCAGGGGACCGCTCGCGGGGGCATCGACCCGGAAGACGGCGAGGCGGCCGTGGCGTTCGCAGGGCTGGCAGAACTTTTCGGCCACCGCGTAGTGGGCGCGGTCGAAGTAGTCGTCGAAGAGCACGGTGGTGCCTGCGTCGGCGCTGATGAGCGAATGCAGGAAGCAGGCGACGCGGAAGCGCCCGTCGATCAGCACCAGATCGGGGTGCAGGCCGCGTGCGCGGGCGGTCTGCCAGGGCAGGGTCGGGTAGCGCCAGAAATCGGCCGCGTGGTCGCGGCTGAGCGGGGTTCCCCAGGGGCCTACCGGACCGAGGTCGCAATGCAGGAGAGAGCGGTCGCAGGGGCTGCCGTCGGTGGCCTGCTGCACGCGCTGCAGCCAGGCAGGGTCGGTCTCGACCGTCACGATGTGGTTCAGGCCCGGTGTCCGGCAGGCCAGGACGGTGCTGCCGCCGCTGCCGAACTCCAGGTAACAGCGGCTCTGGGCCAACGCCGTCTGGAAGCGTGCCAGCCCTTCGGGCTCCATGTGGGGCAGATGGGGGACGGGGATCTCGGTCATGCAAAAGGGGCCAGACGCCAGGAGAGAAGGCCAACGCGGGCAGTGGGGGCGCTTCGAAAGCGGTCCGGTCTATCCACCGCTCCCGGCAGCGCCGTCAGCGCGGTTCGCCGGAACCTCAGGGCGTGCCTGACAGCGGTAGTCGGTGATGGCTTCGCTGTGGCGGAAGGGGTCGGTCAGGTCGTCCGCGTACTGCCCCATCAGCAGCCGCTGGTGCGGCAGCCAGTGCGCACGGAAATAGCGGCTGAAGTGCGCGAGCCGCTCCCCTTTGGGGGTGAGCTGCACGCAGCCGTCGCGGATGTCGATGGTGCCCGAGGCCAGTTGTTCGGTCAGGCGCACGTCCACCAGGCGGTGTTCCTTCACGTATTCCTGTGTGAATACCTGGGCGAAGGCGTCCTGGCGGATGCCGCCCCCGCGCTGCTGCAGTTTTTCCAGGATGTAGAAGGAGAGCGAGCGGTCGATCACCGTGGGCACCGAGATCGCGGCGGCATAACCGGCGAGCAGCCAGATGACGAACAGCAGCCATTTCTCGAAACCACCCAGGCGCCGGAACAGACTGGTCATCAGGAACAGCGCGGTGGCCGCGGCCGCGATCACGGCGTCGCCCAGGGCGGCGTAAAACACCACGTCGACGCGGAAGAAGCGGATGTGCACCGCGTAGGTGAGCACCAGCAGCGCGACGAACAGCACCGAGGCGGCCAGCGACTGGATCAGTTTCATGTCTTGAACACCAGAAATTTGTTGCCGAGGTAGCTCAGTGTCACCTGCAGGCCGGTGGCGAGCACGAAGCCGAGGCGGTAGTCCCAGCCCTGCCAGTCGGTCCACAGCAGCAGCACCAGGCCATGCAGCAGGGCGATGGCACCGTACAGACCGGAGAAGCGCAGGAACTGGCCCGCCAGCGTGCCCTGGGCCTGCCGGAACACGAAATAGCGGTTGCCCAGGAACGAGGCGCCGATGCCGAACACCGCGCCCAGCATGTTGGCCAGGGCCGCCGACGGCAGGCCCAGCACCTTCAGGCCGATGCTGAGCACCGCATAGTGCACGGTGGTGGCGAGCACCCCGTTGGCCACGAAGCGCAGCAGTTCAGGCGCGATCAGCGTCATCGGCCGGGTGCGTGGGAATGACGGCGGCAACGAAGTCGCGGTAGCCGATGGCGGTGGTGACGGTGCCGCCCCGCACCACGCCGGTGAGCATCAGCGTCATGAGGGCCAGGGCGCCGGTCTGCAGCAGCATCAGCACCAGCAGCCCGAGCGCGACCGAGAACCAGCCCGGCGTGGAGTAGCCGGCCAGCTTGAGCAACACCGCGGCCACGATGCCGGCCAGCGCGGCCCCGGCGATCAGCCCGCAGGCGATGCCCACCCGCACCAGCACGTCTTCGGCGAACACCATCAGGCCCTTGAAACCGTGCAGCACCAGACCCACGAAATTCATCTTGGACTGCCCGGCGTAGCGCGGGCCGCGGTCGAGCGGGCAGGCCCGGGTGCGCAGGCGCGAACCCAGCACCGCACCGGCCACGTGGATCGACAGCTCCTGCATGGCCACCAGGCGCCGCGCGGCGGCGGCCTTGAGCGCCATGAAGTTGCCGAACGCGATCGGCCGGCCGGTCATCAGGCGGAAAAAGCGCTTGTAGATGGCGTAGAAGGCCTTGAAACGCAGGGTTTCGACGCGGCGCTTGCGCTGCGCCACCACCACGTCGACCTCGGCGTCGTCCAGGCCCTGCAGCAGCGCGGGCATGGTGGCGGGCAGGTCTTCGCCGTCGGAATCCATCACGACCACGCGCTGGTGATCTTGCAGCGATTCGCAGGCATGGGCCAGGCCGATGGCGATGGCCCGCTGGTGGCCGACGTTGCGCCGCAGGCGCAGCACCGCCCCCTGCACGCCGGCCGCGCGCAGGCTGTCAATGTCCAGCGGCTGGCGCACGGAACCATCGTCCACGGCGAGCACGAACAGGCCTTGCGGGAACTGGGCGGCCAACTCCTGGAACAGCCGGGCGCTGGCCTCGCGGTCTTCGAAGACCGGCGTGACGACGATCAGGGTACGGTCGGCGGGGATCATCGGGCGAGCAGGGTGCGGAAGTAGTCGATGGTGCGCTGCAGGCCGGGCTCCAGCGCGATGCGGGGCTCCCAGCCCAGATGCTGCCGCGCCAGGCCGATGTCGGGCCGGCGCTGCTGGGGGTCGTCCGAGGGCAGGGGTTTGAACACCAGCTTCGAGGGACCGCCCACCAGGCGCAGCACGGTTTCGGCCAGTTCGCGGATCGTGAACTCGCCCGGGTTGCCGATGTTGACCGGTCCCACGAAGCCCGCGGGGGTGGCCATCATGCGCATGAAGGCCTCGATCAGGTCGTCCACGTAGCAGAAGCTGCGCGTCTGCGAACCGTCGCCGTAGAGGGTGATGTCCTCGCCGCGCAGCGCCTGCACGATGAAGTTGCTCACCACCCGGCCGTCGTTGGGGTGCATGCGCGGTCCGTAGGTGTTGAAGATGCGCACCACCTTGATGTCCACGCCGTGCTGGCGGTGGTAGTCGAAGAACAGGGTTTCGGCGCAGCGCTTGCCCTCGTCGTAGCAGGAGCGGATGCCGATGGGATTGACGTGGCCCCAGTAGCCCTCGACCTGCGGGTGCACCTCGGGGTCGCCGTAGACCTCGCTGGTGGAGGCCTGCAGGATGCGCGCCTTGGTGCGTTTGGCCAGCCCCAGCATGTTGATGGCGCCGTGCACGCTGGTCTTGGTGGTTTGCACCGGGTCGCGCTGGTAGTGGATGGGCGACGCCGGGCAGGCCAGGTTGTAGATCGCGTCGACCTCCACGTACAGCGGGAAGGTGACGTCGTGGCGCATCAGCTCGAAGTGCGGGTGCGCCAGCAGGTGGGTCACGTTGTCGCGGGCGCCGCTGTAGAAATTGTCGGCGCACAACACGTCGTGGCCGTCGGCCAGCAGGCGGTCGCACAGGTGGGAGCCCAGGAAACCGGCGCCGCCGGTGACCAGGATGCGTTGGCGGTTGGCGATGCGGTTCAAGCGGTGGGCTCCGTCAGGCGGGACAGGGAAGGGGTGGCGGCGGCCGGGGCTGCGCGCCAGTGTGTGAGCGCCCAGGCCAGGAATGTCACCAGGGCCAGGTTGACCACCAGCAGCGTCCGGGACACGCTGGTGCCCAGGTGCCAGTCGAGGTTGTGCGGGGTCATGAGGTAGACGCCGAACAGCAGCGCCGCGTAGCCGAGCACCACCAGCGCGCCCCCCAGCACAGGGCGCTGCTGCCGGCCGACCCAGGCCAGTGCCAGCGCCGCCATCAGGAACGGCGCGCTGTGGCGGACGAACTGGGCCAGGATCAGGGGGGCCGAAGTCCCGTCCCGCAGCCGCTCCAGTGCCTGCTGCAGCGGACTCCGGACGAACAGGTCGTTGCCGATCCGGGCTTGCCAGACGTGCAGCTTCCACAGCAGCAGGTAGACCAGGAAACCGGCGGCGCAGGCCGCGAGCACGCGTCGCCAGCGCGGGCCGGTGAAGGCCATCAGCGCCGCCAGGCCTGCTGCGGGCAGGCCTTCGTTCTTGGTCAGCGTCAGGGCGGCGATCAGCAGCGCCAGCAGCCAAGCGAACACCGGCCGTTGGGCCGGGGGCACATCCGGCGTTTGCAAATGGGCCGCCACCGCGAGCGCGGCGCCGAAATACAGCCCGGTCAGCGCGTCGACGTAGCCATTGATCAGCAAGGGGCCGGCGAGCGCCAGCACCGCCGTGAACCACAGGCCCCAGGCCAGGGTATTCCTGAGCAGCAGCCCCATGAGCAGCAGCACCGGCGCGGTGGTGGCGAAGATGGCCAGCTTCGGAAAGATTTCGTTCCAGTGCCGCAGCCCGCGCGCGAACGAAGCGGCCATCGCCGGCACCAGAACCGGGTAGTCGTTGTGGCTCCAGGCGGCGTAGTTGTCCAGGGGCGCGGTCGCGGAGCCATCGAGAAAGATGCGTTTGGCGTGGAAGAACCAGATCGATCGCGCGTCCCAGTCGACGACGGGGTGTCCCAGCAGCAAGACCCCGAAAGCAGGCAATACCAGCAGCAAAGGCCAGAGGGTGTGGGCATGGCGGGCGGCGTAGCCCAGGGCAACCAGCCACAGCGCGGCGGGGATCAGCGGATTGAGAAACGCGCCGACGTGCCACGCCGCCAGATTGATCAGCGGGATCGCCAGGAGCAAGGCCACCAACCAGAAACCCCCGCGCCGGATTTCAGCGCGGGCATTCATACAGCGCCACATTCTGTTGTTGATCGATCAGGCGGCAATTCGCCGGTGAATGGGTATCGGGCGCCAATAGCCAGGGGGAATGGCGGGCAATTCTGAAGGAATAAAGAAATTCGGTGGCGCGCTGAAAAATCAGGGGATGTTCAACAAATGCCGGATCAAGGCGATAGGCCGGTGCCGGGTGCCGCTGAGCCAGGGCCTTCATGGCCCGGACCTCGCGGGGCACGGCGTGTTCGCCGGCATCGGGCGCCAGCGATGAGGCGAAAACATTGGCCTGCCAAGGCTGTTGCCGCACCCAATATGCCCAGTAAATGCCCATGGCCACCCAAATGATGACGACGCCGGCTATTCGGCGTCGATGGCCATGAGGAGACGGCTTCCTCATTGCGATTTCACCCTCGAATTCAATGCATCGAATGGGGGGCGAGTTTACCGTCCGATGGGGGATTGGCGGCCGCTGGCGAGCGGAAAAAATCGGGTCAGCGCGGTGTGGGCGGGGCGGTCCGGGCTTGTGCCAGCAATTGCGCGGGGGTGCCTTCCCAGAGCATGAAAAAACCTTCGCTGCGGTGTGTCTGCACCCAGGTCTGCCAGGGGGTGTTCACCAGGGCGGGATCGGCCATGGCGGTGGCGAGGTCGTTCTGTTCGATGCCGATGCTCAGGGAGCCGCCACGATCTTCGCCGGGCGATGGCCGGGCCTGGCGGATCAGGGCCTGTACGCGGCGCAGCTCGACCTGGGTCTCGGGTGGCAGGCTGTAGACCAGCCAGCGGCGGCCCCGTGGGGCGGGGTCGAGCCCCTGCAGCCCGCCGGTGGGAGGGCCGGCGCGCAGCGGTAGGCGAGCGTCGACCGGGTCAAAGCTGCCTGCCTTGCGGGGCGTGAGTTTGAGCAACAGCCAGGGATGGGCCTGGGGCGGCGGTGCCATGCGCGCGTCGAGCTGCACGGCGACGCCGAATTCGGCCGGGTCCGCGTCCAGCAACTGGCCCGAGAGGCGGGCCAGCCGCGGCAGCGAGCGCAGGGGGATGCCGCCGCAGCCGGCCAGGAGGGCGGCGGCAGAGAGGCCCAGCAGCAGGCCTCGGCGGGAAGACGGGTGGTTGGGCATAAAAATCCTGTAAAGCGATGAAAAATTTCTGTAAAACGATAATATACTAGAACCTTGCCTTGTTGAAATCCACCGTCTGTTGTTTCTGGAGTCGCCATGTCTTCACCCCTTGTGTCTTCGTCCCGCTCCCCGGCCGCGTTCCGGCCGGCCCTGCGTGTGCGCCGCATCAGCCACTGGATGGTGTGGGCATGCCGGGCGCTGCTGGTCTCGCTGCCGGTGGCCTTCGCCGCCTACTGGGTGGTGGCCAGCGATGCGCAGTTGCTGGCGTTGAGCCAGCTACCGGCGCAGGTGATTCCCTCGGTGGCTTCTCTGGCACCGTGGCAGCGGCTGGTCGGGGGCGTGGTCATGGCCGTGCCACTGGGGTTGCTGCTGGTGGGGGTGTGGCACGCGCAGCGCTGCTTCGCGCGTTTTGCGCAGGGGCAGGTGTTCACGGCCGAGGCCACGGCCCGTCTGCGCCGCTTTGCCGGCTGGGTGGCCGCAGCGGCCCTGGGGGCTTTGCTGGCAGGTGTGGTGGCCTCGGTCGTGCTGACGTGGAACAACCCGCCGGGCCAGCGGCATCTGGCCATCGGCATCGGCTCTGACCACGTGTTCACGCTGTTCTTTGCCGGGCTGGTGTGGCTGATGGCCGCCGTGATCGGTGAGGGCCAGGCGCTGGCCGAAGAGAACCAGGGCTTTGTCTGAGCATGCCCATCGTCGTCCAACTGGATGTCATGCTCGCGCGGCGCAAGGTCAAGTCGCGCGAGCTGGCGGAGCATGTCGGTATTACCGAAGCCAACCTGTCGCTGCTCAAGCAGGGCAAGGTCAAGGGCGTGCGGTTCGAGACCCTGTCGAGCATCTGCGACTACCTGCAATGCCAGCCAGGCGACCTGCTGGTGTACGAGCCGTCGGAGCGTGAAGAGGCGGCCCCCGGCGCCGGCTGAGCTGTACCGTGCGGTGCCGTGGCCGCGATGTTCAGGTACCGCAGAACGTCTGGTAGCCGGCCTGCTGTTCGGGGCGGGCCGGTCGCGCGTACAAGGCGTCGGCAGCGTGCTCGCTCCAAGGATGGGTGACCGCGGCGAGCAGCCGCTCAAAGGGCTGCAGGTCCTGCGCATCGGTGGCCGCCTGGAGCGCGGCTTCGACCAGGTGGTTGCGTGGAATGTGGATCGGGTTGTGGCGGTCCATGCGGTCGGCGACGGCGTCGCTCGCCGTGCCCTGCTGCTGCAGGCGCGTGCGCCAGTGCGCCAGCCAGACCGTGAGGTCGTCGGCGCCGGCGGGGCCGAACAGCGCCTGCAGCGCGTCGGGCTGGCCGCGCAGGGCGTCGGACAGCCGGCGCCAGCCGAGCGTGAAGTCGACCCGGTGGCGCTGCAGCAGGCCGAGGTAGTCGGTGGCCAGGGCGTGATCGTCGCGGTCACGGTCGTCGGCGCCGGCCTCCAGCCCGAGCTTGGCGCGGTGCACCGCCAGCCAGTGCGCATCGAAGCGTGTGCCGAAGGTGTCGAGCGCTTCGGTCAGCTGCGCCACGGCGGCATCGGTGTCGCCCGGCAGCAGCGGCAGCAGGGCCTCGGCCAGGCGGGCCAGGTTCCAGTGCGCGATGCCCGGCTGGTTGCCGAAGGCGTAGCGGCCGTGGTGGTCGATGGAGCTGAACACGGTGGCCGGGTCGTAGGCTTCGAGGAAGGCGCAGGGCCCGTAATCGATGGTTTCGCCCGAGACCGTGGTGTTGTCGGTGTTCATCACGCCGTGGATGAAGCCCACGCCCATCCACTGCGCCACCAGCCGCGCCTGCCGGTCGATCACCGCGAGCAGCAGTTGAAGGTCGCGGTCGCTGCGGCCGGCCAGCGCCGGGTCGTGGCGGGCGATGGTGTGGTCGGCCAGGCGGCGCAGCTTGTCGGTGTCCTGGCGCGTGGCGAAGAACTGGAAGGTGCCCACGCGGATGTGGCTGGCGGCCACGCGGGTGAGCACGGCGCCGGGCAGTGCGCGGTCGCGTCGGATGGTCTCGCCGGTGGCCACGGCCGCCAGCGTGCGGGTGGTCGGCAGGCCGAGCGCGTGCATGGCCTCGCTGATCACGTATTCGCGCAGCACGGGGCCCACGGCGGCCTTGCCGTCACCGCCGCGCGAAAACGGCGTGCGGCCCGAGCCTTTGAGCGCGATGTCGCGGCGCTGGCCCCGGCGGTCGATCACCTCGCCCAGCAGCAGGGCGCGGCCATCGCCAAGCTGGGGCGAAAAACCGCCGAACTGGTGGCCGGCGTAGGCCTGGGCCAGCGGTTGCGCGCCGTCGGGCACCTGGTTGCCGGCGAACACGGCCAAGCCTGTGTCCGAGGCCAGGGCCTGAGCGTCCAGCCCCAGCTCGTCGGCCAGCGCGTGGTTCAGCCGCAGCCAGCGTGGCGCGGGCACGGCGGCTGGTTGCCAGGGGGCGTAGAGCCCTTCCAGCTCGCGGGCGTAGCGGTTGTCGAAAGCAAAGAGCGGCGGGGTCGTGGTCACGGCGGGCAGGCAGAGCGCAGGATTCGGCGGGCCTGCCAGTGTGCCGGTTTTGCGGCAGCCCCGTCGCTGTCGCGGGCAAGTGGCGGGCCATGCCCGGGTGTGCACAGGCCTGGGCCGGGTGCGGTGTCGGGGGATGCGGAACAATGGCGGGTTTTGTGCGGCCTTGCCGGCCGCTCCCGTCCATGAACCTCTTTGCCGCATGAGCCACGCTGTCGCCCGTCTGCGCGCCGCCCGCCTGGCCGCCAGTTCCAAACCTTTCGTGGCCCGAGGTGGCGCCGGAGGGCGTTGCAGCGGCTGCCGCCTGCCGCACGCCTGGTGTGTGTGCGACCTGCAGCCGCAGGCGGCCGCCCGCGCCGGGGTGTGCCTGCTCATGGGCGACATCGAAATGCTCAAGCCCAGCAACACCGGCTGGCTGATCGCCGACGTGGTGCCCGGCACCTGGGCCTTCGCCTGGCAGCGCACCCAGGCCGACCCCGCGCTGCTGGCCCTGCTGGCCGATCCGCAGTGGCAGCCCTACGTGGTGTTTCCCGGCGAGTTTGTCGAACCGGCGCGGGTGGTCGCTTCCGTGCCGGTTCAGGCACCCGGAGGCCGTCGTCCGCTGTTCGTTCTGCTCGACGGCACCTGGTCGGAAGCGCGCAAGATGTTCCGCAAGAGCCCCTATCTCGATGGTTTGCCGGTGCTCAGCCTGCAGCCGGGCCAGCTCTCGCGCTACCGGCTGCGGCGCTCGGCGCGGGAAGACCATTTCTGCACCGCCGAAGTGGCGGCCCTGTGCCTGGAACTGGCGGGCGATGAGCCCGCCGCCGAACGGCTCGACGCCTGGTTCGACGTCTTCAGCCACCACTACCTGAGCGCACGGCGCAATCTCCGTCTGGCTCGCGATACCCCGGTGCACGCGCGGCTGGCTGCGCTCACCGGGAGGGCGCCACTGGTGGAGGGCGACGCGGGCGGTTCTGAACCCACGGCCTGATGCGCGGGACTGGAGCGAACCCAGGGACGGGCGCTGCTCAGAGGTCGTAGTCGACCGAGGTCTCGGGCAGCACGCTCAGGTCCAGCGGACGCACGGCACCCATCCACAGCGCGCGGTCGCGGTGATCGATCAGGTCCTGCCCGGTCACCGGGTGGATGAACACCACCAGCCCGCGGCGGTTGAGCGCCAGCCAGGGAATCACCTCGCCGAACAGCGCGGCCTTGAACGCGAGCTGGCAGCTCCAGTCCGGGTGCGGGCCCACCGGCTTTTCATGCACCCGCCCCATCTTCAGCGGGAAACGCGCCGCAGCCGCTTCGCACAGCGCCCGGGCCTGGGCAAGCGTCTCGGCGTTGAAATAGACGTGGGCGTGGTAGCCGTGGATGGTGGGCAGGGTGTCCGGGGTGGAGGGCGTGCTCATGGCTGCATGTTCCCACAGGCCCACCCGCTGTGCCAGCGACGGGTTTTCATCCAGCGCGGGGGCGCAGGCGCACGCCGTGGGTCAACGCCCCTTGCGACCAGACGCGCAGGCGGTCGATGTTGGGGTGCTTGCCTGGGTGCGCCAGCGCGTCGGCGGTGTGCTCGGCGTACCACTGCAGGCCCCGTGCCGCGGCCTCGGGCGTGATGGCACCGCCGTGCTGGGCCGCCAGCGCGTGGTACACCGCCAGCGATCCGGCCTGGCCGGGCTTGTTCTCGATGGTGGCGACCACCGTGCCCTCGGGGCTGAGCAGGTCGAGTGCCGCCAGGTGGTCGACGGCGGGCAGGGACTGGAGGCGTTCGGCAAAATTCATGCGCCGATTGTCGCCCGCAGAGGGCGGCAGCCACCACACTGCGGGTGCGCGGATCGCCCCGCCCAGGTGGCTGCGCCTGGGCGGCGGGGCTACAGTGCCACCCATGCCCACACCCTTTGCCGACCCCATTGGCACCCCGGGCCAGCCCTGGGGGCCGGCCGAGATCGCCCGCTGGCGTGCGCGCCAGGTGCGCCAGCGCAGCCATGCCGACGATGTGCTCGCGCCGCTGGCGCGGCTGCCTGCGCCGTTCGACGCGTTCCGCTACGGTGAGCTGGTGGTGGGCGACGACCGGTACCCGCTGATGGCCGTGCGCGTCGGCACCTGGCAACCCGGTTTGCCGGGCGTGCTGGTCACTGGTGGCGTGCACGGCTACGAAACCAGCGGGGTGCGCGGCGCGCTGCATGTCCTCGACCAGCATGCCGAGGCCTGGGCCGGCCGCGTCAACCTGCTGGTGGTGCCCTGCGTCAGCCCCTGGGGCTACGAACGCATCCAGCGCTGGAATGCCGACGCGGTGGACCCCAACCGCGCCTTCCGCGAACCCAGCCCGGCGCCGGAAGCGGCCGCGCTGATGCGGCTGGTGGCACCGTGGCGTGGGCAGTTCAGCGCCCACATCGACCTGCACGAAACCACCGACACCGACGAGAGCGAATTCCGCCCGGCCCTGGCCGCCCGCGATGGCCAGCCCTTTGTGCCTGGCAGCATTCCCGACGGGTTCTACCTGGTGGACGATGCCGCGAACCCGCAGCCTGCCTTTCAGCAGGCGATCATCGAGGCGGTGGCACAGGTGACGCACATCGCCCCTGCGGACGCACGCGGCGAGATCATCGGCTCACCGGCGGTGGCGCCCGGCGTCATCCGCTACCCGTTCACGGCCCTGGGGCTGTGCGCGGGCCTGACCGGCGCCCGCTACACCACCACCACCGAGGTCTACCCCGACAGCCCCCGCACCACGCCCGAACAATGCGTGGCCGCGCAGGCGGCGGCGGTGCAGGCGGTGCTGGGCTTTGTGGTCGCGGATCGTCTGCGCCAGCCGGGCGAGGCCGCTGGCGCAGCCCAGGCGCCTACTTAGCGGCGGTGGTGGCCGCCGGGGGCGGTGTCGTGGCCGGGGTTGTTTCCGCCACAGGCAGCGGGTAGAAGGGCTGCAGCAGCACCGCAGCGCCAACGCGGGCCTGTTCCTCGGTGCCCACCGGTCGCTCGAAATCCACCAGGCCCCGTGCCACCGCGCTGGACTGCTTCTTCCAGAGCACTTCACGCCGGGTCAGGTCGATCAGCGCCACCATGTTGCCGACGGCGTCTTCGTTGGTGCTCCAGGAGGCAAAGGCGCCGCCCGTGAGGCCAAGGGTCAGGGTGGAGGTCAGGGCCACCATGCTGATGCTGCGGCCCATGGACACGTCTTGCTCCTGGATGTCCACGACCCACAGGTACGGGGCGCCGAACTGCCGGACCAGCGCGCTTGCCTCTTCCGGGGTGATGTCCAGCGCCATCGCCTTGACCTCGGTGTCGGCGGCAACATCGCGCGTGGGGGCCAGCGCGCGCAGCTTTTTCAGCAGTCCCAGCGTGGTGGTTTCCTGATCGGCCGGTAGGGCGGTCCCCGTGTTTTTGAGCGGGTAGCTGGTGATGGGCTTCTGTTCACCGCCCGGCTTGTCAACCTGGGTGAGGGTCTGCAGGTAGTCCGGCTCCAGGACGGAGCAGGCGAACGGGGTATGGGTCGAGACCACCTTCACCCCCTTTTCGGTCAACGTCTTCGAGACGGCCTGGGCCAAGCGGGTGGCGCCGGCTTCGCTCAAGGCGGGGTAGACGTGGCTGGTGCCCACTTCCAGGCGGTACAGACAGGTTTCGACCAGCAGGGCCGCCCCGGCCTGGGCCACCTGTTGCTGGGTCTGGTCGTAGTGGTTCCGCGCTTGGGGTGTCAGTGTGGGCGCCGCAGCGCACCCGGCAAGCACCATCCACACGCTGGCAGCACCGGCTGCCATGGCCAGCCGGCCGGCATCTTTCATCATCATGTTCATCACTCCCTGGGTTTCAAGACTGCGCCAACGGGTTGTACAACCCTGCGCCCTGCAAGGGTAATCGGCCGAGGAGCCAGCGGGCGATGGAGCCGGTCGGTTTGGTGAAAAAGTTGACGAGATGCGTGTGAGATGGCGCCGGAGGGTTTGCTTGAGGCTGCGCTACAGTGCCCCGATGCCTGCTCGCGAACCTTCGCCCATGCTTGCGCTGTCGCCGCGACAGCCGCAGGTTCTGCTCACCGGCTTCGCCCCCTTCGCTGGCGCCTCCATCAACCCGAGCTGGCAGGCGGTACTCGCCTTGCACGGTCGGCAGGTGGCCGGGCACCGGGTCGTCACGGCGCAGTTGCCCACGGTGTTTGGCGAGGCTTTGCAGGTGCTTGAAGGATTGCTGCAGCGCCACCAGCCGGCGCTGGTGATTGCTGTGGGTCAGGCCGGCGGCCGCGCCGCCCTGTCGCTGGAGCGTGTGGCCATCAACGTGGACGATGCGCCCATTGCCGACAACGCGGGCGCCCGGCCGGTGGACCGGCCCGTGGTGCCGGGTGCGCCAGCGGCCTACTTCAGCGGGCTGCCGATCAAGGCCATGCTGACCGCGCTGCAACAGGCGGGGCTGCCGGCCGAGGTGTCGCAGACGGCCGGCACCTTTGTCTGCAACCACGTGTTCTTCGGGCTCATGCACGCGCTGGCCAGCACGCCGGCGCTGCGCCACACCCGGGGTGGGTTCATTCACGTGCCCTGGTTGCCGGAACAGGGCGCGCCCCACATGGCGCTGGACGACATGGTGCGTGGCCTGCGCATCGCGGTGCGGTGTGCGCTCACGGTCCCGGACGGTGCGCCGCCCGGGCTGGCCGCTGGCGCCACGCACTGATGCCCCGCATCGATGCCCCGCTCTGTGCGAATGCTGCGGGGCCATTCGCCCCGGGGTTGAAAGGTTTCTGAAGCCGGCCGTGTCAGCGCTGTCTGACACGGCGTTGCGCTGCTGGCCGATACGCCGAACGGGCCGGGTTTTCTACAGTGAAGTCACTGCCGCTGAGGCAGACCTTCAACGAACCGAAAGCCCAGGAGAACACCATGAAAACGCTGCAACCTTCCCGCCTCGTCATGGCCGCCACCCTCGCCGTGGCCGCTGTGGTCACCACCGCCGGCTGCGCGGTCGCCCGCGATCAGCAGACCGTGGGGGCCTACATCGACGACGCCACGCTGACCACCCGCGTGAAAGCCAAGTTCGCCGAAGACCCGACGGTGAGCGCCCTGGCCATCAAGGTCGAAACGCTCAACGGCGTGGTGCAGCTGGCTGGTTTTGCCAAGAGCGGCAGCGAACGCGCCCGCGCCGAAGATGTGGCCCGCACGATCCACGGGGTCAAGGATGTCAAGAACGACATCATTCTGCAGAACTGAGGCCGCGCACCGCCGCCGGCCTGGGCTCCGCCCGGCGCTGCATGCGCCCGGTGGGGCCGGGCCGGTGCATCGCGCTGTCAGACAAGTCCTACAGGCGCTGCCGGCTTCCGCACCTAAAATGGGCGCGCCCCCGAATCCACCGGTTGCCCAGGCGATGTCGGTGGGCGATCCGAGCCCAGCGATGCCGAAACTCAAAACCTTTCTTGTCGAGGACAGTGCGGTGATCCGCGCCAACCTCGTTGCTGCCCTGGAAGACCTGGCGCCGGTCGAGGTGGTGGGCCACGCGGAATCGGCGGCAGAGGCCCAGGAGCGGCTTGAAGCGCTGGTGACCGAAGGGGGGTGTGATCTGGTGATCGTCGACATCTTCCTGCGCGGCGGCTCCGGGCTCGACGTGCTGCGCCATGTGTCCCGGCACGACTGGCCGATCCGGCCCGTGGTGCTGACCAACTACGCCACACCCGACATCCGTGCCGAGTGCCTGGCGCTGGGTGCCGATCAGGTGTTCGACAAGTCGCGCGACATCGACGCGCTGGTCGACTACTGCAACGACATGGCCACCGACTGAGCCGGTGGTGGTGACCCAGCACTTGCCGATGGCCGCGCGACCGCTGCGGCCACCGCCGCCCCGGTCACTGGATCAGGCCGTTCTTGAGCGCGTAGTAGGTCAGGTCGCTGTTGGAGCCGAGCGCCAGCTTTTCCAGCACGCGCGACCGGTAGGTGCTCACCGTCTTGACGCTGAGGAACATCTGTTCGGCGATGTGGCCGACGGTTTCGCCCTTGGCCAGGCGCAGGAACACCTGCAGTTCACGCTCGCTCAGGCTTTCGTGCGGCAGCTTCTCGGCGTTGCCCAGCACCCCGTCGGCCAGCAGCTCGGCCACCTGGGGCGTTATGTAACGCCGCCCGCGGGCCACGGTGCGGATGGCGGTGACGATCTCCGACGGATCGCACTCCTTGTTGAGGTAGCCGCTGGCGCCCTGGCGCAGCAGCGTGGTTGCGTAGTGCGTCTCGGGGAAACCGCTGAGGATGAGCACCGGCAGATCGGGGCAGCGCACGCGGATGGCGGCCAGCGCGTCCACGCCGCTCTGGTCCGGCATGGACAGGTCCATCACCAGCACGTCGACGTCGCCGCTGCGGGCGATCTCGAGCGCGTCCTTGCCGTTGGCGCCTTCGGCGGCCACGCGCAAATCCACGTGCTCGGCGATGAACTGGCTCAGGCCAGTGCGAACGATGGTGTGGTCGTCAACGATGCCGATGCGGATCATGGGGTGCAGGTGCGTGAACGGATCGATTCAGTATAAGGTGGGTGCATGGCGTTGAATCTGGAGCGTTTGACCAAGTGGGTGTCGGGCCGTTTCATCGGCCCGGTGGCCGTGTCGCTGGCCGTGATGGTGCTGGTGATCAGCGAAGCGGGTTTCTACCGCCTCCAGGACATCAGCGACAACCGCGAATCCAGCATCGGCACCCAGATGGTGGTCGACGGCCTGCGCCGCACCCTGCTGTCCATGGAGAGCGCCAGCCGCGGCTACATGCTCACCGGCCGGCCCGACTACCTCAAGCCTTACCACGAGCAGGAGCGGTCGCTGCTGCAGATGATGGGCAACGCCGAGCACCTGGCCGCCGAGGTGCCCGAACAGCGCGACACGCTGCTGCAACTGGTGGAACTGGCCCGCCGCAAACATTCGGAAATGCAGACCGTGCTGCAGCGCTTCGACGCGGGCGACCGCGACGGCGCGATCGAACTCACGCTCACCGACCTCGGGCGCGAGATGATGGCCCAGCTCAACGACCTGACCGACCAGATCATCCGGCAGGAAGCGGCCCGCTCGGTCGCCTACAACCACAGCCGCAGCTCCGTGCTGCTGTGGAGCCGCGCCGGCATCTGGCTGCTGGTGCTGCTGTGCATCGGGGGTGCGGTGGCGCTCATGCACCTGAGCCGCCACCGCGAACGTGAGCGCCGCGTCTACATGCTGCAACTGCACGCCGAACGCGACCGGCTGGACGAAGAGGTCAGCCGCCGCACCGAAGAAACCATCGAGCTGGCGCGCCACATGGAGCGCGTGCGCGAAGACGAGCGCGCCCGCCTGGCGCGCGAACTGCACGACGAACTGGGGGGGCTGCTCACCGCGGCCAAGCTCGACCTGGCGCGCATCCGCAAGCGCATCCAGGACGAGACCGGCACCAAGCAGCAACTCGTCGAACACCTGCGCGAATCGCTCGACGCCGGCATCGCGCTCAAGCGGCGCATCATCGAGGACCTGCGCCCTTCGTCGCTGTCGAACCTGGGGCTCAAACGCACGCTGCAGATCCAGTGCGGCGAGTTTGCGCAGCGTGCCGAAGTGGCCGTCGACGTCCAGCTTGACGATGTGGTGCTGTCTCCCGAACGTTCGCTCGCCGTGTACCGCCTGGTGCAGGAGGCGCTCACCAACGTGGCCAAGTACGCGCAAGCCCGCCAGGTGCGCGTGGTGCTGCAGCGCGAGGGCGAGCAGGTGACGGTGACGGTGGAAGACGACGGCCAGGGGTTCGACCCTTCGACCGTGGCCGGGCGGGGCGGGCACGGCCTGCAGGGCATGCGCTTTCGCATCCGCGCCAGCGGCGGCGACGTGGGCATCCGCTCCGCGCCCGGGCGCGGCACCACCGTGCACGCCGTGCTGCCCCTCTGACGCGCCCGCTGCCTGCCACGGCGCTGCGCCTGTAGGGGCCGTCCTACATGCGGTGGCGGCGCTGTCGGATGCCGCCGCGCCGGGGGCCTGCCTACCATGAACCCATGTCAGGCCAGGGCCTCGCGGCCCGCTTCAGAGGAGCATCCCATGACCCCCAGACTCGCCCCCCTCATTGCCGCCCTGGTGGTGGCCGCGCCGATGGCTTCCGCACTGGCCGCCGGCGACCGGGCCGGTATCGATGCCCGCTACCAGCGCGAACGGCAGGCCTGCGCCAGCGTGGCCGCCCCCGACAGCCGCCACGCCTGTCTGCGCGACGCCGGCGCCGCCCGCCAGGAAGCCTTGCGCGGCACCCTGGCCGGCCGGGAAGGCGACGCTGCCCAGTGGCAACGCAACGCGCTGCTGCGCTGCACCGTGCACAAGGATGTGATCGACCGCGCCCTGTGCGAGCGCATGGCCCAGGGTGAAGGGCAGGCCAGTGGCAGCGTCGAAGGGGGCGGCGTGATCCGCGAGATCGAAGTCGAAATCGACCCCGACCCCACGAACCCGCGCTGAGCGGCCTGCGCCGTCCCGCATTCCCTCAACCCCTTTTCACCCCGAGGAGACTTCCATGACCTGGACACTGTTGGCGATGTCCCTCATCGCCCTCATGGCCGCAGGCTTTGCCGCCTGGCTGTTCGGTGTGCTGACCGACCTGTTCGACTGGATGGAATGAGGCGCGCCCGCAGGTTGCGCCGCCGCTCCCTCACAACCAGAGCTGCCCTGGCGCGGGGTCGGTCTGGATGGTGAATTCGGGCGTGCCGCCCAGCACGAAAGCGCCCAGCACCAGACTCAGCAACGCCATGAAGATGCTGGCCCAGAACGCGGTCCAGAAACCGTCGAGGTGAAAACCGTTCACCAGCTTGGCCACCAGCATCAGCACCAGCGCGTTGATCACCAGCAGGAACAGCCCGAAGGTGATCAGCGTCAGCGGCAGCGTGAGCAGCACCAGCAGCGGCCGCACCACCGCATTGGCCAGCCCCAGCAGCAGGGCCGCCACCACCAGCGCACCCGTGCTGCCGAAACGCAGCCCCTTGAACACATGGCTGGCCACCCACAGCGCGAACGCGGTGATGGCCCAGTGGAGCAGGAAGGGAGTCAGGTTGGCGAGCATGGTGCGACAGATGGATGGTGGCAAGCGTGTTCGCCAGCACTTGGCGAACGGAACAAAGTGAATCTACCCTTGAAACCGCCACGCCGCTGCGGATACGGCCAGCGGCTGGCTATACTCCGCCAAAAAATGCCCGGGGGAGGGTCAAGAAGGCACGACCCGCGAGCATTTGCCGGGCCGTTGACTCGCCATCATGGCCTCCCTCGTCCTGCCGCAGGATTGCATCAAGGAGGTTCCATGACACCGTATCTTTCTTCCCAGGTTCGCCGACGTTGGCTCGGTGGCCTTTCCTTTTGCCTGCTCCTGCTCACCGGGACGGCCTGTTCCGGAACCCCCAACGCCAAGGACGCCATGAATACCAACACCTCGTCCTCTCTCGTCCAGGCCTGGCATATCCAGCTCCGCCCTGCCGGTGACGCACAGGTGCGGCTGAGTTTCCGCCCGTTGGTGTCCAGTGCGAAGAAGTACGTGGGCGCGGACTACCGCAGCGATGGCAAAACCCTCTGGGTCACGATCAAGAGCTGTCTGGTGAACGCGCATTGCACCGCCATGAGCCCGGCGCAGCCGGTGCCAGGCTCGCCCGACCGCTTTACCTACGGCGTGGTACTGCCCTACCAAGGCGAGACCGTGATGATCCAGGGGCAGGGTGATGTGCTGGAAGTGGTACCGCTTTCGCGCTGAACGTCGTTGTTGATAGCCGTTTCGAGGGGAGGTCGGAACCATGTCAGAAGACGTCATCCTGGGCGTTCATAGCAACGTTCGCAAAGGGCAGATGGATCCCGAAACTGGTGATCCCTATGGCTTTGACGCTGGGCATGCCTGGATCTCTGTCACCCGCGATGGCAAAACCACCCGCTACGGTCTCTGGCCCGATGCACATCCCAACGTGGAAGACAACGGAGGCGGCAGCGATATCCGGACCGGGATGGAGGATAGCGATACGCCGGCCGCGAGCCGCTACTACCGGCTAACCCGGAGCAGGTGGCCAAACTCGACAGTCTGCTCAAGGCCAACGAAACCTGGGGTTACACCCACAACTGTTCTTCTTGGGCACGCGATACGGTGGAATCGGTGACGGGTTTGCGTCTGAACGCAGACGATCCCGGCGCGCTCTGGACCGAGACGCCACGCCAACTGGGCGAGAGCATCCACCAGTTGGAACAGAAGTCGCGCACCAGCCCGGAAAGCCCGGCCGCACCTGCACCGGCGAAGCGCAGCAGCACGCTGGGTGACAGGGCCGATCTTTCCGATATATCCAGGCAGCTTCTGCAGGATGGCGAGCAACATGTGCGACAGGTCGCCGAGCGGCATCGGCTGCCCTGGGACCAGGGTATGGATAACACCGTGACTGCGATAGCGCACCGAGCTCGCGAAGCTGGCCTCACCGGCATCACCCACTTTCAGGCAGGCGACGGCAGCATCCGCTTCGCGCAGGTCCACGGTCACGTGCTCAGAGAAGAGGTGATGGACGCACGCGCCGCCGCCCTCACGCTTGCCACACCCCGAACCCGGCCGAGCGCAGATCGATGCCGATCTCGATTTCGCGCTGCTGCGCCGCCTCATAGCTCATCGGGTTGAAGCCCTCGTACAGGTCGGGCAGCAGCCGCAGGCCGTACTTCATGGCGTAGGCGTTGGCCTGGATGCCCGCCTTGTGCTTGTCAAAGCGCACATCCGGGTCGAGCCCCGTCATGCCCACGTACACACACGGCTTGCCCTCGACATAACCCGGATTGCACTGGCGGAACCTGCGTTCCTGCAGCACGTCCGGGTGCAGCTCGATGACGTAAACGTGGTGGTGGGGGCGGCGGGGCATGGGTGCTGGTGCTGGTGCTGGTGCTGGTGCGTCAGGGGGCCGCAGAGCGCATCGGCAGCGTCGCTCTGCAGCGCGGGAAATTCATACAACCCCAGAATGCCGCGCCGCCGTTCTTCGGCGTGCGTTCCACCATCTTCACGCCGCAGCTCGCGCAGGTCGGGCGCCGGTAGTCACCTTCCGTGGCCACCGCCAGCAGTGCGGCCTGCTGCTCGGGTGTGCGGCTGAGGATCATGCGCAGCAGGCTGCTGCCGTCCTGTACGTTGATGCCGTTGGCCTTGGCGAAAGCGAGGGCGTCGCTCGTGAAGGTGGACGAGGTGGCATAGGTGCCGCGCTGAAGACCGTGTGACGCCATCACCCCCAGGAATTCGCGCATCTCGCGCACGCCCACCGGCTTGCCCTGCCAGTGTTTGCACTGCACCACCGCCACCGGCCCCTGGGCGTTCCTGGAATGCAGCCAGATGTCCACCCCGCCGTCGGCGCCGTGCGACTGGCTGCGGGTTTCGAAACCCGCCTGTGCAAACAGGGCTTCGACCAGCGCCTCGAAGCGGCGCCACTCGATCACCTCAAAGACCTTCGAACTCCACGGGGCCGCCTTGGCCATTTCGTTCAAAGTGGGGGCCTGACCATGACCCGGGCCTTCGTTGATCGGCCTGGAGGTGTCTTGAGCGGAACGCGCCCAGGCCGAGTCATCAGCGTCGGGCTTTTTCACCACCGAAGGGTTTTTTGCGTTCTGCGTGGCGACATTCTTGGGCGGCGAATCCTGGCCAGCCATTCGTTTCCGAACGAAGTGAACACCCAAAAGGCCGAGGCCGATGGTCAGCGGAAACCAGAGGAAGGCGCGCAAGGACTTTCCGATCGGCGCCAGCAAAGAGTCGTCACCGCTCAGCGTCGCGCCCGCCAGCCAGAACGACCCCGCGATCACCAGCAACAGCAGCCCCTTTCGAGAAACGGTGCCGACGGGCGCTTGCGTGAGTTTCGCCTGGGGTGATGGTGTCGACTCATGGGTATTCCTCCTGAAATCATCTGAAGCCGATGATGCCGCAGCCTGAGAGGAGCGTTGTCGATGAGCCTGTCAATGTCGGCCCAAGCCAAAGCCCGCTGGCGTTTCGCTCGCTGTGTCTGGCGCGCCGACCCCCGCGCACGACAGCATCAAGGTGATGACGCTGCGCGTCAGCAAAGGGCTGGAGTTCCCGGTGGTGGCGCTGGTGGGCGCCGGGCGCATGCCCGCCGAGGGCGAAGACGAACACGAGGAAGCGCGGCTGTTCTATCTGGGCGCTACGTGGGCGACGCAGCGCTTGGTGATTGGCTTGAGCGGGTGGCCGGTTTGGGCAGCGGTTGGCCGCCTGAGCGTCTGAAGCTGCGTCAGACCACCGGGTTGTTGATCGTCCCGCGCTTCCAGCCCTGGGTGGGCAACTTCAGGCCCTGTGCGGCCAGTTGCTTGCGTGCATGCGCTGCTGCTTGTTTGAGCGCTGCATCAATACGCGCCTGCTCACCCGTGGCCTGGGATGCTTGCTTGGATTTCAAGGGGCGATGGGCCGAAGCAGAAGCCATCTTTCAGAGTTTTTCACAGAAGTGCGCCGCGATGTTCCGGATGCAATGGTTTCCAAACGACCGCTCGCATGATCAAGCACCGACCAGCGATCAGACAGCAGCAAATACAGCTCGAACAGATTGCTCAGGCTGCGTCGGAAGCGGCGATGAATGTCATCTGCCGGAATGTTGTGCTCGCCTTGCTTCACGCGGAGTGCCACCCGTTGAACCGCCAGATCGGAGGTGGGCAGCATCACGTAGGACAAGACCACCTGATAACCGGTGGCTTTGCGGTCGCGCAGGAACTTCGCGAAGCTGTGGCTCGACAGCGTGCTCTCGAAAGCGAAGCTGCCGCCCGATTGTGCCAACTCATGCAAACGCCGCAGCGGTCGACTTGCCGGCACCGTTCGGGCCGGCTATGACCACCACGGTCGGTTTTCTGGGGGGGGAGCTCGCGTTCATGAGCGATGAGTCTACTGGCGTGTGCCGCCTCGGCAGACCTTCAGCAAACAGCCGCCGCGGTCCACCGGGCGGCCCCCTCACTTCACGCTGCGGGCGGGCTTCTTCAGTTTGGCGACCGCCTTTTGTAATGCCGAAAAGTCCAGGGAGCCTGGCTCATGGTCGCCAAACATGTCGCGAGCGGTTTCATGGTCTTCATGATCGGCGTCGTACCAAGCGGCGGCCCAATACTCGGCACCCGGCGGGCCGCCGCAGTCTTCTGGCGGGCACCCATTCTGTGCCTTGAGCAAATGGGGCAATGGCACATGGGCTTCGCTGAAAGCCATCAACGTGATGGTGTGTGTGCAGCCACTCATCGCCAAAGTCGTAGAGGTACAGCAGCCGCTGTTTGGGCGCGGTCAGTAACTGAGAGAGCCTCACCTTGGCATCGTTGCCCATTGGCTCTCCCCAAGCGTCGGGGTTGGGCTTTTGCCACTTCCGCTGGTTCGGGATTTTCCAGAACGGTTCCGTCGAGCGAAGCGGCTGGGCGAAGGCATACAAATGCGCGTTCTCCCAACCCATGGCGGCCTGAATCACCGTGTGCAAGGTTCGCAGGGTGATGTTCGGGTCCACCAAGACCTCCCGGTAAATCGCCGGTTTGAAACTCTTCAGCTCAACCCGTAGCAGCAGCGCATTGTGCAAAGACGACATGGTTGCGTGTCAACTGCCCAGTTCGTCCAGCAAGGCCTGAACGGCCGACAGCAAACCCGGCAACGCGTTCTGCGTAATGTTCCAGACCGTGTCCGGTTTCACCGTCGCGTAGCCGTGGATCAGCTGGTTGCGAAAGGCCACGATCTGCGGCACGTCCGGGATGCGGGTGGCCATCGCCGCATCCAGCTTCGCCAGCTGGTTGAGCGCCTCGCCAATCACCTCGAACTTGCGCTCCACCGCCGCTTGCACCAGCTCGTTGCCGACATAGCCCTTCACGTCCAGACCCGCCGTAAACGACTGGATCGCCTGCGCCGCCTCGCGCACATCCCACAGGAAAGCGCGCGGGTCACGCTGCATACACGGGCTCGCGGTGGCGGTTGATGCTGGCGAGCACGTAGGGGTTACGCACCGCGCCGGGTTCCACCAGGTCCACACCCCGGCCCAGCAACTGCTCCAGCTCGGCCTTGGCGCCGTAGAAGCTGTGCAGGTCCGGCCGGGCGTCGGCGGCGAACTCGACCAGAAAGTCCGCGTCGCTGGTCTCGGCCACAAAGTCATCGCCCCGCGCGGCCGAGCCGAACACCTCCAGCCGGCGGATGCCGTAGCGCTGGCAGATGGCCGCGATGGACGCGCGGTGTTGGGCGATGGCGGGGTGCATGGGCGCGAGTGTACCGACGCAAACGCAAGGGCACGTCAGCAAAGGGCTGGAGTTCCCGGTGGTGGCGCTGGTCGGCGCCGGGTGCATGCCCGCCGAGGGCGGGTCAGACCACGGGGTTGCTGATGGTTCCGCGCTTCCAGCCTTGGGTGGGCAACTTCAGGCCCTGCGCAGCCAGTTGCTTGCGGGCATGCGCTGCTGCTTGCTTGAGCGCTGCATCAATGCGTGCCTGCTCACCCGTGGCCTGGGATACTTGCTTGGATTTCACAGGGCGATGGACCGAAGCAGAAGCCATTTTTCAGAGTCTTTCACAGAGGTGCGGCGCGGTGTTCCGGACGCAATGGTTTCCAGGCGGCCGCTCGCAGCAGGCTCAAGCCACCTGCGCCGCATTCACCAGCTCATGGAGCCGGGCTCCCGATAGCTCCAACCCGTTCGGCCAGCACAGTGCTCCCGCGTCCACGAAACAGCGGCCGAAATATGCGGGGTCGCGCAGCGCGTCCAGCAGCGGCCCCTGTCGCGTGGCAAGGTATGCCGCCCCGTCAAAAACGCCCTGTGAGTGGTCGCTGAAGCTCAACTCCAGCGAATGGCCCTTCAGCGGCTTCACGTCCAGCAACTTAATCACGGTCGGCTCCTTGAATGCGGTCCAGTGGCTCGAAGTGCTGAGCCTTTTGCCAATTGTCGACCAACTCGGTCTGATGCAGCAAACACCACTCTTTGACGATGGATGCTACTTTGCGCGGCAATTGCCCTTGGGTGACCTCGCCTGTTGCAATGGCGACCAGCGCCTCAAACCCCTGGTACTCGACATGAATGTGGGGTGGTGGATGGTCGTCGTGCCACATGCGGACGACGATGCCGAAGAAGATGGCGATGGTGGGCATGGGACCTATTGCATGAGGTGAGCGGAATATGTTCTTCGCAACCCAGTGTACCGATGGGCACCGTTGACAGCGAGTGCGGCGGTGTTTCCTGCGAGTTGGTGCATCATCCGCCCAGGGAAACAAAAAGACACAAGTCAGATGGCCACACTCATCCCCGCCCTGGGCAGCTGCGTTGCACGCATGACGCCCGGCGAACGCCGCACCGCCGAGCGGCTGGAAGACAAGCTCGACGCCGACTACCTGCTCTGGTACGACGTGGCCGTCGGCCCCCGGCACCAGCACCCGGACTTTGTCGTCATGCACCCGCGCCGGGGCATCCTGATCCTGGAGGTCAAGGACTTCCGGCTCTCTACCCTGATCCAGGCCAACAAGCAGACCTGGGACATCCACGGCGAGCTCGGCCCCAAGACCATTCCCAACCCGCTGGAACAGGCCCGGCAGTACGCGCACCAGGTGGTGAACGCGCTGGAGCGCGACCCGCAGCTGGTGCAGCCCGAAGGCCGGCACCAGGGCAAGCTGGCCTTTCCGTGGAGCTACGGCGTGGTGCTGCCCAACATCACCCGCGCGCAGTTCGACAAGGCCGAACTCGCCCACGCCATCGAACCGCACCGCGTCATCTGCCAGGACGAGATGGGCGAACAGGTGGAACCCGAGGCGCTGCAAAGCCGGCTGTGGGACATGTTCCCCTTCATGATGGGCGGCGTCATGTCGCTGCCGCAGATGGACCGGGTGCGCTGGATCATGTTCCCCGAGGTGCGCGTGCAGGTGCAGGACCAGCTGTTTGACGACAGCGACGAAGCCGCCGAACTGCCCAGCATCATGCGGGTGATGGACCTGCAGCAGGAGCAGCTGGCCCGCAGCCTGGGCGACGGGCACCGCGTCATCCACGGCGTGGCCGGTTCGGGCAAGACCATGCTGCTGGGCTACCGCGCCGAACACCTGGCCAAGGCCCAGACGGCGGCCAGCAAACCCATCCTCATCCTCTGCTACAACGAGCCGCTGGCCCGGCAGATTGCGCGCGTGATGGCCGCCAAAGGCATTGCCGACCGCGTGCACGCCGTGCACTTCCACAAATGGTGTCGTCAACAACTGGTGGCTTACGGGCAAGACCTGCCGCCGCAGAACCTGCCTTGGGACGCCTTCTTTGAAGACATGGTCCAGCGCGTCATCACCGGCGTGGACCGCCGCCAGATCCCCAGCGGGCAATACCAGGCCGTGCTCATCGACGAAGGCCACGACTTCGCGCCCGAATGGCTGCGCCTGGTCGTGCAGATGGTGGACCCCGCCACCAACAGCTTGCTCGTGCTGTACGACGACGCGCAGAGCATCTACGACCGCACGCAGAAGAGCAAAAACTTCAGCTTCAAGAGCGTGGGCATCCAGGCGCAGGGGCGCACCACCATCCTCAAGATCAACTACCGCAACACACGGCAGATCCTTCAAACCGCCAGCCTCGTCGCGGCTGATCTGTTGACCGCCGAAGACAAGGACGACGACGGCGTGCCCCTGCTCAAGCCCGTGAGCTGCGGGCGCGACGGCGAAGCGCCGCTCATCGTGCGCCTGCCCACCCTGCGCGAAGAAGTGGCCCAGGTGGCCGAGCTGCTGGCCGCCGCCCACCGCGAAGGCCACGCCTGGGCCGACATGGCCATCCTCTGCCGCCACCACAGCGAAATGGACATGTGCGCCGAATTCCTGCGCAAACGCAAGCTACCGCACCAGCTGCGCCGCAACTCATCCAGCGTGTTCGACCCCGCGCACGACAGCATCAAGGTGATGACGCTGCACGTCAGCAAAGGGCTGGAGTTCCCGGTGGTGGCGCTGGTGGGCGCCGGGCGCATGCCCGCCGAGGGCGAAGACGAGCGCGAGGAAGCGCGGCTGTTCTATGTGGGGGCTACGCGAGCGACGCAGCGGTTGGTGATTGGGGCGAGTGGAACTGGGCGGTTCGGGCGGCAGTTGGCAGCCTGACCTGAGATCGGCTTGACTCAGTCTGGATCGGGGCTGTCTGGATCTGCCTCGACCGGTTGCCGCTTGACCTCGTCAAGCGTCTTGCCGCTCTTGTTTTTCCATTCGAGCCAGCCGTTTGCAGACCTACCCTGCAGTGCGACTGCCGCCATGCTCGGGCTAGTGAAGAGGTAGTCACGAGTCATCACCAACGCACCGTCTTGCAAGATCAGTACGCCGTCTTCAACCAGCTTCTCGCGGAAGCGCTCCCAAGACTTGCCCTGAATCGACGGAACGTTTTCCACTCGTCCGCGAGAACCCTTGTGAACGACAAAACCCTCGCTGGTGTACTCGCCGACGCCGTCAGCCCCTGAGCCTTTGCAATAGAACAGCTCCACTTCAGCCTTTGCGGCAGAAGCCGTGAGCGGCTCAAAAACGGGTTGCCCCAGCGTAGCCATCAAAGTCGCCGCAGTTTCATGGATTTCATGGCAATCAGCTTCGAGCGGTGGCGGGGTGTACGGGCGTGCACCTTCGTTGCCGTTTTCAAGTGCATACCGTGCCGCCTTGGCTGCCTCCGCGATAGAAAACCATTCCAGATACAAGGCATGGGTCTGCGTGAGGCTGTTGGTGAGCGACACCACCACCAGCGCGCGGTTCCAAAACTCTTTGGCCTGGTTGTGCTGGCTCAGGCGCTTGCCGACGTTGCCGCTCTGCCCAACATAGAGTCGTGTGAGACCGGCTTCGTTTGGATCGCCCAGCAAGAAATACACGCCGACCTGGGTGGCTTCAGGCAGTTTCATGAAGTCAGCGAGCAGGCTGCGAGGTACTTCAATCACGCGAACGATACGCGTCGTGATCTCTGCAACTCGCATCCCGCGCGGGTCGCCGGCGGGTAAGAAGATCTGGATGGTTTGAGGGCGCATGGTTTTCTCACACCGGATGGAAATCCTGCGGCCAGAGGAAGTACGGTCCAAACCGCGACTTCGCCACAAACTCCACGCCCGCCTTTTCACCCTTGGCGGTCATCACATGCTTCTCGCCATCCAGCGCCAGAAAACCCTGTTCGGTGGCGCGGTCCATGAACTGCGCGGTCTTCATGCCCAGCTTGGCCGCGATCTTGGATGAGGTCAGCTTGTCGCCGGCGGGCTCCGCGTCAGAGCCCTTGTCTGGCTCGGCTGCGGCGGCTTCGGGCTCGTTCGACACGCGCTCCAGCGAGATACGCACTTCGTCGCTGATGCGGATGATGCGCTGCGCCTCTTCGTAGGCGTCTTTGTAGAGCTGTGCATCCTCGCCCCGCTGAATCAGGATGCCCATCTCGTTGTTGTTCACCTGGCTGAACTCGTAGAGGTTCAGGCTGGTGATGATGCACATCTCCTCGTTCATGTAGCACTTGGCGTGCAGGTTCTTGCAGAAGCTGGTGCGGATGTAGGTCAGGCCGCGCAGCCACTCGATTTCCTGCGGCTGCAACTCGCTCTTGCCGTAGACGATGCGCACGTCGATCTTCAAGCGGTTTTTGTCCGCCAGAAGCTCCTTCATGCGGTCATTGAGCTTGAGGAAGGGGCTGATCAGGATCAGGCGGTCGGATGCGCCTTTGATCAATTCTTCCAGATGGTAATTGGTGCCGGTGGTGGATAGAAATTTGGCCATCTATTTTTTCTCCCTTGAAACAGGTAATTTGCCGCTCGCCTGATGAAAATCTAACTTCTAGGGGTAATTAAGGCAGAAGGCAAGACCTAACCCTGATGCCCCTCCAGCCTCCGCGGCGTGAGACCTTTTATTGGGTAAGCACCGTGTCTGTGGTTTTCTGCTTTTTGGGTTGTGCCCTCGATTTTGCGCTTTTTGGTGCTTCTGATTGCTTATTGTTAGCGGTGGTTGTCACTTCATCTGCGTCGGGAAGGTCTGATGTGATCGTGGAGCCAAATGAGTATCCAAATACGTCGAGATAGGCTTCGAGGAATTCTTGTTGCTTGCGGAAATTGAAGAATAGCGGCCAATTCCTATATGCGGACTCTGTGACTAGTTCCCCCTCTTTTCCGATCTTCCTCATTATTTGAGCTGCGTCTGAATACCTTTCTTCAAGCACCGCCCTTGCAAGAGAAAAATCTCGTAGAGTATCGCTCCAGTCTTCGGTGTTTAGATAGTCTGTTGCGGATTTTGATCCGTTTAAACGGCTAAGTGCGATTGCCTTGTTGATAACTCTGATTCTTCGGTCGACGCCGGAGGTTTGTTTGGTAATTACAGGTGACAGGCCGAATTCTGAGAGTCTGAGTGCCCCTCGAAAATTTTGTGTGCGCAACTTCTCATACACTAAATGGTTTAAATGTGAATTAGCAAGATTGTGCTCTGCTGGGAAAATTCTTCTCCACAGCGTGTGCCCAAGCATAATTCCTGTTATTTCAACAACTTCACAGGCGCGGAAAAAGTACTCAGGACTTAGAGATAGCTGGGAACCTTTTGGTTTTAGTTTTTTCGAGTCAGAACCATTCGCGCTGCAAACGGAGATATATTGATCGCTGACTATGCCGCCCGCGTGTGTGAATAGGTTTCTTCTCTGGCTGGCTTCGACAAAGTCCGTCCATTCATCGAACTTTGTTAGTGTGAGTTCGTAGTCCTTCTCTAGTGTCTGGAACTGCTTTGGGTAGCTTTCTCTTCTCAGGTTCTCGATTTCTTTTTCTAATAGATCGTTTTTGAGTGCGTCTATTGTTGGAAGGCTCTTTAGTTCGCCGATTGTGATTTCGCGTTTGAGGTGGAAGAACTTTGATTCATCTAGTGTTGCGATGGAGCGAATTAGATTTCCAGTGTAGTTGTCGAATTCGCAAAAAAGTTGAATGAAAAGTCCTCGAACGATTGCATCAGGCATTTTGGATGCAAGTAGCATATCGACATTCCTAGCGGTTTCCAGGACTCCTGCGATCGCTTCTGCCTGCTCTGATCCGTTTGACTTTTTTATTGCCTCCAAGTTTTTCCTCTGTCGTGCAGCTAGCTTCCGCATGAATCTAATTTGAGTTTTTTGTGCGTGCGGGACTGCCACAGATAGTGCCCATGCGATATCGGTTACGCATGAAATCAAGGTTTCTATTGAATTTGCAATTGGGTGTTTTGAGAGGTCTGGCCCACTTGATTTGATGGCAACTTTGGGTATTGTTATGACTGAGTTTTTTGGATTTGCTGTTGCTTTTGTATTGGTTGCCATCATTTCTTCCCTTCGTGAAATGCAGAATTTTTGGCCGCTATGGACTCTCATCTGCCCCAAGAATCCTTCAACCCCGTCACCCGGTTAAACACCACTTTCCCGCCCACCCCGTGGTCCGCGCGGTCGGCCACAAAGTAGCCGTGGCGCTCAAACTGGAACTTCTGGTCCGGCTGGGCGGCGGCCAGTGACGGCTCCACGTAGGCCGTCACCACCTTCAGGCTGTCCGGGTTCAGCGCGTCCAGGAAGTTCTTGCCGCCCGCGTCGGGTTGCGGGTCGGTGAACAGGCGGTCGTAAGTGTTGGCTATGGTGGGCACTTCGGCGCTCACGCTATCGGCGGTGCCCACCCAGGTGATGGCGGTGTTGCTATGAATGTCGGTGTGCATCATTAAGCCCATACTTTGTCTGACTATCCGGCTCCGCACCAAGCCGCTTGACTTGTTTCAACGCTTCCGGGTGGCCCGCTTGTCGTGCATGCGGGCAGAAGCTGGTGGCAGCTTCGATTGGGGGCGTAATCCCTTGCCCGAGTTCATGGGTATCGCGAGGGTTTCGCTGGTTGCAGGCCGCCGAGCGCACGTTACAGGATAACCAGCTGCGCTGCCGTTCGCTTGTCCTCCACGATGAAGCGCTGCGTTCCTCTGTTTGAGCCCACCATTTCGTGTGTAACGAGGGCGTCCCCCAGATCCTCAATCAGGATAAGCTTCACAGTCACCAAGCCGGCCTTGCTCTCTTTGATGACGTTGGGTGTTTCGGCATTCAAGGACTTTTGGAATCTTCCTTGCTGATCCATGAGGATCACTTGAGCAAGTACACCGTAGGCATGGGAAAGGTGGCGGTGGAAGAGGCGGAGCTTGTCGTTGCCCCAAGCGTTGCCTGCGCCTTGAACCGGCAGTGCAAGCCCAGAGTTGTAAAGGTAAGTGCGTGTCTGGCGTTTACCTTCGGAATCCAGGAAATCCACCTTTACTTGTGGTTCAAGGTTGAAGTTGCCGTCGCCAACATGGACCATTCGCACCATCGGTGTCAGATGCATGTCCAGGTTGGCAGCATGCTGATTGCTCAGGTTCAATGTGCGAGGCTTCAACGCCTCTGCCGCCCGCTGCAATGATTGCGTGACGGCCGGTGCAAGCGTCACACCAAACTCAGGTGGAATCTGTTTGGCCAGACGCGCGTTGCCTGCGCTGGTGTTGTCCACCAGAATAACGCCCACGAAGAAGAAGCTCGTCGGAGCGCCGCTTACGTACACGTTTGATTGCGCCAAGCGAACGTCACTGCCAGGCATGTCGGTCCACATGGACAGCCCGTCGTCAGAAATGGATGCCGTCACAGGACCTGTTCCGCTCTTGTACTGAACTGTCGGTGACATGGCGCAGCCCGCAAGCAAGGTGATGGCAATGACGGCGACTGCGAAGGACTGTCTGATCAAGATATTCCCCTGATTGGTTTTCGGTTGATGGTGCGGTCCTGGGTTCCTGGTTTGGTGGCCTCGCTCTTGGTGGCGGGTATGGACCGGATCGGTCTGTGCAAGCTGGCTATACCCGGCTCAGCGGTTGGCCGCTGGGGCACCGTTGGCTTGCCGGGCCTGTTGCCCCATTCGCACGAAGTGCGAGCACTGTTCCACCCATTGCAGGCGCTGCAGTGGTGTGAGTTGAGCAAAGGCCATCAGGCGCTCGTCGCTGACGTGGTAGGTGCGCTGGCCGCGCTGTTGTCGCGCGGTGATGCACCGGTCCAGCGCGATTTCGAGTGGGGTGGCGAGCATTTGATGGGTTCGCTGTCAGTGCGCCAACGGTTTGGCGGACTTGCTGGTTGGCCGTTTCGAACTCTGGGGCTTTGGCTTCTCGGCCGGCACGGTTTGGCCGAATGCTTGGGCGAGGCGATGGGCCTTTTGTGCAGATTGATTGAGCGCCCTTTGCAAGGCGCGCGGGCTTGGGGTCAGCTGCGGGCCAGGGTTTGGAGTCTTTTCCATCTTTTGGGGTCCTCTACGATCAGTTGACCGTTTCGTAGGTGGGCCACGGCTTGGGCTGTGGTCCCACTGGAGTTGTCAAACACCATCCATTCGTTTGCTACGTCGGCATACAGGCGAAAGAAGTTGGACAGGCTGCGTCCAAATCGGCGCTTGATGTCTTCGGCGGGTACGCTATGGCCGCCTTGGGCCACCCGGTGTTTGACACGTCGCAGGGCAAGGCCGCTGCTGCTGAGTGCGAAATAAAAGATGGCGACGTGGTAGCCCTGCTGTTTGAGGCGCTGCAGAAAGGGGTGAAAGCTCCTGCTCGACAGCGTGGATTCAAACGCGAAGTCGGCTCGCGCCGCGCTCAATTCGCGCAACCGATTCAACATGATGCGGCCAGCCGCCAAAGCGACGGTCTGAGCCTGTTGTCCAGCCAAGCCGCGCGCGATGTAGTCGGCGTTGACAAAGGTGGGAATGCGCAATTCGGCCAAGATCGCGTCGGCATGGGTTGATTTGCCTGCGCCGTTGGGCCCGGCAAACACCACGACGCGAGGGGCGGGTTGCTTCATAGCCACTCACTTCCCCCAAGAATCCTTCAACCCCGTCACCCGGTTGAACACCACTTTCCCGCCCACGCCGTGGTCCGTGCGGTCTGCCACAAAGTAGCCGTGCCGCTCAAACTGGAATTTCTGGTCGGGCTTGGCCGCAGCCAGTGATGGCTCCACGTAGGCCGTCACCACCTTCAGGCTGTCGGGGTTCAGCGCGTCCAGGAAGTTCTTGCCGCCCGCGTCGGGTTGCGGGTCGGTGAACAGGCGGTCGTACAGGCGCACTTCGGCGCTCACGCCGTCGGCGGCGCCCACCCAGGTGATGGCGGCTTTGGCCTTGACGCTGTCGGCGCCGGGGGTGCCGCTCTTGGTGCCGGCAATCACTTTGGCGTGCACTTCGGTCACCTGGCCGTCGGCATCCTTGGCGCCCACGCCGGTGCATTCGATGACGTAGCCGCCCTTCAGGCGCACCACGTTGCCGGGGAACAGGCGCTTGTAGCCCTTGGGCGGCACTTCTTCAAAGTCTTCGCGTTCGATCCAGACGTCCTTGCCGATCTTGAACACGCGGTCGGGCGGGGGCGTTTGCCCCTCGGCAATGGCGCTGTGGGGCAGGGCGGGCTGGGTGCAGTCTTCGGTGTAACCGTCCGAGCCGAACACCTCGGCCCAGTTGGTGAGCACCAGCTTGACGGGGTCGAGCACGGCCATGCCGCGGTGGGCTTTGTTTTCCAGGTCTTCGCGCAGGCAGCCGTCGAGCGTGCTGTAGTCGATCCACGAATCGCTCTTGGTCACGCCGATGCGTTCGGCAAACAGCTGGATGGCTTCGGGCGTGTAGCCGCGGCGGCGCAGGCCGACGATGGTGGGCATGCGCGGGTCGTCCCAGCCGCTGACCTTTTTCTCGTTCACCAGCTGCGCCAGCTTGCGCTTGCTGGTGATGACGTAGGTGAGGTTCAGGCGCGCAAATTCGTACTGCCGCGGCGGCGGGGCCTTGAGCAGGCCGCCTTCGATGAGGCGCTCCATCAGCCAGTCGTAGAAGGGGCGCTGGTCTTCAAATTCCAGCGTGCAGATGGAGTGGGTGATCTGCTCCAGCGCGTCCTCGATGGGGTGCGCGAAGGTGTACATGGGGTAGATGCACCAGGCGTCGCCCGTGTTGTGGTGCGTGGCGCGGCGGATGCGGTAGATGG
>Ga0067045_1002480_pt1 | contig 103833 bp, 82 predicted proteins | sample TerdegcTABiofilm_FD_59184 | JGI IMG/M metagenome (GOLD analysis project Ga0067045, IMG submission 59184) | Combined Assembly of (Gp0054472, Gp0054536) Wastewater bioreactor microbial communities from Singapore -Terephthalate degrading...
GTTCGATCCTGCGGATAATCCGCCAGATTAGTCGCCCTCCACGCGAGGGCGCGGATTGAAACGCCGAATCGGACTCTAGCAGTTCGTTCCCATGCCATGTCGCCCTCCACGCGAGGGCGCGGATTGAAACAGCACAACGATTTCATCCGCCGGATCAAGCCACGGTCGCCCTCCACGCGAGGGCGCGGATTGAAACGGCGTACGCAGCCCACACAACCCATTGTGGCGCGGTCGCCCTCCACGCGAGGGCGCGGATTGAAACGCAAACCCCCCGCCCGCAGATAAGCGGAGGATCGGTCGCCCTCCACGCGAGGGCGCGGATTGAAACCCACAAGGTGCGGCGAACTGCGGCCTCACTGGCTGCGTCGCCCTCCACGCGAGGGCGCGGATTGAAACATGCAGGGCGCGGAGCCAGAGTGTATCATCACCCTGTCGCCCTCCACGCGAGGGCGCGGATTGAAACTTTGTTCAAAGGCCGCTTCCTGTTGATGTGTTGCTGCGTCGCCCTCCACGCGAGGACGCGGATTGAAACGGGAGACGGCGGTTGGTCGTGATGAGGATGAAGGCCTGTCGCCCTCCACGCGAGGGCGCGGATTGAAACCAATAATGACGCAGACAAAAACACACATGACGTGTCGCCCTCCACGCGAGGGCGCGGATTGAAACGGCCGGGGCCGGTTGGGCCGGGGCTTGTCCTGCCGTCGCCCTCCACGCGAGGGCGCGGATTGACACCTTCAACAAAAGACGCTGGTGCCCGATCTGCATTCATCTTTGGGGTTGCCAAGAGCCGTTTGATGTGGGAAAGTCTTGTTGTTCCGAGTGACCAAAGTTCCCCAGGACACGGAGCCTTCCCCCATGAACAAGAAGTCCATTGTGAGATTGACGGACCAGAAGCGTCAGATTTGCCGGGAGGTGGTCAAGAAACTCAAAGGACACGCGCAGAAGGTTCGCCGGGCAAATATTCTGCTGATGGCGGACGCTGATGGTCCGGCACGGAAGGATGAAGAGATTGCCGAGGCCTACCACTGTTCGGTGCAGACGGTGGAGAATGCGCGGAAGCGTTGTGTCCAGGATGGATTTGAGGTGGCCCTCAATGGGAAGAAGCGGGAAACACCGCCGAGTTTACGGAAACTGGACGGGGAGGGGGAGGCCAAGCTGATCGCCCTCAGCCTGGGACCGCCGCCTTCAGGATATGCCCGCTGGACGTTGCGATTGCTGGGGGATCGGTTGGTGGAGTCGAGGATGGTGAAGTCGATTTGTCGGGAGACGCTCTGCTTGTACCCACGGATTAAGACTGGATGACGGACTATGCATATTTTTACATTCCCGAATTGGCTCTGGCGGCAACAGGTTGCCGGGATTTGGCTGTGCCTGTGGGTTGCGGCGGCAATGGCCCAGGAGACGCCTTTGGAGATTGGCGCCCGATGGGATCTCTTTGTGGATGAATATCTGATTGCCGAACTAAAGGGAGGGGCTCGCCTGGTGCTCCATCATCCGACGCCGCGCGAGGTGGTCCTGGTGCACGACGCCCCGTGGGAAGGAAACGGTTGCAACTATTTCAGCGTCTTCCAGGACGGAGATATCTACCGGATGTACTACCACGGCAATCAATTTTTCCTAGAACCGGGCAAACCAGAAAGACCAGCGCATCCGATCGTTACCTGCTACGCCGAAAGCAACGACGGGATCACCTGGCGAAAGCCGGAACTGGGATTGATCGAATTCAATGGTTCGAAGAAGAACAACATCGTGCTGACGCCAGGGAAGTATGGCGACATGGAGATCGACGCTGGTCATATCGCTGTCTGGCAGGACGAAAATCCCCACACGCCGCCGGACGCTCGGTACAAGGCAATCGTTGGGACGGTTCCTTTGACTGGAATAGCCGTGTTCAAGTCGGCCGATGGCCTGCGCTGGACGCCCATGTGCGAGCAGCCCGTAATTACCGGAGGGCACTTCGACACTCAGAATCTGGCGTTTTGGGATTCGGTGCGAGGCCAGTATCGGGGGTATTTCCGCGATGTGATTGACCTGAATGGTCCCAAGCGAGCCATCCGGACGGCGACCTCGCCGGATTTGCTCCAGTGGAGCCAACCGGAGCGGGTGGAATATACAGACGCCTCCGCCGAAGAAATGGCCAAGCAGATGCAGCTCTATACCAATCAGATTAAGCCCTATTACCGGGCGCCGCACATCTTCATTGGGTTCCCCACGCGGTATGTGGAACGAGGTTGGTCGAAGTCAATAGAGGCGTTGCCGGAGTTGGAGCATCGTCGGCTTCGGTCCTCGGCGTCGGACCGCTACGGAATGGCCTTGACGGAGGGGCTGTTCATGGCCAGCCGAGACGGCCGACGATTCCGACTCTGGCGGGAGGCCTTCTTGCGGCCCGGCCCCGAACGGCCCGGAACCTGGAACTACGGACATCAGTACATTGCATGGTCGGTCATTGAGACCGCGGCTTCGCTGCCAGGAGCAGGCCGGGAATTGTCGTTGTTTGCCACGGAAGACTATTGGACCAACGAAAAGACCCTCTTGCGGCGCTACACCCTTCGGATCGATGGGTTTGTCTCGGTCCAAGCCCCATGGAGCGGCGGGGAACTCATCACCAAACCGCTGGTCTTTCAAGGCCAGAAGCTGCTCCTGAACTTCTCCACCTCGGCCGCCGGCAGTATTCGGATCGAAATCCAAGATGAGTACGGCAAGCCGCTGCCAGGGTTTTCCCTGGACGAAAGCCCCGAGATTTTTGGCGATGCGGTGGAACGCGCGGTCCCCTGGCCCGAGGATCGAAACCTGGCCGCTTTGGCCGGCAAACCGGTCCGGCTCCGATTCGTGCTCAAGGACGCCGATCTGTTTGCCTTCCGTTTCAGCCCCTAACCCCGCTTTGTCTTTGAATTACCTTTTTCTACTGCCTCATCCAGTCGTAATTTGTGGGAACAATCGGGCCAGTTTGATGCGGGCGTCAGCCGTCGTGAAGTGCCAATCCACGTCCCGCTGCCGCCTCTTCGTCCTTCCATCCTGGACCACCAGCGCCGGCCATCACCAGAAAGAACATTCGCCCGGTGAACCTTCTGCGCATGTCCTTTGAGACTCCTGACCATCTCCCGGCAAAGCTGAGGCTCCCGTTCAGTCAATCTCACGATGGACTTCTTGTTTCTCGGGGAAACCTCCGTGTCCTGGAAAATATGAAACATTTGGGACACCCCAAGTCTCCCACATCAACGGGTTTACGGCAACCACGAACATGAAGGTGATCTGGACACTGGCAGCAACGAAAGCTTTCGCACACAAAGTCGTGATGAACCGGCACAGCCCAAAATTGGTAGCCCATATCCGATAAGGATCGCATCCGAAAGCATCGCAAACTGGTGACCGTAACGAATCGCCTGTATCTACTGGAGTATCCTGCTTTGGACCGACGAACACAGCTCTTCGCCAAAACTTGCCACGAAACCGTGTTGTGATGATAAGGGTTTCCTTTTATACTCAATGGTTTGATTTAACATTGAAACCGATCGCGGTTACCCAGTTGCTCGGCCCAATCGGGCGGGGCGTCGAATGGGTCGGATATTGGTTTTGCCGGGGTCATTATGCGTTTTTCACTGATTGACCGAATCACCGACTTGCAACCAGGGCGGGAACTTTCCGCTGTGAAAACCCTTTCCTTAGCGGAGGAATACCTCGCCGACCACTTCCCCGACTTTCCTGTCTTGCCCGGCGTCCTGATTTTGGAGGCACTCACGCAGGCGGCGGCCTGGTTGATCCGTGTGAGTGAAGATTTCCGGCACAGTATCGTGATTTTGAAGGAGGCCAAGCGAGTCCGTTTCGGGCAGTTTGTCGAGCCAGGCCAGACTCTCCACGTGAAAGTGGAAATTGTAACTCAGGATGAGCGATTGACCGAACTAAAGGCGGAAGGCAGGCTAGACGGCCGACATAGCGTCAACGCAAGAATCATCATGGAGCGGTATAACCTCGCCGAACGTGACCCGAGTTGTCAGTCGCTGGACGAATCAATCAAGCGGGATTTGAAAAAATTATTTCGGATCATTGCACCGGGTTTCCAACTCTCTGAAGGAACTGTTGGCGAGAAGGGCCGGGACGAACCCCAACCGGCTGTTTCCGGGGAGACGGCAATCGAAGCGACTCCAACAGACTGACCTGGGAATCCTGCCCCCGTTTCCAGTGATTGGGAGAGACGCTCCGGGTGTTCCGTTTTCAGCGATGGAAGGATGAGGTTAGACTCGGGTCGCCACGGCCCTCCAGAAATCGCGAGAAATAAAGGTAATCGATAGGATTTTTCGTCATGTCTCTACGGTTTCAAGGCAAAGTTGCCATCGTTACCGGTGGAAGCCGGGGAATTGGTCGAGCTTGCGTCGTGGAACTCGCAAAGGAAGGGGCCGAGGTCTGGTTCATTTACCAGAGCAATCAGGCGGCCGCCGCAGGGCTAGCTAGCGAGCTGGCCGCGCAGGGGGCCAAGGTCCACCCGGAGCAGGCGGATGTGCGGGATTTTGAAAGAATCCAGCAATTGGCAGAAAACATTTTTAATCAGTGCGGACGAGTGGACATCCTTGTCAATTCGGCGGGAATCGTCCGGGATGGCTTGCTGGGAACGATGACGCCGGAACAATGGAACGATGTTCTCGCCGTGAATCTCACGGGGACGTTTAACTGCTGTCGGGCTGTCTCACAGTTCATGTTGTCCCAACGTAATGGGAGTATTATTAACCTTTCCAGCACGGCAGCGGAGTTTTCTTCGCGGGGGCAGGTTAATTACGCCGCCAGTAAAGGCGGGATTAACGGATTGACGAAGGCTCTGGCCAAGGAATTCGCCCCCCGAAACGTGCGGGTCAACGCCGTAGCACCGGGGATGATCGACACCGATATGAGCGAAGCCGTCCGCGGCCTCGTAGGAAGCAAAATTAAGGAAATCATCCCCATCCGAAGGATCGGCAAGCCGGAAGAAGTGGCCAAGCTCGTAGCATTCCTGGCCAGCGATGATGCGTCGTACATTACAGGACAGGTCATTCGGGTGGACGGCGGACTGAGTTTGGGGGGGTATTGAAGGTTTTTTGCCAGGGAGACTGCCCCCTCGACTAGGCAAAACGACAAATTTCGGCTAAATGAAACGATTATTGGGTAACGTGTTCCAAATCTGAGATCCGGACTGGTCTAAGGGAGACTTCAAATGCTGACAAAGGAGGAGATTTACGAAAAGGTACGGGAAGTCCTCGTGGACGCCCTGGCGGTGGATGAAGAAGAGGTCAGGCCAGAAGCCACCCTTGTGGGGGATCTTGGTGCAGAGTCGATCGATTTTCTTGACATTGTTTTCAAGTTGGAGAAGGCCTTCAACATTAAAATCCCGCGAGGCGAGTTGTTCCCTGAGGATATCTTGACCAATCCGCAATTTGTGAAAGATGGGAAATTCACGGAAGCGGGGCTTACGGAACTTCGCAAGCGAATGCCTTTTGCCGAGCTTGATCAGTTCGCCCGAAATCCGTTGGTCCAGGACTTCGCCAATCTGCTCACCGTGGCCGACATGTGTCGCTTCGTCGAGTTGAAGCTCCAGCAACAGGGGGGGTAATGTCCCCAATCACTAGCATCGTCGAGGTTGCACCAAAACGGGCGTAAGACCGCCGCGACGGTTTGTCTGCCTCTCATTGGAAAAGCCAATACTTATGCGCTGGTACTGGATCGACCGATTCATTGAGTTTCAGAGTGGTCAGTATGCCAAGGCGGTGAAAAATGTTTCTCTGGCGGAGGAGCATTTGCACGATCACTTTCCTGGCTATCCGGTGATGCCACCCAGTTTAATCATCGAGGGCGTCGCCCAGACGGCGGGACTCCTCGTCGGGGAATACAACCAATTCAAATTAAAGGTCGTCCTGGCGAAGGTGCCCCGAGCGGTTTTCTATTGCGAAGCCAAGCCGGGAGATACGCTGACCTACACGGCCACCATCGAGGCAATTCATCCCCATGGTGCGGTGGTCCAGGCCACGAGCCACAAAGGCGACACCCTTCAGGCCGAGTTGGAATTGGTGTTCGCTCATCTGGGGGATGAGTTCGCGGGGCGTCAGTTGTTCCGTCCTGGGACCTTGACCCATATGATGCGGATCCTGCGGGCGTATGAAGTGGGGCGATCGGCTGACGGTTCGCCGCTCGTGGAACCTCCTGACGAGGAAGAGACGACCTAACGGACCGTCGCTGACCGGAACGTTGCGGATCGTTGCGCCTGGACAAGGCCCCACACAAACTAGCAGAATGGATACCATGTTAAGCCCGCGGTATGTTAAGATACCCAAGCGTCACGTTATTACTGGAGTCTGAGAAAACATGAGACGTCGGGTCGTTGTTACGGGGATGGGTATGGTCACGCCTTTGGGCGCGGACCTGGAAACCATCTGGCGTCGGCTGTTGAATGGGGAATCAGGCATCGATTATATCACGCTCTTCGACGCTAGCCATTTTCCCACCAAAATCGCGGCGGAAGTAAAGAACTGGAACCTTTCGGATGTTGGCGAGAATCCCGACGACTGGAAGTTCCAGGGTCGCCATACCCATTTCGCCATCGGGGCTGCGAAAAAGGCCTGGCTGGATTCGGGACTCGATGAATCGAAGATCGATCCGACGCGCTTTGGCGTTTATACGGGAAGCGGCGAAGGACAGCAAGACTTCGATCGGTTCACTCAGATGATGGTGGCCGCCCTTGCTGATGGCGAACTCGACATTGTCAAATTCACGAAAAAGGGCCTGGAAATCCTCCATCCTATTGTGGAGCTTGAGCAGGAACCCAACATGCCGGCGGGACACCTTGCCGCCTTGTTCAACGCGCAGGGGCCTAATATCAATTGTTTGACGGCGTGTGCAGCGTCCAGCCAGGCCATCGGAGAAGCCGTCGAAATCATCCGCCGCGGCGAAGCCGATATCATGCTGTCCGGGGGAACCCACACCATGATCCATCCCTTCGGGGTAACCGGCTTTTGCTTGCTGACGGCTCTAAGCACTCAGAATGATCCCCCGCAGAAGGCCTCCCGACCGTTCGATCGCAATCGTGATGGCTTCGTCTTGGGCGAAGGGGCGGGGATGGTGATCCTCGAAGAACTGGAGCATGCCAAACGCCGTGGAGCGCGGATCTATGGCGAGATTGTGGGCTATGGGACGACCGCCGATGCCTATCGGATCACAGACACTCACCCCGAAGGCCGGGGCGCTATCAGTTGTATGCAGATGGCCCTGCAAGATGCCGGTCTCAATCCTGAGGATGTTGATTACATCAATGCCCATGGGACGAGTACGGTGGTTAACGATAAAGTCGAGACGCTGGCCATCAAGAAGGTGTTCGGTGATTACGCCTATAAGTTGCCTGTTTCGAGCACCAAGAGCATGATGGGACACCTCATTGCGGCGGCGGGGGCCACAGAAATGATCATCTGTCTGCTCGCTATTCGTGATAACGTCCTTCCGCCAACGATCAACTACGAGGTTCCCGATCCCGAGTGCGACCTCGATTACGTCCCCAACAGCGCCCGTGAGGCGAAATGCGACATCGCTTTGACCAATAGTTTCGGATTCGGTGGACAGAATATCAGTCTGATCGTCAAACGATTCACCGGGTGATCGTGGTTCTCCATAGAAGATGAAAGGGCGACCCGTTGGTCGCCCTTTGTGCTTTACCGTCGGTTGTTACCCGGTTTTCTCAGACGGATTATGCCTCACGCCACAGCGGCCAGACGGTCGAGCGTCGTCGCCACGCGCTTTTTGAAGTCGTCGATTTCCTCTGTCACTTCAAAGCCCACGATCATCACATCCACACAACCGGACCGCAAAACGAACTCGATGGATTGGTCCCGTAGCTGGGGATCGTTGCGAAAGGCCCCCTCTCCGATCAGTTTCATGCCGACGACGCCTTTTCCAGCCTCGTGGATCTTCTTCAGCACAGGCACAACCACATCCGGCCGATCATCCATTTTGGTTCCCATGTGATTGATCCTGGCATGGACGACATCAACCCAGTCTGACCTGGCCGCGGACTCCAGGGCAGAGACCGCGTGGCACGACACTCCGTGAGCTTTGATCAGTCCCTTCGCCTTCAATTCTTCAAGCAGATCCATCTGCCGCCGCATTGTCTCTGTCCACTCGCCGTTCATCATGCAGTGGATTTGCACCAGATCAATATAGTCTGTATTGAGTTCCTTCAGAAATCGCTTCACGGCGACATCAGCATCGGGACGTTCTTTCTCAGGAAGGCCCGTCGGATGAAACCAGACCTTGGTACTCAGAAGATAGCTTTCTCGCGGTTTGTCACGAAGTGCCCGCGCAACGTACTGGTGACTACCATAGAGGTCCGCGTTATCGAAAAAGCGGATTCCTGCATCGTAGGCGTATCGCACGACGTGTTCGGCATGGTCCAAACCACGACGGGAAAGGTTCGATTCCCGATTGTATCCCCGCATGCCGAAGCCGATCCCAATGCGGCTCGCCTTGAGATGCTTTCCCAGAGGGACAATGGCCGTGGGGTCTCGTGAAATCGTGGCCGTTTCTGCATGGGTCACCGATGGGACGGTCGATACCCCCAGGACAAGCCCCGTTCCGCCTACAGCCGCTTCCGACAGAAACGTGCGTCGCGTGTAGCGCATCATTTTTCTCCTATGATTAACATGGTGCGAAAGGCGCACAACAACTCAACGACGAATGCGAAACAATTTTACCTGGAGCTGGGGACTTCGGCCACCTTATAAACGGTGCGAATGATTTCGAAACCCACCCGTCGGTAAAGCCGGATGGCCCCTTCGTTTTCTGCAGTTACTTCAAGCGAGACGCGGTCGGCACCAGCCTGTTGAAACCCCTGCAAGCAACGATAAAGGAGTCCCCGCCCAATTCCCCGGTCACGATGTCCCGGAATCACTCCGACATTCTGGATCGACCCGATCTTTGTTTCCTCGTCGTAAATCCCCTGAATCGTGCCGCAATACTCGTGGTAGATCTTGCCCTCGACCTGGCGCGAAAAGACGGCAAGCCATGTGGCTTGGGGCAAGAAACCGGGCTTGCGCACAATGGCCAGCATTAACCGGCGACAACTGCTTTCATCCAGAAAGCAAGGAAAGATCTGAGCGTCGATCTCTTCCCGAAAACTCACATGCTTGACGTGGGCGTGGATGTCGAGAAGGTCTTCTCTCCACGGCATAAATGCATATCCCGGCGGAGTCGGCGGCTCGACAAGCGTCCGCTGCCGAAGAGCGATTTCCATCCGGTAACGTTTGAAATACGTCCAGGTCATCCTCTCGATTGTGGCCCAGTCTGTTGATTGCTTCACCCTGACAATGCCCGAAAAACAACGGCAATGGCCTTTCCCTAAATCTAGATTTCTCGGCGGTCACGGTCAATCGAACCGCCAAACGTGATTCGAGACCAATGCGGGTAACCACCGAGGGTTGCCCCTACGGATAACCAGTGACGTGGACAGCATAACCAACGGGTACAGGCAATTCATGAATTGCCCCTACGTTTTGCCGACAATGTGCGGTGCGATCTCGTTGGGGGTTACCAAAGATGCACACATGAGATTTCGCACTTCTACCCTCTTGCCTTTTCCGAATCGAGTTGATAGCATTTTTTAGCGTGTTGCGGGTGGGGTTTCGCCTGATGTCCAGGCTTTTCCTTTAATGACACGGGCCAGTGGGCAAACCGGCTTTTTTGGATGGGAGGTTTCTCGCTGACGCTGACCCGTTCTTGGTGTCCCTGATTGCTTCTGCGGCATTCGTGCACGTCTTTGGTAACGACGCTCTAAGTGTTGCCGACACTGGTCTCTACGATCTGAGTTCGTCCTTCACGGGCCGGCCCCGGAATTGACCGCCATGGTTTGCGGGGTTCTCCGGGCGACAGGGCAGACTGAGTTTTACGGCTCGGTGTCACACCAGCCGCCAAACAATCCGTGGGGGTTACTCCCGGGAGGAGTTCACTATGAAGAAGCGACACCTGTCTTTTGAATCGCTGGAACCTCGGCTCGTTATGGACGGGAACGTGATGGTGAGTGTCGTCGCTGGCGATCTCAAGGTCGTTGGCGATAGCGCAGCAAACCAAATCACCGTCAGCTTCGACCAGGCGACGACCAGTTGGACAGTGGCCGGTATCCCAGGTTCAAACACCCGCGTTAACGGCCAGGCATTCGTTACGGTCCGAGGGGTTACCAATTCTGTGTGGATCCAGATGGGGCTGGGCAACGATGTCGTGAAACTCCTATCATTTCAGGTCCCCAACGAGTTGCACGTCGAACTTGGACCCGGCAACGACGTGTTCGAGGCGGGGATAAACGGGGGTAATCATGTCGTCAATGGAACGACATGGCTCGAAGGCCAAGACGGGGCCGACGTTCTCTCTGTCGCCAATACCCGCATTCGTGGAAACCTTTGGGTTAAACTTGGAGCGGGCAACGATTCTTTCCAAATGAATGCGAGTCAGGTTGACGCCTATTTCCGGCTCGATGGAGATGATGGCGACGATAATGTTTTGCTGACGAATCTTGCCGTGGCGAACCTCCTTCTGCGGTTTCAAAGCGGGAATGATTCCCTCGAGGCCCAAAACGTCATAGTTGGTGGAAGCCTGGATGTTTACATGATGTCAGGAGACGACCGAGCCGTTCTTGTCAACTGCCGGGCTGCGGAGGCCTATCTGAATGGCGGCATCGGCACCGACAGCTTAGCCCTGTCAGGAAACGTCTTCGGCCGTTTGCGGATCTTTGACTGGGAACGGGTTCGGTAATACCCGAAAGACTTCCCAGTACCTAACAGGTCATGTCAGAGCTTGCCGGACCAAGGCTGGCCCATGGCATCCTGGGGATCCTGGATTGTAACCCGGTCGCCCAGGACCCGGACAAGATCCGGGAGGTCATAGACCTCCAGTGCCCCGTGGACGGTGTTAACTAGCCGATTTTTGCTAAATCCCAGTTCGACCACATTGTGCCAGGACACCATGGGACGAACGAGGGTTACGTGGCTGAACAGCGACGTCTCTCTGACTGCGGCGTGGAGGGCCACACTGTTCAAGTAGCCGACTGACACCAGTTCCAGCGGGGCGCTGGCGGGAAGTCGTTCTTGCTTGGTCCAGCGAGCAACGATGAGGAGATCCTCGGCCCGCATTCCGACGTAGGACTTCTCCAGATGATACGCCAGGTAGAAGTCCTGGCCGTCGGGGCCGTGATATTGTGGGCGGAAGTAAGTCTGGCCGGTCCGCTGTGTTTCGCCCAATCCACGAAGATCGACCGCCAAAACGAGTTTGCCTTCCTGGACGAGCTTTTCGATAGGACCTCCCGGTTGGGCATCGGCGGCTTTTCCGTCCTCATGAATGTAGATCACACCCGCCGATGGTTGTCGATCCCGCGGCTTAAAGCACAAAGCCGGCAATTCGATCCCAGGTTCTGGTCGGAAGATCAGCTTTTCCACGTCACAGGCAACAGTGTGAACAGTCCCACACGGGAACGCGTCTGGCTGGGGCAACTCGGCTAACCGCCGCACCCCGGCAATTCGGGCCACTTTTTCCAGAAGTTCCTCCCGAGGTGTGCTTTGCCATAGCTTTTCGCGTCGGGCCAGAAGCTCCCGGGCATAATCGCGATTGAGATCATAGACAGATCGCGCTCCTTCGAGCAGCATGACTTCACCCTGTGGTGTGCACTGAAGCTCCTCCACCTTGGGCACGTCGAGGTCAGCCGGTTCAAACACCACCTCATCGCGTCCCAGAAGCCAACGGAGCATGAACCGTGTCGAAGCCTCCCGAAGTTGAATGCTGAAACCGTGTTCCGCATCGGTTTCTGCCAGGTCCATACGTTCGGGATAGCCCAACCGGCCAAAGACGCGTTTTGCCATCCGGAAGGACATCCAGGCGTCCTCAATGTTGAAGTAATCTTTGGTCGCCGTGAGGAGGAGCGTGGGCGCCGGCGCCCGCATCATGCAGTAATCGGCGTGATCCATTCCCAGGGCGAGTTGACCAAAGATATTTTGCTCGGCATCCTGAGGGCCGTTGGTTCTGACTAGGCGGCCGTAAAGGCTGCAAATGTAGCATCCCGGAGCAGCCGCCTTGATCCGCGGATCGAGCGCCATGAGGTAGGCCGTCTGGGTTCCTCCGCCGCTGATTCCAGAACAGCCAATCTTTTCGGGATCAATGTCGGGGCGGGACTGGAGATAGTCGATAGCCCGCATTCCATCCCAGATTTCGTACCGGGCTGTGTTGCGTCCGAGAAGGATGGAGCCGACGCCAATCATGTTATGACCGGCCGTTCCCCAGAGAGTGAATTTTCCATCGGCATCCCGCCACTGATGACGCTCTCCCTGGTCAATGGGATCAAACACCAGGGCAGCCAGCCCGTTGAAGGCGCACAACGCCCCAAAACCTGCATAATTCCGGTAAGCCTTGGCCTCATTGGAATGCCCACACGGAACAAGCACGGCAGCATACGGAGGCTTGAACTTGTCGGGATCCGGCAGAAACAGAACAGCGGTGACGAAGTGTTTCGGTTGGCTTTCGAAGATGATCTTTTCCACCCGATACCCGCGGCGGTCCAATCGTCCGACGATTTGCGGATTGAGCGGCGTTCGCTCGGGTAAGCCTCCGATCCTTCGCAGAAACTCCTCTTTCAGGAACTCCTGGTGTTTCTTGATGTCTTCAACACTTGTGCGCTTTTCATAGGATTCGCGCCACTTCTTTTCAGCTTCGGCGATCTGTCCCAACAGATATGTGGTCATCATAGACTGCGGCTGGGCAATCTGCGAATGACCCGGCAAGACGTTTAAATCCGCAGGGTTCTGCACAACCGTAACCGCGATCCAAGTCGCAAACAGGATCGAAAACATGAGGATTCTCCCCCGGCTCAATAGCGCTCGACCAGGTCCCAATGTTCCACAAATGCGAGATCTCTGAGACACGAATCAAAGAACCTAAGTTGCTGGAATGGCTGGTGACGATTCCAACACAGCCCGATCTTAAATGTGTCGCACGCACGAAAAAACTGTGCTTATCCATCACGACGGATTTGCTTTAATGTCCTATATCATATTGTGTTTGGCGAAAACTTCCACCGCCGTGGCGCCGGATTCAAGTTCGCGGCGAGCTTCTGCCCGTTTCTGGAGTCGCTGCAAAGCCGCCTCGACCACATCACCTTCGGCTCCCTGAGGAAGGATACACACGCCTTCATGATCGCCAAAGATGATATCGCCCGGTCGTACCCGAACATGGCCGATCTGCACAGCGACGCGAAAATCGACAACCTTGCCGCGAGTTCGCTGATCCTGGGCAAAAGAACCGCGGGAGAAGATTGGGAAGGAAAACCGTGCGAGGGCACTTGTGTCACGGACGCAACCATCGACCAAGGCGCCGCCCGCCCCCAAACGAATGGCACGCACGGTCATCAATTCGCTCCACATGGCCAGCTCGTTTCGGCCACCCGTTGCGACAAAGATCTCCTGAGGGCGAAGGTCGTCCAGGGCTTCCAGCATCAATCCAAAGGGTTTAGCAAACACCGGGTTAAGGCCACTGGGCGAAAACGTCTCAAAACAGTCGGCGAAAAGAACCGGCATGGCCCGACCAATTAAGACCATCCGGGAATCGAGCGGCCGAATCGTGCCCGGCAAAAACTGGGCGTTCAACCCCATCTGGTCAAGCACTTCGCCCACAATCGCGGTGGAAAGCTCCTGACGGAACACAGAGAAAAGTTGTTCGTCGTTTTTCCAGAACGGATTCATCATCATCGTCTCCAGAAGAGCCTCTCAAAACAACCGGACGTGGAGCACACCCAAAGGGTGACCGACAAAAAACCGAATGTTGCATGTTAACATAAGTTTGCGCAAAATCTTCAGTTTGTCAATTTTCTCTGGACACCCGGCCGGTTAAAAGTGCGTGGTTGGTTGGCGTTATGTGCGAATCTCCGCTGTAGGTGGAGTCTTGCGCCCAACTCAGGTGATTGGGCAAGGTGGCCAGCATTCACGCTCTTGGAGGTTGACGTACAGGATGTGGCCGATGTTGGGGTGTGGCAATTCATCACCGTTTTTCGTGTGAAGGCTCGGGCTATCTCTGGTCGTAGTAATTCATGAATTGCCCCTACCCGCTCGTTTCATCGTCCGCCCAATCAACGTATTGTCTGTAGGGATAATCCCCTCCATCTGTGCAAGCGGGCTGCGCACGCATTGTTAAAGCTGCCGCGCGATAGTAGGGCTAAAGTTCGGCAGTCCAAAGACTTACCTCCAAATTTGGCGTGCACTTTTTTGGCAACAATCCTGGGTGCTCTTCCCTCGGAGAGAAACCCGCCGGGCACAGTCTCCCCTTCATCACAGGTATAGCATATCATAACGGGTTTGGAATAAACCGATTTTTCGGCTGAGGCTGAGCATGACACCCTTGATTCTGAGTACCTGGCATTTCGGCAGGATCGCAAGCGCCGCTGGTTGGCAGGTTTTGCAAGGTGGTGGAAGTGCCCTTGATGCTGTGGAAGCGGGCTGCGCCGCCGTTGAGGAGGACCCTGAGGTCACCAGCGTGGGGTATGGGGGGTTTCCTGACGCTTCAGGTGAGGTGACCTTGGACGCCGTGATCATGGCGGCCCCCCATCGGTGCGGGGCTGTGGCATGCCTTCGAGGATTCGTGCCGGCGATTTCGGTAGCGCGGCGGGTTATGGAGAAAACACCCCATGTCCTATTGGTCGGTCCCAAGGCGGAGGAATTCGCCATCAGAGAAGGCTTTCAACGTCGTGATCTATTAACCGAGCGGGCAAGGAAGGCCTGGCAAGATTGGATAAACCGACAGAATGTGCAAGAGAAGTCGGCAACTCACGCCATGGCTTCAGGAGACGCGGATCATAACGCCAGCCATGATACGATTGGCGTCCTCGCGTGGGATCAAGCCGGTGGTCTCGCCGGGGGATGTTCCACCAGCGGGTTGGCCTTCAAAATGCCGGGCCGGGTGGGGGATTCACCGATCGTCGGTCATGGTCTTTATGTCGATCCCGACGTCGGGGCCGCCGTAGGGACCGGTCATGGCGAGTTGATCATGCGGGCGTGTGGCACTTTTCTGATTGTCGAGGAAATGCGCCGGGGACAGACGCCGCAGGTCGCCATTTACAACGCGCTTCAACGAATCGCCCAGGTGTGTCATCCTTTGCCGAAGCAGCAGGCTGCCTTCATCGCCCTGCGAAGAGACGGAGCCTGGGCGGCTGGAGCCTTGCGACCGGGGTTTCAGGTGGCTATTCGCAGTTCCACCGAAGAAGGATTGCTCAATCCTCAGGTCGTGTTCTTTAACGAGTGAACGAGGCCTTTTTCAGCCGTTTCCTTTGTGAGAAGTCCCGTGGCGTAGGACCCGGCGATAGACCTCCGCAGTCGCTCGCCCCATGCTTTCGAGGGAATAGCACTGTCGTTGCCGCCGGTAGGCATTCTCACGGAGCCACCGCCAGCTGACACGTCCAGAAATCACATCTCGCAAGGCGCTTGCCAGAGCTGAGGATGAACCCGGGGGCACAAGGAGGCCTTCTCTGCCGTGGCGGATGACCTCGGGAACACCTTCTAGGCGGCTGGCCACAACGGGTACGCCGAGGGCCATGGCCTCGAGGACCACCATGGGGAGACCTTCGCCAAACAGGCTGGGCAGGACGAACAGGTCCATTTTCGAGAGAAAGGAATCCACCTGCGGTGTAAAGCCTGCCCAGGTGACCACATCGTCCAGCCCAAGCTGTGTCGTCAGACGTTTTACGCGGAATTCGTATTCCGGGGTCTCGAACGGTCCAACGGCCAGAAGCCGAAGAGAGACATTTTCTCGTCGAGTTCGCTGCATGGCCCGCAGCAGGACCTCGATGCCCTTTCGGGGCCGAAAGAGAGCAACTGTTCCAATCGTCCAGGTCCCCGATGGCTCCGGACGTTTGGCCAGGATGGGCCAAGAGGTGACGCCGTTGTGAACTACGGTGATCTTTTCCGGAGATATTCCGAGTCTCTGCCAGTACCGTTTGAGGCTTTCTGAAACAGCAATGACGTGGTTCGCCTTCCGAACAGCCCACCAGTCCGCCAGTGCGACCACGATATTTTTGATCCAGTGTCGCGAGTCCCAAAGCGTAGGACTGTGAGCGTGATAAACCCACGGTAAGCCACACGCTCGGGCGGCCCGCGCGGTAATAATCGCTGCCCGTGGGGTGTGGGCATCAAGAAGATCGGACGACGTTTTTTTCACAAGTGCAACGACTTGGGAAGCAATACCAATGTCCCACCGATGGCCCATCGGCAGGCTTTCCAGGGGCGCCTCCTGTGCCCGTCGGACTTTCGGAAAGCGTCCGGGTTTTAGACAGGCAAACTGAACTTCGAAGCCATATTGCGGCAGAATCAAGGCCAAACCGTCCTGAACGCGTTCAGCCCCAGAATAGTGTTCTCCATTGATCACATGAACCACACGAGCTGCGGCAGTCGTGGGTTGGCCGGAACAGATGGGCACAATGATAGGATCGACGATTGGGGAAACCGTCAATACACTACCGCCAACTGGGTCAAAGAATGTGAACTCGGGAAAGGATGGGATAATGTCACTCATCGCAATCCGGCCCTCATATTCACATGATTAATACGCGTTCTGGCCTCGCAGAACGACCCAGAAGGTTTGGAACAGGATCTTGATATCCATCCATAAGGACCACTCGCGGATATAGCGAAGGTCCCATTCCACACGTCTTGCCATTTTGTCCACAGTTTCGGTTTCACCGCGACAACCGTGGACCTGGGCCAGGCCGGTCATGCCCGGTCGAACTTTGTGCCGCAGCATATAGCCCTGGATCAACCGGCGATATTCTTCGTTGTGTGCCGTAGCGTGAGGTCGTGGCCCAACGAGCGACATATCGCCTTTCAAGACATTGAACAACTGAGGCAACTCATCGAGCGAGGTCCGACGCAAAAAGGCTCCAACTGGCGTGACGCGCGGATCGCTCCGCTGTGCCTGTGTGACGCGCTGACCATCCTCACAGACGGTCATCGTGCGGAATTTCCATACCCGGATTTCGCGGCCATCCAGACCATAGCGACGCTGGCGGAAAAACACTGGCCCCGGGGAGGTCAATTTAATAGCAACAGCAATGGCCGCCATAACCGGCGAGAGCACAACAAGAAAGATGCTCGCAAGCACGATGTCCATTGCTCGCTTGACAAAGCCGTCGATCCCGTAGAAGGGGTTCTCATACACGCTGACAACAGGTAAGCCGCCGATGTTGGTCCAACGCGAGTGAAGCATTTGAAAGACAAAGAAATCGGGGACAATATACACGGAGGCCGTTGTGTCGGCCAATTGCGCGAGGATGCTGCGAATCCGTTCTTCCGCCCGCATGGGAAATGTGATGTAGATCATATCCACGCGGTGCTGCCGTGCATGTTCGACAAGCTCTTGAATATTCCCTATCCTTTCACCAACCTCTTCCGGAACGGGACCGGTTCTTGTTTCCGGTCGGTCGTCGTAGAATCCATACAGTTTTAATCCCAGGTCAGGGGAGTTTTCGAGTGATTCCACCAGGCGAAAGGCCAATTCGTTGATACCCACGATGGCATAATAGCGGGTGTTGTATCCACCGGCACGCAACTTGTTCAATAACCACCGAACAGCACTCCGCGAAACGAGCAGGAACACCATCGCCAGAACCGCCCAAATGAGCATTGTCTCGCGCGAAATGATCTGCCAGCCATCCACCCAATAGCCCAATGTGAGCAACGCCGGAAGTGTGAAAAACCACGTGACTGTGGTACAAAGGAGTTCTTTTTCCAGCGAAATGCCGCGCCAATTCCGGTAAAGCCCTGTGATCTCGGCCACCACGTGGAAGAGGATCACGGCCACCAAGGCGGCCAGAAGGTCTTCTTCCCGAAAACCACTGGAAAACAAACTCGCACACCACAAGCCCACGATGAGAACGACGCCGTCCAAAACGTGGTAAAACAGTTCACGAACTGACCAGTACTGATGAATGACACGTTGCGGCGCACTCATTGCTGTTGCTTTAGTTGCTGGGCGCTTCTCAAAAATATGACCCACGAGGTTCTTTGCGACGGTGGTCGCCCCGATTCCTTGGAGATTACCAATCCCAGGAAATATAGCTCACTCATTGATGGCAGAATTCCCGGTATTAACCACACTGGCTCGCCTCGGAGGCCAATTAGAAATGTCCTTTTTTTAGAAAATGAGGCTCGTGGCAAGACTCAGCCGAAAGCTTGGTGTGGTTGGGAGGAGGGATGTTTCGATTATGACGATTCTGCCGACAATCCCTCGCCACACCGATCGATGGACGGCTGGATCATTCCAGAAATACGACGATTCGTGGACATGGCCACGTTTTTTCCGACCTAAGATTTCTTGGGTAAGAAGCTTGCTTTTTGTATTTGAAGACCGACACGAAGTTGGGCAGGGTTTTCGGGCCGGCAACGGATTGCCAAAGCCGATCTCGGTGAAATAAGAACCTCCGGCAGGGCGAGAACATGGACTCGGAAAAAAGAACGATCCTGGTCGTTGATGACTGCGAGGTCAACCGAGAGATCCTCGTAGAGCTTCTCTCGAACGAATACCACGTTGTGACCGTTCCGAGCGGTGAAGAGGCCCTCAAACACCTAGCTGAAGTTGCGCCGGACGTTGTCCTGCTCGATATTATGATGCCAGGAATGGACGGCTATGAAACGTGCCGCCAAATCAAGTCTGGCCCCATGGGACCATTTACTCAGGTCATTCTGGTAAGCGGCAAGAGTTCAACACAGGAACGCCTGCAGGGCTACGCCGCCGGGGCAGACGATTATATCGTTAAGCCTTTCGACCATGACGAGCTATGTGCCAAACTGCGGATCCATGCCCGTTTGAAAAAGATGGTTGAACGGATATGGAGTCTCAATTCGCAGCTTCAAAAGTTCAATCACGAGCTGGAAAAGATTGTCGAACAGCGAACGGCCGAGTTGTTGGAAACCCGTGATTTAGTCATCTTCTCCCTGGCAAAACTGGCAGAATCACGCGATCCTGACACAGGCGAGCATCTTGAGCGAATGCGTTGGTACTCGCGATTGATTGCTGAAAAATATGTAGCAACATACTCGAAGAGTAAGTCGATTCCTGAAAGTTTCCCTGACCAGATTTTTCGTTCTGCCCCACTTCATGATATTGGAAAAGTCGGCATTCCGGACGCAATCCTCTTGAAGCCTGGCCGTCTGTCTCCTGAAGAATTCGAGATCATGAAGCAGCATACGACGATTGGATACGAGGCGTTGAGAGAAGCCAGTACGAAGTCGCAGGCCGGGGGCTTTCTGGCAATTGCCACCGAAATCGCTCGTTCCCATCACGAACGCTACGACGGGGGAGGTTATCCCGATGGTCTTAAAGGTGATCAGATACCGTTGTCAGCGCGGATCGTGACCGTAGCCGATGTATTCGACGCCCTCACATCGCCTCGCGCCTATAAGCAGGCCTGGCCGCTGGACACAGCGAAGGCCGTTATTGAGCGGGAGGCTGGAAAACAATTCGATCCGCAGGTTGTGGACGCCTTTCTGCGTCGCTGGCGAGAGATTGAACAATTCGGTGCGGCCTACTGGAATACAATCCCCTCGGATCGCGTGGAACAGCAAAGGGTTGTCGGAGCCTTTACATCACCCGTCGTACCTTCCCCTGTTGCTACCGTTTCATGATCCTGCTTCGTCAACCCAACGCGCCCAAAAAAACCGCGAAAAGGCGGACGGCCAGTGGTCAAAAAAACCCAGGTCCAATCCATGAATTGCCCCTAGCGGTGGGCAGACTATTCGCATCGACGATCACGAGGCCTATCCGATCACGTCCCAACTTCGAAAAGGCGTTATATAACGCCAGTCCACTGCCCCCCATCAGCGTTGCCGACTCGTTTTTTCATCTGGTTTGGCCGCCAGACTTGTTTGCCCCTCCAATGGTTTCGCGCTGGCCTCAGAACTCTTAGAAGTAATTGCTGAACTACATTCGGGGCACGGAGCTTGTTTTATACCAGGATGAGAAGAAGAGACTACGACGGGGCGAGAACCTACGGTGGGCATTCCCGTCCACTGCCCATAGTCATCGCAAGCCTCGCACCCGGCAACGTCGCCGCCCCAGTCGCCCCAGTAGCGCGGACCGCAATCGTCACAGGGATAACCGCGGCCAATGCCCAGGAGCCGCCACAACCAACTCAACGGACCGGGATGACACGCTGTCGCCTCCCTTTCTTCACCATAAACAGCCCCTGGGGCCGCATAACCGTGAACCCTATGCATGGAATGATGACATGTGGCACAGCACCCGGCTGTAAAGGACGAAATAACAACGATCATCATGCAGGCCCAGAGACGCATGGCATTTTCCTCATTAATGATCTAAGCCCTAGCTCCTGCCGTCGCCATGGTGATAGTCGAAACGTCACGATCCGGCAGACCGCACTTGACTGATAATATCTTCCTAATTGTTATCGACTGCGCCTTCGAAAAACTCCGAAAAATCGGCGCATCTTACGAAAAAGGAAAAGAGATGGCGATTCGCCCACCAATCTTACTGATTGACGTCGCCGAACTTCTCAACCTGATAGGTGAGAATCCGTGTTCCCGGCTGGCGCCAGGTGTCCGCGGGAAGGCCCGCCTTTTGGGAAAGTCGCTGGAGGAATTCGACAGGATTACTGAGATCCTCCCACACTTGGGGGAGGAACGTTGCCCGGGCGCCGTGCCACTGCAGAATGACCCCATCAATCCCCGGTCGCAGTTTTTGGAGCAAGTCTTCGGGCGAAGTGAACTCCAGGGGCCGCGCCTCGGACAACACACTGATTTCCACAGTCAGATCAGTCAGTTCCCAATCCTCCAGGGGAGGAAAGCGAGGATCTCGCGCCGCGTTTCGGGCATTTTCCATAACCGCACGGTAAAGCGGCTGTTCCGCCGTCAATGTTCCAATGCATCCCCGCAACCCGCCACGTCGGCGGAGCGTCACAAAACACGCCCAGGTTTCGCGCAAACGCGGGGGAACCGTTTGAGGATCGACCTCCGGCAGTCGGCGGTCCGTCACGAAACGGCGAAGCGTCCTCCATGCCAGGTCCAGCAAGAATTGTTGCTCTTCGGCGGTGAGATGCGGCAAATGGTCTTTGCCGGTCGAATCAGTTTCGCCATGGGCTGAAGCCAGATCGGCGGGTAATTCTACTGTCTCCTGGTTCAAAGCCTCCTTGTTTTCTGGGGGCGCCGGGCGACCGTAGAAACTGACGGCCCCATACCCCACCACCGCCGACCGATCACCTGAAGTGTCGCCGCTATTCCGGTAATCGAGCAACACGGGATCCCATTGGAAACGACTGGCCAGCCGCAGCAGGACAAGGATACCAGTGCTGCCGCATGGACTCAATTCAGGCTCATAACGAAGGCCTTCCAGGTAATCGAAGTCGAATTCGCAAATGGCTTCCAGTGTTCGTCGGTCGGCATCACATGCCCGTCGATAGGGCTGATAATGCGAAAGATCGGAACTGACCACAATCAGAGTCTTATCGTCCAGGATGCTCGCCAGGCCCTCGGCGGCTTCTTCGACTTTCACACGACCGAACACGATAGGCACGATCTCGAAATCCTTAAGAACAAGTTGTAGAAACGGAAGTTGGACTTCGAGAGAGTGCTCAAACGTATGCGGCGTTGCAGCAGATGTCCCCGTTGTTGACCACCCCCGCGGGGACTGAATCACAGCCGGCGGATCGACCGCATAGGGGCTTTTCTGAGCTAGCATCTTGGCCTTATTTGAGAGTGTCACCTCGCCCAGCGGTGTTGCGAAGGCGTCCACATCCGGCAGGGCTGCTCCTTCAAAATGCGCAAAATGCGAAGGACCCAGCAGAATGACCGTATCGTAATCACGCCCGACAAGCTGCCTGTATGCCACCCCCGCGATCGGGCCAGAATACCGGTAGCCCGCGTGAGGGGCAATCACGGCCCGAATGGCCCGTTCTGGATTGGATACAGCAGGCGCCGCCTCCAGGAACTGATTGATCATCAGCTTGAGACGTTCCGGCTGAGCGGGATAGAAGGTCCCCGCCACAGCCGGTGGGCGAATTCGGTCTGATAATCGAGCGTTCACGGCGCAAACGACCCCAGGCTGTTCGGATTGTCGCGAGGTATCCATTCACCCCGTTCATTCTACGCCGATTGACTGGGAACATAAACGCCCGGGAAACACCTTCACCGCTCAAAAGCACATTTTGCTATGCCGGCGTAAATCCATATGGCTATCGGGTCAGAAGCTGTCAAGATCGAGATTGCCAAGGTGAATACCTTAACTCCTGGTAGGGGCAATTCATGAATTGCCCCTACCATATCTCAGACAACATTTAACCCGAGGTTGTTCAGTCCGAGAGCGTGAATTCGAACACCTGGTTTGGGTCCTCGGTAACGGTGCATTCCAGGCCGCTTGTTTGGGCATTTGCGTACTTCACGGGAAGTACCTGTTTCGGGGCAGAAGCGGCGGGGTCACCAGCGGCCTGTTGTTTGGCTTTGTAGAACTCCTCGGCGGATGTGGCTGCGTCAATTGCACTGGATTCAACCTTTGATACGGCGATCCGATAACGTCCCGGCACAACACCCTTCGTAAGGCCGGGCAGAGCCATCTCGGCGGCGCCATTGGCATCAGTTACGCCTGAGGCCCCTCTCGCGCCGCTTTCTTGGGGAACCATGAGCACGTTAGCACCCGCCAGCGGTTGCCCGTGGTAGCTGATCTTTATTGTGACCGGCACGGTCTTGGGAATATCCTTTTTCTCACCGCCGCAACCTGTGACAAAAAGAGCAATCACACAACCTGAAAGAAACGACAGCCTTCGAAAGTTCATTGCGTACTTTCCTCGTCTTAAATAACGGGTGTTGGGGAACCATTCTGGCTCCTTCGCACCTGGATTTGCCAAACCTTGACTATTCTCGCGCGACGTGAAAATTCATCGCGCGGCATCAGAGAAAACCTGCACTCGATCGGGGAGCGAGGCCGTGATGAGCGCTCACGGCGCCTGCACAGACTCTCCGCTGCCCGCACTCCCAAGCGAACCCCACACCCCATACAAAGAAGGCCCGTTGTAGTCCTGCGGCCGGCTGGAATCAGACAAGGGTGGAAATCCCGGGGGCAGTGAGGCGGCTGAGCGGGTTGGATCACCGGCGTCGATGGTCTCACTTATGAACTTGACAGCTCCATCGAGGAACAACACATTGCATCCTCCGGGGTGATAACTTCCCGCAGTGGTCAAAAGCCAGTCTTCAGTGCTACCATTAGCGCAACTTGGCCCGTTGGGCGGCAACACCGGATACCAAAGCGTATAATGCACCGCGCACGCCCAACGCGAGCTTAGTTGGAGATACGCCCGGGTCTCGACTGACCCTGTGAACAATCGATCTGAGCCAACCTGTTGAAGGCAAAGCGACGGGGGAGCGCTGTTGTAGGCGCCGACATTAAGCCCCGCAGCTTCCCCCACCCTGCGACTTCCGGGAACGCCGATTTTCACTTCGGCAATGGCCATGGTGTTGCTTGTGCCATCAGTGACGGTCGCAAAACTGGTTTCTTTCTTATCACCACGACCAAATACTCCCCGGCTTTCGTACCAATCCCAGTTGAGCCATTGATCACCACGATTGCAGTGATAACTGTGTGGGCCAGCATTATTGCTGGCAGTACTCAAGGACTTGGCCTGTCCGTAATCCGAGGGGCAAATGAAGCTACTAATCAAAGTGCGCGTTTGAGTGAAAATTGTCCCGTCCGGCCAACCATGCCCAAGACAGTTCTGCACCAAATCGTCGTAAAGCGCCTTTTGTTCAATGTAGGGCAAAATGAGGACTAGGTAAGACCATTTATCCCGTTCACCGCGGTAGTCCCGATAGGTCGGGTCCAAAAAAATCGGATCATGTGAGGAAGCGGGGAGCCGATTGTTGACGTCATGAAAGTTGTGAAGAGCTAGCCCGAGTTGCTTGAGGTTGTTCGTACATTGGGATCGCCGGGCAGCTTCACGCGCCGCCTGCACCGCAGGAAGCAAAAGAGCGATCAATATTCCAATGATCGCAATCACAACAAGTAGTTCCACCAACGTAAACCCTCGTTTGCGGACCATCATCTGATCTCCTTCTTCGAATAAGGTTAGAAAAAAGATCTTAATCTTTATGGATTCTAAAATGAAAGGATTCCGCTGTCAATGAAGGCGTGGCAACCCCGCTTTTCGTGCCTGTAAGATGGCATCCTACGCTAATGTGCAAAAAGCAAGAAACCCGATCTGCGATGCTTTCAAACTGTTGTGCCAGATATAACTGTACTTAATAAAACGGAGCATATTGTATCCCGGAGATCCTAAAAAGTTTTCTTAAAAAAGGCATATTTCTTGATGAAAGTCCTTCAACAAACGACTAACTTTGGACCGCCCGGGTGAAGTAACAATAAAAATCAAAAAATAATTGTGATGCTCACTGAGGTCGCTCTGGGTGCCTGCTGTGAAGTGTTCGGGAAGTTTCGTCTGTCTCCTCGCAGCCCAGATTGTCATGCCGCAATGCACTGGACTCGCCCGAAAAATGATAACGCCAGCGCTGACGTTTCAGTCCTGCGAGGGTCGCAGACACCGAAGAATCGCTTCTCGATCGAACACACAGCCTGCCCAGGGGCCACCACTGATGTGCTGAAGCATCGCCCAAAGGCGGGTGTCCTCCGGCAGGTCCTCGTCCGGACGCAGCTCAGGATGAGGCAATCGCTCGGTCAGGACCTTCTCGGCCTCTTCTGGTGAAAGGTCCTTCTCAGAATCGCCTACGAGGTCCACACTGCCGCGCAGGTTGCGGGTGTCAATCACAATCCGCACGCGATCGCCGTCGCGAACTCTCGACACCGGCCCACCGGCAAGGGCTTCAGGCGTCACCCAGCCGATGCACGCCCCTGTGCTCACACCCGAAAAGCGAGCGTCCGTGATCACAGCCACCTCGTGTCCCCACGGCAGGTATCGCAAAGCTGAAGTGACTTGGTAGGTTTCTTCCATGCCCGACCCCATGGGGCCTCGGCCAATCAGGACCACCGCATCCCCCGGTCGCACAGGATCAGATCCTTGTCCCTTGATGGCGGCCACAGCGTCTTTTTCCCGGACGAACACTCTTGCCCGCAGAACTCGATCAAAAACCCCATTCTTGTCGAGAACGCGCGGATCAATGGCCGTGCTTTTTACGACAGAACCTCCGGGCGCAAGGTTACCCCGCGGGAAGCACGACGTTCCGGTCATCCCCGATTCCGCCGCCCGACTGGGCGAGAGAATAACCTGATCCGGCTCCACGCCCGCCTCTTGTCGCAAAACTTCGCGGAGATGATGCCGTCGTGGGGAGTTTTCCCACCACTCCAGGACTTCTCCCACCGTGTGACCAGTCACCGTTAGGGCGTCGAGGCGAAGAAGCCCCAGATCTCGCAAATGGAGCATCACTTCCGGCACACCACCAGCCAGGTAAACGTATAACGTGGGGTAGTTGTTGGGACCGTTGGGCAGGACATCAACCAAGCGGGGGACCTGCCGATTAACCCGTTCCCAATCCTCCAGACGAGGGCGAGGAAGCCCGGCCTCGTAAAGCACGGCGGGAAGGTGCAGAATCAAATTGGTGGACCCTCCGAAGGCTGCATGAAGGACCATCGCGTTGTGGGCGGCGGCCTCGGTAAGAATTGCTTTTCCCGATATACCTTTCTTTACGAGCTGCGTCAGGGCTTGAGCTGAGCGCCGGGCGATGTCATGCCATATCGGTTGGCCCGAAGGAGCCAGCGCACTGTGCGGCAGGGCAAGGCCTAGGGCTTCGGCGACGACTTGGGAAGTGGCGGCTGTGCCCAGGAACTGGCAGCCACCACCAGGTGAGGCACAGGTGTGACAGGCCACATCCTGCGCATCTTCCAGGGTTATTTCACCCTGTGCATACCGGGCGCCGATGGACTGAACTTTCCCTGTATCTTCGCCACGTGTCGTTGGCAACATGACACCACCGGGAACGATGACCACCGGCAACTCCCTCAAACCGGCCAGGGCCATCATCATGGCGGGCAATCCCTTGTCACACGTTGCGATCCCAATCACACCCACGGCGTTGGGGATCGATCGGGCCAATCGCCGGAAAATAATGGCAGCGTCATTCCGGTAAGGCAGGCTGTCAAACATCCCAGGCGTCCCCTGGGTCCGTCCATCACACGGGTCAGAACAATACCCGGCATAGGGCATTCCCCCTAAGTTGCGGATTTCGCGGGCAGCAACCGCCACAGCCTCATCCAGTTCGAAATGCCCCGTATGATAGCCGAGGGCGATTGGCTTCCCGTCGGGATCACGCAAACCTCCCAGTGTGCTGAGGATGACAAACTGGGGTCGGCGTGTTTCCTCAGGATCCCAGCCCATCCCCGCATCCTGGCTCATGCCAAAAAGGTGCCCACTGGGATCATACCGCAGCATAGCATCATCAAACGGCAGTCGCCCCTCAGGACCTGGCCCATGAACCGTGATAGGCCCCGGAACATGATCCGCAGCATGGAGGGTGTCATCGTTTGCACGATCATCAGGGAAGCGGTGGGACGGCATCCAAAACCTCAATCCTTATAATGGGACCTTTGCTTTCTCCCCTGGTTGCTCCTGCACATAGCGCGGAACCAGGTAGCCCGGCAAACGTTTGCGCAGTTCTGCGACGATTTGTTTTCCTCGAGTGATGGGCACTTCAAAATGATGGGCCCCAAGAACCCGATCGAGCTGGTGGAGATAGTACGGCAGGACCCGGAGTCTGAACAGTCGCTCGTAAAGGGCCGCCAATACCTCAGGGTTGTCGTTGATTCCGGCAAGAAGCACGCTCTGACACAGAATAATGGCGCCCGAAGCGTTCAGGCGGCCGATTGCCTCGGCCACGGTCTCGTCGATTTCCTGAGGATGGTTAATGTGGAGGACCACAACCGACTGAAGGCGTGTGCCCCTCAGAAGATTGATCAAACCAGGCGTTACCCTGTGCGGGATCACCACTGGGAGCCGGGTGTGGATGCGAACTCGGGCAATATGGGGGATGTGGGCCAAAAGAGCCAGCCATCTTTCTAGTTCTGTGTCATCCAGAAGGAGGGGTTCGCCCCCACTCAGAATCACTTCGCGGCAATCCGGCCTGGTCTCCAGATACCTGCAGACAGCGTCCCTGGCCCCCTCCGAAATGGTATGGCTAAACCCGTTTTTGGGTGTCTCCTTTTCTGACACTGCACGCTTGATCCCGTGGGCCGATTGGCCGATATCGGTGTACGGGAAGTGTCGCCGGAAACAGTACCGGCAATGGACGGCACAGGCCGGAGTCGTTAGGATAAGAATTCGACCCTCGTACTTGGTCAGAACCCCAGGCAGGGGGCAAGCGGTCTGTTCCTCAAGCGGATCAGGAGAGAATCCCGGCATACGGGCACACTCGGCCCGGGTAGGCAAGAATTGCCTGAGGACAGGATCGCCGATGTCCCCCGGCTTGATGCGGGCCAACATGGGCCGCGGTAGAAGGAGCGGGAATTCCCCCATCGCAGCTTCGGCATCTACGGCGAGTTCCGGGGGGAGGCCAAGCAGAGCGCATAGTTCTACGGGATCACGAATTGCCTGAGCAACGTGGATTTTCCATGTCGGTGGGGTGATCGGCGACTGTGACCGCGGGGGTGCAGTTTCGGACGTGACTTGCGTCGATGTTGAAAGTGACATTCCGGGCGGCATCATTGGGATGGAAAACGTCGGGGCTGATTGTGCTGTGTCATTGTGATTTCATTTGGCCTTGTTGCGGATAACCTGCTCGGGGTAAGAATCAAATTGGCTTGACACCGTCTCCGGTTCTTCACGAAGGGTTGGGTTTAACGGCGGAGACTGGCAAACACTGAATGTAGCCTTGGATTCATAGAGTTAATTGTAAGAATAAGTTCGACGAGCGAAAAAGGGTGTGACACGTGGCGACGTACAATACCAGTGAATTTCGGAAAGGACTTAAAGTCCAACTGGACGGTGAACCGTACCTGATGATCGAGTGTTTTTTCGTCAAGCCTGGGAAAGGTCAGGCTCTTTACAAGTGCAAGCTCAAGAATTTGATCCGCAATACCGTTCTCGATCGGACCTACAAAAGTGGTGACACAATCGAGGCGGCAGATATCGAGGAGATTGATGCCCAGTTCTTGTACCGCCAAGGCGACCAGTTCGTTTTCATGGATAGCAACAGCTTTGAGCAGTACGAATTGACCAAGGACCAGGTGGATGAGGCTTGGAAATACCTCAAGGAAGGGATGTCCTGCACAATGTTGCTGTTCAACGGCAAACCGATCTCAGTGACCCCACCCAATCACGTCGTGCTCAGGGTGGAATATTGCGAACCGGGCGCCCGGGGCAATACGGCCACCAACGTCACCAAGCCGTGTACGGTAGAGACCGGGGCCGAGATCACTGTCCCCGCGTTTGTGGAAATGGGGGACCTCATCAAGGTGGACACGCGAACCGGGGAATACATCGAGCGAGTGAAAGCGGAATAGTCCCGGAACGATTGTTCATGAGTCGGGGATATCCACCTGACGATTTTCGCCCCACGGCTAGCTGGGAAGTCCTGCGGCTTCGCGCGGAGTTGTTGCGATCCATTCGTCGTTTCTTTGACGAGCGAGGCTTTTTGGAGGTCGAAACTCCCGTCCTGTCTGGCGATACTGTTGTCGATCGGCATCTGGACCCTTTTTGGACGGCCGACGTCGATCGGCAAGAAGAGATCACTCCGCAAACGCGGCGATACTTCCTTCAAACCTCCCCAGAATTCGGCATGAAGCGCCTGCTGGCAGCAGGTGGTCCGGGCGCAATCTATCAGGTGACCCGCGTGTTTCGTCGGGGAGAATGGGGGCCGCTTCATAATCCCGAGTTCACGATGGTGGAATGGTACCGCGTGGGGGACAACTTGAAGACAGGGATGGCCCTCCTGGGCGATTTATGCGATCGCCTCTTTCATCGGGGAACGCCACAAGTCCAAACGTATGGGGAAGCGTTTTCCCGCTTCGTCGGCGTCGATCCGCATTCGGCGTCCGCAAAGGAACTTCGGCAAACGGCGGAAAAGATGGAGGTAGCATATCCGACATCGCTGTCGTTGGATGACCGCGACGGTTGGTTGGATCTCCTCTGGAGCGAGAAGGTCCAGCCGCATTTGGGGCGAAAGGAACCCGTCATCATCTGCGACTATCCGGCAAGCCAGGCCGCCTTGGCCATCATCCGCGAGGGACCACCGCGCGTGGCCGAACGGTTCGAGCTTTTTGTGGATGGGATCGAATTGGCCAACGGCTACCACGAGTTGCGCGATCCGGACGAGCTGCGTCGGCGCATTTCAACTGCGAACGCGCAACGGGTAAATGACGGGAAAAGCCCTCTTCCTGAAAATAACCGATTGCTCGCCGCCATGGAGGCTGGGCTGCCGCCGTCCGTGGGGGTTGCCATGGGGTTTGACCGCGTTGTGATGATCCGGGCAGGGGCCAAATCACTTCGTGAGGTCCTGGCCTTTCCATTTGATCGGGCGTAACATCCCCCGCCTGGCAGCTTCAAACGGCGGCATGCATGTCAGCCTAATACGGGGCAGGAGTTGGCCCCTACGGCCAACCTCTCGAGCGGACGTTGCAACCGATGGTAGGGGCAATTCATGAATTGCCCCTACCAGAACGGATAAGCCCTTCGCATTCAAAGCAAGAATGAGTTTTGGAGCCACTACCAGTTCAGGACCGCTCTCCCCCATCCTGTAAAGATTTCAAATTTCGAGAAGACACTAATGCGTCGGTGCGAGATTCCGTTGACGGGAACCCGCTTCATTGCCGTGGATTACGGAAAGACTTTTCGGCCACCGACCCAGGTTTCCAGGACCTGCGTGTCGGCAATGTCGTCTACAGGACAGCTCAAAATGTCGCGATCGATGATCACAAAGTCGGCGTACTTGCCTGGTTCGAGCGAGCCTTTTTTGTCCTCCTCAAACGTGAGAAAAGCACAATTGATGGTGTACAGCCGGATGGCCTGTTGCCGCGTGATGATCTCCTCCGGATGGAGCGGCGAATCGGTCCAGCGCGGCAGGCGGGTGAGGACCGTCCAGATCCCCAACCACGGATCATAAATGTTGATGGACCGACGCCGACCGAGTTTCTGCATGTGGTCCGAGCCTCCGCCGACGATTACACCCCGCTCAGCCAGGGTTCGATACGGCTGGAAATACCGCATTCGCTCCTCGCCGAAATGATCGCGCAGTGTGGCACCATCCTGGTAAAGCCAGGCCGGTTGAAGGTCGGCGACAATTCCGTACTTTGCCATGAGATCGATGGCCTCCGGACTCATGAAATTGGCGTGGGAGATGCACGGACGAAGGGGTTTAACGGGCAAGTCTTGATTCACCCGCGCGTAGGCCTCAGCTAATGCCAGAACGGCCCCATCGCCGACAGAATGGGCAGTCGGCTGAAGCCCATTTTCCAGGGCCAGTTTCACGATTCGATACAGCTTCTCCGGTTCCAGAAAGAGGACGCCACGGTATTCGGGGTCGGTGATGCCATAGATCTTGCTGACACCCCAGGGCTGCCGCATGTAGGCACTTCCCGTCAGCATCCCACCATCAAGGAAGAATTTAAAACCTCGCAGCCAAAGCCAGGCGTTGTACTGATGCAAGGGGTGCGAGACCGCCTTCTTGATGGCGGCCTCGATCCTTTCCAACGGCTCCTGGGCATCCACGTAATATGTCAAAAATATGCGGCAAGTCAATTCGCCGCGATCCAGCAACTGGGAATAGAGTTCGATCGTACTGTCAGTCGCACTGCGGTCAGTGACGCTCGTCAGCCCCACCTCGTTGTATGCTCGGAGGAGCTTCTGCAAACCCTCCCGGCGTTCGTCAGGATTGGGCGACCGGTCCAGGGTACTAGCCTTCACCAAGCGAGTACAACTCCGCAGGATCCCCGTTGGTTCCCCGGTCGCCGGATCGCGTTCGATAAACCCCGGTTGGCCGTCTGTGATCTTAAAGTTCCGATCGATCCCACACAGTTTTAACGCCAGCGAGTTGAGGGCAGCATCCGGTCCTGTTCGGAACATGACCGGGTGCTTCGGTGCGGCTTCATCCAGCTCCTGCCGCGTGGGGAATCGTCGGTCTTTCAGGCGGGTGACGAAGACCTGCTGAACGACGATCCACTTTCCTTCGGGCACGACTGCCGCCCGTTGCCGGATATAGGCCAGCACATCGGCGATTGTTTCCATAGTGGGGACTTCATGATCGAATTCATAAACGGCGGCTCCCGGAGGATGAGAATGGGAATCAATCAATCCGGGCAGGACCATTTTCGATTGGAGATCGACAAGCCGCGTTTGTCCCCCGGCCAAGGACATAACGCGATCACTGGGGCCGACGGCCACAATCCGGTCGCCCCGAATGGCCATCGCCTCCACGATGCGAAAGTCGTTGTCCACGGTGACGATCCGCCCATGGTGGAAGATCCAATCTGGAGGTTCTTCCGCCCAAAGCTCTTGTACGGGAAACAGGAAGCCCCCTACGAGTAACAGCCACAGGGGTGACTTTAACGAGATGAAGTACCTCGCGCACATAACCACCTCCTCCACGTCGGTGATTCCGGAAGCAGCAAAGGGATCGACTTTACTGGTTGTTAACGGAAGAGACCATGTCTTGATCTTCTGGTGGATGTTATACGAATTCCCGGCTCTCGCTGCAATTCGCGGGGAATCGAAATGGTACGAGGCCAGCCCCACTGGTTGCCCCCTAGGGACAGTATTCTCAGCCGAAAGTATTCCCAGCGGAAAGTGGAACCAACAGGCAGGGGCAATTCATGAATTGCCCCTACCGGGGAAGGCAACAACTTTCGCACTCCAAGCAGCGATCAATTGATGAATCACCGCATTCCAAAACCCGGCAAAACCCGGCATCCGTGGGCATACACGTCGCCTCTCGTCGCATTTGAACAAGTCTCCCGTGCCGGTTGACCCAAGTTTCGTAAGCAGGTATGCTACAAGTCTCTACCTTGAGCGGTCCAAGGTAGGGGTACGCATTTGGTCCAGACCGGGTGATACTTTTGTCTAACGCCGGACGCCCCATAAGTGGGGAACTTGCCGGTGTGCCAAGCACAGGAGACAGATGTGGCCACGATTCTCGTTAAAGATCTGATTGAGGCGGGGGTTCATTACGGGCATCGGACGAGTCGCTGGAATCCCAAGATGCGGCCATATATTTTTGGCCGAAAAAATGACATCCACATCATTGACATTCGTGAGACTCTTCGTGGTTTGTTGCGGGCAAGAAAATATCTGCATCAACTGGGTGCGAAAGGTTCCCTGATTCTTTTTGTGGGGACGAAGCGCCAGGCAGCCGACATCATTGCGGAACAGGCCCAGCGGTGTGGAATGCCCTTCGTGAACGACCGCTGGTTGGGGGGAACACTCACCAATTTCGCCACAATCCGAAGCCGATTTCAAAGACTGGAAGAACTGGAATCGCTGATTCATAGTGAAGCCATCAACACATATTCCAAGAAGATGCAATCCGCGTTAAATCGGGAATACCGGAAGATTTACCGAAACCTCCACGGTTTGCGAACCATGGAGCGCCTTCCGGAGTGTCTGATCATCGTTGATCCGAACAAGGAAAAGAACGCGGTTCGTGAGGCACGGAAATTGGGGATCACGACGATTGCCCTGATTGACACGGATTGCGACCCTGATGATGTTGATCTGCCCATCCCTGGAAATGATGATAGCATGCGGTCAATCGAGTTGATTGTGCGGGGGCTGGCGGATGCCATTCTGGAAGGAAAAGCCTCGGCCAGTTCCAAGGAAGAGGCTGCCCCGGTGCCGTCTCAGGTTGGGGTGGGTTGATCAGTTCTTCGTGGCAATCGGAATGATGGTGTGGGCTAGCTCACATCGGATTTGCTACGAGATTCCTGCTGAAAATAAGTTGTGATGCTCTTTCGCAATAGATCGGAGGAAATACAATGCCGGAAATCACCGCAGCGGCTGTGAAGGCCCTTCGTGATCGTACAGGTTTGCCGATGATGGACTGCAAGCGGGCGCTGGAAGAAGCCCAGGGAAACCCTGAGGCCGCCATTGAAATCTTGCGTAAGTCTGGGCAAAAGGTGATGGAAAAGCGGGCGGGTCGGGAGACAGCCTTCGGTCGGATCGGCATGTACTGCGAGCCTAATGTCAAGACGGCCCTCGTCGAGCTGTTATGTGAAAGTGCTCCGGTTGCCAAGGCCGAGGATTTTGTGGCCTTGGCGAATGAACTCGCCAAGCAACTGGCCGTGGGGCCAGGCGCTGAAAATGGAGATGCCCTGTTGAGTCAGCCGTCCTCGCAGCCGGGCAAAACTTTGCGGGATGTCTTCGAAGAAACGGTGAACCGAATCCGCGAGGCCTTCCGAATCGGCCGGATCCTCCGTGTGGACGGCGCGTGCGGTGCTTATCTCCATCACGACGGGAGCAAGGCGGGCGTGGTCCAGGTGCAGGGATCACAGCTTGATGTGGCTCGTGACATCGCCATGCATGTGGTGGCCATGCGTCCGACAGCCTTACGGAGGGAAGACCTGGATCCCGCTTTGGTCGCAAAGGAACGGGAAATCCTGACCGAGGCTACTCGTAAGGAGGGCAAACCGGAGAATATCGTCCCGAAGATTGTGGAAGGGCGGATGAAGGACTTCTACTCCCAGCATTGCTTGGTGGATCAGCCGTTCGTTAAGGATCCCAAAACGACAGTGGGCAAGGTGGCTCAGGGGGCGGGACTGACGCTCTTGCGTTACTGGTACTGGGAAGTTGGAAAGGAGTAAAGGCCTGTGTCCGCGGAGGATCAACAGCAGCAGCCCTCGCCGTATCGCCGGGTTGTTTTGAAGATTTCTGGAGAAGGTTTCACCCGAAGTGGTGAACGTGGCATCAACATGGCGTCGGTGGTAGAGCTGGCCCAGGAAACGTATCGGGCAGCCCAAACCGGTGTTCAATTGGCGATTGTTCTGGGTGGTGGGAATATCCTCCGTGGTGCGCAGTTTTCCGCGGGAACGACCAGCATCCAACCAGCCACGGCCCATTATATGGGCATGCTGGCCACGATCATCAACGGGCTGGCCTTTCAGGATGCACTGGAGGCCTTGGGACTGGAGACGCGGCTGGTTTCGGCCCTATTTATGCAGGATGTTGCCGAACCGAATATTCACCGTCGTATCGAACAACACCTGAGCAAAGGTCGCGTGGTCATTCTCACGGGCGGAACGGGGCGTCCCTTTGTAACAACAGACACCGCTGCGGCTCAGGCCGCCCTGGAGATCAAGGCCGACATTGTGATGAAGGCCACCAAGGTCGATGGCGTTTTCAGTGATGATCCGGCCAAGAATCCTCACGCTGTTCTGTACAGCCGAATCTCATATCGTGAGTTTCTCCGAAAGAATCTTCGCGTGATGGACCCCGAAGCCGTCACCAAGTGTTCTGAATACCAACTGCCGATCGTGGTTTTCAATTTCCGACGACCGGGGAACATTGAACGCGCTATCCGTGGAGAACGGGTTGGTACGTTGATCCACGTGGGCGATTCTCCTGCTGAGGGACCAGACGAGGCGCGTTCTTAACTCGGCTATCATCTTCCCGCTCCCTGGTGAGCTTTGCCGCGGATTGTTACAATCAGCAGGGCGCCGGGTGAGTGTGGCAGATTTTGGTGATGTTTGGCATCTGTGATCATTCTTTGGCGGATGGAAAGGTCCTCGCATGACGGAAGAAGAAATTCTCTTTACCGTCGAAGAGAAAATGGAAAAGGCGATCTCGGTCTTGAAAGAGAATCTGGCGGGGATTCGAACCGGTCGGGCCAACCCCGGTTTGGTTGAATCCATCAAGGTCGATGCCTATGGCACGACTGTCCCGCTCAAGCAACTGGCCTCTGTGGGTGTGCCAGAACCCCAGCAGATCGTCATCCGGCCTTATGACCCCACAACGCTGAAAGACATCGAAAAGGCCATTCAGGCCGCTGATCTGGGGTTCAATCCCCAGAACGATGGTCGGGTGATCCGCGTCAATGTTCCGCCACTCTCCACAGAAGTTCGCAAGAAGATGGTCGCCCGGATTCGGGAACTTTGCGAAGAAGCCAAAATCGCCATTCGGAATATCCGTCGTGAAGGCAACAAGATGGCTGATCAGGCCGAAAAAGACAAGGTCCTTTCTGAAGATGACTGTGAACGGATTAAGGAGCGAATCCAGGAACTGACCAAAGAATACGAAGATAAGGCCAATGAAATGGCCAAACATCGCGAGAAAGACGTTATGGAAGGTTAAGATAGCTCTTTCTCGTCAGGGCGAATCGGGCGGGCACAAAGACGCAAAGAGCTGTGAAACTGTGAAGGTCCTGGAGGCAATCGGGCACGCTGCCGATTGACAACATAAATACACGGGCCACCGGCAGGCGAGACTCATGAATGGCGCCTGCCGTTGTTGGAAAACCGGTGCTCCGATCTCCTGCGAAACCTATTTGCCCTCAGTCTCAACATGTAACTTCTTTCAATTATGACGCCTGATCATGACGGACAACTGTTGCCAGAACCGCCGCCCCTCCCGCCGCAAGTGCCTATTCCGCCGCCTTTGCCTCGGGAGCCGGTCTGGCCAGTCTTTCTCGTCGTGTTTCTGTCGCTTGTTGCCCAGGTGATGGGGCTGGGACTGATTGGCCTGGTGGCGATTCTGAGATATCCGGAAGCCCGTGAATCCCCGGAAGCGTTGCGCGTGGTGCTGACTCAAGCCACACATGAACCTCAGGCTATTCTGATTGGTGCCACAGGTGTGATGCTGGGATTCGGGGTGCTGGCCTTCGGGGCGGCCAGTCTGTCTCGTCACCCCATCGCCGAAACTTTGCGTCTGGAAAGGCCACAAGGGGGCCCCGGTTTGGTGGTTCTGGCCCTTGTGGGAATCCTATCACTTCAGACTGTGTTTATTGCCGCTGATGAATTGGGTTGGTTGCCAGAGTCGAGTGTTCTGCAGGAAATGAGCACCAAGCTTGGTTCCCTCAGTGGGCCGGAAAAGCTCTGGGCCGTCCTCGTCATCGGCATTGCCCCGGGCATTTTCGAAGAGCTTCTCTTTCGCGGATATATCCAAACCGGATTTCGACGACGCTGGGGGCCGTGGGTCGGCAGCTTTCTGGCGGCGGCCCTCTTTGGGTTGTGCCATCTCGACGTCACGCAGGGATTGTTCGCCGCCATCATGGGGTGGTATTTGGGGTTGCTGACCGAGCGGACAAACAGCCTGTTTCCGGCCGTCCTCTGCCATGCCACGAATAACACAGTTGCCACCGTGATGGCACTCGGAACTGAGCAGAACATGCCGGGTCGGCCGGATGTGGTCTTTTTTTTCGCTTCCCTGGTTGTCCTGTTGACGGCTTACCGGATCGTTGGTCCGATGGCAACTCCTCGTAAACAGGTTGATGCGGCGTCAGATTTTGAGTCTCCCTCGTGACTTGCTTTTCCCTCTGAGATTTGACAAGATGTGCATCGGGCATTCACCCGCTGAGCGGATGAATGAGATAGGTTGTGCTTGGTGATATCTCAACACTGGAGGGAAAACGACCATGTTGAAACCGCAGCCGTCATCCAATTCAACCCCATCACGTCGTGAGTTCTTGAAGGCCACGGCAGCCGCAGCGGGCGCTGCTGTGATGACGCTTCCCCTGGAAAGAAGTGTCCATGCAGCGGGACAGGAAGGCTTTAAGATCGGCCTCATCGGCTGTGGAGGACGAGGAAGCGGCGCCGCTGCCAACGCCATGAACGCAGGGAAAGACATCAAGCTGGTGGCAATGGCGGACATCTTTGAAGAACATCTTAAGAGTGCCCGGGAACAACTCAAAGCCCGTTATCCCGATCAGGTTCAGGTTGATGATGACCACTGCTTCGTGGGATTCGACGCCTACGAGAAACTCATCAATTGTGGGGTGGACGTCGTACTCATCGCAGCGGCATCGCATTTCCATCCCGTTATGTTCAAAGCCGCCGTCGATGCCGGTAAACACATCTTTTGCGAGAAGCCGCATGCCCTGGATGTCCCAGGCCTCAAACTTGCCATGGCGGCCTGTGAAGAAGCCAAGAAAAAGAATTTGACTGTTGTCTCCGGGTTGTGCTGGCGCTACGACTACGGCGTTCGGGAGGCCATGAAGCGGGTCTTCGACGGGGCGATCGGAGATATCGTCGCCATTCAGGAAACGTATATCACCACGCCCTATGTCCTGCGACCACGGGAGCCTGGTTGGAGTGAAGCCTATTACCAGTTCAAGAACTGGTACCATTTCAATTGGTTATCAGGCGACCAAACCGGACAGCAACTTATTCACAGCCTGGATAAGGCCTCCTGGGCACTCGGCGACAAGCCACCGGTTCGCGCCTGGGGCGTTGGCGGCCGACAGGCCTGCATCGATCCCAAGTATGGCGATCAATTCGACCACCATGCCGTGGTCTTTGAATACGACAACGGTGTCCGCGTCTTTGGGATTTGCCGCGATATGCCGGGTTGCTACAACGAAACGTCCGATGTTATTTTCGGCACAAAGGGACGTTGTTTCCTGCCCAGCCGTCCACGAATCGAAGGAGCTGTGGAATGGGAGTACAAAGGGCCGAAGGCCAGTATGTACGATATCGAACACAAGGAATTGTTCGACTCCATTCGGGAAGGTAAACCCATCAATAACGGCAACTACATGTTTACGAGCACGATGCTCGGCATCCTGGCACAGATGGTCTGCTACACTGGCCAGCTCATCACCTGGGAAGAGGCGATGCAATCAAAGCTCTCGTTCAGTTTGCCGCGTTACGGTTTCGACATTGACCCGCCGGTAAAACCCGGTCCCGACGGAATCTATCCCAGCCCTATTCCCGGCGTCTTGAGATCGTATGATGACTTGATGAAACGGCCAGAATAGACCCTACATCAAGCGAACCAGTAGGATTGTGTTGGCACAATGGCGATCCGAGCCTTGGCTTTTTCAGGATCGGGGGAGGTCTTTGCCATGAAAACGAAAACGATTTTGCCCGGGGTTTGGATGAGCGCAGGCGCCATTGTCCTCGCCGTGGCCGCCAGTGCGATGGCTGTCGAACCATCGGGCATTCCGCCACTGGATGCCGCCACAATCAATCGCATGAAGGAAGTTCATGCGCGATTTGAGGGCCGCAAGGGTACCCTGGCCCTGTTCGGCGATTCGATCACGGTAAGCCTGGCGTTCTGGGCGCCGCTGGCTTATGAGTGCCGCAATATGTCGCCGGAAATGGAGCACGCTGTCCGCGTCGTCAAATCCTATATGCAGCCCGAATGCTGGCGGGATTGGCGGGGGCCAGAGTTCGGCAACGAAGGGCGGACAACTATCCGTTGGGCGTTTGACAACATTGACGGGTGGCTCAAACGGCTCCAGCCAGAAACCACCGTCATCATGTTCGGAACAAACGACCTCAATGATCTGGGCGAAGAGGAATACCGGGAAAAACTGGAGACCGTCGTCCGGCGATGCCTGGATCATGGCACGGTCGTCATTTTGACGACAATTCCCCCCCGACACGGTTTTGCTGAGAAGGCTGCCCGATTTGCCGAAATCGTGCGGACAACTGCTGATAAGCTGAGTGTCCCGCTGATTGACTATCATGCGGAGATTCTCAAGCGTCGTCCTGATGATTGGGATGGGACACTGGATCAATTCCAGGGCTACGAGACCTACGAAGTGCCCACACTCATCGCTCGCGACGGGATTCACCCTAGCAATCCGCAGCGTCTGATGGGCGACTTTTCGCCGGAAGCCCTGCGAACATCGGGCTTTGGGCTACGGAATTACCTCACGGTGCTTCGGTATGCCGAGGTCATTCAAACGATTCTCAAGAGTGACAAACCAGAGTCGCAGCGGCAGCTCACCCCTTAAAGGTCGCAAAGGACCTCCACCGGCAAATGGTGGGGCAAGTCATCAATGGCCCCGACTGGTTTCGCATTCTGGGTCATGCGATTCCGGTGGGAAAATATTCAAGAATTTGCGCCATTTGATTGACACAGAGTCAGCTGTAGGCTAAATTACACCAAGTTAAGTACCCAATTGGCCCCAAAGGTTACAATCTCTGGAGTACTCAGGCCTAGTATTAAGCGGGTAGTTTTTCCGCTACAAAGTCCCGCCTTTAGGTGCCACACATACCTGTGCCGGTGTGTTTTGCGGCTTCCGCGGCGCAGTCGGTAGGGTGACGATTTGCTCAGTCCGGTTGGAGAAAACAACGGCTCGGTTAGGGCATGGTTGGGAAATTGTTTGTTTGGGAGTGTAGGTCGTTCATCGACAGAACCACGATGGAGGCATCTCATGTTGTGTTTTTCATTCAAGAGCAGACGAGGTTTTACGCTCGTCGAATTGCTAGTTGTGATTGCCATTATTGGTATTTTGATCGCGTTGCTTCTGCCAGCCGTTCAGGCGGCACGTGAGGCTGCCCGACGAAGCCAATGCACCAACAATTTGAAACAATTGGGGCTGGCCCTACACAATTATCATGACGTTCACAAAGTCTTTGTGGCTCTCAAGGCAGGCACCGTTGGCACGAGTCCGTGGGATGATGGCAACAATACCCAACTGTGTGGGTTGATCCCCTTGTTGCCATTCCTTGAACAGAGGGCCTTGTGGGACCAAATCGTTGCCGGCGGCACACTTGACAACGGAACTCGTGCGAATCCCTTCGGACCGGCGGCCTGGCGGACGGATTATCGGCCTTTTAGGCAACAAACTCCGGCCTTCCTTTGTCCATCTGATCCCGCCTACGGAAAGCAGAATTCGGCTAGCGAGCAGGCGTTTAACAATTACATGTTTAGTGTGGGCGACCACATCAATCGAAATGCTTACGACCGTCCGAACCGTGGGCCGTTCGCCCATCAGTACTGGTGCAGCTTTGCCGACATTACCGATGGTTCCAGCAATACCATCGGCATGGCCGAACGAAGCATTTATACCCGCACCGGCGCCATCAAAGGTGACGGCGTCGCCAACCTGTCGGGAATTGATCAGAACCCGACACTCTGCATGGCAACAAAAGGCCAGAATGGAATGTACGCCAGTGGTTATACGATCCACAGTGAGAAAGCTGTTGGCAGGCGCTGGGCTGACGGTCGGCCTTACTGGAACGGTATAACGACCGTTCTTCCCCCAAACGGCCCGACCTGCCTGGGAACCGCGAATAGCTGGGAATGGGGTATTTTCTCGCCATCCAGCTATCACCCCGGGGGTGTGAACGCCCTTCTGATGGACGGCTCGGTGCGCTTTGTCAGCGAGACGATTGACACGGGCAACCTGGCGGCTCCGCAGCCCGGCGCCCGTGGTGGGCCTAGCCCCTATGGCGTTTGGGGAGCCATGGGATCAATGGCGGGCGGCGAATCCATTGCGGCCCAGTGATTCCAACGGGACACGCAGATTCGTCCAGGTAAATGCTTCCTGATGATGACCGATGATCAATCGCCTCATCGTGTCCCCAAGGGTCGTGTAACCCATGGACAACGATGAGGTTTGCCTTTTGGTAATCCGGCGTTTCCGAAGAATGAAACGCTCGTAAATTCGTACCTTCTACGAGAATCAACGTTTCTGCGAAATGTGAGGGCCATGATGATGAGGAGTCTCGCGGTCGGTTTGTTGTGTGTTTGTACTGTCATTCTCCTGGCGCCAGGATGCAAGAAGACGGTGGATAATCGTCCAGCCCGGGCAAAGGCAACGGTCACCGTGACATACCGTGGGGCGCCAGTCGAAGGTGCGACGGTAACCCTGCATCCCACCACGCAGGACGGCAAGCCCGCTTTTGGGCGGACCGATGCCCAGGGTCGTGCCGTGCTGGGCACGTTCGAAGCCGGTGATGGTGCCATCCCCGGAGACTATGGCGTCACGGTCGTCAAGATGGAAGGCGGCGACCAGCCCGCCGAAGCTCCTTCCAGTGAGATCGGCGCCATGCCGGCCAACACGCCGGGGGGACCGCCGCTTCCACAATCGTCCGGTCCGCGTCACCTTCTGCCCGCCAAGTATGCTGATATGAACACCTCCGGGTTGCGGGTCACCATCAACGCTACGGGCGAGAACAACATCACCCTCGAATTGCAGGACTGAGCACATCCATGGATGACTGGATTGCTCGTTGACTGCGAGCTATTAGTGAAGCAATACCGCGAAAACTGCCGTCCGGGAGGACGCTTAGAGTAATCGGTAGGGGCAATTCGTGAATTGCCCCTACTTTCATTTGCAATGTGGCGACGAATCGCCCAAAGTTCGTTATTACGCCCGCTTTCTATTCCGGCTATCTAAAGATGCCGCACACACCGTATCAGGTTGTGGCAATCCATCGACCGGCCCAGGTTGTGGGCAGGACTAGCGCCAGGACAGGAAGGGCGCCCAAGGGACCGTGTACGATAAACACGGCGGCAGCATCGAGGACGATAATCCCCATGACCGCCTGAGTTACCGTGATTTGAACCCGTCGCGGTATGGGGTCGGCCAGAGTCCAAATGCCGCGGACCAACATCCACAGGGCAAGAACCGCGAGCAAAAGCCACAACCGTTCCTGCGGTACAACGGCGGTCTGCGAGGTCAACGGAAAGAACGCCAGGGTCCCCATGCCGACAAACATCAAGGAAAGCCCGGCCGCAAGATTCCCCCGCGGGGACCGTTCGGTTTCTCGCCGGGCAAAAACGCTGATCCCCACGACATACACCCCGAGACCTAACGGCACCGGCCAGAAATGGGTCGCCTGATCGATGCTCAGCGCAGCCCCCAATAGAAGGTTCTCCGCCCGACATAGTCCCATGATCACAGGCCCGATAAAGAACCTTTTGGCCCAAAAGTTGTAAGTCAGAATTGTGGCTACCAGTGCGGCGCCCATCACGATAGGCCATGGATTCTGTCTTTGCCAGGCCACCACCGCTGTTAGGACCAAGCCTACCAGAAGAAACAGCATCCCGAGGGCAAATGCCAGATTTGCAGGAACGATTCCCGACGGTATGGGCCGATGAGGCCGTTCGCGGGCATCGACCTCCCGGTCCACCCAATCGTTGAGCACCACCCCACCGGCATAAAACATCACCCCGCTGAAAACCAAGGGCCATAGCACGGACAGATCCGTTTCGCCGATCCGCGGATGCGTCACAAAGAATCCCGCCAAGACATCGGCTGCCGCAGTGAACAGATTGGGCAATCGAACCAATTGACAATACCCGCGGAAAGAATCCACAGGGTCCATCGCCTTACGAGCTGCTGTTTCCCCTTTCGGGTCGTCATTCAAGCGTTTCGACATGAAATTGCCATTTCGTCGCGGCAAATGACTTATCCAACAATCGACTGTTCAATATGTTGCAGGAATTGCAGGGCCTTTCGTCCGGCCGTATCCGGGTCCTCAATGTACGGATAAAGCTCGACCGTAACCCATCCAGAATAATTTGTTTCATGAATTGCTTTGAGCACGGTTGCGAAATCAATCGCACCTTCACCGGGAATCAGGTGATGATGGACGCGCTGGGCTGAAATATCCTCAATGTGATAATGGCGGGTGTACTGTGCCATCGTGGGGATCCACTTCTCGGGGGTCTGTCCGACGCAGAAGGCATGGCCGATGTCAAAATTAAGCCCCACGGCCGGCGAGTCAATCCTTTCGACAAACTCCAGAAACTGTTCAAACCGCTCGATGAGAAGCCCCGGCTCCGGTTCGATGAGGAGATTGACCTGGAGCTTCTCGGCAAGTTCCACGCAGGGCATCAATTCATCATAGAAAATCCGACAGGCATGGCAGCGGGACATGCCCGGTGGGATGGGGCCACCCGGCTCGGTTTGAATCCCCGGTGCGCCCAATTCCGCCGCAAGCGTGAGTGCCCGTTTGGTATGTTCCCGACGAATTGCCCGATAGGACGGATCAGGCTCAATCCAGGACGGGTGCCAGTAGGGCTGTCGCGGGTCGTTAACAGCCCGCATCATGAAGGCATTGATGTTTGAAATCGCCATCCCGTGGTTATCGAGAATCCTGCGAAGCCGTTTGACATCGCCGGGAAGCAGATTCATCGGCCAAGCGTGGGGAACATCGGCCAGTAGTTCCAGTCCCCCATAGCCGAGAGCCGCAATCCGTGATACGGCTTCCTCAAAAGGAAATCGCATATAGGCGTTGGTGCTGTAGGCGAATTTCATCACGAACAACAGTCTCCTGGTCATTTCGATTGTTGCGGCCCGCAAGCGAGGGCTTTTCGGCAATCCTAAGCAGATTTGTCGCATTCGGCGAGGGGGGACGCATTGGCCCTTGGCAGAGGGACCCCAACCCGGTTAATATAGGATAGCGCTCGCGGGATGAGGGGAAACTCCCGACGTGGCCAGTGAAAACGTGTCTTTTTTGACGACATTGTAACCACAAGTCTCGGAGGGGTTCATGACTGACTACTCCAAACTCTATGATGCCATTGTAACGGGTGACCACAAGCTGGCCGTCGAGGTGACCAAGGCCGCTCTGGAAGCCAATGTCGATCCGTCCGACCTGATCGCCAAGTACATGATCCCGGCGATGAACGAAGTGGGGAACCGCTTCGCCTGCAACGAGTACTTTGTGCCGGAGCTTCTGATCGCTGCACGGGCGATGAAGGCTTCTCTGGAGTTGATCACTCCGCGTCTGGCAGAGACCGGCGCCAAACGTGTGGGCCGCGTCGTGATCGGAACGGTCAAAGGCGACCTGCATGACATCGGCAAGAACCTTGTGGCTTCCATGCTGGAGGGTGCGGGCTTTGAGGTCATTGACCTCGGCGTCGATGTCCCCGCCGAAAAGTTTGTTCAGGCTGCCCAGGAAAAGGCAGGCACAATTGTGGCTATGTCGGCCCTTCTTACCACAACGATGCTGAACATGAAATCGGTCATCGAAGCCCTTCAGCAAAGCGGTCTGCGCGACAAAGTGCGGATCATGGTCGGTGGCGCCCCCATCACCTCGCAGTTCGCAGAGCAAATTGGCGCAGATGGCTACGGTGAGAACGCCAGCGTCGCCGTGGAAGTTGCTCGAAAGCTGGCCGCAGAGCTGGCTCAGGTCACGGCTCCGTAAGGTGTCTCTGGCCCTCCACGGGTATCTCAACCCCTGCATCGCATCCTGTAGCCATCTTATTGATCTGGATGTGACGGGGATGGTTTGTAGAAATGCTCGATGAATCCCTCCCTTGCGAGGAGTCATTTTCCATGTCCGATCACGCAGCGAGCGGGACTCAGAAGCCGGGATTCCGGGAACTGTTGGGAAGCCAGGCCTTCCCATGTGGTGTTGAAGTCGTTTCCACACGCGGAATCCCCGCCGACCCCAACGCTGCACCGGCGGTTGTCTTTGCCCGCGAGTTGCTATCCCATCCCCAGGTGGGTTGGATTTCCATCACAGACAGCCCCGGGGGAACGCCCATGCTCCCCCCCGATTGGATTGCCGGCTTTACAGATGAGCGGGATCGTGTCGTCATTCATATGACCTGCAAAGATGCCAATCGCAGCGGCCTGGAGGCTTTTGCCTGGCGTCTGGCAGCAGAGGGTTTCTGGAACGTGCTGGCCCTTACGGGTGATTATCCCGTGACGGGCTTCGGCGGTCGGCCTCAAGGGGTTTTCGATCTCGATTCCGTCAGTCTGATCGCTCTCCTCAAAAGCATGAACGAGGGTCTTGAAGTCCTCTCCCGGGCCGGAAAACCCGAACGTTTGCCCCCCACGCGATTTTTCATCGGATGCGCCGTCTCCCCGTTCAAACGATACGAGAGAGAACTGGTCCCTCAGTACTTCAAACTGGTCCGCAAGATCGCGACCGGGGCACAATGGGTGATCACCCAGTTGGGCTATGACATGCGGAAATACCACGAGATCAAGCTCTTTCTGGCAGCTCGGGGGATCACCGATATCCCTATTATTGGAAATGTCTATTTGCTGACGCGGACGATTGCCCGACTCTTTCACACAGGAAAACTCCCCGGCTGTGTCGTCAGCGATGACCTGATGGCCTTATGCGACAAGTATGGCGCCGGTCCGGATCGGGGAAAAAAGTTTTTCGCGGAGTTGGCTGCTAAACAGTTGGCTGTTCTCAAGGGTTTAGGGTTTACCGCGGGTTATCTGGGCGGATTGAGCAAACCAGAAACCTTCGGCGAAATCATGGAAATCCTGGGCACTTTCGCACCGGAGGATTGGAAAGTCTTTCTCCGGGAAATCCAATTTGCCCTTCCCGACGAGTTCTTTTTCTTTGAACACGACCCGGAAACGGGGCTGAGTTCGCCCGATCAGATTAATCGGCAGTATCTGGAGTCCGTGCGCCGACCGAGGCGTTCCCGTCATGTGACCCTCGGTTATCGATTATCGCGGCTGGTTCACCGTCTTCTGTTCACGCGCGATCGGGGATTGTGGAACCTCGCCAAGCGGCTTTACGCTCGCTGGGCCAAGAAGCCGCAACCGCCTTTGACGGCACGGGCACTTTACAAGGTTGAACAATTCTCGAAGTTCATGATGTACGGGTGCCAGGATTGTGGCGATTGTAGCTTGCCCGATTGCGCGTACATTTGCCCCAGACGATGGTGTTCCAAATGTGGGCGGAACGGCCCCTGCGGAGGCTCTGCCGATGGACGATGTGAATTACAGGACAAAGAGTGTCTTTGGGCAATTGCCTATGAGCGACTGAAGGCCTTTGGCGAGACGGAGTCGATGCTCGAAGGTCCGCCGGTGGTGTACAATGCGGAATTGGCCCATACGTCGTCCTGGGCCAACACCTATCTGGACCGCGATCATCACCGTCCACGGGAGACGAAATCTCCCGATGAAAAGTCCACGCCTGAGGGGCCGGGATCGCATGGCTAAAAAGCGCGCATCGAACGGAACAGACGCACAGCAACAAGATCGGTTGTCTTCTGCAAGTTCCTCGGCTGGTGTTGTGAACAGGGTCTTCCTCGGTTGGTCACAACCGGCTGTGAAATCCTTGATCGATTACCTCCAGACCACGGTGCCTGTGTCACCAGGTCAGCCCCAACGATGGGACCTTTCCGGCTACCGCGTCGTCTTGCCAACGGGTTGGGCCACACGACGTTTTCTCGCCCACCTGGCAGACCTGGCGGCAGATCGGAAATTAACGCTGTTCCCGCCCGATGTGATCACCGTGGGACGACTCCCGGAGATGCTGTACCCGCATCAGCGGCCTCTGGCCGATGAAGCAACGTGTCTACTGGCATGGTGGGCTGCCCTCAAGGAGCTGGCTTATGCCGATGAAGAACTCTTGCGGCGGCTCTTTCCGGCCTTTGCTCATTCTATGAAAGCCTCACAGCAACTCGCCCTGGCCGAGATCCTTTATGGCTTCCATCGTGAAGTGCTCGGGGCTGGTTACGACTGTCCTACCGTCCTGAACGAAACCCTGAAACGTGATTCGCACTTCCCTGACCGGCATCGCTGGGAGGCCCTCATCGCCCTGGAAGAATACTACCTGAAAACCCTCCAGGGTTGTGGTCTGTGGGACATTCATTTTGCCCGGCGAGAGGCCCTGAAAAACAACGAGTGCCATATCGACAAGCAGATCTTGTTGGTGGGATTGGTTGATTTACCCCAGATCGTTCGCAAGATGCTGCGACTACTCAGCCATCGAGTCACAGCTTTGGTCATTGCCCCCGCAAGACTTGCGGACCATTTCGACGATCTTGGCTGTCTGATCCCTGAAAAATGGCAGGAACTGCCGGTGGCCATTCCCCCCGAAAGGATCACTGTTTGCCAGCAGCCCATCGACCAGGCCGAGGCTGTGATCGAAACACTGGCCCAATGGGGAGAACGCTTCACCATTGAGGAGTTCACCATCGGGTTGCCTGAGGAGAAATTGCTTCCGCTCGTTCGCGAGGTTCTGGAACGCCACAATCTGCCAGGGCGATTTGGTCCCGGGCGTCCCGTCCTCCAGACCCCGGTATGGACCCTGGTGCGAACAGTTCAGGAGTTCCTTTCGCAACCAACGGCCCAGGCCTTCGCTGCGCTGATTCGCCATCCCCAGGTCGAGCGGTGGCTACGAAGTCGGTTCGGCGCCGATCGGGATTTCCTCGCGGAAATGGATGGCTGGATTGCCCAGCGGCTCCCGCTCATGGTGGATGCTGCCGCTATGGCGGGAGAGCACGGCCCGGTCAAGGAAATCTGGCAGGCCGTTTGGGACATCCTGCAACCGGAGCAATGGGCAACACCCCAATCGATTGCCATGTCCGGGGAGATGATTCGTGGCATGCTCAAGGCCTTTTGCGGTCAGGACGACGACCCCGATGGATTCGTTCACAATCCGCAGACCCTGGAAATCTGCCGCATGATTCTCGACGCGATTCAGACGTGGGAGCTTGTCCCGGAATCGCTCCAGAATCAGCTCCCGTGGAATGCGACACCTCTCGATTTGCTTCACTGGGTCGAGCGACAGTTGGTCACCAGACGGATCGCCGCCGAGCCGCAGAATCCCTGCATCGAGTTGATGGGATGGTTGGACGTGCCCTGGGATGACGCCCCGGGCACGATCGTGACAATGGTCAACGAAGGTTACATTCCGTCCGCTGTCAAAAGCGACCCCTTTTTGCCTCCGCGAATCCGGGAATGGCTCGGCATCGACGACAATCTGCGACGATTTGCCCGCGATGCCTACAACCTGAGCCTGCTCGTCTCTTCGCGACAGGAATACCAATTGATTGCTGGGCGGCAGAACCTCGAAGGTGACCCTCTCCTGCCAAGCCGATTCTTGTTCTCCGCGGATGATGACACGATGGTTCGGCAGGTGCGTGAATACTTCGGCCTGGGAGCCCAAACTGCCGCACGCCGTTCGCCCCGCTGGGAGGCGGCTGCTCCAAATGATCAGCATTTACAGCCGCCCCGTCCTCAGGTGATCGAGCCGATCAACGAAATCCGCGTGACCCAATTCCGAGATTACCTGGCGTGTCCCTACCGCTTTTATTTACGCCACATCTTGAAGGTTGCCACGGTGACCGACGAGGTTGAGGAACTGGACCCCGCCAGTTTTGGCAGCCTCGCCCACCAGGTTCTCTGTGATTTTGCCCGATCACGACTTCGCGAAAGCACCGATCCCGATGCAATCGCGGAGTATCTTGTCCGTAAGCTGGAATCCATCATCAAGCACCGCTTCTCGGCGGTGCCTCTGCCGCCAGTGCCAATCCAGCTCGAGCAGCTCAAGACACGTCTGAGAGCTTTTGCCACCTTTCAGGCCGAGCACGCCCAAGAATGGGAAATCCTTCACGCAGAATACGAACCCAGCAAACCGGTCACGCTCGACGTGGACGGAAAGAAGATTCGTCTCCTAGGGCGAATCGACCGGATTGATCAGAACCGTGACACAGGGCAACTTTTGATCATCGATTACAAGGTCACCGAGAGCGAAGATGCCACGCCGGAACGACTTCACCGCAAAAAGATTGCCGGGGAGCGTGTGTGGATCGATCTTCAGCTACCGTTGTATCGGCGACTGGCGAGAGAGGTCGTCAAGAATGCCCCGGTGCTCCTGGCGTATATTCTCCTTCCCAAGATCGCCGACTCCACCCGGCTTTGTCTAGCCGAGTGGAGCGACGAAGACCTTGCCAGTGCGGAGGAAACTGCCCGGGATGTTGTGCGAAGGATTTGGCGAAACGAGTTCTGGCCGCCGAACGATGACGCTGCCGATCAGTTTCCCGAATTAAGCCCGATCCTGCCGTGACGAGCCAACTGTTTGGGAATGAACTAGCGAAAGGAGCACACAAGCAAAAATTGATTGGGCCGCGGCCGGGTGTTGCAATATCCCTTATGCAGAATAAGACCTTATACAACTAACGGGTGGTCTATTTTGCAACACATGTTTTATTTTGCTACAGCAAAATAATACAGGCGAGCATGGATTTGTTCGGGCAGCAAATCCAGCTCGCCTGCGTAGGGGTGGAAGCCGGTACTTTTCAGCCCGTCGGGTGGGTTCCTCGTCTGGGTGGAGGAGAGCATCGCGTGTTGGGGGGTCCCGACGGTCTGTGTCCGTGTAAAACGGCCTCTTCTAAGTGCCGGCCCCAGGTCTCGGGACGGGTTTCTGCCTCTTCTCTGTCCGTTTTAAGAGGGAGTGGGGGACTTCTCCACTTCGCTCTTTTGTCCGCCCGTCTCTCGGACGCCTCTTATCTATTGCAATTGCCATGCCAAACACCGCGGCGGGCCTTCTTTGGCGGGGCGTACAGCGTACAGGGGATGGACCGTAACCCTAGACGCATCTGGCCATGCAGGGATGGCTGAGGAACCCTGCTTGCTTTTCCCGTGCTCGAAGACTCAACTTTTCGCGGGAGGGGGGCAAGCCCTTGCTCGAGAAGCAACATTCATCATCACTTTGTGTGCAAAGGCTTCAGCCCCGGCCGGCAGCGGCAGACCATGAATTGCCCCCCACGATTGTTGTCGTGTTCCCCTAATACTGGGAATCACCCTCCGTCCGTGACGGGGTCTGACCATGGCGACTCGCGACGCTTCGGTTTCTCAACCGGATAAAGTTCGTCCAGTCGTTTGGGACGCGCCAAGAACCGCACACCGAGATGAAGCCGGTTGATGATCCGCAGGACCAGGATGGCAACGCCGATCAGACTCCCCGCGATGGCCATGTCACAAAGCAAACCGAGCACTCCGGCGGATCCCCCATAGAGTAACCCGAGGAAACTGACGACGGCTTTCGCGATGGCTGCCCCCAGAAGCACACGAAACCATAATTGAAGATGCTGCGTCTCCTCATCGAGGACAACTTCCATTTCCTCCGCAAAAGACCGTTGTGGAAGGGATTTCTCGGCCTCAACGGGTTCCTCCTCCGGGGGCGGCTGAGTGACAGGTTGTCGCGTCTGAGGGGTTGACCGGAGATGGCGTGCCAACCTTGTTTCTCGTAACGGACGCCACTCGGACATGTTGACCGTCCAAACGAGTGTATTGGCCGAAACCGTGCCGGCTGCCGCCATGGCAGCAAGTTCGCTTTCCGGCACAGGGCCGTGTGGCTGATCATTGACGGCGTAGTACCACTGACTTTCGGGCGGCGCAAGTTCGGCCGTCACGGGTTCTTCTCGTTTTGCCATCGGTGGTGCGATATCCTCGACCTCGTCCGCCTTCCCACCGACATAAAGGGCTTCGTCGATAACCGGCCCCAGGTCGATCGGGTCATTGCGCGAGGAAGGTGCTCGCCCGCCCGCATTTGATGCCGTGTTGACCTTTTGGAGTAAAGTCTCGAGTTCCTGGATGGGCCGCCAGTTTTGAGCATCCAGGGACACTTCCCAGGTGGTTGTTGTCTTGCCTTTCTGGATCATACTCCGCAACTCGTCGGGCGAATACGGTCCGAAGACTCGCCCGCGGAATCGCACGTGAACCCGTAACTCGGAATGCTCGACGGTCATGATTTTGGCTCCTCACCCAGCAGAGCCACAACGGGTCGTCCGTTGTAAAAGCGGACCGCCCCCTGAGGCTCGACAACCGCCCGGGAGTTACCCCAGTGCCCCACCCGCCGGAGAACAATTTGCTTCTCGTCTGGGCCTTGATCGATGACGTACAGGACGGCATTTTCCGCGAGTGTGGGTTGCCCCACAGTTCGCACGTACCATACCTGTGTCTTATCTTCGAAAAGGAGACCAACCAGAGCAATCGTTGGCCACGTCATTCCCCGGTATATTGCTCGCACCTGTTTCACGTTTTCCAGAATTTCTTCCGCAGGTGGAAGTGCTTCCAGGGCCTTCTGAATGTCTTCATAACGGGTCTCGGGGATCTGTGCGGCCTTGATCCAGTCATACGGCTGCGGATAACGATCATGGAGCGGTCGAAGCTGCGCTTCCCAATTCGCCCACATCCTGGCCCATCCCACATCCCCCTCTTTGGCAGCCGAACAGGTTTGATACAGCAGATGGAGGGCCAGGGGCCATTCGATGGAGTTGCTTTGCGGATCACGGTAAAAACGCAGGATTTCCCCGAGGACTGTATCCGCCGTTTTCTCCCAGTTACTTGCCGTCCACCCAGCGAGATGGTCACGAACTCGGTTCCAGAGGATACTCTGGGGGGCGCGGGCCGCTGAAATCGTCATTTCGCGGGGAAATGCGACCTCGTCGGCCCGGAGCGTCGCAAGATCACGGATGACTTTTGCTGTTCGTCCCGGCTGTTCAAGAGAGTAATATCGGCGACCGTCTTTAAGGCGAATTTGCCAGGCATCAGCAACCAACGGCGCCTCCCACTCCTTGTATAAAGCCGTCAGCAAGTCGGCCACAAGCAGGTCTCGCCGCGCGATGGTTTCGAACAGTTCGACAATCCGTTTCTGGCCCTCTTGAAAGAACACCGATGCTTCTGGCGGCATCACCTGCACAAGTGAGAACGCACCTTTGAAGACTTCCCGCGTCTTTGCCTCGTGCAATGCGGTTGTTGGCTGATTCCACAATTTGGCCACGCGATTCCACTCATCAATAACCTTCCAGCGGGGCAGTTCTTGTTCGACGAGCTGAAAATCACCGACAGGAATCCGTACCGACTTTGACGGATCAAGACGTTTGATTGCTTCTTGATAGGCCTCCGGTCCTCTTGCCGCTGCCGAACAGACGGTGCGAATTAGCTTCTCCTCCTCTGAGGCCTGACTCACTTCAAGGAACCGGGCCGAAATCTGTTCTCGCAGGGCGTGAATATCCCTATCGAGAGCAAGCCCCTGACGCCGATTGTCGTCCTCCAGGACTTTCAGCCGATCCATGAGTCGTGTGAGCGTCTGGAGTTCCTCCTCGATGGACGCTGACCCACTTTGCCGGAGAGTGTCGTATTCACGATTGATTTTGGCGATTTGCTGTTTAAGCTGTTCTTCGGACTGCTGCCGTAGTTCGGCCCAAATGACCTCGGCCTGCGCCTGCAATTCCATGACTTCCTGCTTTTCGGCGTCTGTGCGGGCCAGTTCTTGGGCCTTCTGGAGCGAGAACCCATCTGGGGTTTTCTCCAGCGACGCTCGAACCTTCTTCAGCAGGTCGGCCAGCGTCTCTCGTCGCTTCGTTTCCGCCGCGCGGGATTCTCCGACTTTCTGCTCGATGGCTACGAATTGCGAATGCTGGGTCAGTGCCGGATGACGCTCTTTGAAATCCGCCAGATACTTCTCGGCCTCATCGAGCTTCCCGTCTGCAAGGAGGTTTTCGACCGCTGTGACCGCGTCGGCGACCCGTCGGTTTTCCACCATTCTGGCCTGGGCCTGCCACACAACAAGGATGATCACAATGACGCTCCCGGCCAGCCCCACCAAAGCCAGGAGACGACGAAACGCTGCACGTCGCCTCAATTCCCTCGTGATCTGCTCGTACCTTTGATGCAACACGTCCGGAATGGTGACACCGCGTGCCGCCAATTGGGCGTAATGATGTTCGAGGGTCCGAAGGCTGTGACTCCCCGCGAGCAGCGATTCAAATTCGGTGAGCAACTGCCGGCGCTGTCGCTCCTCCTCCCGTTGTCTCTCAAGTTGACGGCGATGGGACGTTGCCTCGGCCACCTGGGCACGGAGTTCCACATCGACCCATTGGGGATTCGCTGCCGCCCGTTCTTCCCACAGTCGCAGATACTCTTCCATTCGAAGCATGTCTCGATCCGCAAGTGCCTGATTAACGAGGCGGGCGATTTCTTCGATTTCTTGACGAAAAATCTTTGCCTGCAAGGATTCAACCGCCGAGCGGCACTGAGCGACGAGCGAAGCGGGCGGCCTCTGGACCCACGCGCCATTTTCCAGTTGGTGCAGGATTTCTTGAAGAGTCTTTAGATCCTCGGCCTTCAACCGTTCCAGGACTTCGCGCTGGAGCGTCTCCAACCAGTAACTCTCGAAGACCTTGACATCCTCCTGCCAGACGGGGTTCTCCGGCTCAGCCCGCACCAGCTCCCGGAGGACGGCAAGCCGCTTGTGCAACGGGGCCTGTGCCAGCGCCAGGGTGCGATGTTGTCGAAGCAAGCCGCTCAATCCTTCTTCGATTTGGTAAGCGTCGTTGAGTTCCGAAAGATAGTTCAGTAGAAGGTCAGGCGGCGTCGGGAGACGTTTCAGTGTGCAAATATCAACCCAGGCGTCACGATCGGGGAAATCCAGAATCTCAAGGACGTCGAATAGTCTTGGCGGCATTTCAGCGCGGCGAACGGCCTCGCTCCGTTCACCCGCCCGAATCAAATGATGGATCTCCTGGAGCCGGCGATTGACCTCAACACAGGCTTCTGCATAGTCTTCTGCCGCCTGGAGTAATTGTTCGTCCGAAACGGCCCCCAAAGATGCCAGGGCCTGTTCGATACGATCGACCGTCGTTTGATAGTCCGTCATCGGATGCCCCCATTTTGCGACCGTTTTCTCGGCTGCGATTCTGCCATGGCTTTGGTGTCAATCTCCAATCTGATCGTGGGAACCCAAATCCTGGGGCCATTTTCTTCGGTGACGTAGAACCCGATTTCGGCAATGGCACCAGTCAACGGCGTGCTGTCATCCTGATCTAGGGATTCGACGTTCACCTTTATTTTCGTCGTCGCCTGTTCCATCTTAAGCCGGACCCGATCGCGTCCATCCCCGCCGAAAAGGTATTCACCCTCTGATTCTCCCTTTCTCCACCCCCGAACGCAGCGAAGCTCCAAACGACCCCCCTGGAGTAGGGGTATATCAAAACCCCGGGAAGTCCCTACACGGATGTTCTCTGTTTTGCTAAACGGCGTTGACCCCGGCCATCGGACGTAGTACCGGGATTGGCCCTCACGGTCCACGACTTTGAGGATTGCGAACTGCCCCTTAGTGTCCCAGTTCTCCACGCTAAAAAGGGGGCGAGCCTGCCACGTGAAGAGGGGACCCGCACCGGGGGCACCCGTTTCTTCTCTTACCTGAGTAATCTCCATGATCTCGGACACGTTGGCTTTATCCAAAAGAACCGCGACATTTTCGCCTGCCGCCGCGTCAGCATCTTCCGGCCGAGGTTTCTCGGTCGCAGCATGTGAGTTCTGACCGCCGTCATTCGGGGTGGCTTCTTGTCGGGAAGCACCTTCAGCCGGGGCCTGGCCGCCGGCCGGTTCTTCCAACTTGGGCTGATCCGGTTTTGTCGGTTTTTCCTCGGTCGGTTTGGCCGGTGTGTCTTGATGGGGTTTTTCGCCATTGTTGCCGGGGGCTTCCTTCTTGGGTGGTATCTTTTCGGCAGGCCGGGCCTCTTTCGCCATGTGTTCTTCTTCCTGGCGACGGACCGGCTTTTCGGAATCGGGCTTATGTGGAACCTTTTCTGCTCCGTCTTCGACCTGAGTCTTCCCTAAGCCCCCAACGAAGCCAGGGAGAAAAGGCGGTATAAAAGCGCCACTCCATAAGACGAAACCCGTTCCCAGCCCAATGATCAAGCCCATTAGGAGCATGACCACATTCATGATGATAACGAGACTTCGAGGACGCCGTTTCTTCCGCGGGGTTGTTCCCTGGCTTGACGCACGCCAGAGCGGGGGCGGTGTATCGGTGCTCTCGGCCAGTTCCAGGTAATGGACCTCCTGACTCGTTCGAGACGGAGCCGCCACAGGGGGAGTCGCCGGTTGAGTCACGGTTACATCGCGAACAGGCGTTACAACCTTTTGCGGCGTTGGCAGCTCAAGAAGCCGTCCCTCCCTTGCGGCGATGGCTTCGGGCACGGAAGGCGCCGCTCCCCGCTTGATACGCAAATCCCACACCTCTAGCCCCCTTTTCTTCAATATGTCCGAAGCCTCGGGGGCATGTTCCGGGATCGCGCGCCAGCGACAAGTGGCAACTTCTCCCAATCGCTGGTCAAAGGTCGAAAAAGTCACCTTCCAGCGGTGGGATTCTGGCAAAAGAGCGATGACTTCATCAAACAGCTTCAGAAGATCAACCTCCAACGGACAAATGAAATAGATGGTCTTCTGCGAATCGGCAAGGAACTTTTGGGCGAGAACCCCTGCCCAGCCGGCATCACCTAGGACGTGTTGCCAGGAAGTGCATGGTCGAGGTTGCACCATCAGTTTTGGAATCGCTCTCTCCGTCGGGATCAAACAGACCTGGCCATCCCAGCGTTCCCGCATTAGACCTGGGACCTGAAGCAGCGCCGCGGGACCAGCGGGGACCAGCTCGTGAGGTTTGAGAACGAGGTGGTAAGCAAAACGATTGGATCGTCCTGAATAATCACGCCCAGCGTCGCAGATTCGCGAAAGGACATAGTACGTTTCGCCACTGAGACGAAGAATGGTATGACTGTGAACGACGGGATTACGTGCCGCAGCCCCGGAGCCGATTTCCAGATGACGATAGCCACTGATGGTTTCCAGCCGTTCGATGAGATTCGGCGGCATTCCCCGTGTGTGAGACACAGGGCAGAATCCCGCGCTTCCCGGCTTGAGACCACGCGGCGCCGAGGTAATGCTCAGCTCCCACGCCATAACTTCAAATCTCCTCCGAGGCGATGATTTTTCTTTGTGCTTCAGTCTTCCCGATCGACAGTCGAGGACTTTGTCCTAAGAATCATTCAGTTTTTGAGGGACTCGCATATTCAGCATTGCCCGACTCCGAAAGGCGCGTTCCATAAGGGCTGCGGAGACGGAAAACGAGCGTCGGAACCCAGCGAACCATGAAATAGATCATTGGGACCTCCGCCCACACGGGATTCAGTCTCTTGGGTACAAATCCGGTGATTTGTCCGTTGGGATCGGTTTCCGGGGAGCACCCCGTGGCGCTCACGGGCAGGTAAACGACATCAGACGTCAAGGCCTCCGCAGCGGCGACGATTTCTGGTGAGAATCGTTTCAGCAGTTGTCGCACATCCTCGGAAACATCCGTCAGCAAATCCATATCGACCCCTGCAATCCCCTGCGATGTCCGCCGATAGGGCAGAGGCAACGGCCAACGCCGCAAAAGCGGCCCCCAGCAATCAGCCTTGGCACAGACAACGATCAACGGGATGGACCGCGAGCTGGACCTTGCGTCCCGATGTTGCAGGACGCGGTTCCACGCCTCCCGCAAAACGATGTCCTGTCGCTGGGTGACTCCACGTCCCCGCGGTCCTTCCATTCGGACCTGAGGATCACTGGAAAATCGACTGACTTCCTTGCGAAAACGCAAATCCTGGGTCGGGTCGAAAACGAAGAACCATGCGGCTGACAGGGCCAGATGTCGCGTGACAGGGTTGCGGGCGGAATCACCGCCAGGAAGAAAGCTCTCGCCAGCGTTGTCGTAAATGACGAGCATCCGGCTGAACTGAGACCTCGCCCCGGCCCGGGGATGCTTCCCCGTCGGCTGTAAGGCAAAGAGAAATGGTTTGATGTACTGAATCGGCGATTCCCCAAACAGAACGGTATTGTACAGATCACCCGTTGTTTCCGTTTTGGGAAGCTCCACCGGATGATCCTCATCCTGGTTGAGAAACAGTTTGCTCTCGTAATCCTGAAGCCGCTGGTTGTGAGTTGCATCCAGATCAGTAAAAGCCAGTGCAAACTCTTCGGGTAGTATGGTTCGCAAACGCCACGTCATGCTTGTGAGAAAGTACGACTTACCCGACGCAGGCGCCCCAAGGACCGATAGAAACAACGACCGAAGATGAAATGCACCCCGCGGTATTTCAAGATGACAGTTGGGACAGGCCAAACGTGACGTGGCCATGCCGCGACTGTCGAGGGCCTTTCCCTGGGGCGTGAACCGATTGGGGAGAAACCGTTGAGGCACATATGGCCCCAGAAGACGGTCCCCAAGCAGATCAGGATGCTCGGAAATCCAAAGGGTGTCCGCAGCGGCAAAACGATGCCAGCAGTGGGGACAGGTCATCTTTTCAAGGAGCGGCCCAAAGAAGCGGGCTTCTGAATCAAAGGACTCAGGCATACCACCACCTCCAAAAAAGGGTCTTCTATCAGTGTCCGTTCCCGAATGGGGGCGGTCAATGACCAAATCCTCGTCCCCTCATCGAAGCCCTCGACTGGGTCCCTGAATGAGATTCGAAGTTTGACAGGGTCAAGACTCAAAAGAACCCCTACATCATGCTGCGGTTTTGGGATTGTATTGAAGTCCGTGAGAAGTCGTCAAATGACCCTTGGAATACGCACAATTGATGAATTGTCCTTACCATATTTGGACGAGGGGCAATGCGATTGCCTTATGGAGACGTTGTAAACTGCCCCTACCTTTCCATTCACAATTCTGGTGTTCCTGGTTCACCGTCTGTCAATTCTCGATTTCAGGTCTTGTTCGGACCTGTCCGGTAGTGCGCAAAAAAACGGGGAGACTCATTCGAATCTCCCCGCGGTTCCAAAGACTCTCCGTCGCGGAGCGGCGGGATGATGCCCCACGAGCGCGCGTTAATCGAGATACTGGCTCAATCGTTGCACGACCTCCCCGGAGAGATTTCGAATGACAACCTCCAGGGGCATTTGACCCGGCAGGCTGTGGGTTGCACAACCGAAACATGGGTCATAGGAGCGGAAGGCCATTTCCACCCGGTTGAGGAGGCCTTCGCGAACCTGGCCGCCCTTAATGAGTTTCTGGGCAGCCCGGCGAACAGCCATGCAGATCGAGGCGTTATTGTTCGTGGTACCAACGATCAGATTCGCTTTCACCACCAGACCGCGGTCGTCGGTCACGTAATGATGGGTCAATGTTCCGCGAGGGGCTTCCACGCAGCCCACGCCTTCGGTCGGCTTCTCCTTCGGCAAAACGCGGAAGTCTTTACCGGTGATCCCCGGATCAGATGCCAGCTCAAGCCAACGTTCCGTGGCATACAGCAACTCGATCAACCGCGCCCAGTGCGTCGCCAGTGTGTGATGGACCGGCTTTCCACCCAGCACTTCGTAGAATCGCTGGTATTCCTTTTGGGCCAACGGGGTGGCCATGCCATCTGCGGCATTGAGACGCGAGAGCGGTGTTGCCTGATACACACCGGAATCCGGTCCATCGACGAATCCTTTCCAGCCGACTTTCTTGAGATAAGGGATCTTCAAGTACGTCCAGGGTTCCACACGCTCGGCAATATAGTCCCGATAGTCTTTCGGATGATACTTGGCGTGTTCTTTGCCATCAGGCCCCACCACACGAACCATTCCGTCGTAGAAGTTCACGTGATTGTTGGCATCGACTGTTCCCATGTAGTAGGTCTTCTGGACATAAACATCACCGGTAATGAGTGCCACATAGTCGCTGTTCTTGAGGACCAGCTTATCGAAGAGTTGGAGGCTGAACTTGGCGAACTCAATGGCCTCGCGGGCGGCGGCCTCGATCTCGCGCCGCTGCTCTTCGGTGATACCTCGACTGACGCCACCGGGAAGGCCCCAGTTAGGATGGACGCGGCGACCGCCCATCATCTGGATCAGGCCATGGCCGACGTGCCGCATCTTGATGACCTGGCCCCCGATCTCCAGTCCAACCTTGTTCACCACGCCGAGAATGTTTCTTTCCGCTTTGGGGGCATCCGGACCGACGACGAAATCTGGCCCACCGAGGGCGTAGAAGTGGGTCGTGTGATCGGTGGCAAAAAAGATGCTGTAAAACAGTTCCCGCAGCTTCTTGGCTGTGGCCGGGGGATCGACGTGGAACACCGCATCCAGGGCCTTGGTGGCTGCCATGTGATGGGCTTCCGGGCAAACACCGCAGATCCGTGCCGTCAGGTTCGGCATTTCCTCGACCGGTCGCCCGACGCAAAATCGCTCAAATCCCCGCAATTCCGGAATCTGCAAATACGCGTTGGCCACCTCGCCACGGTCATCGAGAAAGATCTCGATCTTTCCATGGCCTTCCAACCGGGTGATGGGATCAATCGTAACGCGTTTCATGGTTCCCTCGAGTCACCTTCAATATGGATCAAAGCTGAGCGTTTTCTACCAATCACATCACTCACTGACCTGTACCGGCGGAGGACAGCAGTTTTCGCTTTCGCCGCAACAAGCTGTGGGCCAGACTGAAGCGATAAAACGTTCCCACCGGGTCAGGGATACCATCCTGGATGATTTTCTCAATTTCCTGAGGATCGTTGGAATCGATCACCGAGGCCAGGGCGGCCATCAAACGTGCACCGTAATCGTTGACGTCTGTATTCGGCCCATAGCAGCCAATACACGGTGAATTCACCTGTGGGCAGCGGGCGCCGCAGCCTGCTCGCGTGGCAACACCACAGCAGATGATGCCCTGTTCCAAAAGGCAGGTTTCTTCATCCGGGATAACTTCCCAGGTACGGTAAAATCTCTTGATTTTCTTTTCCGTCCGCTTTCGCGGGCACTCATCGCAAACCGTCGTATTAACGCCGATCACCGAACCCTTTGGCGGGAGTTTTCCCTCCAGGATTGCCACAATTGCATCCCAGATCCGTTCGGCTTCCGGTGGGCAACCTGGCAGGTAATAGTCCACGTCAACTATCTGATCTAGGGTGAACACTGAGTCATAGAAGATCGGAAGGTAGAGCTTGCCTTCGGGAACCTGCGTCTCGTGCTGAGGCACCACGTGCTGGGGATTTTCCGTGGAGGGCGTCTGTTCGTAAACGGTCTGGAAAACCTCTTCCCGGTTGCTCAGATTGGCCAATCCCGGAATACAACCCTCCATGGCACACGAACCAAAGGCCACCAGAACTTTGGCTTTTCGTCGGAGCAAGCGAGCCATGTACTCTTGCTCGCTGGTTCGGATGCTCCCATTGAACAGACAGACATCGATGGAACCATCGGCCATTTTTTCGACATCACGGACTTTTCCGTCCGTGGCACATGGCCAGAACACGATATCGAAGTGCTTTGCCACTTCCAGAATTTTCTCGTCGATGGCCAGCACGGCGATTTCACATCCGCCGCAGGATGCCGCCCAGTACAGTGCCAGTTTTCCTTTGCCTTGCGTTTGACTCATGGAAGCACCTCCAGCGATTCTTCATGTTCCTTGGCGATGGCCTCGACGGCGTGCATTCGTTCACCGTTTTCCTGCCAGTTGGCGGGCCAGTTGAGGGGACCGAGCTTGCGAACATCCTCCACAAACTTGTCGATGTGTTCGGCGAGTTGCTGTCCTTCAGCCGCCGACGCCCAAACCAGGCGGATTCGGTCTTCTTCCAGTCCCAAGGCTCGCAACATGTGCTTGAGCATGTAATATCGCCGCATCGCCTTGTAATTCTGTTCGATGTAATGGCATTCACCGGGGTGGCAACCTGCGATCATCACGCCATCGGCCCCCAGGGAGAGCGCCTTGAGAACAAAGCTCGGATCGACCCGACCGCTGCACATCACCCGGATGATTCGCACGTTGGGCGAATACTTGATGCGGGCCGTGCCGGCCAGGTCTGCTGCTCGGTACGAGCACCAGTTACAGAGAAACCCCACAATTCTGGGTTCAAACGTTTCGTTTGCCATGGCTTAATCCTACTCGCAATCAACCGCTTGAAACACCGCAGTTGGGATAGGTTTTCCGATTCACGTTTCCTGAACGACACACACAGTGTGGAACGACATCACGCAGAAACAGGCTGGCCTTGCTTTGCCGCCTCGCCGCCATTGCCGTGGATCGCATCCCACAGAATACCCTCGATTTCCGCAAAGACCTGCTCGTTGCTGAAGTGCGCGCCCGTAATGGCTCCAGCAGGACACGCGGCCACGCAGGTTCCGCAGCCCTTGCACATGGCTGTGATGACGCGGCTGACCTGCTTTTCCTCGTCAAATTCAATCGCGTTGTACGGACAGAGGTTGTTGCAAATCCGGCAACCCGAGCATTTCTCTTCGAAGATGGACGCCACCACGGGTTCGATCATGACATCGCCCTTGGTGATCATGGCCATCACCCGCGCCGCCGCCGCCGCACCCTGGGCTACAGACGCAGGAATGTCCTTTGGCCCCTGACACACACCGGCCACAAAGATACCATCGGTCATCGTGGCAACGGGGTCGAGCTTGGGGTGCCGCTCGGTGTACCAGCCTGCCATGCTGCACGAGATACCGAGTTTCAGTCCGAATTCCTTCGCATCGGCCTGGGGTTCCAGCGCACCCATGAGGATCACCATATCCACCGGGATCCTCCGCTGCTTTCCCATCAGGGTATCTTCAACCTGGATGATAAGCTTCCCAGCTTCCTCCGGACGGCGAGCAGCATCGGTCACCTCAGCCACCTTGCCTCGCACAAAGTGCATTCCCTCTTCCAACAAGCGATGGTAGAACTCTTCATAGCCCTTCTGGTTGGTCCGCATGTCGATGTAGAAGGAATACACTTCGGCCTTGGTTTTCTCAAGGACGAGATGGCCGAACTTCAGGGCCGCCATGCAGCAGATTCCCGAACAGTACTCGTTGTGATTGGAATCGCGGCTGCCCACACAATGGATGATGGCCACGGACTGCGGCTCCGTCTTTCCATCCCGCAAAACAATCTTCCCTCCCGTCGGTCCGGCCGCGTTGCACATCCGCTCGAATTCCATGGCTGTGAAGACGTTGGCCAGTCGTCCGTAGCCGTACTGGGGGATTTTCCGGCAGTCGAACATCTTCCAGCCCGTGGCCACGATGATATTTCCAACATCGAGCGTAATTTCTTCGTCCTTCTGCTCGAAATTGATTGCCCCGGTGGGACACAGTTTCTCACACGCCCGGCATTTCTGCCTTTCAAACCAGATGCACGACTGCACGTCAATAACGGGGATTCTGGGGACAGCTTGCGGAAACGGCGTGTAAATGGCCTTCCGATATCCCAATCCCGCCTCGAAATCGTTGTCGATCACCTTTCGCGGGCATTTTTCGACGCAGATACCGCACCCTGTGCACTTACTCTCTTCCACAAACCGGGCCTTCTTACGAATCTTGACCCGGAAATGGCCCACTGATCCACTGACTTCTTCAACCTCCGCGTAAGTCAGCAGTTTCACGTTGGGGTGCTGCCCCGCTTCGGACATCTTGGGCGTCAGAATGCAGGCTGAGCAGTCCAGCGTGGGGAACGTCTTATCGAACTGGGCCATGTGGCCGCCGATGCTGGGGGTCCTTTCCACAAGGTAAACCGGATAACCTGCATCGGCAAGTTCCAACGTCGCCTGCAACCCGGCAATTCCGCCACCGATGACGAGCGTGGCAGGGTTGACTTTGACAAAGAACGGATCAAGCGGGGCCTGTCGTTTGACCCGCTCCACCGAGGCCGCCACCAGGGCCTTGGCCTTTTCTGTGGCCTTATCTCGATCCTTAGAAACCCAGGAGACGTGCTCTCGGATATTGGTCATCTGGCATAGATAAGGGTTAAGCCCCGCATTCTCACACGCCCGACGAAATGTCTTTTCGTGCAAGTGCGGAGAGCAAGCTGCCACAACGACCCGCGTCAGCCCCTCCTTCTTGATATCTTCCTCGATCATAGCCTGACCGAGTGAAGAGCACATGAATTTGTAATCGCGGGAAACAACAACATCTTTAAGATTGGCGCCGGCCCAGCGGGCAACCTGTTCCACATCCACCATCCCCGCGATATTACTTCCACAGTGGCAAACATAAACGCCCACGCGTTCGGCCATGGGATGTCTCTCCTCAATAACTCGCTTAGTTCAACTACAATGGATGATCCCTTGTCAAACAGCAAAACGGCCTCAGGTTGGCCAAGGTGGCCTGAGCCGACCACGCATGGCCTCATGCGGTTGCCGCAGGAGCCGTGAGTTTCTTGCGCAACACCGGTTCCGCCGCCACGATTTCCTTTCCGAAGCCAAGTTTCTTCCAATCTAAACCGAAGGCCACTCCCAGAAGCTGAGTGAAGAAAATAATCGGGATCTGATAGTTTGTGCCAAAGAAGCTATTAACCCGATTCTGATAGGCATCCAGGTTAAGCTGGCACATCGGGCACATGCACAGAATCAGATCCGCCCGATACTCCTGGGCGTTGTGAAGCAGTCGGCGAATAAGCTCAAAGGCCTGCGGCTCACTGATCTGCGTCATGTGACCGCCGCAGCAATGGGCCTTGACCGGAAAATCAACGACTTCGGCTCCCACCCAGGTCATCAACTGATCAAGTTTAACCGGTTGCTCCGGGTTATCGCTACCGTTATACGGACGAACAATCTGGCACCCATAGTAACATGCCACACGGAGGCCCGTCAGCGGTTGAACCACCTTATCCTTAATAGCCTCCTCGCCGATGTCTGTATGAATCAAGTCGAGAAGATGACGGACCCGGACTCGCCCGGCGTCGTAATGGAGACGCCCGGCGGCCAAGCACTGATTGATCTTGTCCGCAAGAGCCGGATTTTCCTGCATCAAATTGTCAACCTTTTTCAGGTTCAAATAGCAGGCGGCACACGGGGCGACCACCTGATCGAGTTGCGGCTCAACCAGGGCCAGATTCCGGGCGATGACCGCGCAGGCGGTCAATTCATCCTGGCTGAAATACTCCGTTGCACCGCAGCAGTTCCAATCATCGATCTCCCGAAGTTCAATCCCCAGGAGGTCGGCCACGGCACGAACCGACATATCATAAGCGGCGCTGGAACACTCTAACGAACAACCGGGGTAATAAGCATATTTCACGGTCGGGTACCTCCCAGCTCACGAGCTTTCCGAATAATGGACTGGAGCTGCTCGATGTTCTTGATTTTCGTAGGCACAAGCGACATGCGGCCCCGCGTAAACATCGAGAGGCCCATCGGCCCCATCTTCAGCATGGCAACGGGACGATTGAACAGATAATATCGGCTGGCCAGACCCAGTTCGAAACTCCGGCCATACTTGTCGAGCAGATCAGTGAAGGTCTTGGCCAGTGCAGGAGCGTCGGTGTCCTGATATGCCCGTTCACGGATCGCGATCCGTTTCAGACCATACATGATATCCGTGATCGGAATCTTCTGTGGGCACCGGCTGACGCAGAAGTAACACGAGACGCAAAACCACATCGTGTTCGCTTTGAGGACTTTTTCCCGCTCGTTCGCGGCAATCATGGCGAAGATCGTGCGGGGTGTGTACTGCATATCAGCACCGTTGGGACAACTCCCCCCACACGTACCACACTGCAAACAACGAACAATCCGTTCGCCGCCTGGGACCTCCTGAATGATTTCATGCAGGAAGGGCGAACCCCGGAGCTCTAGCGTTGTTCCAACCATTGAGTCACCCCAAAATTAACAATTTTCTCTGCTGTAAATTGATAAACAGATTCCGTGTTACGTGTTCAACGCAAATCGAATACCGATCTTGCACAGTCTTCGTCTTTATGGCTCATTCTCTGTTCGCAACTGCACTTACGACAACTGTCTATGTCGGGCCGAATGAATGGGAAAGCGGCTTCGACGACGAAAAACCGTGTTTGCCCACGGATTCCCGCGCCCCACCGCACTATCACCTAACCGTCGGCACTAACACTCGTCCAACCCAAATCCCTGTCCCCATTTGGGTCCGGTTATTAGGGTTGGCCCACCGACCTCCCTCTTTCTGGGAGCCAAAAAACGGCTCCTTTAAGGACCGCTGTCAACGATAAAAGCTATGCTTTCACAAAGGTCCGTGAGGACCATTTCTTGGTTCTGCTTGACACAGACTCCCCCGTAATTGGGAGGTGGCTGGTGTTTTCGCCGTATTAGTTCTTATTCGATGAAAACTGTTTTTTGGTTCATTGTTTCGAGGATTAGGCCTCTATGGCCAGCTGCGACCGTCGGGTTGTTAGTGACCATTGCTCTCTGGTCGCTGGCCATCCGATATCGCGATGAATCGCCTCGAGAACGTGCTGAGTTCACGACCGCGCTGATCGCAGAGTGTCTTGCACGCCGGGTGACGAATCTCGTCGATGCCATCGACACGCTTCACACGCTGCGCACCGCGAGCCAGAATGTTGACGAAAAGGAATGGGCAACCGCCCTTGAGATTCTTGGCATGCCGCGCTTTCCCGAGTGGGAACTGGCGGCCGTGACTGTCGAGCCGCCGGCAACAAGCGCAAAGTCCAATGCGTCATACAATACTGGTTCGTTTTTCACGTTTCAACATCTCACGTTTCAGGTTCGTAGCCCTGACTCGCGCAAGCAAATCGAAGAGATTCTTTCTCGACTTCCCGAATACCTTCCCCGTGCCCGCCGCAGTTCTTCTCTGGGCTTCACGATCCCGGTCGGCGAACGGGTTGTGATCCTTAAATCAGTCCGTGGCACTCGAACGGGCCTTGAGCGGGATCATCGAACATCTTCCGAACTTGCGTCGGTTTTCCACGACGCACCCCTTGTTGTTGCCGTTATCAACAGCAAGGAGATTCTTAACGTTGGTCTTAGCCAGCACAAGCTCAATGGAACGGTTCGGGTGTCATTGGCGGGGAACGATTTGCAGCCACCCGTCGATCTGGTCTGCTGGTCATCAAAGCAGAGCCATCCGAGAATCACCGCCGATCCCTATCGAGTCTCCGTTTTTTGGCACGGACTCTCGATGGTCCTCGAATATCAGCCACACGAACTGCGGGCAGACGCTTTTGCTGAAGCTTCGCCGACTGTTGCCATCTTATCTGGCATCATTCTCACCGTCTTTGCTTGTGGTTTTGTTTCCTCGTTTTCCCGGCTCCGGCGCGGGATGACAAGGATCCGGCGGCGCTTCAGGGCACTGATCGATGAACATGAGAAACGTTACTACACGATCTTCAATACCATCAATGACGGCGTTCTTATTCTGGACCACAACTGGCGGATTCAGGAATGCAACCCCGCCGCCGCTCGCATTCTGGGGCATTCCGTCGAAGATGTTATTGGCAAGCTCCTGTGTGACTTCTGTTCGGAGCCATGTCTGAAGGAAACAGATCCTTCTCACTGCCCAAAGCTCCAGGCCGCGAATAGTGTTGAGGTTCCCGCCGAAATCGGTGTTTGTCGTCGGATTCGCCAAAGGTCAGGTGATTTGCGGGACGTGATGTTCCAAATGGCTGCCTTGTCCACCACTGGTGAGCGCAAATACGTGATCGCCCTTCACGATGTCACAGAATTGAATGAGGCGAACCGGCGTCTCGAACAAACGGCTCAAACCCTTCAGGCAGCCAACGTTCGACTCCGTGCTTATTCGGAAGAAGTTGAGAACGCCGCACGCGCCAAGATTGCCTTCCTGGCCAGCATGAGCCACGAAATCCGGACACCCTTGACCGCTATCCTGGGCTATGCTCAGCTCCTGACCAAAATGATCAACGCCCCGGAAACCCAACGCCATAAAGGACCTTCAGAACACTTGCGCGAGGAAGGAGAAGAGTCCACAGATCATCATGTCTGTGCTTCCGACCCGGATCACCAAGACAACTCCGAATTGACGATTTCGAAGGAACAAGCGGTCGATGGCTTGCTGTGTAATGGTCAGCACCTGCAGGAAATCATTAATAACATCCTGGATTTCTCCAAATTGGAGAGCGGACGACTCGAAGTCGAAAAGCTCCCTTATGAGCCGGTTCCCCTCGTAAGAGAGGTGCTGGCCATGCTGGCGATTCGGGCACGGGATAAGAACCTCGCACTAACGACGGAAATCGTCGGCAGAATCCCGCGGACAATCCAAACCGACCCCACCCGCCTGAAGCAGATCTTGATCAACCTTGTGGACAACGCCATCAAATTTACCAGCAAGGGACGGGTTTGGGTCGAAATTGAACTGGATCAATCCGTTCGCGAAAGACCTCTCCTCGAATTCCGTGTTTGCGACACGGGCGCGGGAATGTCGCCTGATCAGATCGGACGGTTGTTCCAGCCTTTCCGCCAGGCGAATGAAAAAATCTATCGCCAATTTGGCGGGACAGGGCTTGGGCTTGTCATCAGTCGGCAACTGGCTCGACTGCTCGGCGGCGACATTTGGGTTGAAAGTACTCCCGGCAAGGGTTCCGTGTTCCATGTTCGGATTGCGACCGGCGACCTTCGCGGCGTCGAGATGATCACAGCGCAAGATATTTCTGTATCGCAAGGCCCGGCAAGAAAGCTATCCATTCCCCCCTCGCCTATGCCCGCAAGGGGTTTTTCATCGATGCCGTCATCGCGGGGAACAAGTGTTGTCCAACTTCGTGGTCACATCTTACTGGCTGAAGATTCTCCCGACAATCAGCGTTTGATCCGCTATTTCCTGGAGCGCGCCGGCGCCCAGGTCGAGATTGCAAGTGACGGGCGAGAAGCGATCGAAAAATACTCTCAAAGAACAAAAGAAGGCAAAGCCTTCGACCTGATCCTCATGGACGTGGAAATGCCCGAAATCGATGGGCCTCAGGCTGTCCGCCGATTGCGGGCCGAGGGATGCCAAACGCCGATTCTGGCCCTGACGGCCCACACCGATCCCGTTTGTGTCAAACAGTTCCTCGATGCCGGTTACACGGGATTGATCCCAAAACCTGTGGACCGGGAAGGGCTGGTCGAAGCGGTGCTAGCAGTCCTTAAACCAGGGATCAGTGGCATGACAACGCTGCAGCAACCCATCTCCCAAAAATGGATGAATTGGGGAGATTATTCTGAAGTGTTGCCCAGTGGCAGCGGTGACCACTCTTGATCGGTGATCGCGATGGCAATTCCAGCGCCGCTTTACAGGACGCCGAAGTCCGTCCAAGATAGCGAAAAGACTCTCGGATGGATGCCCTTTAACAATCCGATAACACAGCTTGCGTGCCGATGAGTCAGATAGTGCAGAGTTAACTCATGAATTGCCCCTACCGCTGCTCGAACGACTTGATTGAACATCGGGAACAACTTGAGATTGCTCTCTGATCGGGATGGTAACTTCTATCGCGCGGGAATCTTCTGGGCCACGCGTAAAGATATCAAAGAAGGATGACAACATGGCGATAATCAAACGGATTCTCGTGACCGGCGGCGCCGGTTTCCTCGGTTCGCATCTTTGCGAACGTCTCGTTGAGATGGGGCACGACGTCATTTGCCTGGACAACTTTTTCACCAGTCAAAAATCGAACGTCGCCCATCTACTCGATCGACCAAACTTCGAGTTGATTCGCCACGACATCACGCTGCCGATCTGGCTGGAAGTCGATGAAATCTACAATCTGGCCTGTCCCGCGGCACCCGGGCATTATCAGTACAACCCCATCAAGACGATGAAAACGTCGCTGATGGGAGCGATCAACGTGCTTGGCATGGCCAAACGGTGCCGGGCAAGGGTCTTACAGGCCTCGACCAGTGAGGTTTATGGAGACCCCGAAATCCATCCCCAGCCGGAAACCTATCGCGGTGCCGTCAATCCTATTGGGCCGCGAGCCTGTTACGATGAGGGTAAACGGGCGGCAGAAGCCCTTTTCATGGACTACCACCGTATGAATCGCGTCGATATCCGCATCGTGCGGATTTTCAATACCTACGGTCCGCGAATGCATCCCTACGATGGCCGCGTCGTTTCCAACTTCATTCGCCAGGCCCTTCGCGGGGAAGACCTGACCGTCTATGGCGACGGTTCGCAGACCCGGTCCTTCTGTTACCGTGACGATATGGTCGAGGGTATCATCCGGATGATGAACAATACGGAGGGTTTTACCGGTCCGGTCAACATCGGCAATCCAGAAGAGTTCACAATTCTGGAGCTCGCCAAGCTTGTTCTGGAATTAACTGGCTCGAAATCCAAGATCGTCTTCAAACCGCTGCCGGCTGACGATCCGGTTCGGCGCCGTCCCGACATCACACAGGCCCGCCAGAAGCTCGGCTGGGAACCAAAGACGCCTCTTCGTGAGGGATTGAAACGAACGATTGAGTGGTTTCAATCCATCGACATGAGCCACTATCGGCCGCCAACCCCCTGCTACGAGAAGTAAATGCCCATACCGAGCGCGGTGCGATTTCAGATCGCGAGCCGAGATGGACCATCATGAGCTGGCTTGCGATGTCTCTGTCGTCGTGTCGGACGCTGGTCCCTCAATTCCCGGCGGAAGTTCTGGGGCTGTGATGAAAATCTCGCGGGGACAACGGTAGTCCGGCCAGTCGCCGCGATAATCGCCCGTATTGGCCGACCGCGCTGGGGAAAGCGGCTCAGGAGACACCTTCATCACCCAGGGGGCCGCCTGCTCTGGTGGAAACCCCATCTGCGCGGGGGTCCGAACACGATCGGTCGTACCAGGTTCGGAGGGGACCTTCTCCGTCTCCGGTTTCTTGATTTCCGTTAGCTCGCTCTGAGACGCGGACTCTCTGCGTTGCACCGGCGAGATGCCCTCGCCCTGCTGTGAGCACCCTACCACTAATACGGTCAGGGCAAACACGACCGCGCAACAACCGAGTTTTGTTTCCGTTCGCGTCATTGGTCACTCATCATTGTTCCAAAAGGCAACCGCCATCGAATTCCGAAGTTTAGCTTGATTCGCCCACTTCTTGCATTTTACGGCCAGATGGCGTGGTTGAGAAATGAGTTGCCGTGCAGCGACTCTCGAAATGTGGCGATTGATCGCGGCTTTTCTTGCGAAGCGCTCGGATCTGTTTGGTAGGGGCAATTCATGAATTGCCCCTCCAATTCTTGGGCAGCTGACGCTCCATCTGCTCGCGCGACTATTAAACACAAAATCTACAGGAGAAATATCCTCACGCCTCTCTCGTCAAAGGCCATCAAAGTAGGCCAAACGAGCGTCATCAAGGGATCAAAAGCCAAACCCCGCCGAGACCGGCCATCAGCAGAGCTGCTGTATCGAACACTTTTTGCGACATGCGGCGAAAGACCCATCGCCCCAGCCCCAAACCGATCAGCGTCATTGGCACCGCAAACATCGCAAAACGAAATGTGTCGTAGGTGATCATTCCCATGCAGGCCATGGGGACGGTCTTCAAAAGGTTAACCGTAAAGAAAAACACCGCACAGGTCCCCATGAAACGGGCCTTGGGCAAATCCTGACTGAGAAGATACATCGTCATGACTGGTCCTGCCGCGTTGCCCACCATGGTAGAAAAACCTGCCAGCCACCCCGTCGGCAGCAGAAACCACCAGGCATGAGGCGTGTGATTCTCTCCCCGCCACCGACGATAGACTTCCAGACCGAACATCAGGACAATCAAGCCGCCCAGCACGGGCCGCAGATCATTCCCCTGAATATAACGCAGAAGAACGGCGCCAGAAATCAAACCCAGGGCCACGTAGGGAAAGAGCCTCAAAAGCCCGGCCCACGCCGTATCTCTTGCATAAAGCGTGACGGCAAAGACATCGCCCACCAGCAACACGGGCATCAAGGCACCCACGGAGAAGGCTGCATTGTCTCGAAAGGCCTCCGCCATCAGGACGACAGCCAGGATCGATGCGCCGGGAACGCCTGTTTTTGAAAACCCCATGCAGATCGCCGAAAGCCCGCCAAACACGTAGGTTGCGATTCCTCCCGGCATCTGATGAGGCTCCCGGTGAATGTTACGACCTGTCGGCCATCGCCTCGGCTAGAATTTGCGCCGTACTTGCCCGCATGATTCTTGGATCAACAGGCCGACCTTCCCGGAGTGCTGCACGGATTTCTTTCCCCGAGATCGAGACCGGTTTTTCTCCTGGATGGTTCTCCATCAAATCGACGCGTCCAACAGATTCATAGTAAGCCGCAAACCCCACACACAAAGGCCTGATCTTGAGATCGCCACGAAGGCGTTTGAAAATCTCCTGGGCGTCAAAATCACCCCAGATCGGCGTCCCGTCGTGGTAGGGGGCATCCGCGTGTTTCCGCCCAATAATGATGTCAGTGAATCCGAAGTTCTGCCGGTAGATGGCATGCATGACGGCCTCTTTCGGGCCGGCGTAAAACATCTTGATATCGAGACCAATAAGAATCACCCGATCCGGAACGGCTTCTCCCCGTGGTCCCCAGAGTGCGGGATCGCTGTCGCCATCCCCCAGTGCCCGCTGCTCGATGAGGGCCTCATACGTCCGCATACGGACGTCGGCCGGGACGTCATCTCCCTTTGTCTCGCCAATCAGCGGATTAAGACAGGCCCCTGCGTTGTAGCCCTGACGGAGGAGCGTCTCCAGCCCATAAACAAGGGCATACTCATGTGCGCGGTGAAGCGGGTTCCTCGTTTGGAACGCCACGACCCGTTCCCAGCCCTTCTGACGGATCAACGCCCTGACATCCTTCGGACGGAGGACGTACTTTCCAAATCGCGGATGCTTAGGCTGCGGTAAGACCTGAATCCTTCCGCCGATCAGGAAATCTTTGTCCCCATCCGCTTTGAGGACCATGTCCCCGCCGGGGTGGTCAAACCGTTCCGTCAGATAGACCCGCGTTAAGTACTTCCGTTTGTCCCAGGGAAAAACGTCGGTCACTTCGAGCGTACCGACGATTTGCTGCCTTCCATTGACCAGGGCAACTTTCTCTCCCGGCCCGATCTGATTGGCCAATTCCTTCGTAACGGGAAGCGCCAGAGGAATCGTCCAGGCATACAGTCGCCCGTTGTGTTCGATCACCTCTTCTTCCAGGACACGGTCGTAGGTCTCGCGATCCATAGGGCCGGTCAGAGGACTCAAACCCCCATCGCCCAGCCGGTACACCGTGGACAAATCGGCGTCCGAGACAGGGACCTTCTTCAGTTTACTGGCCTCGGCCAGAAAGTCGGCCTGAGCCTCCGCCGGTACGGTCAGATCGAGCGGTTCAGTCAAATCACCATGTGGTGGGACCAGATCTTTCGTCACCATGTCTGGAAAAAACCCGTCTGCTTTACGTTGGATATCAACCCGTCTTACGACCACTCAGGCGACCCGAAACGCGGGTTGTTTCTGGCAGAAACCGCGTCCAAGCCTGATTGCAAGAACCAGCTCCGTTCAGTTATCTCGGGGCATACAGCCGAGAACATCCGCCGCAACGATCGCGCTCCATCTCCGCTGCCACGGAATTTCGCACGGAACGTTCAAACCATGGCGGGTCAACCGGCGGCACTCTGAACCGCTCCGGTCTCCTGGCCGGTGCGGATTTCCCTGATCTTGACACGGAGGTAGAGTTGACGGTGGCCCTTCCGCCGGCGGTAGTTCTTTCGGCGTCGAAACTTCTGGATATAAACCTTGGGACCCAGGACCGGTTCGATGACATCAGCCACCACGTAGGCCGAGCTAACGGTAGGCTGCCCGAGAATGAAGGTTGAGCCATCCCGAATGGCCAGCACGCGATCAAAACAAACTTCCTTCGGGACGAACTCTCCCGGCTTCCCCGAGGTCTCCTGTCCCGACCGGTAATCAATGTCCAGAACCTCGCCCACCTCGACTTTGAACTGTCGTCCGCCATCTTGAATGATCGCGTACATGGCTCCGTTCCTCGCCTGAAAAAACAACTTAACGTCAAATTGGCCTGTTATATTTACAGATTTCCCGGTGCCGCTTCGCCTTCGCCCACCATTTGCTCGGATTCGCGCATGTCACATCTCTGCGGACACCGCGCGAAAAAACGGCAAACCCTCATTAAACCCGGCGATTGGCGAACGTTCAAGGGTTGGAAGCAGCCTTGGCGAGGAAAATCGGCTAGCCCCACGGCTTTCCACGCAAGGAATTAAGCCGATGGACGGCGATAATGCTGATAAGCAAGCAAGACTTCGTACAGGTCGAGTGAAAGTGTGATCTCTTCGTGCTCGAAGTCCTTAAGCCACGTCCTTTTTGACTGGACAGCATCAACCAGAAGTGGGAGAACCTCACGGAGGGGGACATTCACGACAGAGGTGACCCCTCCATGGGAGGATTGCCTAGCTTGTTCCTCTTCTTCCTGCGGACCATAATACACGCGTAATTGGGGCCGAAGCATCCGCGACCTCTCTTCCTTGCTCGTTCAGTTTATTTGTGCGGCCTCCCTTTGCCTGCACAATCATCCGACCGTTACGAACAATCCCCCTGGCCGGGATTGATTATCGGCCAGTGCCGCATCAAGCTTTGGGGAATTTTTCCGAATACAACGAATTTTTGTGGTTTTTGTATTTCAACCCTAAATCGGGCTTTGCCGGTTCTAGGGGTCGTGGTAAATTGACGCGAACTTTGGCTCATTCCGGTAATAAGACGTGTACCTTTCACAACACCAGAGAGGGGTTCTTGGCCCCAGGGACGTCCAGGCCCCCTCGACCCAGACAAGGAAGTTGTCATCAGCATGGATGCACGTTTTCGACCAATCGTTGCAGGGCTTGTCACAATCGTTCTGGCTGGTGGGGCTGCCTATCCCACGCCCAATTTCGTGATCCACAGCGGTGATCCCCAGCTAGCCAAAGAGCTGGGGGATGCTGCCGAGGCTTATCGCAAGGAGTTGGCCCAGCTTTGGCTGGGAAAGACGCTTCCAGATTGGTCACGCCCCTGTCCAGTCACAGTCCATGTCGGGCCAAACTTGGGTGACGGCGGAGCTACCACGTTCGTTTTCGATCGGGGCGAAGTTTACGGTTGGCAAATGACAATTCAAGGTTCCCGCGAGAGACTCCTCGATTCTGTTCTGCCTCACGAAATCACCCACATGATTCTGGCCAGTCATTTTCGGCAGCCGCTTCCTCGCTGGGCTGACGAAGGTGCTGCGACGACTGTCGAGCATATCAGTGAGCGAGAAAAGCATCGGCGGATGCTTCTGGAGTTCCTCCGAACGCAACGGGGGATTTCTTTCCGCCGCATGTTCGCGATGGAAGAGTATCCGCGCGACATCATGCCCCTCTATGCCCAGGGATACACCCTGGCGGAGTTTCTCATCCAGCAGGGCGGCCATCAGCGGTTCGTCAAGTTCCTGGAAACCGGTCTGGAAAACAATCAGTGGGAAGTCGCTTTGGCCAAATGGTACAAGTACCAGGACCTCAGCCAATTGCAGACGAGTTGGGTTACGTGGGTCGCCCAAGGATATCCACAGTTGAATCCGCAGCCCATGCCAGAGGCCGAGCCTGCCCAGCAGCCCATGCTGGCTTCCATCCAAAACCAATGGCGACGTGCACAGCCATCTTCGACCTCGGGCGAGTCACTCTATCAGCGGTCACTGGCCCAGTTGAATCGGACCAGTTCGCCCGCCGTTTCTGATTCGGTAATCCCGGCCTCTTATACGACGTCGGCAGACTCGCCCACGGCTTCTTCCAACATTGTCCAGGCAGTGAATGAATTGGATGTCGGAGGATGGCGTCCGGCCCCGATTCCTGAAGTAGCTAGCGGCGAAGGCCAAGCAATCAATCCTGCATTTTCGCAATCACCATCACCGCCCGGTGTAACCTCGCCTTGTTCCTGCGGTCAAACGTCCGGGGAACAGGCGAGTCTCGTTCAAATGAACCAGGTGGCCCATCCTCGTACGCCTGAGCCTTCTGGTCGCATTCTGCTCGACTGGAACCGCGATACTCCCTGGCGATAAACTTGTACTTACGATTTTTTTGCCTGGCCGTATTAGCCTGCCGATTATGCCAGTCTATATTGCGATCATGGCACGATCTAACAAGTTCTCCACTGCCAATCCGAACGAGTCGCTTGCCGGTACGGGCAATTCATGGATTGCCCCTACCAAATCGTTGTATCACCGGTCTGCGATTGCTGATCTCTGCGGTGTTCATGCGGGGAGCTAAAGCCCCCTCGTGAGGGCGCGGCTAAAACCCCACACTCCATCTGAGACCTCGTTTTAAAGTGTGACAGTCTCTCGCCGCTTTATTGTGAAGGTTTCGGCCTTCGCCGGTTGGGACAACTCATGAATTGATTCTATCGGTTCTCCCGCTTCGCACACTCCGTCTCCTTGTGGAGTTGTTTGGCTACGGGGAACATGGCCATCGTTCTTGCGAGCAGTGTGCCCGTGAACATACAGCCGAAGGTGTAAAGGGCGCAGGGAACAGCCGCTTGCGGCTGATCGGGAAAAAGCGCCAGGGCTAGCGTTGTCCCCAGGCCGGCGTTCTGCATGCCGATTTCCAGCGTCAAAGCTCGGCGCATAGGGACCGGGAGAGCTATTGCCCAGCCTGCCAAAAAGCCCGCCAGGTAACCCCCGAAATTGAGGCCGAGCAGCGCCCCAACCAAAGGCCCCGTCAATTGCCAGAGTGTCTGTCGATTGACTGCCACCACCACCGCGATTATCCAGAGAATGACCAGGTTGGCCAGCATCGACCCTAGCCACCGGCAGATATCCCGCCATTTCGCCCAGAGTTGCGACAAGGCGAATCCCACCCCCACAGGCAGGACGACCATGAAAAGCAACTCAATCCCTGTCCCTATCACCGGGAATTTGGCGAATCGCCCGACGGTGAGCCACATCACAAACGGCACCACGAGCGGGGAAAGGAGTGTGGCACTTGTCGTGAGGCTGACCGAGTAACTGACATTTCCCCGGGCAACGAGGGTCAACACATTCGAGGCCATGGCCCCAGGGACGCACCCCGCCATCAAGACGCCGAGTAGGAATGGCCCCTCGAGTCCCATGAGTCGTCCGAATAGATACGCAAGTGCCGGCATGGAAGAATACTGAACGGCTGTTCCGAAGAGGACCAGCGGCCAGCGATGAAAAACCGCGAGAAGCTCCTCCCGGGGTAACAGTGATCCGATGACAAACATCGTCACGGCGATCAAGTGTTTCAGATAGCCCTTGCTGGCCACGAACGGGTCCCAGACTTTTTCACCCAGCGCTGGCCAGAAAAATGCTACGGTACACAGAACAACCAACCAGATCGGAAGATACCGCTCAAGAACTTCCCGGATGGCATCGATTCTTTTGTGACCCGCGCCCGTCACCCTGTTTTCCTTTCCGAAGAAACCAAACCCGGCGGCAGACTTCTCAAACCATCAATAGCCCACGATTGTATCATTTTCGAAACGAAAAGGTGCGATACGTTCACAAGAAAAGACCCACGCGAGGGTAGGGGTAATTCAGGAATGGCCCTCACCAGCAGGTGAACTCGTCGCATCGATAATCGGCGCCCAGCCGGATGGCGCTCCGATTGCCGTATGGATTCCTATAGAAAAAAACGAGAGGCCCACGATCTGAGCCTCTCGACCTTTTCATGCAAATTTCAACAATTGCCTGCCGGTTGGACGATCACCACTCTTCGGCGACTTCCTCGGGGATGTGGGACGTCATCGAGTCCTCGGCCATGGCGGTCGCAAACCCCGGGCTAAGATCCGGCAGCCCTCCCTTGGAGGTCACAATCTGACGGCGTTCACCCGCTTTGGGAAAAAAGATCTCAATGGCCATGGTTAACTGGCTGATGTCAGGCCCAGTTCCTCGGCGATTGTATTCAAACACGATGAAACTTTGGAGCAACTGCGTGTAGGCCCGTCCCAACGGCCAGCGGACACGCAGGATTTCCGCCAGTTCGTCGAAGAGCTGATAGATTCTGGCCCGAGTCAAATTGAAGGTTCGCCCTAACTGTCGCACACTCACCGGTGCACTGTTAATGCCCAATCGTTGCTCGACCATCGTAACGGTCTGTTCGGCGGTATCGATTCGGGCCTGTTCCAAAAGGGGAAGAATGAATTTCTGCTTGATTTCCTCTTCATTGGGGACCTTTCCCGCCTGCCATGTATCCAGAATCCACTGTTGCATGGCCGCAATCCGGCGGGGCGCCAACTCGACGGCCAGATGGGACTGAGGCTGCACGTTCTTCAGGATTTCATGAATCGAACCAAAGACTTCAAGGACGGCAGAAAGCCGACGTTCGCCGAAGGCCCGCTTTTCCCGCAGGTCTTCAATGGACATGTCCAGGAATTCTCCCAACGGCACATTCCAGATCACCCGCGTCACGCGTTTCAGGGATGGCGCCAATCGTCCAAGTGGGATTGTTTCCAGGCCATGCTTGCGAATGGTGGCCCGCCATTCAACCCACATCAATTCCGACACGTCCTCCCAGCGGAACAACGGCTCCGGTTCGGATTCGGTCTTCTTTGTTTCAGCCTTTATCGGTTCGGTAACTTCAGGGGGAATCGAAGTGGGGTCAGTATTGGCCGCCCTTTCCAAAAGCATCAGCAATCCCTGAAGTTTTTTCTTGCCGATACCCGGCGTTCCCGCCAATTCTGTGAATGGGCTTGCGACGATTTGTTCCAACGTCCGATTCATGAGTGCGAGGGGCAATCGCCGATCGCTGGGGATGGCCCAGAATGCCAACGTCTTGCGGTAAAGGGGCCGATAGCGATCTTCGGCCAGTTGCTTTCTCAATTCATCAAAACGCATTGCCAGCTGAAGTTCATCAAGTGGCGGGAGATTCAACATAAAACCGTTCCTCCATTCATCGGACCGAAAGCCCAACCTTGAGGTTCCACAACCTAACCGCTTCCCGGATCATCAACATGTCATCCTGGCACACCGAGGGCCGTCGGTCAGAAGCACAACACTCGAACACTCTCTGTTCCAGAACACCACGCCGACGGAAGCGACGCCTCAGTTCACAATTTGTGATTATCTTCTTGATAACCAAATCAACCGTCGTTTTTTTCTGGCGGTCTTATCCCCCCCTTGTCCTCTGTAATTATTAACCTGGCATTAAAAAAGTAGTTTCGCAAAATTTCTGGGAAAATCGCCTACCAGGCGGGAAAGGCCCCTAAGCCCCCCGAAGATTCCACAGTTGGCGGGATCCCCCTTAAGCTCATTGATAAATTTTCTGATAAGATATTGACACTGTCAAGGGGGGACGCCCAAGCACATGGTTAGCTGGATTGGGGCTTAAAACATGAGAGAGACCTACATCTCTCACTGCTCGTTTTGACTGTGCTGCGAAACGATTGCGGTCTTGCGGACCAATTCCCCAATTGCCGATTCCCCCACAACGGGTGGAAGACAGCTTGTTTCCTCGCATATGTACAACGAAGTCTCGCCGTTGACGGCGGGACGCCCCGAAAAAATCCGCGCTGCAGGCGAAACCGACCCTGCCGAATGGACCATATCACTCCTACCAACGGCGAAGATTCGCGTGGGGGCATAAGCCTTAATCAGTGTTCCAAGCCAACTGAAAGCCGGAGATGAGCGGCCCTCGCTCTCTTCCAGCGTTCGTTCGTCCTGCGGGCAGGAAAAAACCCAAACGTTCCAGGGTTGCAGCATGAGCTGCATCAGAAAAAGCGCGTGTCCTACGCTGATCGGAGACTTCCGCATCCAGCCCGCAAGGGGACGCAAAGCCGTTTCCGCTCTTACAACATAAGAAGGCTCGGTGAGCAAGTGTCCCAACCGCAACATGACCTCGGCTGCCAGGGCCGTGCCGCTGGGCGTTGGATTGTCAAAGTAGTCGAGCCGCCGACACAAAAGATGGGCGTGGTTCTCGGCTGTCATGTAAAACACGCCCGTATTCGAATCACGAAAACGCCGTCCGATGTCGTCGATCAAAGCGACGGCAGCCTCCAACCAATCGGCCCGAGCCATTGTTTCGTATCCGGTGACGAGCGCCACTGCCAGAGCAGCCTCATCTTCAAGAATAGCACCGGCTCCGCGCTCACCCTGACACCATGAGTGATAGAATTCCCCTTTGTCATCTTGCAGATGTGCCAAAAGGAAATCCAATGTGTTTGTTCCAGCAACCAGATAACGATTCTCGTCAAAAACTCGCCCTGCAAGGAGAAACACGTCCGCGGCGAAGGCATTCCAGGCGAGGATGATCTTGTCGTCGCGCCCCGGTGAGACACGATTCTGCCGCACCTGGCGGAGTCGCTCACGCAATCCGGCCATTTCGTCTTCTATGCGGATTCGTTCTTCCGGCGTCAGCGCAGCCCAACGGGCGGAGACACGAACGCGGTTGGGGATGTTCTTTCCCTCAAAAGAGCCACCGGGCGTGATGTCGTAGAACTCGGCAAAGTGATCTGCCGCGGATCCCAGGGCTTGGTGGATTTCATCATAGGTCCAAAGATAGAACTGGCCTTCGCGTCCGTCGCTATCGGCGTCTTGCGAGGCGTAAAAGCCGCCCTCAGGATGGTGCATCTCGCGGAGGAGATAATCGAGCGTCTCGCGAACGATCTGGGCATAACGCTCCCGCCGGGTCAATCGATAAGCGTCCAAATATGCCCGTGCCAACAGGGCATTATCGTACAGCATCTTTTCGAAGTGCGGCACAAGCCACATCGCGTCGGTCGAATAACGGTGAAACCCACCCCCGATGTGATCGTAGATTCCGCCGTCGGCCATCGCATCGAGCGTCTTCAGCGCCATGGTCAAGGCCATTCGCGATCCTTTAAGCGCTGACCTCGCCAGCAAATAGCAAATCACCGACGGATGGGGAAACTTTGGAGCTACCCCGAAGCCGCCCCACTGGGGATCGAACTCTTCGGCGAGGACCTCCTCCGCTTTTTGAAGGACCGTCTCATCAGCGGGCAGGTGTCGGCCCGGCAGCGTGTTTGAAATATCACTCAATAGAACGGTCACTTTATCTGCTTCGGCAACAACATCATCACGACGTTTGGCCCAGGCATTGGCCACGGCACGAAGGATCTCCACAAACCCTGGCATCCCCAGGCGTGCATCCCGCGGCCAATACGTTCCGCCGAAGAACGGCTGCAAATCGGGCGTGAGAAACAATGAGAGGGGCCATCCCCCACGGCCCGTGATGATTTGCACGGCCTCCATGTACTGGGCGTCAACAGCCGGATGCTCTTCGCGATCGACCTTGATCGGCACGAAGTGTTCATTAAGGACCGCCGCAACCTCCGGATCGGCGAAGCTCTCCTTCTCCATGACGTGACACCAATGGCAGGCGGAATAGCCAATGGAAAGGAAGATTGGTCGATCCAGCTCCCTCGCCCGACGAAAGGCCTCTTCTCCCCACGGATACCAGTCCACTGGATTACTCGCGTGCTGGCGGAGATAGGGACTTTTTTCATTGCTAAGCCGGTTAGGCATCGCCCTTCACTTTCCTTTTCATTCCAGATTCACCCCAGACACTTGATCTTTTCCAGATTCCTTTCTTGCGTGTCGGTCTTCCCGAGGCGATGCCCCACCGATGACATGACACTAATCCCAAAACCTTCCGCTTCTGAAGCTCCTCATCTATTTCGGATCAGAGCACAAAGCGCGAGTGAGCCACGCAGCCTCTCACCATGACCAGAGTCTCTGAAAAGCCACGGGAAGGATATGATTTTCATCTTAGCTATTTTACCCGCCATGGCTAGGGTCTATGCGCCAACCTGGGCTATCTGCATAAAACTGAACCGACCATAGAAGACCCCAGCACAATCGGTATGCCCACCGGGAGGAACCCCGATAGCTGATCCGAGTTTTTCACCTGCTGGTAGGGATAATTCACGAATTGCCCCTAGCCCTGTGGTTGCGTTCTTCCCGGCGTGCACCCAGACGCGCGTTCGGCGTGCCCCTAGCCCTATGGGGAGCTAAAGCTCCTGCGTGAAGGCGGGGTTGAGCCCCCGCGTTCCGAAAGACCATCCGCCCCCAGTGTTCATTACCGGTATGCGAGAATTGGCGCGAGTACCGAACCATGTACATCCCTGCAGTTTGGCACTGGCATAAACAGCAAATCGCATGACGGTCGATGGCCCGCTCCGCGCATCATTATCCGCTGGCGGCGAGGGGCTTCCCGAGCAAATTATCGCCCAAACTCAGCTTTCGTGTCTGACCGTTGATTTCCAGCTCCACGTCCCGGATCCCAATTCGAAGCACACGTCCCTGGGTCTTACCCACCTGGAACGTCTCGTTTTCCGAAAGTTTGAACGTTTTGTCTTCAGTTCGAGAATACAACCACACCTCGCGCCGCCCATTGATTTCCACAATACCGTTCACATAAGCAAACTGGATGGGATCGAGCGGCGGGGGTTCAGGTGGCGCCGTTCGGGGTGGTGTTCGTGGTGGCGTCGGTCGTCGCGGTTCTGGAGGCGGTGGTGAGTATGCCACAAAGATGTTGCGACCCACGATGCTCTTCGCGTATTCCTTGACGTCATCCATCTTGACTTCAATGATGTCGCCTGTGGGAAGGCTATCTTTGGCAACGGCATTATCCAGAGCGGCGGCCTCGATGGCAAACAGCAGATCCACACGTTTTCCATCTTTCAACGGGGTGATCGCAATCCGCTGGATCGCATGAAGATAGTTCCGCGAATAGAAGCTATGAAGAAACCGCGTCAGCGAATCCAGCGATCCCTGACCCCGCACAGTAAAGGGAAGCCGATAGAACAAATCCCTTTCCCGGCGAACCTCCCCGCTATCGACCTGGATGTTTTCCAGTTGGGCTTTCTGGGCACATTCCAGCAACCAGTTCTGATACAAACGACGGGCCAGGACCGGATCGGCGGGGAGGGAACGTGCCGTCCATTCCTTGAGTTTTTCCTTGGCTTTCTGTAATTCTTTCAATTGCCGTTCCCGCGTTTGCACATTGCTGGCTAGTGTGGCGAGGGCTTTCTGGCGGGTTGTGAAGGGCGTTGCGACCAACCGCCAGATGAGCTGTCCCAACACGATCGCCCCCACAGTGCCCACAATCAGAATGAGGATTTGTTCGCGACGGCCAAGCTTCATGGCATCACCTCCCTACCAATCCGGTGTTTGGTGTGGGACGGGACGCAGCCGGTCGGCTTGATGGCCGCTGTGTCGATGGCCGAGATGCTGGGGCCGATGAGGGCGGGACAATGACCACCGTTGTACCAAAGCGAAGTTTGTACGGTTTTTGCGAATCATCCTCCGCCTTCCCTTTGGAGATGACCCGATGCTGCTGGTCATCCAGGGTCTGCTCCATTTTTTCGATGCTTTCACTGCGGTCGGCGAAGCCTTCCAGGCTGATTTCACCCCCGCGTGCTCCCGCGGCCATCGTCAATTTACTTAGCATAACCTCCTGCGCTGGCGGGACCTTCTCGTTGAGTCGCTTCAGTTCCTCCAACCAGTTGACATGTCCTCCCGTCCAGGACTGCACGGCGTCGGCCAACTTTCGAACCTCTGTCGCCTGCTTCAGTTCGCGGTCAAGCACCGTCTGCCGCCCCCTCAGCCGTTCAATCTGGCTATCGAGATCCTGGACCTGTAACCAGCCGTACATAACGGCCAACAGAATGATCAGACCAACACCGGCACCAAGAAGGAGATATCGATTCCGATGCGACGGTGGTTCTGGACGACGGTGCGGGTGAAGAAAATCGACCGCCGGGGCCACCTTCTCCAATTCGTCTGCCAGAACACCAAGCAGTGGAGCATAGCGTCCCGGGTGATCAGGCAGACTCCCCTCCAATTCCGGTCCCAGGTCAAAATAGGAGAAAGGGTCAAAACACGTCGTCTCAATGTCGAGACGTTCCTGCAAGGCCTGCCCCAGCGACTGATGGGCCGGTGTTTGACCACAAAGAACCAAGTGATTGGCCCGGCCGCCACCTAATTGGTTCTGGGCCGCCATCATCGTTCGCCGAATCTCGCCCACAAGGACAAGCAGGGCATCGGGATCCTCGAGAGGATCGCCCGCCATCCGGGCTGTCCGCATAAAAACCAGTTTCTCGCCCACCACGACGGACAGATCAACCTCGTCTCCCAGAAGATCGACGAGGAGCCGGATCTCATCGGGCTTGGGTGGGACGCAACGATGGGCCAGACTGGCCGCTGCACAGGGACGAAGAAGGATTCTCTCGGGTCGAATCTGGGCAATCCGACAGGTCTCTTGAATGTCTTCGAACAACGCCGGGGCCAGGGCTGCAACAAGGGCGTTGCGAGGTTGCGTAGGGTCTTGATCGAGAAGGAGATAATCAATCGTCCATTCTTCGTTAACGTGGGTAAACTCCCGCAGGGCTTGAAAACGGACCAGGTCCGGTAGCTCTTCGTCCGACACAGGGGGAACTGACATTTGTCTGAGTTCCACCAGGGACCGGCTGATCGCCACGAACGCCGTGGGACGTCGGATACCACGGGCGGCCAGGGCTGCTGCCAGTTGTCTTCCGATGTTCTCTGCTGTTTGCTGATCAGTCGTCCCGGAGCCGTCATCGGAAACTGAGACCGTCCCGGAAAGCGTCACGGCGAAGGCGTGCTCAATCACAAGCCGATCGCGCCGCCGCACCGCCGCGACGGCCCGTAGTTCTTCATTATTCCACTCAATGGCTAACCAGTAGGGCATACCTTCAACTCCCCGGGAGAGCCGTCCCGGTTCCGGAAGTCCCCGGCGTCAACATCTCTTGAAGACCACTCGAGGGGGTGCCGAGGACATCCACCTGGAAACCCCGGCCCAAATGGCTCATATCTCTCCAGAATAATAGCCGGGCCGGACGAACGGTAGCATCAAGAATGGCTTCCACGCGACAGCTTGGCCCACCTCCTGCGAAATACCCAACCACCTGGGCCTTGAAAACGCTTCCGCCACACGTGACAAACGGCATCAAGGCCTTCATCTCGTCCAGCGTGACCAACCCCTCGGTGAGGGGCCACGTCTCGTAATAGTAATTATCATCATCAATATAGGTAGGATCGAGCGGGCGGGCCTCCAGGATCATGTCGGCCACCCCCGGGTCAAGGTTTGGAATACCGTACAGGATTGACGGCGGCGCCAAGTTAATATTGATCCGTCCCGGAATGACCTTGCTCGACGTGGCCGTCAGGTTGGCCATGATCACCGGCAGAATGACCCGAAGTGCCACAGGGTCATCGGGCACAACCGCGTCGAGGACACGCGGTTCATCCTCGCCAGAGAATTGCACGCGGACTTTGGAACCAATCAGATCCAAGACCGTGTCAAACTTCACCTTGGCCTGTCGTGAGAAATCAAGTTCGACATCCAGCGGCACGGGTTCCCCCTGTTCCTCGCCCGTATAAGGGCCATTTTGGCGATACGCCACGATAAACGTTGCCAGCTCAGGACCAAACTCGGCCTCAACCTCGTCGTAAAGCTTCTCCAGGTCGCTCTGATTGATGTTGATCTTGGGGGAACCATCCGGACGCACGTTCAATTCCATACTGAACAGCGTGAGATAAGCTGACCAACCGCGATAGGCCACAGGGTCATCCGCGCTCAAGTCAGCAAAGACTTCCGGGATCGTCTCGCCGGCATCGATGATGCCGTTTCGGTTGCGATCGGCCCCAAACAAAAGTTCCGGAGTGACCCCCCGCACAAGCAACAGTTCTTCAATGGTTTCCAGGGGACCATTCTTGGGCGTGTAAGGTGTGGGGAGCGTCAAATAGTATTCCAACTCGGCCCCATATTCCCGTGGTTCGTCGTCGGGATCAAGCCAATCAAGAATGGCGTCGGCTACATCTTCCGTCATGCCCGGCAGGCCCATGAGCAACTGCCGACCCCCGTTTTCCACGGTCTTATCAGCCAAAAGCAAACTGTTCACATTCAACTTGGCTGACTCGTTCTCCAAACCGTACCGAATCGCCGAGGCCGAGTAGTCACTCCAATCGGGGGCGATGATTGCAAAAAGGCCTGTTTCGCGCGGATCTGCCGACTCCTGGACAACCATGCCTGCAAACCAGGAAGTGTTATTGAACCATCCCCCGTTATTCGTCTGCCATTCTTCGTCCATGGAGACGAAGAACCGAGCGGCCTCGACGCCCGACAAAGCCAATGCACGGGCCTGGGCCATTTGCGTCGCAATCTTGACGCCTTCACGTTCGGCGAGCATCAGGTCACCCAGCGTGAGGGCGGCCAGGGAAAGGATCGCTACTGTCACCAAGACGACGAGAAGGATCATCCCCTTCCGCTGTTTTCTGCTGGTTTGCCGCGTGTGGAGCGCCCCAACGCCTGGCTGTCCTTGGGACCGAAGCAACCGGCTGACACCACTGGCAATAATCCCCCCGCCAGGCCCAGAACGGGCCTGTTCAAGCGAGGTTCGTTGCCAGATGATGATCCGGGTCATTGACGACCACCTCCGCCAGGAAGACCACCGAAACCGCCACCTCCCGGTCCCGCACCACCCGGCGCAAACCCACCGGACGGTCCGGCCCCGCCGCCAAATCCTCCTCCTCCAAAACCACCGCCAGGTGCGAAACCACCGGACGGCCTACCACCCGCAGAACCGCCTGAACCTCCGCCGAAGCCTCCACCACCAAAGCCACCGCTGGGTGGTCCGCCACCCCCTGGCGCAAACCCACCGGACGGTCCGGCCCCGCCGCCAAATCCTCCGCCTCCAAAGCCACCGCCGGGTCGTCCTCCGCCGAAACCACCACCCGGCCCGAAACCACCCGGAGGTCCGCCGGAATTGCCACCTCCGCGATCACCGCCAAAACCACCCCCCGGGCCGCCAGGACCACGTGGTCCACCCGGCTCGAAACCACCAGGACCGCCGCCCTCACCTGGGCCACGGCCACCGAACTCGCCTCCTCGATCGCCTCCAAACCCTGGACCACCGCGTCCTTCACCACGATCACCTCGACCGCCTCCGCGGTCTCCGCCGCGTCCCCGATCACCCTGATCTTCGCCACGCCCACCGCCAGATTCCCCGCCGGGACCAGGTCCCATGCCCGGGCCTTCCTCGAAGCCTTCCGGCATCTCTTCCGGAGGCGGTTCTTCCTGAGACTCTTCTTCCGGCGTCATCTCTTCTCCGGTTTCGGAGGCCCCCGCCTCACCCTCTGATTCGCTGTCCGCCGTGGCGCCAAGGAGTCCCGTTTGGTGAGCCGCGGGCAGATAAACCACAGTCCGATAGACGCGGCAATCGCTCAAGTCTCCCAGCAACCCCAGAGACGAGGTCCCACTATTCGCACTCGTTGTGTCGGCAATCGGCGAAAGCCCTGTCAACGTGCTGCCATTCATCGAGCGTGGTTGTTGCAAAGAACGGATATAAAGTCGAATCTCCACCGCCTTTGGAAGTGAACCTTCCGCGTCCGAATCCCAGGAATCACACCAACTGCTGCCATCGAAATAGGCAAACTCAATCGCAGCCACTTCGGACGCAATCGGCTGAAGTTGCTGGTCCACGCTCTCCAATTCACCGGTCGAGGCCGCGTAAACAGTCACAGCCCTATCCAGTTCACGCCGTACCAGCCCTCCCCGCTGATCGAAGCCCGACACGCCAGGCATGCTCACAAACGAGTAATTGATGGTCTCCTCCGGCGAGAGCACAAAATATGCAACTGTCTTGACGTCACTCACCCGATCTACAAGCAGTCCATCCGCCGAAAGGGCATATTCCGACTGCAACTGATCGGGACGCGGCAAACGACTCACATCAACCTCGATCCAATCGGTTCCCCCGTACAGCCCTGGCACCGACCGCGGTAGTGTGGACGATGACCAATCACTCTCCGAACTGGATGTGCTTAAACCACCTGATGAATCGGAGAGCAGACTCGGGTCAATCCCCGCCTCCTCCGCCAACGACGACAGATTGCTGCTGCCCGATTGCGTGACCATGCCGGGGATTAATTCCTCGAAATTGACGGGGTCATAAGAAACTGCCCCGCGGATATCCTGGGCAATCCGCTCCAATAAGGCCCGCGCCAATTGGGCCTCTTCGACCTGGCGCCGGGCGGACTGAACCACACGATAATGAAAATCCACTGCGGCCCCTAACGCACTCAACAAAATGGCGATCAATCCCAGCGACAGAAGGACCTCTAGCAGCGTCAAGCCCCGGCTGCGAGGAAACGCCCAACCCCGGTCGAAAGAGCGCCCCTTTCGGCGAGCGCCAAATCGGAAAGCACTCATCCGAACCAAGGTTCTCACATCCGTTGTCTTTCGCTTATCGAGGTCCATAAAACACCTTCCGGGCTTTCCGATTTATCCCGCCTGCTTAACTCGCGGGACTGTCTTCCCAATCCCCCCAATCCTTCACATATTGCCCGTGTTGTTTGTGTTGCCTGTGTTGCCTGTTGATTGTCCCGTCGAAGTGGACCCGGACGTCTCTCCAGACGCTTCAGAATTGCTGGAACTGCCTGTGGTCGTCGTCTCTCCGGGTTGCGTGAACTCGACAGTGGGGTCGATCATCCATTGGGTCAGCGTGAATTGAACCGGCCGGGCAAACAGTGCCGGGTCCTGCGCCACTGTCACCTGGACACTCAATAACCCATTGGTATCCAATTGGCCGATGTCGATTGTGTAAAGCCAACCTGGCTCCACCGTATCGTCGATGTCCTCGACCGGGGCATCGGCAATCGTCTCCAATGCGATAGAACCGGCGTTTAGCTCTGCCAAAATACCTTCGCAGATCAATTGAGCGCGTGTCAGGTTTTTCACCCGCAGGGCATTCTGATAGGCATTGAACACCAGGTGTCCGATGGCGGCCAGCGAAGAAAGCAAGATCGCCAGCGCGAGAATCACCTCGAGCAGCGTGAACCCACGTCGGTGATTCCGCTCAGACCTCGTCCTCGCCGGCTTTGGTTTCGCACACCTCCACATTGAAAATCTCTTTGTTTCAACACACCCCTGATGGTGAATTCATTCACTGGGAACCGGCGACCGCCGGGCCAACCGGCATCTCGGTCATCCCGCTGCCTTCGGCATCGTACAGATCGCTCACGAGCACGGCACCTGTCAGACCACGCAAGGAAACGTCAATCCGTCGCCCGTACTCATTCTCAAGTGTGATGAGTGCCGAACTCGTCGTTCCATCCGGAAAAAATAGGATGGAAGAACCATCCAGACTGTCCATGGGTGTTAAGGGTGTCGTGAGGGCCGTCGGATCTTCCGTAAACGCCGCCATTTGCTCCATGCCGTCCACCTGGGCATCCGCAAAGGTGATTCTTTCCGGCAGCTCTTTTCGCTGTTCCTCACCCGCGGTGATTTGCATCAGCGGAACATCTGACGATCCCTGCACGCCCGTTCCCGAATCGAACAATCCTTCTGTACTCCCTGTGCTATAGGAGGAAGCATCGTAGGCTACCAACATGTAGCCGTTACCCCCCAGTTCGCACTGGAAGCAGTACGTCTGACCATTGGCCATCGCGCGATTTCTGGCCCTGATCCACTCGGCGCGGATCTGATCCGCCGCCAGTTGCAGCCGTCGGGCCGCCATGGGGCGCATCAGGGCGTTATAAGCCAGTCCGGAAAGGATGACCACCAGGACGAGAACGATCACCACCTCAAGCAACGTGAAGGCACGACGAAAGTGACCGACGTGCGGCCAATCGGGCCGACGACGCCACAAGCCGACCCGTGGCATATCTCGCGCGATTTCGATCACCCTGAATGCCAGGTTCATCAACGTTACCACCCTCCGCTCCCAAAAAGACAACTAACGTAGTGACGTTTATTGCCCCCAATTCGTGATGTCGTCCTCGGTTCCATCGACACCGTCTGGCCCCATCGACCAGATGTCAGGCTTATCGGTGTTGTATTGCCCGGGGTAGAGGTACTGATATTCACGCCCCCAGGGGTCGAGGGGAACCGCCTGCGCGTCAAGGTACGGACCGTTCCATTTGGTTGGGTCTGCCAGATCCGCCGGAGGTGTGATCAGGGCATCAAGCGACGGTGGGTACTCATTGAAATCGAGGTAGTAAGCATGCAACGGCTGCTCGAAGGCCTTGATCTGGGTCCTTGCGGCGTTTATGTAAGCCCTGCGCTGGACAGCGATCAAATTGGTCACCGCCAGCGACGCAATAATCAACAGAATGGTCAAAACGATCAATACTTCGATCAGCGTCAAACCTTGACGGACAGCTCGCGAAGATCGGTTTCTTTTTCGATGGTTGATCTCTCTCATTTCAACTTCCTCTTGCGTCAACGATTCCACACTTTCGGGTGAACAAACTTGCCCCATCGGAATTACCACAGGATCCCCGGAGGGGAAAGCCCCTACGGTATAAACAGCCCAACAGCCCCGAAGGTACCTTTTTTCGTGACTATTTCACCGAATGATCTTTGTTGGCAACTTTGCTGCCAGTAGTAGGGGCGGTCGTGGTTAAAAAAACTGGAAATACTTTACATCTAAGTCTTGTGAAGGTTGCCCAAAAACAAAACTTCGGGCCATCGGGGAACATTTCTCCTGGTGGGACGCACTCTGCGTAGGGGCTGATGCGGCATAAAGCCATTTTACCCCACAGCCCCGCTCATCTTAAACACCGGTAACAGGAGGGCCACGACGACCACCAAGACGGCCAGGGCTACCAAGAGCAACAATATCGGCTCCAGGAGCCGTACGCCCACATCCAGTTGACGCCACGTCCGGCGCTCCAGGGAATCGGCGATTTGAAGGAGGACTGTTTCCAGCGTATTGGCCTCCTCGGCAACAGCGATCATTTCCACCACCAGAGCCGGAAAAAGCTTACACGCTGCCAGCGGCTCCGCCAAACGCTGCCCTTGAGAGATGTTTTTGGTGGCGTTCCGGACGGCCTCCCCAAGCAAGATATTGCCAGTGGCATCGCTCGCGATTTCCAGGGCACGGAGGATCGGCACGCCATTTTTCAAAAGCGTTCCAAGGACGCGGCAAAAACGGGCGACCGAAAAACTGAGCACAATCCCCCCCAAAATAGGCACTTTAAGGATGTACCGGTCCCAAATCCGTCGTCCGGTTTCACTCCGTAGCCATGCCCGGAAGCTTAAGAACGAGAGCACAATCGCCACGACGACCCAAATCCCCCAGGCCTGAAGGAACTGACTAAATGCCAGCAGTCCCTCGGTCAATCCTGGCAGCTCGTTCCGTTCCCTCAGGTTCTGAAACATCCCCTCGAACTGGGGGACGAGAAAGATCAATAGGGCACTTACAAGGAGTGACCCAATCACAATGAGAAACATCGGGTAGGCCATCGCCCCTTTGACCCGTTTCCGCAGGTCTTCGGTGGCCTCGGTAAACTCCGCGACGCGGTAAAGGGCTTCTTCAAGGAAGCCTCCTTCGCTTCCCGCTCGGACCATGCTGGTGGCCATCTCACTGAAAACGCCTGGGAAGCGGGCCATGGCATCACCAAGCCCGACGCCGTCTTCAACCCGCCGTGCAACTTCGCCGAGGATTTCCTTCAAGGTGGGATAGACGGATTGGCTTTTGACGATATTCAACGCCCGAAGGAGCGGAACGCCACTCCGCAAAAGGTCGGCCAGTTGACCGTAAACAACGGCCATCGCCTGGGCGGGAACCGAGCGTCGGCCAAAACTGAAAAGGGGTTTGGCGGGGACCTCACTTCGCACCTCCAACGGATACAAGTCCCGGCTGGCAATGGCGGCCAGGGCTTCCCGTTGCGTGGCAGCCGCAATCGTCCCCGTCACTCGCTGGCCACTGTTATCAACGGCGACGTAGTTGAACTCAGGCATTGGGAACAGCCGTCACAACGTTATTCTGAAAGGGTCTCGCGAATTCCCACGGTGTTCGGTTGTTTGAAACAACCACGGTGAGAACCGGCGGTTAATGCTCCTCCGCGCGAGTCACCCGCTCGATTTCTTCTATTGTAGTCCGCCCGCTCAGCACTTTCCGCCACGCATCCTGACGGAGGGTGATCATTCCCTCCTCGATGGCGGCCTGCCGGATCGCCCAGCTGCTGGCCCGGTCGTGGGCCAGCTCCCGGATGCGCTCGCTGGTGACAAGAAGTTCGAAAACACCCACCCGACCACGGTAGCCCACATGACGGCACGCGCGACACCCCACCGCTCTGTACAGGGTCACACCTTCTTCGAGGATTTGTCTGGGGAAATCCTTTGGCAACTCTTCCGGCAATGGCCGATAGGGTTCCTTGCACTCCGGACAGAGCGTTCTCACCAACCGCTGGGCCATAACGGCCTCGACAGTGCTGGAAACCAGAAACGGCTCCACGCCCATATCCACCAAACGGGTGTAGGCGCCCGCAGCATCGTTGGTGTGCAACGTGCTGAAAACCAGGTGACCAGTCAAAGAGGCCTGGATGGCATTCTCGGCTGTTTCCAGGTCACGGATTTCGCCCACCAGAATAACATCGGGGTCATGACGCAGAATGCTGCGGAGCGAATTGGCGAACGTTAGCCCGATCTTGGGATGGACTTGAATCTGGTTGATCCCTTCCAACTGGTATTCCACCGGGTCTTCTGTGGTGATGATCTTCACCGACTCGTCACGGATCTCAAGCAAAGCACTGTACAATGTTGTCGTTTTACCTGACCCCGTTGGCCCCGTGACGAGCAAAATGCCGTGCGGCAACTGGATCAACTCATGGAACTTGTCATAGACATCCTGTTCCATCCCCAGTTTGCGAAGATCGAACTCCATCGCACCCTTGTCGAGCAGACGGAGCACGATGCCCTCGCCATGAATCATGGGGATAACAGACACACGGACATCCACCTCTCGCCCCGCCACGCGAAGCTGAATCCGTCCATCCTGAGGCAAACGACGTTCCGCGATATTCAGCCGGGCCATGATTTTCAGACGGCTGATGATCGCCGCGTGAAAACGATTGATTTCTGGCGGCACCGGCTGGGGATGCAGGACGCCGTCAATTCGGTAGCGAATTTTTAACCCGGATGGCTGCGACTCGATGTGGACGTCGCTTGCACGAAGCTCAATCGCTTCAAGGAGAATCTCATTGACCAGCCGAACGACCGAAGGCTCCTGAGCCAGCTTGGAAAGCTCGGAACCATCGGTCTCAATCTCATCGAGGAGTTCAACGGCGTTTTCCTGCTCCTGTTCGGCCTGGGCAACCAGTTCCTCGATCGTCTCCCCCCCAACGCCCAGGTAGGTCTTGATCAGTTTGGCGATTTCCGCCTGGCTGGCCAAAACAGGGACTACGGTCTTGCCCGTGGCCGTTGCTAATTCATCCAGCGGGTAAAGGTTGAAGGGATCGCTTGTTGCGATGACGAGACGCCCGTTTTCCTCGCGGATCGGGAAGAGAGACTCTCGATAAACGAACTTTACAGGGAAGTTTTTCAGGATGCTGGGGTCGATCTTGACCTCGGACAAATCGACATAGTCAATCCCGAGTTCCTCCCCCAAGGCTCGCAGGGCCTCCTCCTCTGATACTAGCCCCATCCCCACCGCAGCCTGATCGAGCCGTTTGCCCTCAGCTTGATGGCGACGGGCCAACTGAAGCTGCTGGGGGGTAAGAAGACCTTTGCGAACCAAAATCTCTCCGGCTTCCATAATCACGCTATTTTTCCTAAAGTGCAAAACCACACATTAGTCCGGGTAATCCTGATCTGAAAACACCCGGGCAGCGGTACCTAACTCCCTCAACGGCCAAAAACACCAACACTAACAGGGACCCCACCTCCACGACTGGAAGCGCACAGCAATTATTTCGCCCACCCCACAAATAATTGTAGTTTCGGGAAGGTTATTGTACGACTGGCATGCTAGAGAAAAATGGAAATTATTTTTGATCGGCTGACTTGCGGCCTACTCTCATTCCATTGCCGTGACCGTAGCAATCGCACGCGCTGATCGCCCTATTCGCCCCGCAAACCAGCCTTCATCCAATTTCGTCCAAACGAAGAACCCACACTTCCGAACACGATACCACAATTCACGCATCTCTGTTTCACCAAGGAAACCCCCGATTCCGTCGGGATTCGCGACCCACACATGTACGTTTTCTCGGACGCAAACCTTACTGGTTTGATGGGTCAAGCCGTCGGAATCGGGGGGGAGTGATACGAATGGCGCAGCTTTCTTTCAGCCGGCGCCACACTGCCTATCAGGTGCCGCGGTTTCCGCCGCCACGTCCGGGCCGACCCTGCCCGCCGGGAGCACCACCCGGACCACCAGGACCGCCAGGACCACCCGGACCGCCGGGGCCACGGCCTTGGAACAACTCAGAAGGATCGATCTCAAACTTCTCGCCGATCATTTCCTTCCACTTGTTCTTTTGCTGATCGGTGAGTTGGCTCATGACGGCCTCTTCCATCTTCTGCCGCATCTGCTGCATCCGTTCTTGCATCTGTTCGCGGCTTGGACGTTCACCTTCTGGCCGTTGCCCGCGCATCTCCTCCATGGCTTTCTGCACTGCCTCACGAACCTTCTGGGCTTGCTCTTCGGTAACACCAAGTTCCTTCCGAACCTCTTCATCCATCAAGGCGCCACCAATTCCCATCAACTGAAGGCGGATCTCTTTAAGCCGCTTGACCTGGTTGGGGAGGAGGACGCCTTCGATGGCTTTCTGGGTTTCCTGCCGGGCCTGTTCGAACCGCTTTCGCATTGCTTCACGATCCTGCTGGCCACCACCCTGGAACAGTTCTCGCATTTTCGCCTGCGACTGCTCCATGACCTTTTCCAGCTCGGTCTTCTGATCGGCAGTCAATTCAAGCTCTTTCTGAACCTTCTCAACGCGGAGAAGCTGACCATAAGTCATTCCGCCGCCCATCATGAACATCCCCGGGCCACGTCCGCCTGGCCCACCTGGCCCACCCGGCCCGCCCGGGCCTCCCGGCGGCTGAGCCATCGCCGTTCCCGCGATCAACGCAACCGCCATTCCCACCACTGCTGCGAACCTCAGCATGTACGTCCTCATGAGACGACCTCCGAACAGATGCACCAACACCTCAAACACGATCCTGTGGACCGGTACCAATCGCGTTCAACCGGCCAGAAGGTGTCCACCACCTTCCATGTCATTTAACAGCGGCTCGGCAGGAAAGTTTCGGTGAACAAGGTGAGGCTTTTCTCAGACCCCGCTGGCAATGGCCTTGGCAACATCTGTTCGATAGGCTACCAGGGCAGGCAAATAACCAACCACCGAGGCCAACACGATCAATCCCGGCACAAGGATAAGCTCCACAGTCTGGAAACTCAAGGCACTCACCCTAACACCGGTTTCCTCGAGAATCACCCCCGAGAAGGCCCCTATTAAGCCATGCCCTAGAATGGCCCCGATCGCCCCACCTCCGAGGGACAAGAGAATCGACTCAAGAAGGATAACCGCCATCACGGTGCTCCGCTTGGCCCCCAGCGCCCGCATGATGGCAATCTCCATTTTTCGCTCATTCATGGAGTTGTAAATACTCACCATCAAACCAATCCCGGCCACAACGACAATTAGAACTGCAAAAATAAGCAGCACGGTCTGGATGTTTCCCAACAGTCCCTCAAACAGCTTCGCGACTTCTTCCGCCGGGATGACGCTCTGAACCCCCGCTTCTTTATTCACTAGGACCGGCAACGCCATTGCTTTGGCTGAGTTCGTCCAATCGCGTTTCACCAAAACGGCCGTCAATTCCCGGCCCTCGTGACCGTCGCTTTCCCTGCCGCTTGCCCCTTGTTTTTCGCCTTCATGCTCCGCTGGTTCGCCCTCCGAGGTAGTCTTTTCATCACCATCAGCATCCGCATGGCTGGCATCGTGTTGGTGCAGCGTCCAAAATCCCTCGATATTCACGAACAACGCCCGATCGTTGGGCGTTCCCGTGGGTTTTAACACCCCAACAATGGTAAATTCGTCCGGGTGTTCGTGTCCGCCCGTCTCGGCGAGACCGTGCGTGACCCGGAAGGTGTCGCCCACTCGTAACCCAGCTTTTCGTGCCACCGTGGCTCCGATCACAGCCTCGAATTTGGCATCTGGATTGAAGTTTCGCCCCCCTGGCTCGAATTCATAGGACCGGTCTCCCAAGTACCGGAACTCCTCGAAAAGCTCCGGAACGGTCCCCACCACGGGAAACCCCGCGTAACTTCCCCCGATGCAGACAGGAATCGCCGCCGCCACCTCGGTCGCAAATCGGCCATGGTGAAGCTCTTCGTAAATCTCGTACGGAATCGTTCCGCGCGGCGCCTGCAAGTAATAAACGGTGCTGAGAACCACCTCGAGCGGCCCGCCCTTCGCCGGGCCGACGATCATGTCATAGCCCTGCGAGCTGCGGCGAAACGATCGGTCAAGCACGTGATAGATGACCAGGACAGCAACGACCAGGGCAACCCCTAACGCCATCGAAAAGGCCGTTAACGCCGAGGCCACCGCCCGATGCTGAATACTCCGCCACGCAATTTTCCAAAGAGGCATCTTTTCAGGACCCTATCCCGTCTCTTACCGATGAACCCATCAGCTTTGGCTGACGTTCCCAATCAATGACCGAAATAAAACTATGTTCATAATCGAGGTAATCTAAACAGATTCCAACTCATCTTTATTTCCGTGTCAGGACCAAGTTAATGTCGGGCAAATGAACGACCCGCGGAAACTGCCGGGCGACCTCGGGACTGTGAGTGACAAGCACGAGGGCGACGTTCTCTTCCCGGCACCCTTCACGGAGAAGATCCAGGACCGCCTGCTGGTTGCCCGAATCCACATTCGCGGTCGGTTCATCCGCCAAAATCAACTTGGGCCGGTTGGCCAAAGCCCGAGCAACGGAAACCCGCTGCTGCTCACCCACCGATAGCTGCCGTGGCTTGTGGTGCATGCGGTGGGCTAGCCCCACTCGCTCCAAAAGGTGTTTGGCGCGGGCGACATCGGGTTTTCCCCGGCCAAAAGTCATGCCCAACAACACGTTCTCCAACGCCGTAAAGGCCGGAAGTAGGTTGAACGTTTGGAATACATAGCCGATATTCTCTGCCCGAAATCGATCGCACTCCGCCTCGGACAAGAGAGTAATGTCCCACCCACCAATTCTCACCTGCCCCTCATCAGGGCGGCTTATCCCCGCTATAATGTGGAGAAGTGTCGTCTTTCCGCAACCGCTTTCCCCAACCACCACAACTTGCTCACCTGCTTCCACGGTGAATTCGGGGATATCCAGAATGGGCAATTCGCCACCATCCGGCTCCTGAAACGACTTGCGGACATCACGCAAAACCAAAAGCGGCGATTCATCTTGTGGGAAAACCATTTTCGACCAGACTATATATCATTAGGATCAGACAAATATACCAAAACCACACACCCCGATCACACTCGGCCCAACCCGACTGGAAATCCTACGCCGCACTTTCCGGCGCGGTTCGAGGGGCTGCGCAGCACTTTTCGGCCGCTCATTCCGATCAATGGGGCCGGTCGCACCCTGGAAACGCGGCGCGTTCGCCACACTTGCTGAACCATCGCGACTTACCCAGCCCGGAGCGGAGACTGAAACGAACTCTTAAGGGCAATTCATGAACTGCCCCTACCGGGGATCACTCGCGGCACTCCGAACGTGTCCCGTCTCTGAATTGGCTTGCGCATTTCACGCAGCGAGTGCGGGGCCGTTGTGACCCAAAACTCACGCTGCTCGCAGTTCGCCAAAGGAACCAAAATATAGTCGGCGATAGAGTTCGCACCGATCAAGGAGTTCCTCATGTGTCCCCACGGCCAGAATCCGGCCATCCCCCATTAAAACCACGCGATCCGCCATGGCAATGGTGCTCAATCGATGGGTGACAATGATCGTGGTCCGTCCCTGGGCAAAACGCTCGAGTGCCTGATGGATGAGTTGTTCACTCTCCACGTCGATTTGGCTTGTGGCCTCATCAAGAATGAGGATCGCCGGGTCCCTGAGGATGGCCCTGGCGAGCGCGATTCGCTGACGCTGCCCCCCAGAAAGCCCGCATCCCATGGGACCCAGCATCGTTTCGTACCCCTGGGGAAGCTGTTCAATGAATCCATGGGCGTGAGCCGCTCGCGCCGCTTCTACCGCCTGCTCATCCGTTGCGTGCGGCGATCCGTACTTAATGTTGTTGAGAATGGTGTCGTTAAACAACACGGGTTCCTGAGGTACCAGGCCAATCTGCTTTCGCAGGGATCGCAGGCGAATCTCAGGAAGAGGAACGCCGTCGAGGCGGATTTCACCCCGGTCGGGATCGAAAAACCGCGGGATCAGGCTGAGCAACGTACTCTTGCCGCTTCCACTTCCCCCCACAATCACGAGTGTTTCGCCGAACGGAATCTCCAGGTTGATGTTCTGAAGGACAGGATGCTTCGGTGTGTACGAGAATTCCACCTCGTCAAAGACCAGATTCTTTCGGTGGCGTGGCATCCGCCGGGCCGTGGGACGGTCCGTGATTTCCGGTTGGCGCTCCAGCATGACGAAAACACGGTCAGAGGCTGCCATGGCCGCTTGAAGCCCCGCGAAGACGTCCGAAAGCTTTCTCACCGGGTCTGCGGCGCCCGCTAGCAGGGCATAAAACAGGACAAGCTCTGGCATCGTGAGGGGATGGCTTGAAAAAGGCATTCCCATGAGGTGCGTTTTTTCGCCGAGGACCAAGTATGCCCCCGCCGCCATGGCAAGGCTGATAATCGTCATCCCGAGGATTTCCGTCAACGGATGGGTCAGCGCATCGTAAACGGCGATCCGCATTCCCTTGTTCAGGTATCGACGGCTTGTTTCATAAAAGCGGCGCCGTTCAAAAGGCTCCATGGTGTAGGCCTTCACAACCCGCAGGGATCGTAAGGCCTCTTCGAGTGTCCCGTAGAGTTGAGCCATTTCTTCCATAGCACGTCGATTCGCCCGTTTGAGCATCTTACCTAATTGCCAGACGGCCCAGGCAGCCGGCGGGACGACCAGGAGTGAAAAGACAAGCAACGGAAAGCAAACCCATGCGGCACCCACCACACAGGCCAGCATCTTAAGCGGTTCGCGGACCATTTTGCCTAGGAGGATAGAAAGCCCCCCATAAATGCAGTTGATATCGTGGGTGAAACGACTCATGAGATGGGCTACCCCTTCGTCGCCCGGCTTATTTAGCTCGAGTCGCAGGACATGAGCGAAAAAGCGGCGACGAAGTTCAAACACCGTCTGATGGGCCACACGAGCCACAAGCACAGCGTTGATGACCAAGGCGAGACTCTTCAGTACCGTCCCGATGAGAAGTAGTATCAGAATAAAAAGGAGTGTCGAAAACGCATCGCTTGGCGTCAGTTTGACGATCCACGGTCGAAGCCGGATGTACCAGTCCCGCTTAATGGTCACTTGGGAAAGCTGGCGAGAAAGGGCAATGTTACTGGAAGACGCGGTGGTGGTGGCGCCTGTATTTTGCCTGACTTGCTCCGCCATGTTTTCTTCCGTTGAATGGGCCTGTCTGGTTCTCTCGGCCGCAAGCTCTGCGTTCAGTCGCGCGATTTCCTCATCGCATTCTCGAATCTTGAGGTCGATCCAATAGTGGAGCGATTCTCCTCGAAAGGCGACTTCCACCACCGGATAAATGGCCGAGATATTTCCTCCCCATAGGACGCCCACCAGCAGGGCCGTGGCAGCGATTCCCACAATCCATAGGGGTCGGCGGAGTGCGATTTGAACGACCTGAAGAAAATGACTCATCCTTGAACACAGACTCCGTCGTATTGAAGAACGTTCGATGATCGCAAAACACGTTCACAAACCCGGGAGAATCCCTCCCCATGAGAGTCCCCGGTTATGCAAAGTGTGGCATTACCGAGATGCCAAGCACCTCATCGCCATCAGGCTAACGGCGACCTGCCCACGACCGGCCCGTCGCTCCAGGCCAATGCCCACGGGCTTGGTCCAATGGTAACGCCATTTTTACCAAATCCCGGCACATGTACAAAGAGCAATCCAAAGAGACAACGGACACATGGAAGTGTCATGCTGCCCCTTCCCTCTTTTCCGCGTCGCCCAAGCTTTTTAGAATAATGTAGTGTGCTTGGAAGGTGTTTATTCGCCAAAGGAATGGTGCGACGTATTGCCTTTAAGGTGGCGGTTGTCCTCGGGGTGGGATAGGGATTCGGATTCGGTTGTCCCGCCGCCGGGGCGACAAATTGCACCCGCCGGGGTGGATGGGCCCTGCAAAGTTGACAAAAGTTGATAGCTGTGTGTGTTGAGCGCCTCTAGCTCAATTGGATAGAGCATCGGTCTACGGAACCGAAGGCTGCAGGTTCGAGTCCTGCGAGGCGCGCTAAGTATTGCGATTAAGGGGAATCGCGTGGCCGAATAGGCCGTTCTGTTAGACAAGTTTTCAACTCTCAGAACGGGCAGGTCTTAATTTTCCGGGTCGGGAGGACAGCGGATCAGGTTGTGTCTTGGAGCGTCACCCCTGGTGGCTGCCGTTGGGTTGTTCTGACCGCCCGTTGTGCGGGTGCCATCTCGAGAAACAAGGCTTAACCGTCTGGGATCACCGCCTTCTTGTCGCCTCTGGTTTTGGATCGTTTCGGCTTCCCAACTTGCAGGCCAATTGTTCGTTGATCTCCCGGGACATTAAGCCAGCGTTAGTGCCGCGGAAATCTTTGCCTGATTGCGCAGCCCGTTGTGGTCAACCGTGCCTGCGAACACAATACTCGACGGGAAGCCCCATTCTAACCGAAGCAGTTCTCCAATGACACGGAAACCAGTGCTACATGAAACCTCATTGCGTGTGGGTTATGGGACCGCATGTGTGGCTTACGAATTTGGATTTACGCCGGGCCTTCTGACCAGGCTGAATCTAAAAAGGGGATGCGTTGTATGACCTCAGTCATCATATGGATATTCAAGTCCATCTTACTTTGCCTCGTGTTTGTTATTTGCTTCACAGCAGGCGGCATGATCGTGGGAAGCGGCTTGCCCGAGGGTTCGACGACACAGCCAGGTTTGGTGCCCGTGACGGTCGGGATCCTTATCATCGCAGTGGCCAATGTATCTGTCGTGACGTTTCTCATCGTAAGTTCGCGGTGGGGCGGTTGGAAGTTAGCCATCAGTCTGGCGTTGGTTTACTATGGCGTGGTAACTTTACTACCGCAGATTGAGACGTGGTATTTTCTTGCGTCACTGACCGTTCCGCCGCAGTTCCTTCCGCGATTGATTCTCATGGGGATTCCCACGGCCTTTGTGTTTGTGCCGCTTGCGGTATGGATTTTGGCCAAAGACCGATCCGCGGTTCATGTTTCGAGCGATTTCGTCCTCAAGATGGGCGTTCGAGATTGGCTTTGGAGGGTTGCGGTCCTCGCGATTGTGTATGTTGTCCTTTACTGGTGCGCCGGTTATTTCATTGCCTGGCAGAATCCCGAGTTACGGGCCTTCTACGGCCAGCCGGGAGATCCCCAGCCGTTCTTGGTCCACACGCTCAACACCCTTATGAACCAGCCGAGCCTTTTTGGTCTTCAGCTGCTGCGGGGAGCCTTTTGGGTGTTATGCGCCCTGCCAGTTGTTGCGGGTTCGAAGTTCAAGACGACGAGCACGGGGGTCATGGTAGGGCTATTTTTCAGCGTTCCGCAGAATGTTGCTCAGATTCTTCCGAATCCACTCATGCCCCTGGCGAGCGTCCGGCTCAGCCACTTGATCGAAACCACGTTATCCACATTTGTGTTTGGCGTTATTGTGGTCTTGGTGTTGCATTGGAAACATTGCTCTGGCGTTAATACATCGGGCAAACAGGCTCGTGTCAGCGAATGCAGGAACTAAAAGACTCCACGAGGGCATCGGCCTGCCCGTTCTCCGAGAACTGTAGGGCCAATTCTTACGAGTGGATTAAGTTTTTGCATTGGTCATGCAAGTTTTCTGAGATCGTGCGACGATTGCGGTGTCGAGCTGTCCAATCCTGCGAGCGAAGCCGTGTGATGAGAACAAGCCTTAGGTATGGCAAGACCTCATCTTGCAGCTGGCGTCAATCGGCTCCGGGGCAGGGTTAGCTCGTAGAGGACCTTCCCAGTTTCGCTGAACAGCCGGAATGTTACCTCCGGGTCAGATTTGCCCGCGTCGAATTCAAACTCGCTGAAGGCATATTCCCCAGAGATTCCATAAAGTTGTGTCGTCCAATCTGGTTGGCGGACGGGCGGTCCACTGCGACCACCCAGGCTGGCGCCTTCAAACTCGTATAACTGGAACCCACTAGGCCGCGGGATCGTAAAGCCGCGTGCTCCGTGTCGATCACCAGAAATCAGCAAAACACCACCGAGACGATTTTCTTCAATAAGGCGGAAGATTTCTTCTCGGCCTTGCGGATCAAAAACTCCCCAGGAATCCTTTCCGTCCGAAACATAATCACTCCACATGGTTCCACACGACAGAATGATGAAAGGCCCTTTCGCCGCGAGTAATTGTTCCTTAAGCCAGGCCATCTGCTCTGCGCCGAGGAAGTCTCCTTTTCGCCGGAAGAATCGTCCGTCGGTCATGATGATATCGCAAGGGCCAATCCGCGTTTTCAGAAAGACTCCACCACGTCCCGGGCCAAAGCCATAAGTAGGATTGTTCCAGCATTCGCGGAAGACTTCCCAAACGCCCTGGCGGTCTGCTTCCGAAAACCCTTTTGGCAGGCCCCATTTGTCGTTATTGAAGTAGTCGTGATCGTCCCAGGTGACATAGACCGGGATTTCGGCAACCAGTTGCTGCCACGCCGGAGTCAGGTCACGAACGAGGTAATCCAGGCGATGCAGGCCAAGGTGATTATCCCGATCCTGAGCCGCTGTATCACCAATGAGCAGGAGGGCCGCAGGTTGGCGGCTCCGAATCTGTGTGATTAACTGAGCATTACCCAGGCCCCAGCGGTGCATGCAGCTTCCAAAAGCGATCCGGAGTTTTCTTGAATCTACAGGAAGTGTCCGTATGACTGCGTTTTCAGGGATCTGTGCCAGTTTGCCGTCAATGAGAACGCGATACGGCAGAATTCGCCCAAACGGTAATCCCTTGATTGGCACAACCACTGTGAAATCCGTTTCCCGCGTGGATGCCACTGGTCCGAACCGTCGAAGTTCGCCGTCCACTGGGATTTCAACACTGACTTGAGCAGGTCCCAGGGTGCGAAGCCAAACGGTCAAGCCGTCGGAGGTCAGGCAGCCCAACATTGGCCCACCAAGATGAGTCAACCCTGCCGCTCGGCAGAGACGCTGAAACTCGGGCTGTTCCGCAAGCTCGGCAATTGTTCCCCACGGCCGGGATTGGAGGAAAGTGTACGCTGTCTTGACGATCTCTTGCTTCTCTGCGGGTTGTTCGCCCCAAAGGTTGAGAATTTCGAGGCTTGTTGCCAGATCACCACGCCCCAGCCGCTGATGTTCCGGCTTTTCCTGTGACTGCGACGGTAAACCAATAGTCCAAATAAGTAACATGGCTGCAATGGATGACACACAATAACGTTTTGCGGTCAACATGAAAGGTCCTCCCCGCAATCAGCTCTTGGCGTCGATGGACACACGTCCCGATCGCAATCCAACAGAATTCCGATTATGGATACGAATTCTCGGTGTGGCGGTAGGGGCAATTCGTGAATGGCCCCCTGCGTTTTCCGAGAACGACCAAACTTATTTCCTTGTCGTGTTATTCGGTTCAACACGTCAACCACTCACCCGGCCGTATTATCAGCCAATGGACACAAATGTTACAAGTTCTCCGTGGCGGAGCCACACGCTGGCAAATCACCGGAAATGACATGCCGGAGGCATCCGAACAGCATGATTATTGGTTTTTCAGCCATTTGACAGCGCAAAAAGTGCAACCTAGGTTCTCGTAGCCATGGACGTGATGCTTCCTCAGAGCGCCCCCCCATAAAACGTCCGCGGGCAATAAGTTGGCAGATTCTATTTTCGTTAACCCTAGATCAATGGAGGTGAACCGATGACATTGCGGCTGTCTCACATCAGTCTCAGAACGAAGCTAATGGGCGGCTTCTTGCTCGTGGCGGCTATCACGGCGGTCGTCGGCGGGATGGCCTATTATGGGACGATGCAAACAGGTTATGGGGTGAATCAGCTCGCGACTCAGGCCATTCCAAACTTGATGACGACTCAGGCCATGGGCTACCGCTTTGAGGAGATCATGCGGATTCAACGCACCTTGCTCAATTTCAACCTTGATCTGGAAAGCCGCCAGCGTCAGTACACCCAACTAGAACAAGCCAGGCAAGAGTTACAAAACGCCCTAAAGGAGTATGAGTTGCTGAACCAGATCGGAGAAGAAAAGAAATTGTTTGAAGAGTTTGTGGCCGAGAATGACACAACGGTGAAAGAGAACGACAAGTTCTTCACGCTTTCCAAGCAATTTGATGACATGCTGGCCGCCGCCCAGCCGGACGAAAGCGGCAAAAAACAGAACTTTCTCCAAAACACGTACGCCTGCCGGTACTGGACAACAAAACTGGGCAACGATTATTACGCCATGTGGGTTACCTTGAAAAACGCCGTTCTTCGGGCCAACCGAGAGGAGGCATACAAGAAGGCGATGGATGAGTACGCCACATCGAAGAAGCAGCTTGAAGCCTCCGTGGCTGAATTGAAAAAGCGGTTGCCACTGGCTGGGCTTGGCCTCGCCGATCTTGAAAAATTTGAAAAGGCTGTTGCCTCAATGTGCGATGCCTACGAGAAGTCCCTGGCTAAGCATGATCACAGTGATGCTCAAATCTCTGATAAAGTCGATGAAGATGTGAAAGGCCTTGGTCAGAATTGTCTGGCCCTTTTCAACACCTTGGACGGTGTTGTTCATAATCAGATCACCAAGGTCGAAGCCCTCGCCGCCGACCTGCAGAAACAGGCGATGGATGTCTGCCGGATCCATATGGACAACCAACAAAACAGATTAGAGAAGATCGTGGGTATTTGGACTGAAGAGTCAAAGCGTATGGCCCAGGAAGGCGAAACCATCGCTGCCTTCGCCAAGAACCTGGGTCTGGGTGCCACGGTTTTGGGTGTGATCATCTCGGTGGTTCTCGGCCTTGTGCTGGCCACAAGCATCATTCGCCCGGTGAACAAGGTTGTGAGCATGCTCAAGGACGTTTCCGAGGGTGAGGGTGATCTCACCAAGCGATTGGAGATCGCCAGCCACGACGAGATTGGTGAGCTGGCCCATTACTTCAATTCCTTCTGCGACAAACTGGAAAGTATCATCCGAGACGTGGCGACCACAGCCACCCAATTTACGGAAGGTGCCCGCGTCGTTTCAGAAGCGTCACAATCCTTGGCATCCGGCGCCCAGGAGCAGAGTGCGAGCGTGGAACAGGTTAACGCCTCCATCGCCCAGTTGCTCCACGTCATTGAGCAGGTGAAAGAGGGTGCTCAGGCCACCAACGAACTGGCGCGTGAATCGCGAGCGGTGGCCCAGGAAGGTGGGGCTGCCGTGCAGAAGTCCACCGAAGCCATGCAGATGATTCGCGCCAGCTCGCAGCGGATTGCCGAGATCATCCAGGTCATTTCGGAGATTGCCAGCCAGACGAATCTGCTGGCCCTTAACGCGGCCATCGAAGCTGCCCGGGCCGGTGAACACGGGATGGGATTCGCCGTGGTGGCCGACGAGGTCCGCAAGCTGGCCGAACGGTCCAACCAGGCGGCTGGCGAAATCACCAAGTTGATCAAGGAATCGACCGCCCGCGTCGAGGAAGGCGCCGAACTCAGCCAGCAGACGGAAGAATCCCTACGGCGGATTGTCGAGAGTGTCGAGGCGACCAGCCAAAAGATCGGCGAGATTGCCAGTGCCGCGATTCAGCAAGCCTCGAGTGCTGAGGAAGTGAGTAGGGCCATGCAAAACGTCGCCCAGGTCGTCGAGCAGTCGGCGGCGGGAAGTGAGGAGCTAGCCTCCAGCAGCGAGGAGCTGTCCGCTCAGGCGACGGCCCTCCGCGAGCTGGTGGGACGGTTTAAGGTTCGGGC
>Ga0067045_1027514_pt1 | contig 103770 bp, 107 predicted proteins | sample TerdegcTABiofilm_FD_59184 | JGI IMG/M metagenome (GOLD analysis project Ga0067045, IMG submission 59184) | Combined Assembly of (Gp0054472, Gp0054536) Wastewater bioreactor microbial communities from Singapore -Terephthalate degrading...
GATACCAGTTTATTCTGAATGGGATTATTCAAAGATAGTTGTTCCAAATTTAGGAGACATAATTTTTGCTATAGTACCTGTTGATGGGTTAACTCCTGATGGAAAAGATCCACTACCTCGAGATGTAATTGTAAGGATAATTAGGAAAGAGATTCCATAAAGACAATAAATTAAAAATAGGAAATTTAAAGGAGACCAAAATTGGTCTCCTTTTTTATTTATATTGACAAAATAGAAAAAAGTGGTATATAAGAAATTGAATTTAACAATTAGGTAGGTTTTAGTACCAAGATGCTATGAACCTTTGATTCCAATGTGGGCGTCATGGAACAAAGGGGAGCAAGTGACGCAACCGGCTTGGTTTTTTAAATTTGGTACTAAACCAAGAGGCGTTGAACTCTTTTCTCCAATATGGGCGCCAGGGAGAAAGAGTGAGCCAGTGGCGCAACCGACTTGGTTTTTTAAATTTACATAAATTTAAACCACTGGAAAAGCCTCTACCATGCTGGCGTAAGTCATGTTAGAGGTGAAAGTTGAGAAAAAATCTCAACAAAATTTTTATAAAAGTACTTTCAAAAACATTAATTATTCTTATATTATTACTCTTTAATCTGCTTAATTTTAACTTCTTAACGATAAAAAAATATATTAAAGCTGAAAACAATCAGATAAAAAGAATTGGAGTATTAAAACCTGCTGTTTTACTTGTAGAATTTCCAGATTTAAAATCAAATTATGAAATATCAACACCAGAATTTTATAATAATGTCCTTTTTGAAAAAAATAATAATAGTTTTTATGATTATTTTTATGAAAATTCTCAAGGTAAACTTGAAATTAAAGGTAAGGTTTATTCTAATTTAAACAGTAATTCAAAATGGTTTAGCGTTTTAAAAAATTATAGTTTTTATGAAAATGGTAATTATGGTATGGGTAAATATCCAAATAATAGTCAAAAATTGGTTGAAGAAATCATAGAAGTTGCTGATGAATTTATAGATTTTTCAGAACATGACGGTGATGAAGATGGCTTTGTGGATGGATTAATAATAATTTATGCTGGCTCTTCTGTTTCAACAAATGAAAATACAAGAATTTATCCACATAAATGGATGATTAACCCTATAAAAAAAGATAATAAATTCTTAAATAAATATATTGTGATATCTGAATATAAAAATAAACCAGGTGATTTTGTTATTGGTCCTCTTTGTCATGAATTTGGTCATATATTAGGAGGAATTGATTTATATGATCTTGATTCAAATAAAAACTATTCTTATGATAATCAAATATCAAATGGTCTTGGTAAATGGAGTGTAATGTCTTATGGTATCTGGGGTAAGCAAAAAATAAAAGGCGATTCTCCTTCACATTTTGATATCTGGCATAAAATTTATTTCGGATGGATTGAACCAGAAATAATTAGTGAAAATGAAAAAGATCTCATTATAAATCCAATAGAGACTTTGAATGGAAATGCTTATAAAATAATTTTAAATGAGGAACCAGAGGAATATCTTCTAATTGAAAATAGACAAAAAATAAATTTTGATTCAAATTTACCAGGTGAAGGTATCTTAATATATCATATAGATGAATCAATGATAAACAATTCTTTTGCCTATTCTCCTTTTTATGAAACTCCAAATATTAAACATTATAAAATTTCTTTAATTCAAAAAGATGGTAATTATGAACTTGAAAGAGGTAAAAATCTTGGAGATGAAAATGATCCTTTAAAAGAGGGTGATGAATTTATTTTAAAAAATAATAATGAAAGTATGAGTTTTTATAATAAAAAAATAAATGTGATAATTAAGATATTAAATAAAATCGATTCTTCATATTTAATTAATATTCAAATAATTAATTAAAAATTAAGCTAATAAATTTGAAATAATCTATTCTTTTATTGTATAATTCTCTTTATAGATTTTATTTAAGGAGGATTGTTAATGGATTTAAATACAGTCTATTCTCCAAAGGAAGTAGAAAATGAAATTTATGATTTCTGGATAAAAGAGAAACTATTTAAGGCAGAAATAAAAGAGGGAGTAACTCCTTATACTATTGTTATGCCTCCACCTAATGTTACAGGTTCACTTCATCTTGGTCATGCTTATAATTCAACAATTCAGGATATAATGATAAGATTTAAAAAAATGAATGGTTTTGAATCACTTTGGCTTCCAGGAGTTGACCATGCAGGCATAGCAACTCAAATAATGGTTGAAAATGATATATTAAAAGAAAATTTAACAAAAGAAAAACTTGGAAGAGAAGAATTTTTAAAAAGAGTTTGGGATTGGAAGGAAAAATATGGAGATAGAATTGTAAATCAACAGAAAAGATTAGGAATCTATGCTGATTGGGATAGACATAGATTTACTATGGATAGTAATTATCAAAAAGCAGTTATTAAGGCATTTGTGAAATTATATAATGATAACTTAATTTATAAAGGTGAATATATGATAAACTGGTGCCCTGTTTGTAAAACTGCTCTTTCTGATTTAGAGGTTGAACACATTGAAGAAAAAACAAAACTCTATTTTATTAAATACCCATTTAAAGATGATAATGGTGGAATTATTGTTGCAACAACAAGACCAGAAACCATGCTTGGAGATACTGCAGTTGCGGTTAATCCTAATGATGAAAGATATAAAAATTTAATTGGAAAAATTTTAATCCTTCCTCTTGTTGGAAGAGAGATACCTCTTATTTCTGATAGTGAAGTTGATCTGGAGTTTGGAACAGGAGCAGTTAAAATTACACCTGGGCATGACCCACTTGATTTTGAAATAGGTGAGAGAAATAATTTACAAAAAATTAATGTTTTAACTCTTGATGGGTATATAAATGAAAATGGAGGAATATATAAAGGACTTTCAAGATTAGAAGCAAGAGAAAAAATTATTAAAGATTTAGAAGAAAAAGGATTTTTAGTTGAAATAAAAGATTATGTTCATACAATTGGCATCCACGATAGATGCAACACCCCGATTGAACCAATTATTTCAAAACAGTGGTTTATTAAGATGAAGCCACTTGCTGAGGAAGGTTTAAAGGTAGTCAGAGAAGGTAAAGTTAAAATTATTCCAGAAAAATGGGAAAAAGTTTATGAAAACTGGTTAACAAATATAAAAGATTGGTGCATTTCAAGACAGATTTGGTGGGGACATAGAATTCCTGTTTATTATTGTAAAAATTGTAATAAGATGTTTGCAAGCGAAAATGAAATAACTAAATGCCCTGATTGTAATGGTGGTGTTGAAAGAGATCCAGATGTTCTCGATACTTGGTTTTCATCTGGATTATGGCCCTTTGCAACTCTTGGATGGCCAAATGAAACTGCTGATTTAAAATACTTTTATCCAACATCACTTCTTGTTACTGCATACGATATTTTATTTTTCTGGGTTGCAAGAATGATAATGTTTGGTATGTATTTTATGAAAAAAGAACCATTTAAACATGTTTATATTCATGGACTTATAAGAGATGAAAAGGGAAGAAAAATGAGTAAAACTCTTGGAAATGTTATTGACCCAATCGAAGTTATAGATGAATATGGTGCTGATGCAACAAGATTTACATTTTCACAACTTTCAACTCTTGGTGGTCAGGATATAAACCTATCAATAGGAAGAATAAAATTTTCAAGAAATTTTATGAACAAAATTTGGAATTCAGGTAGATTTATAATTAATTTTTTGAAAGATTTTGATAAGAATAAAAAGGTAGATTTGAAATTTAAAAAAGAGGATATATGGATTTTATCAAGATTATCAAAAGTTTCTCAACTTGCAAATGAATTAATTGATTCTTATGAATTTGGAGAGATTTCAAATATTTTATATGAATTTTATTGGCATGAATTCTGCGATTGGTATATTGAACTTTCCAAATTAAGAGATGATGAAACAAATAAGTTTGTTCTTTTTACAGTATTTATAAATTCTTTAAAACTTTTACACCCATTTATTCCTTTTATAACTGAAAAATTATATAAATTAACATTACCATATGAAAAGACAATTCTAAATACAAATTATCCAAAAGTGGAAGATTTTATTTTTGATGGAAAAGTTATTGAAGAATTTGAAATATTTATGAATATCAATAAAATCATAAGAAATTTAAAATCTATTTTAAATTTACCACTCAAGATAAAGGCAAAAGTTTTTATTGATTTTGATGAAGAATTTTTATCAAACTGGAAAAATAAAATTGAATTTTTATCTTTCTGTGAAATTATCAATAAAAAAATAGAAGATTTAAAAAATTTAACAGAAGTTTATAAAGGAGCAAAGATTTATCTTTTTGTTGAAAAAGATTATCCCTTAGAAGAGAGAGTTAATAATATCAAAAAAGAGATCGAAGTTTTAGAAAGAGAGAATAATGTATTGACTAAAAGATTAGAAAATATTGAATTTGTAAACAAAGCACCAGTTGAAATTGTCGAAGAAACAAAAAAGAAAAAAGATGAAAATGAAGAAAGAATTAAAATATTATCAATTCATCTAAAGGAACTTCTTTGATTAATGTTTACATATTTTGATGCATTAGAGTATCTTGGAAGAAGAGAAAAAAGAAAAATAAAACCAGGTTTAGAAAGAATAGATAGAATTCTAAAAAATTTAGGTGATCCACAAAAAGATAAAAAAATAATTCATATTGCAGGAACAAAGGGTAAAGGTTCAACATCAATTTTTATAACAAATTTACTTATGTCTCATGGATTTAAAGTTGGATTATATACATCTCCACATTTACAATCCTTTAGAGAAAGAATTTCAATAAATAAAAAATTTATAGAATCAAAATTTTTTGGAGAAATAGTGGAAAAAATTAAAGATATTTATGAAAATGATGATTATTTTAAAGAAATTGGTGAACCAACAATGTTTGAAATATTAACTGCTCTTTCTTTTAAATATTTTGATGATGAAAAAGTTGATTTTATTGTTCTTGAAACAGGTCTTGGGGGAAGATTCGATGCAACAAATGTTATCTCTGATCCAGTTGTTACAGTAATTACCAAAATTGATTATGATCATATGGATATTCTTGGAAATAGTTTAAAAGAGATCGCATTTGAAAAGGCAGGAATAATAAAAAAAGAAAAACCTTTGGTTTTATCAAAACAAGAAAAAGAGGTTTTTGATGTTATTATTAAAAGAGCAGATGAATTATTTTCAAAAGTTTATATTGAAAGTTCTGATTTTAATACTAAAGATATAATCTTAAATAAAGATAAAACTTTTTTTACCTATAAATCTAATAAAAATTTATTTGAAAATTTAGAATTAAAACTTTTAGGACATTTTCAAGTTTCCAATTCATCTTTATCAATAAAGGTTATAGAAATTTTAGATGAATTAAATTTAATTAATTTAAATGAGAAAAAATTAAGGCAAGGTTTAATTAATTCTTTCATTGCAGGAAGAGGAGAGGTGATAAAAAAATACGATAGAACATATATTCTTGATGGTGCACATAACACTATATCTATGAAAGAATTGAAGAATTTTATAGAAACCTATTTTAGTTGTGGTAAAATAAATATGATTTTTGGTATATTAAATGACAAAGATATTGAGGGTGTTTTAGAAGTGATATTACCTTGTGTTGAAAAGGTAATTTTAACTGCACCAGAGGGAGCAAAAGAAAGAAGAACTGAACCTTCTTTTCTTTTAGAAATTGTTAAAAAAAATTTCCCTCATAAAGAAGTAATAATAACAAAAAATATAAAAGAATCTTTTATAAAGTCAAATAATTTCTTTAATAATGAATATCCAATTTTAGTTACTGGCTCATTTTATGTGGTTGGTGAATTCAGGAATTATTTGAATATATTCTATACTTATTAAAGGAGGTGAATTTGGGTAATCAAATTACAAATGATATATTCGAGCCATTAAAACCCTATACAACTTACTTCTATTTGGCATTGATTTTATTTATTATTCTCATCGCTTATTGGGTATATCAGGATTCTAAAAAAAGAGGTTTTGGTCCATATTTCTGGTCACTACTTGTTGTTTTTGGTGGTATAGTTTTTCCTTTTATTTATAATGCTATAAGCAGTCCTACCTGGATTTTCCATATATTATCATTTCCAATAGGAGGAATTATTCCACTATTAATATATCTACTTGTAAGACCACCTTGGACAAAAGATGACCTCGAACTTGAAAAATTAGAAAGAGAGACACTACAACTTGAAAGAGAATACTGGGCTTTTTTACTTTCAAAGGAAAAGATGAAATGTCCAAATTGTAGCGCACCAATTAAAGAAAACTGGTTGATATGTCCTTATTGTAAAACTGTACTTAAAAAAGAGTGTTCTTTTTGTGGAAAACCAATTGAACTTGATTGGGATATGTGTCCATACTGCGGACATAAACAGAAGGAAAAAGAGGAAGAGAAAAAATGAAAGTATTGACATTTAAAAGAGGGGGTGTTCATCCTAAAGAATCTAAAATAACAAAAGATAAAAAAATAGAGACTTTTTTTGATGTTAATGAAGTGATTGTTCCATTGCATCAACATACTGGTGCTCCAAATCAACCTTTTGTAAATATAAATGATAAAGTTTTTATGGGACAAAAAATTGGTGATTGTGATGCAAAAGTTTCTTCCCCTATTCATTCTCCAGTATCAGGTGAAGTAGCATCAATAGAAAATGTTATTCTTCCAACAGGTAGAACATCCCTTGCTATAAAGATAAAAAATGATAGAGAATATAAATTACATGAAAGCATTGTAAAAAAAGAAAATGCCTATTCACTTGATAAAAAAGAGTTACTTAACATAATTAGAGAATCTGGAATTGTTGGTATGGGAGGTGCTGCTTTTCCAACTCATATAAAATTAATGCCACCACCAGATACAAAAATTGAATATTTAATAATTAATGGAGCAGAATGTGAGCCTTTTTTAACATGTGACTATAGATTGATGCTTGAAGAAGGTGAAAATATTGTTATTGGTACTGAAATTTTAATGAAAATCTTAAATCCAACCAAAGTATTTTTTGGAATTGAAGAAAATAAGATAGAAGCAGCAAATGAGTTGTATAAAATTATTAAAAATAAAAATCTTTCAAATAATATTGAAGTTGTAATTCTTAAAACAAAATATCCGCAGGGTTCAGAAAAACATCTTATTAAGGCAATAACAGGTAGAGAAGTTCCGTCCGGGGGTCTTCCGTTTAATGTTGGTTGTGTTGTTCAGAATGTTGGAACAACTCTTGCTATTAAAGAAGCAATTTATGATGGAATACCTCTTATTGAAAGAGTTTTAACAATTGGTGGTTCTGGTGTTAAAGAATCTAAAAATGTTAAGGTGAAAATTGGGACCTTAGCAAAGGATATTATTGAATATTGTGGTGGAATAGATGGAGATTTAAAGAAAATAATTTTTGGTGGACCAATGATGGGATTTTCATCATACACTCTTGATATTCCAATTACTAAAGGAACTTCTGGATTACTTTTATTTACTGAAAAAGAAGTAAAAGAATATGAAGAACTTGCTTGTATTAGATGTGGTAGATGCGCAAATGCATGTCCAATGTATCTTATGCCAATGTTTATCGATATGTATTCAAGAATAGAAGATTTAGACAAGGCAAAAGAATATGGTGCTCTTGATTGTATTGAATGTGGTGTTTGTGCATATGTTTGTCCTTCAAAAAGATATCTTGTTCAATCAATTAGATATGCTAAAAATGAACTTCTTAAAAGAAAAAAGTGACGGAGGAAAAAAATGAAAGATTTTAAAGTTATTTTATCCTCATCTCCACATATTAAAGACCCTATAACAACTGCAAAAATAATGAGACTTGTTTTCATTGCTTTGATTCCTACTGCTATATGGGGTATATACTCTTTTGGTTTACAGGTTCTTTTTATAATAATTACAAGTATAATTACTGCAATTTTATCTGAACTTATCTATCAGGTTATAACAAAACAAAAAATTACAATAAGAGATGGGAGCGCTGCGTTAACAGGTCTTCTTCTTGCATTAATCATTTCTCCAACAACTCCCTTATGGATGGTAGTTATTGGGGCTTCATCTGCAATAATAATAGCAAAACAACTTTTTGGTGGTCTTGGTTCAAATTTTATTAATCCAGCACTTTTTGGAAGAGCAGTTATTTTTTTATCTTGGACTGGTATTCTTAATAAATGGATTAAACCTCAATATGAATTTTTTAAATATATCACTTCTGCAACTCCATATATGACATCAGCAACACCTCTTGATCTTTTTAGATCAGGAAAACTTACAATTTCTACTTCTTTATATAAAGATCTATTTTTTGGAAATGTTGGTGGTTCAATTGGAGAAACTTCAAAATTACTACTTCTTTTAGGAATTATTTTTTTAATTTTAGTTAGAAAAGATATCATCGATTTAAAAATACCATTTACAATAGTTTTGACTGTTATAGTTATGGCGGTTCTTCTTAAACAGGATCCTCTTTTTCATATTCTTTCAGGAGGACTAATTATTGGTGCTTTTTATATGGCAACTGATTATGTAACAAGCCCTGTAACAAATATAGGAAAGATAATTTTTGGAATTGGTATTGGAGTTTTAACAATTATAATAAGAAATTTTGGTATATATCCAGAAGGTGTTTCATTTGCAATTTTATCTATGAATGTTGTAACTCCATTTCTCGATCAATTAAAACCAAGAATTTTTGGAACAGGAGTTAAAAAATGAAAAAGATAATTAAATCTGGATTAACTGTCTTTATCATTGCAACTATTGGTGCATTGCTTCTTGCATGGGTTTATTCATTCACAAACCCAAAAATTGAAGAACAAAAATTTTTATCAATTAAAAATGCAATTGAAGAAATTTTTCCCGAACAAGTTGGATTTGATGAAATACCTGAATTTAAAAATAAAATTATTGAAAATAATATCAATATAATTACAGTTTATAAAGTAAAACTTGAAAATGGTAAATTTGGATTCGTAGTAAGAGCAATTTATTCTGGATATGGAGGAAAGGTTGAATCCCTTTTTGGCTATCAGGATGATAAATCTAAAGGTATTTATGTTCTTGAGCACTCAGAAACTCCTGGACTTGGTTCATTAATAACATCCAATGATTTTACAAAACAATTTATAGATAAAAATTTAAGTGATCCATTTATTCCAAAGCAAGATGTTCAAGCAATAACTGGTGCAACAATCTCTTCAAAAGCGATATCAAATTCAATCAAGACAATTGGTAAATTTTATTTTGATAATATATATGGAGGGAATAAATGAAAAAAAATATATTTAAAGAATTTACAAAAGGTTTAACAAAAGAAAATCCTATCTTAATTATTATGCTTGGCTTATGTTCAGTCCTTGCAGTTTCAACAGATGTTGCAAATGCAATTGGTATGAGTTTAGGATTCAGCTTTGTTCTTATTGTTGCTGAATTACTTGTTTCAATTTTTAGAAAAATAATTCCTAATGAAGTAAGAATACCGATTTTTTTAATTTTTATTGCTGTACCAACTACAATTGTTGACCTTGTCATGAAAGCATATTTCCCTCCACTATCAAAATCAATGGGTGTTTTTATTCCATTGATTGTCGTAAACTGTATTGTTCTTGGAAGAGTAGAGGCATTTGCATATAAAAAAAGTGTTCTTGAGACACTTATGGATTCTCTGGGAATGGCTATAGGCTATTCCTGGGTAATCATAGTATTAAGTATAGTAAGAGAAGTTCTTGGAAAAGGAACTTTTTTGGGTTTAAGGGTTCTTCCAAAAGCATATTTACCAATGTCAATTTTAACTTTCCCACCCGGTGGATTTTTTCTGATTGCAGTATTTATTGCTGTTTTAAATGGCATTTTAAATAGGAGGTCATAAATGTTATCCAATCTTCTAAAAATAATTATCGCTGCAACTATTGTTGATAATATGGTTTTTATTAGATATTTAGCCCTCTGTTCATATGTAGGTGTTACAAATTCAATTGATGCATCAATAGGGATGACATTTGCGGTAATTTTTGTCCAGACTATTGCAACTGCTATTACATGGATAGTATTTCATTTATTCATGCAGGGTCTTGAATTTCTTCAAATTATAGTGTTTATTTTTACAATCGCATCTTTAGTTCAACTTGTTGAAATTTACTTAAAGAAAAATGTTCCTTCTCTATATAAAGCAATGGGAATTTATTTACCTTTAATAACAACAAATTGTATGATCCTTGCAGTTACACTCATCAATATAGATAAAAATTATTCTTTTATTGAAAGTTTAGTTTATGCATTTGGCGCATCTTTAGGTTATGGACTTGCTTTACTAATTTTAGCAGGCGTAAGAGAAAGATTAAGGCTTTCAAACATCCCAAAATTTTTTAAAGGATATCCTATTGTTTTTGCATCAATGGCTTTAATAGCAATTGCTTTTCTTGGTTTTAAAGGTTTAATTAAGTGATGGAGGTAAATTATGTCTCTTCTTGTTAAATCAATTATTGTTATGGGATTATTATCAATTGTTTTTGGAATTTTATTATCGTGGTTTAATAAAATTTTTGAAGTTAAAATGGATGAAAAAGTAGCGAAAATAACCTCATTTCTTGCAGGTGCTAATTGTGGTGCTTGTGGATATGGTGGTTGTGAAGCATTTGCAAATGCTATTGTAAAAGATGGAGTTGACCCTACTAAGTGTAAAGTTACAAATGGTGAAAATATGACTAAAATTCTTATCACTATAGGAAAAAATCCCTTAAGTATTCAAAAACTCAAACCAGTTTTAAAATGTGTTGCAAATAAATTTTTTGAAAAGAAAAGGGCATCATACGAAGGAATCAATGATTGTAGAGAGGTTGTATTTGCTTTTAATGGTGATAAGAGTTGTGATTATGGATGCATAGGTCTTGGTACTTGCGAAAGAGCATGTCCTTTTGATGCAATAAAAATGAAAGACGGAATTCCAATTTTTGATTATGATAAATGTACTGGATGTGGAATCTGTGCAAATATTTGTCCAAGAAATGTTATTGAAATGGTTGGATGGAATGAATTTGGAATAGTAATGTGTAACAGTCCTAAAAAGGGAGTGGAAGTTCGAAAAGAGTGTACAAGAGGGTGTATAAAATGTGGCATATGCATTAAGGTATGTCCAACAAAAGCAATTTCATGGGGAAAAAATGGACTTCCTCTTTTTGACATGGATAAATGTAATCTATGTAATTTATGTGTTGAGAAATGTCCAACTCATGTGATAAAAATTCAGAAAGATGAAGTGATTCTTTTAATAGAAGAGGAAACTAAAGAATTAAAGGTTTAAATTTTTTTAAAAAATATATTATAATTTATATTGTGAAAAAAATAATAATAATTATAATAATTTTATTATTAATTCCTACTATTACATTTGCTCAGAATAAAGGTTATAAAAAATTAATAACCATAAAAGAAAATGGTGGGTTGTCAAGAAATCCTTGTTTTATAGATTTAACTATAGAAGATGATAATTTAAAAAAAGATGATACTGTTATTTTAATTGACTTAAAAACAAATAAAGAAGTTCCAATATATATATTTGAAAAAGGTGATAAAAAAATAAAATTTAGATTTGAGACAATTTTAAATAAGAATGAAGAAAAAAATTTTGAATTTAGATTTGAAACTCAAGATAAAAGTAGTGAAACTAAAGCAATTGATTATAGTTATCCTAATTTTGTTGGGACTGAATTTTATGGAATTTCATTTGAAAAAATCTATATTATTGGTTTAAAAGAGAGTGATGTTAAAGTAATAAATAAGGATGGAAAAACACTTTTTGAAGGAAAAATTAAATATGGTCAATATAAAAGAATTGATTTAACTTCACCTCAAATATTCAATGTTAAATCTTCAGGTCCAATTATTGTAACAGTTTCATCGATTGGTTTACCCAATGATAATGCTCCCCAAGATAAAAGCGATGATGATTTAACATATTTGATTGGATCAGAAGGATTTTTCTTCACACAAAAAAATATATTTATTGTTAGTCTTGCTGATTCAAATTCCACTCAAATTGAAGATGCTGGGGGAGAATTAATTTTTAAAGGAAATATAAATAAAGGTGAAATTATAAATAAAAGCGTAAAAAGTCCTTCACTTGTTTATTATAAATCAACCTCCCCATTATTAATAATTTATGGATCTTATGATGACTCAACATTCTTGTCAATTATTCCTTACAAAGGATTATTTTATAGTTTAACATTTGGTGATTTAAAAATATTTTCTTTAGAAGATAATTTAAATTATAAATTAAATTTACTAAGTTCTAAGAAATCTTTAGATGGTCAATTAAAAAAATATGATTATAAGACAATTGAAAGTTCTTTCGAACCATTTGAAATTTCCTACAATAAAAATCTATATCTCTATTTATTAGGAACTTCCTCTAATTTTGGTGGGGAGGAGATTTTAAATAAGTTAGGATTAGCTTTTGGTAAAGATTTTACATTTTTAACAGGAAAAATTTCTACAAAATATTCAACTGGGCATAAAAGAGTAGTCTATGTTCTTTCACTTTACGATAATAATGAAGTTACCGTAAGAGATATAAAATTAAATAAAACAAATAAAATAACATTACAGAAGATGGGGGTTTATCAATATGAAACTGATAATTCTCTATCAGAAATAAATATTACATCGAAAAACGATATTATTGTTTTTGAAACCTCGAATCATATTAATAGAGAAATATTATACAATGTTTCACCAGTTAATGATAATTCAATATTAGTTACACTTGGTAAAACAGAGGCGATAACTGGAGAAGTTAAACCTCCAACAAACGGAACAAAACCTCCTGTTAATCAAAAACCAACTGTTGAGACACCAAAAGGTATAATAAACATTATCCTTTGGGAATTCTCGTTAATTAAAGATAGGTTTGTTAGTTTCATAAATAATTTTACTATCGTGTTACCTTTTATTAAAAATATTAAATTTGAAAATATAAAACTTCCATCATTTTTAGAAAAAATAAATTCCTATTTACCTCCCTTTTTACAGGGGATTAATTTCATTCTTATTGTCGCACTTATAATTTTGTTAATTATTCTATTTTTTATATTATCAAGGAGAAAAAGGGTAACAACAAAAGAAAAAGTTGAAGAACTTGAAGAAATTGAAATACCAGGTGGAAGTTTAGAACCAATAATAGAAAAAAAGGAAGATTTAGGATTAGAAGAAAAAGCCTTGAAAGAAGAGATTGAAATTCCAATTGAATTGAAAGAGGAAGAGATTAAACCAGAAGAGTTTAAAGAAGAGGAAATAGAAAAAGAAGAACTAAAACTTGAGGAAGAAAAAATTGAAATTGAAGAATTGATGCCTAAACCTAATATAATCACTGAACCTAAATTAGGAGAAGTTATTCCAAAAATTTCTAAAACCGAAAAAGCAATTGACACATCAATTTTTAAAGGAAGAATAGTTCTTGATAGAAAAGCAATAATGAAACTTCTTGAACTTGATTATTTCCCGTTCCTTGAAGAAGCATATATAACTTCTAAAGTTGCAAATGAACTTCCCATAAAATATAGAGCAAGTGAAAAAATTAAAACAATTGAACTTACAAGATTTGAAGAAAGTATGGCAGAGGATTTGGGTAAAAGAGTTGGTGGTTCAAAAGAAACAGGGGAAGCACTCGCCCTGGCATTAAAACTAAAAATTGATAAATGTATAGTAGGAGAGAAATTTAACAAAGTTTTTCAAAATATTAATATATATTCATATGAAAATTTTGAGTGAGTATTATGTCAATTTTAATTGGGGCAATTTCACCACATCCTCCCCTTCTTATTCCTGAAATTGGAAGAGGGGAAATAAAAAATGTTAAAAAAACAGATGAAAGTTTAAAAATAGTTTCTGAAAAATTTAATGAACTTGATATAGATACAATAATTTTTATAAGTCCTCATACTCCTTATATTAGAAATGCTGTATCAATATATTCAGATGAAATTTTATATGGTAATTTTTCACAATTTGGATATCCAGAAGTTACTTTCAAATTAGAAAACGACATAGAAATAATGAATTCAATCATCAATGAAGGTAAAAAACATGATATTGAATTCATTAAATTGCCAGAAGATTATCATCTTGACCATGGAGTTTTAGTCCCACTTTATTATCTTAATAAAAATAATAGAAAAAAATTCAAAATTGTTGCAATGAGTCAACATTTTACTATTGATATTGAAAGATTACCAATAATTGGTGAAATAATAAAAGAAGTTGGAAATATGTCCGGTAAAAAAATTGGAATTATTGCATCAGGAGATATGTCTCATAGACTTTTAAAAACAGGACCTTATGGTTTTCATCCATCTGGTCCAAAATTTGATAATTTAGTTATAAATGCAATTCAAAAAGAAAATTTTAAAGATTTAATTTCCATACCAGAATATATATTAGAAGAAGCAGGAGAATGTGGATATAGATCTATTATTACAATTTTCAGTGCAATGCCTTTTGAAAACTATAAACCTGAAGTATTATCATATGAAGGACCTTTTGGCGTGGGTTATCTTGTAGTTTTAATAGAAAGGAGGTAGTATGCATAAACTTGTAAAACTTGCAAAAGATACTGTTGAACTTTATATAAAAGAAAGAAAAATTTTTAAACCAGATTTAGAAGAATATAAAGAATATATAAATGTAAAAAAAGGAGTTTTTGTAACTCTTCATAAAGAAAATAATTTAAGAGGATGTATTGGTACATATTCACCAGTTAGAAATAATATACTTGAAGAAATTATTATGAATGCAATTTCATCTTCAACAGAAGACCCAAGATTTCCACCAGTATCAGTTAAAGAATTACCTTTTATTGAATATTCTATTGATATTCTTGAAATTCCTGAGAAAGTTAAAAATATAGACGAATTAAATCCAAAAGAGTATGGAGTAATTGTTGTCAAAGGATTTAGAAGAGGTTTACTTCTTCCAGATATAGAAAGTGTTGAAACTGTTGATGAACAATTAAGAATAGCAAAATTAAAAGCAGGTATAAATCCATTAGATAACAATGTAGAAATATATAAATTTAAAGTAACAAGACTTTATTAGTTCAATAAAATAGATGCAAAAAAAATTTGATGAATATTTTATGAGAGTTGCACTTAATGAAGCATATAAAGCATTTAATGAAAATGAAATTCCTGTTGGCGCTGTTATAGTTTCAAATGGAAAAATTATCTCAAAAGGACATAATAAAAAAGAGAGATATAAAAACCCTACAAATCATGCAGAAATTATAGCAATAAAAAAAGCAATCAAAAAAATTAATGATTGGAGATTAAGTAATTGTGAAATTTATATAACAAAAGAACCATGTATAATGTGTGCTGGAGCAATATTAGAAGCAAGAATAAAAAGAGTTGTTTTTGGATTTAAAGATTATGATAAGGGTGGATTTGGAGGAAAAATTAATCTATTAGATTTTTTTAATGTTAAAATTATTATTAATAATGGAATTCTTGAAAAAGAATCTAAAGAAATTTTTGAAGATTTTTTTAAAAATTTAAGGAGAGGTGGCTGAGCGGTTAAAAGCGCCTGCCTCGAAAGTAGGTAAGCAAGTTTCTTGCTTCGTGGGTTCGAATCCCACCCTCTCCGCCATAAAGGAGGAAAAAATGAGTTTAGTAGTTTTTGTTATTGATATGATAAATGATTTTGTTTATGAGAAATTTAGAAATGAGAGGGCAATAAAAATTATTCCAAATATAAAAAAAATTCTTGATAAAGCAAGGAATAAAGATATACCTATAATCTATTTACAAGATTCCCATGAAAAGGGAGATCCAGAAGAATCTTTATGGGGTTCACATGCGCTCTCTAAAACAAAAGGTAGCGAAATTATTAATGAATTAAGACCTTTAAGAAAAGATTATATTATTTTAAAAAAGACATATTCAGGTTTCTTTAAAACAGATCTTGATCTTCTTTTAAAAAAACTTGAAGTTGATAGTGCAATTTTAACTGGAGTATCAACAGATATATGTGTCCAGAATAATGCTAATGAACTTTTTTATAGAGGATTTAATATTTTTGTTGTTAAAGACGGAACAGCATCAATAAGTGAAGAGAGTCATGAAAGTGCATTAAATTATATGAAAAACATATTTAATGCTAAGATTATTAATACAGATGAAACAATTAAATTGATTGAGGAGGTTGAATGAGAATTTTTAGAGTGCCAACTGAAGAGGAAATAAAAAAAGGTTTATGTACTGATGCATATTTTGTAAGAACCGAAGAAGTATTAAAGGGTTTAAATGATAAAACAGAAGTCACAATGGAATTAATGACAAAAAAATTTCCTGATAAAAATTATTCTTTTGGTGTTTTTGCTGGTGTTTATGAAGTTGCAAAATTACTTGAAGGTTTGCCTGTCGATGTTGATTCAATTGAAGAAGGTGATTTTTTCTATCCTGAAGAGCCTGTTTTAAATATCACTGGAAAATATATTGATTTTGTAAGATATGAAACATCTATACTTGGATTCATCTGTTCATATTCTGGAATTGCTTCAAAAGCAATTAGAGTAAGAATTGCATCTAAAAATAAAATCGTACTATCTTTTGGAACAAGAAGGCAACATCCATTTCTTGCTCCAACAATTGAATATGCAACATATATTGCAGGTTTTGATGGTGTTTCAAATGTTATTGGTGCAAAATATATAGGTAAAGAGGCTGTTGGAACAATGCCTCATGCACTTATTCTTGTTTTGGGTGATAATAAAAAAGCATTTAAAAGTTTTGATGAAATTGTCGATCCAAAAATAACAAGGATATGCTTAATAGATACATCTGGTTCACCAATAACTGAACTTGAAGATGCTCTTGAAGTTCTTGGAAAAAAATTAAAAGGCGTGAGAATAGATTCAGGTAATTTGAAAACAATTGGTAAAGAGATTAGATGGTTTTTAAAAATTAAAAATAGAGATGATATAAAGATATTTTTTAGTGGAGGACTTGATGAATATTCAATTATAGAACTTAATGATATAGGAGATGGTTTTGGTGTTGGAACAAAAATTGCTGATGCTGATGTAATTGATTTTGCTTTAAAAATTATCGAAGTTAATAAAAAACCAAAAGCAAAATACGGAAATTATCCTGGAAGAAAAACTATTTTAAGAAATGATAAATTTGAAGATATTGTAACCTTATATGGAAATAAAAAAGATGGTTATAAAGATTTATTAAAACCTTTAATAAGAAATGGAAAAATTGTTAGAGATTTTCAAGATGTAGATAAAATTAGAGATAAAGTTTTATCAAATTTAAATAATTTGCCTGATTATTTGAAAAATATTGTGGGAGAAACAAAATATCCAGTAAAATTACTTCCCAATTTGATATAATAAATATGGATCTGGAAGAAGAGGTAATCACAACCTTTTAAAGGTTGAGGAAAGTCCAGGCTCCAGGGTAAAAGTGCTGAACGCAAGTTCAGTGAGAGTAATCTCAGGAAAGTGTCACAGAAACTACACCGCCAGAATTAAAATAATTCTGGTAAGGGTGAAAAAGTGTGGTAAGAGCACACTATGAAATCGGGTAACCGATTTCATGGACAAACCCCGCTTGGAGCAAGGTCAAATAGGAGAACTAAGCCCTATATAGTTCTCGGGTAGACTGCTTAGAGAAATGATTACCTTAAACACAGAACCTGGCTTATCTTCTTCCAGGTCCACTACATTCCTTTAAATGCCATTTCAATTGCAATATCAATTGATCTCTGAAGAATTTCAGGAAGCCCTTCTATTTTTATATTCAAAAATCCTCTTAAGATTATTGATATAGCATCTTCTTCTTTTAATCCTCTTGACATTAAATATTCAATTTCATCTTTTGCAATTTTTCCAACTATTGCTTCATGACTCATTTCAACATCTTTATTTTTTGAGGAAAGTTCAGGAATGGTAATAATTTCGCCATAATCTTTTAGTATTATTCCATTACATTCCATATGTGCTTTAATATTTTTTCCAATGCCAATTAAAGAACCTTTTGAGATAATTTTTCCTCCATCACTAATTACTCTACTAACAATTTCACCACTTGTTTCTTCACCCTGCATATATATCTTTCCACCAATATCAAGAAATGAATATTTATCTGCAAGAAGAATTGAATAAAGTTTTGCTTTTGCTCTTTTACCAACAAGATGAATGTTTGGTTCACTTTGTACACTTTTTACTTTTTTTAAAGAGACATAATTTGATATGAAAACTCCATCTTCATCTACCAATGCTGCACTTCTTGGTCTTACAACTACATTTGGAGCCCAATCATGTATCATTGTAAAAGATACTTTTGCTCCCTTTTTCACATAGAATTCAGTTATTGCGATATGAGAGCCACTATCAGAATAAGTTGCTGCAGCACATCCATTTATTAAATTTAATTCTGAATTTTCTTCTGCAACTACTACATTGTGAACAAGTTGAGAAAATCCAACCTTTTTAATTAAAAAACATGTTTGAATAGGGAAAAGTGTTTTAACATTAGGCATAGTTCTTATAAAAAATCCAGATAAACCTTTTCTTGCAACAAGTCGTGTATATGCATCCTTATTCTTATCAACTATTTTAAATATATAATCTTTCAAATATTCATATTTTTCTATTGCATCATTAAGCGGTAAAATTTCCACACCTTCTTGTTTTAAACTTATATCATATACTCCACTATCAACATATAAAAAAGATCCAATTCTATTTTTTTCTTCAATATCAACTCCAACTCTCAATAATTTTTCTATATCTTCTTTGTTTAAATTTATTTCAGACATTTTTCACATCCTTGAAAGCCATTTTCTTTAATATTTCTTAATATTTCATTTGGATTTCCTTCACATACTATTTTTCCATCAAAAAGAACATATCCTCTATCTACTTCAACAAATTCAAGAATTCCACCTGTATGGGTTATTATAATTCCTGATTTTTTCCTATTCATAATATTTAAATCTTTTTGAAGAAGTTTATTCATTGTTTGACCAATTATTTTAATATTCTCAAGATCAACTCCTGATTCTGGTTCATCAAAAATAATAAAATCTGGATTTTGTGCAATAAGTTGAATTAGTTCTGACCTTTTTAACTCACCACCTGAAAATCCCAAATTTATATCTCTTGATAAGAGATCTTCAATCTTCAAAATTTTAAGATAATTGATATATTCTTTAGTTTTAGAAATAACTTCAAGAAATTTTTTAAATTGAACTCCTTTAATTGTTGGAGGTTTTTGAAATAAAACGCCAATTCCAAGTTGCACTCTTTCATCAATTTTTAAATCATTAATAACTTTATCTTTAAAAACAATTTCGCCTTTTTTAATTTTATAACCAAAAAATCCAAGAATTGTCATTATTAAGGTTGTTTTGCCTGAACCATTTGGACCAAATATAGCGATTGTATCTCCCTCTTTAACAGAAAGGTTAATTCCTTTAAGTATATCTTTACCATCTACTTCAACATATAAATCTTTAATCTTTAAAATCTCTTTTTTCTCCATAAATATCACCTTTTTTAATTATATCATTGTGATTATTGTAAAAAATATGATAAAAATATTAAAATGTCTTTTTGAGGTGAATTATGTTTGAAGTTGAAGAAAAAGCAAAAAAAGCATTTTTAACAAAAACAAACTTATGTAATCTGAATACAGAAACCAAAAATATTGCACTGATTAAAATGTCTGAAGCGCTGATTAAAAACAAAGAAAAGATTTTGGAAGAAAATAAGAAGGATATTCAAAAAAGAGAAGAAAAAGGTCTTTCTAAATCACTTCTTGATAGATTAATTTTAAATGAAAAAAGAATATTAGATATGGCTGAAGGAATAAAAAACATTGTTTCTCTTCCAGACCCTGTTGGAGAAATTATTGAAGGAATAACAAGACCAAATGGACTCTTAATAATTAAAAAAAGAGTTCCAATTGGATTGATTGGTATGGTTTATGAAGCAAGGCCAAATGTTACAGTTGATGCAATTTCTCTTTGCTTAAAGAGTGGGAATTCAGTTATTTTAAGAGGTGGAAGTGAATCAATAAATTCAAATCTGATTCTCTCTAAAATTTTAACTGAAGAGGCATATAAAAATGGTATACCAGAAAATTCAATTCAAATAATTGAAAATACAGATAGAAAAGAAGTTGAGGTTATGTTTAATCTTGTTGATTATATTGATGTAATAATTCCAAGAGGAAATAAAGATTTTATTAATTTTGTAAAAAGAAATTCAAAAGTTCCAGTAATTGAAACAGGAGCAGGGGTTGTTCATATTTATATAGATTATGACTTTGATTTAGAGATTGCTAAAAAAATTGTAATAAATGCTAAGATTCAAAAACCATCTGTTTGTAATGCTGTTGAGAAAGTTCTATTCCATAAAGATATTCCAAAAGAAAAAATTTTTGAGATTTTAGATGAATTGTCAAAAAATGGAGTTGAAATTGTGGCAGATGAATATATTCATTCAATTTATAAAAATTCAAAAATAGCAACAGAGGAAGATTGGTTTACAGAATATCTCGATTTAAAAATAACTGCTGGAGTGGTTGAGAATGTAAATAATGCAATAGAACACATAAATAATCATAGCACACACCACTCTGAAACAATAATTTCAAATAATTATGAAAATATAATAAAATTTTTAAATCTTGTTGACTCCGCTTGTGTATATTCAAATGCTTCAACAAGATTTTCAGATGGTAGTGAATTTGGTTTTGGTGCAGAAATTGGAATTTCTACTCAAAAATTACATGCGAGAGGCCCTATGGGGTTAAGAGAACTAACTTCAACAAAATATATTATTTTTGGCTCAGGTCAGATAAGAAAATAGTTTTCAATGTGATAAACTTATATTGATTATTTTAATTTTAAGGAGGTTTAAGAAATGAAAATCGCTTTTTTTGGTGCAGGGAAAATGGGAGAAGCTATTTTATCAGGTATGTTAAAAAAAGGATTTAACAAAGATGAAATTTTTGTTTCAGAAATATTTCAAAATAGATTAAATTTTATAAAAGAAAAATATGGAGTTGATGGTTCAAATAAAAATGTTGATGCATTAAATTTTGGAGATATATTAATTTCTGCAGTTAAACCTCAAAATTTAAAAGATTTATCAGAAGAAATCAAAAATGAAGATTTTAAAGACAAAATTCTTTTATCAATTATGGCTGGAATAAAAATTGAGAAACTTCTTGAATCATTTAAAGTTAAGAAGGTTGTAAGAACGATGCCAAATATAAATGCACAAATTGGGGAAGCAGTAACTTTATGGACTGATGTTGGTTTAAATAATGATGAAAGAGAATTTGTAAAGAAGATTTTATCTTCTTTTGGAGAAGAAGTTTATGTTACAAAAGAAGACTATATTGATATTGGAACATCCATTAGTGGTTCTGGTCCTGCTTATGTTTTTTATTTTTTAGATGCTTTAATTGATGCAGGAGTTTATTTAGGTTTATCAAGAGATGTATCTGAGAAACTATCAATTCAAACAATTCTAGGTTCGATATTACTAAAGAAAAAAACTGAAGAAGAAGCACATAAATTAATACATATGGTAACATCGCCTGGTGGAACAACAATTGAAGCACTTTATAAATTTGATGAAAATAGATTAAAATATTCTATAATGAGTGGAGTTATTGAAGCATATAAGAAGAGTAAAGTACTTGGTGAATCTAAGAAGTGATAAGCTGCATTATGTAGAGGTTATAGATGTATGAAAATATAAAGATAAAAAAAGTAGTTGAACATTCTTTAAAAGAATGGGAAGGAAAAGGAGCAACTATTCTATTTTTAGGTGGTTGTAATATGAGGTGTCCATATTGTAATCAAAAACAACTTGTATTAAATAATATTAATCTTCCTGATATTCCTTATGAAGAAATAAGAAATTTTTTAATGGCAAATAGAAAATGGATAGACGGGGTCGTTATAAGTGGAGGGGAGCCTTCTATTAATCCATCATTAGCATATTTATTGCAGGATTTAAAAAGGATTGGTTTTTTAACAAAAGTTTTAACAAACGGTACAAATGAACCACTATTAAGAAAACTTGTTATTTCAAAATTGATTGATATTGTTTCAGTTGATATAAAAGCACCTTTAAACGAACTAAAGTATAAAGAAGTTACCAAATTAAATATTGACTTAAGAAACCTTAAAAATTTATTAACATTTTTAAAAACAAGTTCATTTAACTATGAAATATCAGTAACTCCTCATCCTTCAACCATGAGTGAAGAAGATTTTGAAGATATAGTTGATTCTCTAACTGGTATAAAAAAATTTGTCATAAGAAAAATTGAACATGATGATTTTTTAGATGATAAGATTAAAAATGTTGAAACCTATTCAGATGAATATATTAATATGCTTTATCTTAAAGCCAAAAGAACTTTTAAAGATTGTATAGTTAGATGATTTTTTAAAAAAATATAAGAATTAGACATAATTATCATTGACTAATTTTTAATATCTTATAAAATTATTTTATTAAGGTCGGGGCGTGGCGCAGGTTGGTAGCGCACCAGCATGGGGTGCTGGGGGTCGCTGGTTCGAGTCCAGTCGCCCCGACCATTTTTAATAAACTCTTTTTTACGGGATATGGCCCAGTTTGGTAGGGCGCTTGGTTCGGGACCAAGAGGTCGCGGGTTCAAATCCCGCTATCCCGACCAGGAGAGGTTTATGGAAGAAAAGATTCCTTTGTTTTATGCATTAAAAAATTATATCAATAAAAAAAGACCAGCATTCCACATGCCAGGTCATCATAGAGGTAAAGGGATACATAAATTATTAAAAGAAGAATGGGGAGATAATGTCTTTTTGTTCGATATTACAGAAGTTGAGGGTATGGATTATCTTCACAAACCAGAAGGAGTAATAAAGAAGGCACAAGAACTTGCTGCTAAAGCATTTGGTTCAGACCATACTTTTTTCCTAATAAATGGTAGTACTGTTGGAAATCTTGTAATGTTAATTTCAACATTAAATCCTAAAGATAAAGTTATTTTACAAAGAAATTCACATAGATCTGTAATAGGGGCTCTTGCAATATTTGACCTTGAGCCAATATATATTCAATCAGAAATAGAAAAAATTTCAGGAATTCCTTGGGGAATAAAACCAGAAAAATATGAAGAAAAATTAAAAAATAATTCTGTAAAAGTGTCTTTAATAACTTCCCCAAATTACTTTGGAATGTGTGAAAATATCGAAGAAATATTAAAAATTGGAAGAAAATATGACCAAATTATGCTGCTTGATGAGGCACATGGCGTTCATTTTCCATTTAATTCAAAACTTCCTACTTCTGGAATTAAACTTGGTTATGATATGATTGTTCAATCAGCACATAAAACATTACCTGCTCTAACTCAAACTTCATTTTTACATATTAAAGGAGATAAAATTGATATGGATAAAGTTTTTGATGCACTTATTTACTTAGAATCATCCTCACCAAGCTATCTTTTCATGGTTTCTCTTGATGTTGTGAGATATCAAATGGAATCTGAAGGCGAAATGATATGGGATAATATTTTAGAGATGAGTGAATATTTGAGAAATGAAGTTAACAAAATTGATGGATTATACTCATTTGGGAAAGAAATTTTAAAAAATAATATTTATGATTTAGATTTAACAAAAATAACAATAAATACTAAAAAACTAGGTTTAACTGGTTTTGAAATAGAAGAAATTTTAAATAAAAATTATAATATAGAAATTGAGTTGTCAGATACTTATAATATTTTAATTTTTTTAACTCCAGGAATTGATAAAGATGAAATTGATAAATTAATTTATGCATTATCGGATATTTCAAGAAAATATAAAAAAGAAATTATTGAAGAGGAAGTGATTGTTCCTGAAATTCCAGAAATGATTGCAACACCAAAAGAAGCATATATTAAGGATAAGGAAATAATCGATATAAAAAATGCAAAAAATAGAATTTCAGGAAAAGTAATTTCTGCTTATCCACCTGGGTTACCTATTCTTGTTCCTGGTGAAAGAATATCAGAAAATATTCTAAACTATATTTTTGATTTGAAAGAAAAAAGAGCAAATTTACAAGGTTTTATTGATACTGAATGTAATTATATTAAAGTTTTAAAATAATATGTTATAATAGTGTTTGTGTTTGAGAGATAGATTAATACAAAACATATATTTATCCAAGGGAAATAGAGATAAATCTGGAGGTAAACATGGGTATTGAATTTATTGATAAGATTAAAAAAGTCGAATCTGAAGTAGAAAAAACAATTGAAAATTATAAAAAAGAATTAGAAGAAAAAAAGAAACAAATCATTAAAGATAAAGAAAGTTCCATTAGAAAAAAAGAAGATGAATTTAAATTAAAGTTAAAAGATGAACTTTTAAAAATAGAAGAAGAGTATGAAAAGATAAGAGAAATTAAAATAAAGGAAGTCGAAAAATCACTTGATGAACAAGAAAAAATCTGGAGAAATAAATTCGAACAAATATATAAAGATATTCTAAGGAAGGTTTTAGAATAATATGGCAATTGAAAAAATCAAAGAAATAAATATATTTCTATCAAAAAAAATTTTTAATGATTTTTTCACATTTTTAAAACTTCAGGAAAAAGTAGAAATAGAAGAGATAAAAGATATTGATGGTTTAAATCTTTTTAAAGATGTAGATATTGAGAAATATGATAAGATAATTTCTGAAATAGATTTTCTTTTGAATCAAGTCAATAGATTTGAAAAGAAAAAAGGTTTCATTAAAGATTTTATACCAGAAAGAATAGATATGGAATATCAAAATCTTGAAACCTTGGTTAATAATTTTGATATTGAATCTCTTTATAAAAAAATTTTTGGTTTAGAAAGAAAAAATGAAAAAATTATAGATGATATTAAATCAATAAAAAAAGAAAAAGAAAAAATCATTCCTTTTACTAATTTGGAATATGAAATTGAAAGAATAGATTCTTTAAAAAAATTAAAAATTGTTATTGGAAGTTTAAAGAAAAGTAGTTTCAAAAAACTTACAAAAGAATCTGAAAGGTGTGAACCTTTAATAATTTCTGAAGATGGTATAAATTATTATTTGATTATTGCTTTTAAAAGAGAAGATATATCTTTTTATGAATTTTTAAAAAATATCGAATTTATAGAATATGATTTTAAGGATTTAAAAGGAAAGCCAAAAGAAGTTTATGAAAATTTAATATCTAAAATTAATGAACTTCAAAAAATATCTGATGATATTGAATCAGAAATTAATAAAGAATCAAAAAACTTAAACAGTTTAAAAATATTAAAAGAATATTATATTGATAAAAAAAATGAGGAAGAAACAAAACAAAAAGTTATAGAATCAAAATTTCTAATTTATATAAAAGGTTATATAAAAGAAAAAGATATCAAAAGTTTTGAACAAAAATTAAGAGAGAAATTTGATAAAGTATATATTCTTTATAAAGAACCTGAGGATTTAGAAAAAATACCTGTATCATTAAATAATAATAAATTTTTTAAACCCTTTGAAATGCTTGTTAATATGTATGGTTATCCAAAATATTCAGATTTTGATCCAACTCCATTTCTTGCACCTTTCTTTATAATTTTTTTCTCTTTATGCTTTGGTGATGTAATATATGGTTTATTAATTGTTCTTGGATCTCTCTTTTTAATTAAGAAATTTAATGTGCATGAAAAAGATAGAAATTTCTTCTATTTTTTTATAATTTTAGGATTTTTTTCTATTATAGTTGGCATATTAACTAATTCATGGGCAGGTGATTTATTCTCATTTCCAAAACTTGCAATAATAAACTTGTTTGAGGAAAAACCTGGAGAAACACCTGGTCTAATTAAGATGCTTATTTTTTCTTTAGCGATTGGTTTTATAACTCAAATTTTTGCAATATTACTTAAAGCATTCGATAATATAAGAAAAAAGAAAGTTCTTGATGCAATCTTTGATCAAATATCCTGGGTTATTTCATTAATTGGTATAGTTTTTTATATACTTTTTTCAAAAAATCCTTCTCTTTCAAAATTTGGTTTATATCTTTTTATTGCTGGAATTATAATGATAATTTTAACAGGAGGAAGAACTTCCAAATCAATAATAGGTAAAATAATTGGAGGGGTAGTTTCATTATATGGAATTGTTAGTTCTTATGGTTTTTCTTCTGCTTTAGGAGATATTCTTTCATATTCAAGATTACTCGCTCTTGGTTTCTCAACAACAGTATTGGGAATAATCATCAATACTATTGCAAGAATGTTTGGTAAAGGAATTATCGGTATTTTAATAATACCTTTAATTCTACTTGCTGGACATGGTTTAAATATATTTATGGGACTTCTTGGATCATTTGTTCATCCTACAAGATTAATCTTTCTTGAGTTTTTTGGAAGATTTTATGAAAATGGTGGGAAAAAATTTTCACCATTTAAATTTAAAAGTGAAAAAATTGTAATAAAAAATCAATGAAAGGAGATTTGATATGTCTGAAATCTATGGATTAGTGTTTGCAATCATGGGAATGGCAGCAGCAATAAGTTTATCAGGTATCGGTTCAGCAATTGGAATTGGTATCTCAACAATGCAAACTGCTGGAGTTTTATCTGAAAAACCACATCTATATGGAAAACTATTTGTTATTACTGCACTTCCTGGCACTCAGGGTTTTTATGGTTTTATTGAATTATTCTGGATTGCAACGAGAATTGGTTTATTTGGTGGTATACCTAAAATACCAGTTAACACTGGTATGCAATTATTCTTTATTGGATTAGGAATGGGATTTGTTGAACTTATTTCTGCTGTCTGGCAGGGAAAAGTTGCTTCTGCATCAATTAATCTTGTTGCTGAAAAAGAAGAAGAAGCAGGAAGAGCAATAATTTTACCAGGTCTTGTAGAGATATATGCAGTAATTTCACTCATTGCAGCAATTCTTGTGACAACATTTGTAACTGCTGGACTATGAATTTAGATAAAATTATTGAAGAGATAAAAAAAGAAGGGGAAGAGGAATTAAAAAAATTAAAAGATGAAAATGATAAATATATAGAAAAAGTTAATGTTGAATTAGAAAAAGAATTAAAGAATATTGAAAATAAATGGAATGAGTATATTGAAAAAGAAAAAAGATTACTTATAGAAAAAAAGGAAAATGAGTTAAAACTTGAACTCGACCTTATTGAACTAAATCGAAAAAATAAAATTTTAAATGAATTTTTTAATTATATAGTTGAGAAATTAAATAATATTTCTGATTTTGAAAAAAGAGATTTTTTTAAAAAGGAGATATTAGAGATAGTTGAAAAAGGAAACGAAACAATTCATTTTGATAAAGATTCACTTAAAAATATTTTCAATGACGAATTTAGAAAAGATATTATTAAAAAAATTGAGAAAAAAATAGGAAAAAGTGATATTAAATTTGTTGAAGATAAAGATACTTATGTTGAAGGAGAAGGATTCATATCAAGAATTAGTTTAAAAGATAAATTTAAAGAGATATGGAATGATATTCTACTTGATATATCAAAAAGGATTTTTAATAAAGAATGAAACTAAAATATAGTGATTGGTGTTATTTATCATCTAAATCAATAATTTTAACTAACAAATTTCCAAAACTTGAATATTATAAAAGTTATCTATCTACCTCTCCGAAAATTTTTATAGAACAGATTAAAAAAGATAATGATATTTCCGAAGATATTACAGATTTTGAAGAGATATTAAGAAAAGATTGGGAAAAAACTATTTCTTTTTTTGAAAAAAAAGTACCGCTTGAGTCTGTAATTGAATATTTCAAAATAGAAAATAATTTTTCTAAAATGATTGATAATTTAACCTATGAAAAAAGATCAGTTTTGCTTAAAAGTAAATTTCAAAATGAGATTAAACTTTTTAGATATTCATCATTTCTTCTGAATTTTATTAAAAAAGAGATTGATTTTTTTAATATTGAAAGTTTTTTAAGGCATAAATATTTTGAGACAAATTTTTATTTTATTCCGGATGGTAATTTGAATATTAATGCTTTTAAAAATTTTGAAAAGGATGCGATAGAAAATTTTATTGAATTTGTAAATTTAAAATATAAAAATTTTATAGAAAAAAATATTTTAGAATTTCTAATATATTTTGAAAAGAAAAAAGATGAATATATTATTAAACTATTAAAAGAATCGAAATATTATGTTTTTGGGCCAGAAATTACATTTTCATATTTAAAACTAAAGAATTATCATCATACAAACCTTAATATTATTTATAATGGCTTAATTTATAATCAACCGTCTGAATCAATAATAAGGAGGCTTAGATTGATTAATGGGTAAAATTTTATATTTAGGTGATAAAAACTTTTCTATTTTTTTGAAATCTTATAGTTTTGATACCATAAGCGAAAATATAACTGATAATTTTATCAATGCATATAAAAATGGAGATTATACAATTATTATTGTTTCAGAAGAATATTCAAGTGATGTTTTAAAAGTATATGATGAAATTGAGAAAAAATTTCTACCAATAGTTATATTTTTACCTTCAAAAGGAATAAAAAAAGAAATTAATTATCAATATATTAAAAAATTATCGGAAAAAGCTATAGGAGTAGATATCCTTGAAAAAGGAGAAAAAGAATGAAAAAAGGAATAATAACAAAAGTTTCAGGACCTCTTGTAGTTGCAAAGGGTCTATCTTTTGCAAAAATGTATGATGTTGTCCTTGTTGGAAAACTTGGGCTTCTTGGAGAAATTATTCAAATAAAAGAAGATCTTTCATATATACAGGTATATGAAGAAACAAGTGGAATTGGTCCAGGTGAAGATGTTGAATCAACGGGTTCCCCTCTATCAGTTGAACTTGGTCCAGGTTTAATAGGTTCAATTTTTGATGGAGTACAGAGGCCACTTGATATTATAAGTACTAAATTTGGTTCATATATAGTAAGAGGAGTAAAGGAAAATCCAATAAAAAGAGATAAAGATTGGGAATTTGAACCAGCTGTTAAAGAAGGAGATTATGTCTTAGAAGGAGATATTATAGGAGTTGTTCAAGAGACAGAAATTATAAAGCATAAAATTTTAGTTCCTATCGGTTTAAAAGGAAAGATTAAAAAAATTTTTAAAGGAAAAAAGAAAGTAGAAGAACCAATTGCAGTTATAGATAATGATGAAAATGAAATAGAGATAAAAATGTTAACAAAATGGCCAGTTAGAATACCAAGACCAATTAGCAAAAAACTTCCTCCAAATATTCCCCTTATTACTGGTCAAAGAGTTATTGATGGATTTTTCCCAATTGCTAAGGGCGGAACAGCATGCATACCAGGTCCATTTGGTTCTGGTAAAACTGTAACACAACATCAATTAGCAAAATGGGCAGATGCAGATATTATAGTTTATGTTGGGTGTGGTGAAAGAGGAAATGAAATGACCGAAGTTTTAATTGAATTTCCTGAACTTAAAGATCCAAAAACAGGTTATCCTCTTATGAAAAGAACAATACTAATTGCTAATACTTCAAACATGCCAGTTGCAGCAAGAGAGGCATCTATTTTTACAGGAATAACATTAGCTGAATATTTTAGAGATCAGGGTTTTGATGTTGCCTTAATGGCAGATTCTACTTCTCGTTGGGCAGAAGCCATGAGAGAAATATCAGGAAGATTGGAAGAGATGCCAGGTGAAGAAGGCTATCCCGCATATCTTGCATCAAGAATCGCATTATTTTACGAAAGAGCAGGTAAAGTAATAAACATCGGAAAAGATAATAGACTATCAACCTTGAGTGTTATTGGTGCTGTTTCACCTCCAGGTGGAGATTTATCTGATCCAGTTGTTCAATCAACATTAAGAGTAACTAAAGTTTTCTGGGGCCTTGATGATGCTCTTGCGTCTAGCCGACACTTCCCTGCAATTAATTGGCTTACAAGTTATTCTCTTTATACAGTTGATCTTGATCCATATTATAAAAATAATATTAGTGTTGAATTTCCAAAATTAAGAGAAATTGCAATGGAATTATTAGAAAAGGAAGCTGAACTTGAAGAAATTGTAAGACTTGTTGGAATTGATGCTTTATCACCAAAAGATAGACTTATTCTTGAAGGAGCTAAATCAATAAGAGAAGATTTTTTACATCAGAACGCATATCATGAAATAGATACATATACTTCACTTAATAAACAATATTTGATGTTAAAAGCTATTATAAAATTTTATGAAGAAGGTTTAAAGGCTTTAGATGAGGGTCTTGAACTTGAAAAGATAATTAATCTTGATGTAAGAGTTGATATCGCAAGAGCAAAATATATTGATGAAAGTAAACTTAATTCCTTTGATGAACTTTTTAAAAAAATTGAGAGGGATTTTTATTCATTAATAGAGAGGAAGGAGGAAGTGAAATAAATGCCTAAAGAATATTTAACTACAAGTGAAATTGCAGGACCATTGATGATAATTCAGAATGTTAAAGATGTAAAATATAACGAACTTGTTGAAATAACTTTGAAAAGTGGAGAAAAAAGAAGAGGACAGGTTATGGTTGCAGAAGAAGATAAAGCATTAATAGAACTATATGAACCTTCAATAGGAATAGACCCAAAAGAAGCAAGAGTTAAATTTACAGGTAAAGGACTTGAAGTCCCTGTTTCAAAAAATATACTTGGAAGAATATTTAATGGATTTGGTGAACCAATTGATGATGGTCCAAAAATTATTCCTGATGATTTAAGAGATATAAATGGAAATCCCATAAATCCTTTTTCAAGAGATTATCCTAATGAATTTATACAAACAGGAATTTCTGCAATAGATGGTTTGAATACTCTTGTTAGAGGCCAGAAACTTCCAATTTTTTCTGGTAGTGGTTTACCTCACTCTCATCTTGCTGCTCAAATCACAAGACAATCAAAGGTTTTAAAAACAGGAGAACAGTTCGCTGTTGTTTTTGCTGCAATGGGTATCACATTTGAAGAAGCAAATTTCTTTATTAATGATCTCAAAGAAACCGGTGCTTTAAGTAAGGCAGTTCTATTTATAAATCTTGCAAATAATCCTGTAATAGAAAGAATAGCTCTTCCAAGAACTGCTTTAACTGTTGCAGAATATCTAGCATTTGATCTTGATATGCATGTTCTCGTAATTTTAACTGATATGACAAATTATTGTGAAGCATTAAGAGAGATTTCTGCAGCAAGAAAAGAAGTTCCAGGTAGAAGAGGTTATCCTGGTTATATGTATACTGACCTTGCATCTATTTATGAGAGAGCAGGAAGAATAAAAAATAAAAAAGGTTCTATAACACAAATACCAATTGTTACAATGCCTGAAGATGATAAAACACATCCAATACCAGATTTAACAGGATATATTACTGAAGGACAGATATTTTTATCAAGAGAATTATATAAAAAAGCAATATATCCTCCAATTGATGTAAGACCATCTCTTTCAAGACTAAAAGATAGAGGTATTGGAAAAGATAAAACAAGAGAAGACCATAGCGATTTAATGAATCAACTTTATGCAGCATATTCAAGGGGAAAAAATGCTGAAGAACTTGCAAAAATTCTTGGAGAAACCGCATTGACAATCATTGATAGAATATTTGTAAAATTTTCTGAAAGATTTGAAAAGGAATTTGTAAAACAGGGAGAATATGAAAATAGAAATATCGAAGAAACTCTTGATATTGGATGGAAACTACTTTCAATAATACCAGTTCCTGAATTAAAGAGAGTAAGAGAAGAATATATTGAAAAGTACTTAAAAAGACATGTTTTAGAGGAAAAATAAAATGAAGTTAAGAGTTAATCCAAACAGAATGGTTCTTTTAACTTTAAAGAAAAGACTTCAAGTTGCCATAAGGGGACATAAACTTCTTAAGGATAAACTTGAGGGTATGATTAAAGAATTTATTGTAAATATAAAAGATTTTAAGGAAAAAAGTGAAAAAATAAATGAAGAATTTTTAAATATTGAAAAGCTTTTATTGTTTTCGAAATCACAACTTGGAAATGAAAAACTTAAAATATTATCAAATCCAAGAGTTAAAATTGATTTAAATGTTGAAAAGAAAAATGTAATGGGAGTTACTGTTCCAGAAATTAAATTCAATTTTGAAGGAAGCCCTTTCAATTATCCTCTTGAAATATCAAACTTTGAATATGATTTATTAAATCAAGGATTCACTAACTTTTTAAAAGAGTTGATAGAATATAGTGAAAAATTTAAATTACTTGAAGAGTTGTCAATAGAGATTGAAAAAACAAGAAGAAGAGTTAATGCCCTTGAATATGTTTTAATTCCTTCACTTACAGATACAATAAAATTTATAAAAATGAAACTTGATGAAATAGAAAGAGAAACTCACGGAAGATTAACAAGGATAAAAGAAATAATAAGAGGGGAGATAGAAAGATAATTTTCTCCCCATTTTTTAATTATATTTTATAGTTTTCTAAATTAATTATTTTACCGTTACTTATCACAAACTTCGGTTCTCTATGATATCTTAATGCTTCAAGTACATTATCCTCATTAAGAACAACAAGATTTGCAATATTTCCTTCTTCAAGTTTATGATTTTTCAAGCCTATTGCTTTGCCAGCATCAATTGTTATCATATCATAAAGTTTTTCCATATCTTTTTTCGTTGTCATCCATAAAATATGTGAAACAAGAAAAGCAACCTCAAGCATATTATTTCTACCATATGGATAATAAGCATCAGAAATATCATCCTGTCCTAAAACAACAAGTGCTCCTTCTTCAATCATCTCTCTAACTCTTGCATGTAATGGACCTGTATGAGGATCACTCACAACTCCTACTTCACCTTTTTTTAAAAGATTTACAAGTTTCATAAAGTATGGAGTTGGATAAAATTGCATTGCTCTTGCATGATGAGCAAGAACTCTTCCATTAAAACCTTCTTTAATTGTTTTAAGTGTCAACATCTCGAGTGTTTTAAGAGTTGGATCTCCAGCATCATCAACAAGCATTGAAACTCCTTTATCATATTTTTTTGCAAGTTCAAACATTTTATCTATGTGTGTTTTTTCATCCTCTTCTGTATATTCTATCCATGGAATTCCACCAACAAGGTCTGCTCCCATTTTTAAACTTTCTTCTACTAGTTCATAAGCCCCTTTTTCTCTTACAATTCCATCTTGAGGAAAAGCAACAACCTGCAAATCAACCACTCCTTTAAATTCTTCTTTTACTTTAAGTAATGCCTTAACACCTTCAAGTTTTGCTTTTGAATCAACATCTGCAAAACCTCTTAAATGAGTAACTCCATAATTAATTGCATGATTTAGTGCTTTTCTAACGTTTGGAATAATCCATTTTTCATCATATTTAGATTTGATAAGAGAAGCAAGTTCTATGGCTGTCATTGCTTTACCCATTTCAGCACCATGATAATCTTTAAGCGCTTCTTCTTCCATCATCATAAATGTATAAACCTTGCAAAGATGAAGATGTGGATTTATAAAAGATTCTGTAACAAGTTTTCCAAAAGCATCAATTTCTTTTTCACTCTTATCAAGGGAAGCTTGTGATATTTTTTCTATTTTCCCATTTTTAATTCCAATATTAAATAATCCTTCTTTTTTTCTTAATTTTGCATTTTTTATTACAATATCAAACATTTAAACCTCCTATAATTTATTTTCTTTTATATATCTTTGTGCAAGTTTAGCACCATCAAGTATAGATTCATATCCAGTACATCTACATAAATGTTTTGCTAAAGCATCTATTAACTCCTCTTCACTTGCATTTAAGTTTTTATTAAAGAGAGAATATAACTCCATTATTATTCCTGGAGTACAATAACCACATTGTACAGCACCTGAATCTATCATTGCTTTTTGAATTGGATGTAAATCTCCATTTTTTGTAATTCCTTCGATTGTAATAACTTCAACTCCATTCAATTTTTTTGCAGAAAATATGCAACTTTTAACTGCTTCACCATTAACGATGACAGTACATGCACCACATGAACCATCATCACATCCTTTTTTGGTTCCAGTTAGGTTAACTTTTTCTCTTAAGATATCAAGCAAAGATTCATGACCTTCTATTTCAATAGTTTTTGAAATACCATTAACTTTAAAAGAGATTATTTCCATATTAAACTCCTGTTTTTTCTTTTATTTTATCTTTAATTAATTCAAGAATTTTTTCTTTTGATACAGGCACTTCATATAAATCCACACCTAAGGCATCGTATATTGCATTTAGAATTGCAGGAGCAACTCCAAGCACTGGATGTTCTCCTATTCCTCTTGCACCATAAGGACCAATAGATTCTGGTGTTTCAATAAAAACAACTTCATATTTTTTTGGCATCTCTTTTATTGTTGGAAATTTATATGTAGAAAAATGAGGATTGATTAGTCTACCATCTTTATCAAATTTTAATTCTTCATAGAGGGTTCCACCTATACCTATCATCACACCTCCAACAATTTGACCTCTTAATTGAACTGGGTTTATAACTTTTCCAATATCAAATGCTGATGCAAAATTATCAATTATAATTTCACCAGTTTTTTTATCAATTCTAATTTCACAACCTTGAGCACCAAAAGTGTATGAGACTCCAAGATTTCCCTGTCCAGTTTCTGGATCAGGATTTGAATATCTTGGAAGTCTTGCATCACTTGTTGCTTGAACAACTTCCCCAACAGTAATACCATCTTCATGCATATAACCTCTAACAAGGTCAATTACCTTTACAAAAACATTTGGGTTATGTTTTAAATAAATTTTTTCTCCATCATATTCAAGCATATCTTTATCAGTTCTTAATGCATAAGATGCATTTTCAATCAATTTATCAATTGCTTTTTCACATGCTCTTATTAGGGCTCTACCACCTTGAACAGTAAACATTGAACCAATTGTTTGCCATTCCCATGGTGAATATTGAGTATCTATTTCTGTATAAACATGAATTTTTTCAGGTTCTATTTTTAAAGTTTCTGCTGCAATTTGTTGAACAACAGTTCTTAAACCTTGTCCAACTTCAGCACCACCCATATTAATTGATACACTTCCATCTCCATTAAATTTTACATAGCAACCTTTTGATGAATGAGGAGCTCCTTTTGGTGCTTTTACAACTGCTGCAAAGCCTCTTCCATAAAAATACTTATCATCTTCTTTTAATTTTTCTTTTTCAAAAATTATATTTTTGATAGTATCAGAACATTTCTTAATATCTCCATAATCTTCATTTACAACTTCACCAGTGGCAAATTTTCTATTTTTTGTTAAATAATTTTTTTCTCTTAACTCAAAAATATCCATATCTAGTTTTCTTGCTAACATATCCATTAATCTTTCAATTGCAAAATGAGCATACTGATATCCATAACCTCTAAATGCGCCAACAGAAGGTGTATTCGTATATACTGTATAACCCTCACATAATGCATATGGAAATTCGTAAACACCAACAGTATGAGTCGCTGCCATTGTTATATTAACGCCTGTATCTGCATATGCCCCAGATGAATGATAGACTTTTGATTGAATGAAAACTAAAGAACCATCTTTTTTAGCACCAATTTTCATTTTTATTCTTACTCCATGTCCAATAAGAGTACTTGTATAATCTTCTTTTCGACTTGCAACCCATTTAACAGGATAACCTTTAACATGACTTGCAATATAAGCAACAGTTTGTTCTATAGTTACATCTGATTTATATCCAAAACATCCACCAATTTCAGGAATATGAACTCTGACATTACTCGCTGGGATGCCATATGTTCTTGCTATATCATCCTGAATTATTGCAGGGCAAATCGAAGATGACCATATTTCAACTGTATTATCCTCATGAAACCATGCGATTGTTCCATGTGGTTCAATTGCGCTTGAGGAACCAAATTTATAATTAAATTCTCCTTCAACAGTGACATCAGATTCTTTTACTCCTTCTTCAATATCACCTTTTTTCAGAACATAATAATTTGCAATATTTGTTTTTGGTATAGGTTTATAAGATGGTAAATGCCAATACTCACCATTTTTTTCATGAATTAAAATTGCATCATCCTTTAATGAATCAAGTGCATCAATATAAACTGGAAGTTTTTCATATTCAACTTTTATTTTTTTAACTGCCTGTTTAGCATGATAAGAAGTATCAGCAATTACAGCTGCGACAGGTTCACCAATATATCTTACCTTATCAACAGCCATTGGGTATCTATCTCTAATACAATCCCCATAAGTAATTTTACAATTTTTTCCAGTAACAACCTTCACTACACCTTCACTTTTTTCTGCTTCAGAGGTATCGATTGAAAGGATTTTTGCATGAGCATAGGGAGGTGTTAAAATAGCAGCATAAAGCATGTTCGGAATTTTAATATCATCAAGAAAAATTGCTTTACCGGTTACTTTTTTTATTGCATCTGGTCTTTTTATATTTTTACCAACATAATTAAAATTATTCACATATCACCTCCAGGTATCTAACTGAATTATAACAAAAATTATTTAGAAAAATTTTATTTGTTAATAATTAAAGGTAGATTCTTAATCAACTTTTTTAATTCCGCTGGAGTTTCTCTTGGGTCTGGTTTTAATAGTAAAAAAATTACATTTGTTTCTCTTGTATATCCAATATGTCTTATACTGTTAAAATTCATTGATCTTTTTATAAGTTTTTCAAGGCTATTTATATCATCTTTATTTTTATAAAAAATATAAAATTTGTTATTATCATAAGTTGCTATCTCTTTCTTATAAGTCTCGATATTATCTAATTGTGGACCAGGAAAATAGAAATTTTTTTTAATTATATGAGCATCATATCCTAATTTCTGTTTTAATCTTAATAAAATATATAACCTGTCATGTTTTCTTGTTATTAAAGATATGGGAAAGTAGAGCAAGCTTTGTCTTGGTAAAAGAGTTAAAGACATTTGAACCTGTTTAACAAATTCATCTTCTAGTTCATATTGAACTTTAAATCCAACATATCCTCCAATATATGTATATAATTGGTCTTTTGGTTTTAAATTTTCTTCAAATCCTCTTATATAATATCTCATTAAAATAACATTCAATTTTCGACCCTGAAAAAATTGTAAAGAAACTACACCCCCAAAAACAAGAATAAGTAAAATTATTTCACCTTGTGACATTTAAAAATCTTCCTTTCCAGAAAGAACTATTACATCTGTAAAGCCCTCACTGTTTAATAAATCAACAATTTTTTTTGCAAGTGAATTCATAATATAGGTTGATATTAATGTATAACTTGGTGAGAAGTAATCTGGATAAAATTTTTTTAATCTAATTTTTATTCTTGTAAAATCAATTTCAATTTCTTTAATATAATCACCAGTTATTAAATCAAGACCAGTTGTGGGTTCTTCAATTTTTGATAAAATTTTTTTAATTCTTTTTATTAAATCTTCATCTCCTATTGTTTTCATATCATTAAATAATTATCATAAAATTTAATTAATTCTTCAATACCTCTTGGGGATTGAGAAAGAAGAGGTATATCCTTTATATTAATATTTTTAATTTCATTTTTCATTCTTTCAATAACTCTATCCTGTTCTGATATTTTTCCCTTAATAACATCAGGTGGATTATCGCAAATAAGATATTTATTTAAATAGATACTATTAACTTTTATATCAAAATTGTTTAGTGATTCGATTATCCTTTTCGTTTCAAAAAGAGCAAGGTCTTCTGGCATTGTTACGATATTTATTTTTGTTATATCTGATTGAAAAATATTCATTAAATCTTCCATTTCTTTGTTATATTTAACAAGTTCAATCATAATTTGGTCTTCTTTTTCATCAGATGTTAAAGTTATTACTTCATCTTCTAGTAGCGCTTCAGTTTTTCCTTTAACATTTTCAACCATTTTTCTTCTATCGAGAATCTTTCTTCTAATATTCATCAATCTTTTTGACCACAAAAGAGTTAATCTCGGTAAGGCAAGAACTCTCGTTGTTATTCCAGTTGGAGGTGTATCAAAAATTAGACCATCATAATTTCCAGAATTTAAAAATTTTTTTATTGATTCAAGTACAGCATATTCTTCAATTCCTGGAGAATATCTTAAAATATCAAAATATCTATCAAGATTAAAACTACTTAGATATCTATAAGTATTTCTCATGTTTGTTGCAAGGTCATTAAGATATTCTTTAATCATTTTATCTAAATCAACTTCAATAGCAAAAAGATTATCAGTTAATTTTTTTATTTTGTTTGAGAGTTCGATATCAAAAGCATCTCCAAGATTGTGTGCAGGATCAAGAGATGCAATTAAAAATTTTTTATTTTTATTATAATGTGCTAAACCAACTGAAAAACTTGCTGATATTGTTGTTTTTCCCACTCCTCCTTTACCAAGAAAAAAATAAATATCCATAAAATTCCTTTAATCTATATCAAACATCCCTGCTGTTTCAGCAAAGGCATCGTCAAGATTTTTGCTTCTTTTTATCATAACAAAAATTTCTTTTTGCATAAATGGTAAAATTCTTAAAATAATTCCTGTTGGTGGAGACGGGATACCTGCAAAGGTACCCATTGTAAGAAGTGCAAATATATTTTCTGTTTCTTCTAATTCTTTTTCAATAAGGGAGGTCGAAACCTCCCTTAAACCTATGTCTAATCCTTTAAATGTCTTTTTAAGGAGGTCAAAGAGCTTTTTCAATAATTTCCTCTTACTTTGTTTCTGCCTCAGGCAGTGGGCCTTTTCTCCAACCAGCCAAAAAGTCAGTAACAAGAATAACATTTAGTGCAAGCATAACAACAGTAAATCCACCAAGCATATATTTGTTGAATGCAACTTTAATTGATGGAACAACAACTATTAAATACCAGATTAAACCTATTGTTACAGTTATCCATAGGAAAAGGGCTGGAATAAGAACTGCCATTTGCCATGCTGGTTTTGCTTTTTGGACTCTTTTAACCCATATTGCAGCTGTTATCATTGCAATTGATGCAAGTAATTGGTTTGAACCAGCAAATCCTGGCCATAAAACAGTATAACTTCCACCCCAGATTAAAAGAAGTCCAAGTCCTGCTGCAATAATTGAACCTACCCACTTATCAGAAATAAATTTATAAAATCCTTCGCTAACATTTTTAACTGGTTCCCAAATTTCACCCCATGCATATCTTGCTAATCTTACAGAAGTATCAAGAGTTGTTAAAACGAATGCAGATACCCATAAACCTGCAAATGTGCTTCCTACTGATTCAGAAAGACCCACTGCTGTTGTCATCTTTCCAAATGACCTTGTCATAACACCAAGTGCACCACCCACTGTATTTGCAGCAGCCAAAAATTTATTTCCAAGATATGCTTTATCAGTCATAAGTAGATTTAAATCAATACCAAGTTCAGTTAATTTTCCAGAAACACCCTGGAAAACTGACATTCCAAATGCCGCAATTGATGTTATTACAAGTGTTGATAAGAATCCTTCTGTAAACATACTTCCATATCCAACAAAAAGACCAGATAATTCACTATCTAATTGTTTTGAAGATGTTCCAGATGCAACAATTGAGTGGAATCCAGAAAGTGCTCCGCATGCAATTACAAGAGGCACAGTCGGCCAGAATGGTGATGGCTTTCCTCCAACTGTTACTGCATTAAATATTGTAAATGATGGCCAATTAAATCCTTTAAAAGCAAAGACAGCAGCAACAAGACCTAATATTAAACCAACCCATAAAATATAAGCATTAAGATAATCTCTTGGTTGAAGAAGAATCCATACAGGAAGTGATGCTGCTAAAACACCATATACTGCTAAAATTATATACCATGTTTTTGGATTTGCAATTTTAATGAATGGAAAAGCATATCCAATATATAGGCATATTATAAGCAATATTATTCCTATAATTGAAGCAACAGAAAATGGTAATTTAGTTCTATAAAGAAGAACTCCTTCAATTAATGCTGCTATAATAAAAAGAACAGATGCTGTTGCAATAGATGGATTTGCTACAGCAAGACCAGTAAAAACTCCCATAAATGCTGAGATAACAAGAAGTAATGCAAAGTAAATAAAAAGTTCGAAAGAATATTTTGTTCTTGCTGTCATTAATTTTCCAGAAACCCATTGAATTGATTTACCATCATATCTTACTGATGCCATTAAGGCAAGGTAATCGTGAACACTTCCAATAAATAGATTACCAAGCCAAACCCAGAGTAGCCCAGGTAACCAACCCCAAGCCATTGCAATTGCAGGACCTGTAATTGGACCTGCTCCAGCAATTGATGCAAAATGGTGACCATAAAGAACAAAAGGTTTTGCAGGCATATAGTCAACATTATCCCTTAATTTAACTGCAGGAGTTGGTCTATTTGGGTCTGCTCTCACAACTTCTTTTTCTAATCTTTTACCATAGACAAAATAGAAAAACACATAAAACACTGCCCCGATTATTGCAATTAAAGCAGTCATTTAAGCTACCTCCTTTTAAAAATTTTCAAAGAGCATAACTCTTTGACCTCCAAGATATATTATAATATTTTTTTAAATTTCTTCAAAAATTTCTGGTAAGTCATTCTCAAATAAAATTGCATCATTTGGTTTTAAAAATTTTTTTAGAAAATCATTTGCTTCGAAAAAATTTTTAAAAATAAAAATATTCTCTTTTGAAAAATTCTCTTTAATTAAACCTTCGAAAATTGGTTTTGTTCTTTTACCTCCAACAAGAAGAACATAATCAACCTTTTCTTTCATATATTCTCCAAGTTTTTTATTTTCATCAAACTCTTTTTTTCCCAAATCAATAAATCCAGGTGTTATTATGATTCTTCTTCCTTTATTATGTTTTGATAATAAATCAATTGCCATTCTTGCACCAACTGGATTTGAATTATATGCATCATCAATAACAATAATAGTTCCATTATCTATTATATTCAATCTGTGTGGAGGTGGTTCAAGTTTTTTTATGGATTCTGAAATTTCGTTAAAAGATAGTCCCATATTATATACAATGGATGATGCAATTACTATATTTCTTAAATTTTCTTTTCCAATAATTTTTGTTTCACATAAAATTTCATTTTCTTTATTAATCAATTTAAATTTAGAACCAGATAGATTTGATTCAATAATTATTCCATAGAAATCTAACTCTTTTTCAATTGAACACTTTTTTATCTTCGAATTTAAATATTTTGATAAAAATTTATCATCACCATTTAAAAAAATATTTTTACAATCACTACTATTTATTGAATGATTAATAAAATAATCAATTTCTTTATATATTTTTTCTTCTTTACCGAACTCCTCAAAATGTTGAATACCAACAGATGTAACTACAGAAATATTTGGTCTTATTAATTTTAATAATCTTTTAAATCCTCCAACCTCATTTTCAGCAAGTTCGACAATAAAAATTTTATCATCTTCATTAAGATTATTTCTTATAACTTTCGTTATGCCCATTGCAGTATTATAACTTTCTGGTGTCATTAATGTCTTAAATTTATTTTGAAGCATTTGATTTATAAAAAACTTTGTACTTGTTTTTCCATAACTACCTGTTATTGCAATGATGAATGGTTTTAATTTATCTATTTTTTTAACTGCATCATTAAAATAATAATTATTAATTGTTATTTCAAGAGGTAAAATAATAAGATTAAATGTAAGAATAATTAAAGGAAGAATAAATAGATATAATGAGATTAACAATAAAATAAAATTGGGGATTAAAATATATATTAATAAAACAAATACAAAAAATGAAAAAATATTTAAATATAAAATTCTGTTCAATCTTTTGGTAAAAACTAATCCTTTTTTTGATAATTTTTTTCTTTTTTTATATATTTTATAAACCAATATAAGATTAGTAGTAAGAATTAATATTGAAAAAAATTTGATTAGATAATTAATGTAAAGATTTTTATTTAAAAATAGAAAAATAATGTTTATTAAAATTATTAAAATTAATAAAATGTTTTTAAAAAATACCGAATCTAAATTTCTATTTATCCATCTTAAAAATTTCAAGTTAAAATACTCAAGAATCTGTAATGCTTGAAGATACCAGAGTAAATTTATTAAAAAAATTATAAAAGAGATTATTATGAAAATTAAATTTAATATTATATTAATTATTATTTCCATATAGTTCAACCAAAAAAGATTCTATAGAATTTAAAACTTTTGTTAGATTATCAAGATAGGGAAAATGTCCACAATTTTTTAAAACAATAAGTTTTGAATTTTGAATTTCTTTATTCATAATATATGAATGTTTAATTGGTAGTTCTTTGTCTTTTTCACCCCAAATGATCAATGTTTTTACTTTTATTTCTTTTAAAAAAGGTGTTAAATCTTCATTTACTACCTTTACAAGTGTTTCCCTCATAATTCCTTTCTGAGACTTATAATCAATTGATCCAAAAATATTTCTTAATTTTTCTAAAAATTTATCTTTTTTTTCTCCTTTTAAAATTTTTACAGATAAATTTTTTAAAAATTTAAACATACCTTCACTTATTTTTTGCTTTTTTGTTTTCTTTTCTCTAATTCCTGCACTATCAATCAATATTAATCCTTTCAAATCTGATGGGTTTTCTTTTGCTATCCTTATTCCAATTCTTCCTCCGAATGAATGACCAATAATAATAAAATTTTTTAAATTTAAATATTTAATAAATTTTAAAGTAATATTTTTATAATCTTCACCATTTAATGAATTTAAAGGTATATCACTTTTTCCAAAGCCTGGAAGGTCAAGAGAAATTGTTAGGTAATTTTTTTTTAAATAATTAAATATCGGAAGAAGTGACTCTGAATTTGCTCCCCAACCATGCAATAAAATAATAGGATTACCTTTTCCTTCAATATTATAAAAAAGTTTCAGACCATCTATTTCTGCAAACATTTATATTTTATATCCTTTTACTTCCTTTTAAATTTTCGAGTAAAACATCCGTATCAATTGAAGTAATATTTTTATTTTTATCTTCATATATTTCATAAGCAAGATTGATAAGATTTTCAATTAAATTTGGAAAAGGGATGCCTGATGCTTCCCATAAGTAAAATGAAATAGCACCTGGCATTGTATTAATTTCGTTTACAAATATTTTTTCAGATAAGCTATCCATTAAGAAATCAATTCTTGCAATACCCTTACAATCTATCGCTTTAAATGTTTTAATTGCAAGTTCCTGAATCTCTTTAGTTTTAATATCACTTATATTTGCTGGTATTATATGACCATATTTTTTTAAAACATTCTCTTGTTTTGGTTTTGATTTATATTTTGATTCATAATCTAAAAAATTCTTATTTGATTTTACCTCTTCACAAACTGATGCTATAGGCTTATCATTTCCCAAAACAGAACAATTTATCTCTCTTAAGTTTTCAATTGATTGCTCAAAAATAACTTTTCTATCATAAAACTTTGCAATTTCAACACCCTGAATTAATTTTTCTCTATCATATGCTTTGGTTATTCCTATACTTGAACCAAGATTTGCTGGTTTAATAAAAATAGGGTATTCAATTTTTTCTTCAACATTTTTAATTATTTCATCCTTATTATTTTCCCAATTATCTCTTTTTATCCATAAATAATTTACTATTGGTAAATCATTTGCTTTAAAAATTTCCTTCATAATAACCTTATCCATACCAATAGACGATGATAATACATCTGCACCAACATATGGAATATTCAACATTTCAAAAATTCCTTGTATCTTACCATCTTCTCCATAGGTTCCATGTATTGTACTAAATGCAACATCAATTTCAATTTTTTTATTAAAAATTGATTCTAATTCAAATATTAATTTATTCTTTGTATTCAATTTTAAATTAACTATTCTTTGAGAGTTTTTTGGAATAAGTGACAGATTTTTAAAATTATTTATATCTTTTAAATATTCACCAGTGAAGAATTCTCCGTTTTTACTTATATAGATTGGTATTAATTCATATTTTTCTTTATCAATTGCATTTAGAACCTGCATCGCAGTGATTATTGATATTTCGTGTTCAACAGATTTTGAACCAAAAAATAAACCTACCTTAGTTTTCATATCACTAAAATATTTTAACATAAAAATACTCTTTTTAATCATAATGATTTTTAATTTATATAGTAAAATTAATATAATAAAAGGAGGATGTTATGGATCTTAAAGATTTATTAAAAAAAGGTATACAGAGCGAGAATGAAGCTAAAAGATTTTATAATAATTTATCAAATAAAATATTAAATGACAAGGTTAAAAAAAGATTGATTAAATTTACGCAGGAAGAAGATAGGCATGAAAAATCTTTAAGAAAGATTTTTTTTAAATTATTCAAAGAGGATTTTAAACCAGAAAATAATTTTAAGGAAAATCCTGAATTTAGTGAATCAGTAGAAGAACTTGGTAAAAATACAAAAAGTATCGATATTGTAAAGATAGCTCTTCAATCAGAAATGAATGCAATTAAATTTTATTCAAAAATGATTAATGAAATTGTTGACGGGAGAGATAAAAGAGTTGTTAATTCTATTATTAAAATGGAAAAAGGACATGAAGATATTTTAAGAAGAGAATATGATGTTTTGAAAAAAAGTGATTACTGGAACAATCCAACAATGGAAAATCTTGGAGATTTAAGATTATAATTTATTAAAAATTTCTAAAAAGTTGTAAAATAATAAATTATACTTTAAATTTTTATTAGGAGATTTTTATGGTTTCTATCGATGAACAACTTAAAATTATTAAAAAAGGAACTCTTGAAGTTATTAATGAAAATGAATTAATTGAAAAACTTAAAAAAGGAAAACCACTAAGAGTTAAACTTGGAGTTGATCCAACTTCTCCAGATATACATCTTGGTCATACTGTAGTTTTAAATAAACTAAGAGATTTCCAAATTTTAGGACATCAAATAATATTAATTATTGGAAGTGGAACAGCAGTTATTGGAGACCCTTCAGGTAGAGATAAAACAAGAAGTTTACTTACTACTGATGAAATTGAAAGAAATGCAAAATATTACAGTGAGCAGGCTTTCAAAATTCTTGATAAAGAAAAAACTGAGATAAGATTTAATGGTGAATGGCTATTAAATTTAACTTTAAAAGAGATAGTATCTCTTTTATCTCATTTTACTGTAGCAAGAATTCTAGAAAGAGACGATTTTTTTAATAGATATAAAAGTGGAAATGCCATTTATCTTCATGAACTTTTGTATCCAGTTATGCAGGCGTATGATTCTATAGTTATTGATGCTGATATAGAACTTGGTGGGACTGATCAAAAATTTAATTTATTATGTGGAAGAGAACTGCAAAAGGAACTTGGTAAAGAAGAACAAATAGCAATATTAATGCCAATATTAAGGGGTATAGATGGTGAAAAAAGAATGGGAAAAAGTTTGGGAAATTATATTGGAATCAATGAAACACCTAAAGAAATGTTTGGAAAGGTTATGAGTATTCCAGATCATTTGATTATTGAATATTTCGAATTATTAACAAATATCTCACCTTCAGAAATAGAAGAATATAAGAAAAAAATGGAAAAAGGTGAAAATCCTATGAAATATAAATTAAGACTTGCTAAAGAAATTGTAACAAGATATCACTCAAAAGAGGATGCTGATAAAGAAGAAGAGGATTTTATAAAAGTATTCAGTAAAAAGGAAACGCCAGAAGATATTGAAACTTATACTATTGATTCAGATGAATTTAATTTAATAGATTTTTTAAAAGAGAAAAATATAATTTCATCTAAAAGCGAAGGAAGAAGAATTTTTGAACAGGGCGGTATTTATATAAATAATGAAAGGTTTTCTGATCCGTCCTTTAAAATTAAAATAAATGGCGAATTGATAATAAAAATTGGCAAAAGAAAGTTCATTAAGGTGAAAAAAAATGATTAAAGGACCTAAAGGTGCACCAGATATTTTGCCTGAGAAGAGTAAAAGAATAAGAACTGTTATTGATAAAATTGTTAAAATTGTCGAAAATTTTGGATATAAAGAGGTAATGCTTCCGATATTTGAACATTCGGAAGTTTTCGAAAGAACAGTTGGAGAAGAAACAGATATTGTAGAAAAAGAGATGTACACTTTTCTTGATAAAAGTGGAAGAAAACTTTCTCTTAGACCTGAAGGAACTGCTCAAACTGTTAGAGCATACATAGAAAATAATTTAAAAACACTTCCTCAACCAGTAAAACTTTTTTATTTTGGTCCTATGTTTAGATATGAAAGACCTCAAAAAGGAAGATTCAGAGAATTTTACCATTTTGGAATTGAAGCGCTTGGCAATGATAGGCCTGAACTTGATGTTGAAGTGATTTTTATATCTTTTCAAATTCTAAAATCTCTTGGATTAACAAATTTATCAGTTACATTAAACTCTATTGGAGATATTGAAGAAAGAAATATATATAAAGAAAATTTAAAATCATTTTTAAGAGAAAGATATACTGAACTTTGTGAGGATTGTAAAAAAAGGGTTGATAAAAACCCCTTAAGAGTATTGGATTGTAAAAAAGAAAGTTGTATTGTTGTTACAAAGGATGCTCCAAAAATATTGGATTTCCTATCAATAGAAAGTAAAAAACATTTTGAAAAAATACTATCTTTACTTAGCAACTTAAAAATAAATTATGAAATAAACAATAGACTTGTTAGAGGGCTTGATTATTATAATAGAACTGTTTTTGAAGTTTTTTCAAGTGATCTTGGTGCTCAAAATGCAGTTCTTGGTGGTGGAAGATATGATTATTTAAGTGAATTTTTGGGAGGAGATAAAGTTCCTGGAGTTGGTTTTGCCATTGGAATTGAAAGATTGATATTGTTACTTGAAAATAAAAAAATTAATTTTAATGATGAAAAAAATATTATTTTCGTTTCACCATTATCAAAGGAATATTATGAAGAAGCATTCAATTTTTATATTAATTTAGGAAGTTCTAATTTTAAGGTTTATTTTCCATATAATTTTAAAAATATTAAAGAATCAATCACAAATTCTTTAAAAATGAATATAAACTATATGATAATTTATGGTGGAGATGAACTAAAAAATGGATATGTTATTTTTAAAGATTTAAAAAATGAGAAACAGGAAGTAATTAAAATAGAAAATATATTAAATTTTCTTAATAATTTTGGAGGATTTAATGGTTGAAAGAAGATATTGTGGTGAAATAACAGAAAATGATATAGGAAAAACACTAACAATATATGGCTGGATAAAAACAATAAGAAATCTTGGTGGACTTATATTTTTTGAAGTAAGAGATAGATCTGGATTTGTTCAAGTTGTTATAGATTCTAATCAAAAGGATATTTTTGAAATTGCAAAAAAAATAGGTAATGAATGGGTAGTTAAATTTATAGGTGAAGTTAGAAAAAGGCCAGAAGAAAATATTAATGAAAATATAAAAACAGGCAAAATTGAAATTCAGTGTAAAGATTTAGAAATTATAAATGAATCACTTCCCCTGCCATTTGAGATTAATGGTGATGGTGAAATAAATGAAATATTAAGATTAAAATATAGATTTTTGGATTTTAGAAGAGAAGAAATGAAAAATAATCTTTATACAAGATTTAAAATCTCAACATCAGTTCGAGAATTTTTAAATAATGAAGGATTCTGGGAAATTGAAACTCCAATTTTAACAAAAAGTACACCTGAAGGTGCAAGAGATTTTCTTGTACCATCAAGAATAAATCCCGGAAAATTTTATGCTCTTCCACAATCACCTCAACTTTTTAAACAAATATTAATGATTTCAGGAATAGATAGATATTATCAAATTGCAAGATGCTTCAGAGATGAAGATTTAAGAGCAGACAGACAACCAGAATTCACTCAAATTGATATTGAGATGTCTTTCATTGATGAAGAAGATATTATGAATTTGATAGATAGATTGTTTAAAAAATTATTTAAAGATATATTAAATATTGATCTTGAAATACCATTATTAAGAATGAGTTATTCTGAAGCAATGGAAAAATATGGAACTGATAAACCTGATTTAAGATTTGAACTTAAAATAAATGATTTTACAGAGATATTTAAAGAAAGTAATTTTATGCTTTTTAAAAGTAATATTGAAAAAAATGAAAAAATTAATGGTTTATTACTTAAAAACATAGTTATTTCAAGAAAAGAAAAGGACGAGATTGAAAATTTAGTAAAAGAAAACGATTTACCAGGTGTAATAATATTTAATATAGAAAAAAAGATAAGTTCTCCATTAAACAATTATATAAATGATGAAGAGTTGAATGAATTAAGAAAGTTATCTAACTCTAATGATACAATTCTATTTTTTATTGGAAATGGTGAAAACTTCCTAGAAAAAATTGGAAAAATTAGAATTGAACTTGCAAAAAAATATAATCTAATAAATATTAATGAACATAAATTATTGTGGGTAAAAGATTTTCCTCTTTTTGAATGGAATAAAGAAGAAAATAGATGGGATTCTAAACATCATCCATTTACATCTCCTAAATCTAAACATGTTGAACTATTAGATAAAGATCCAGCGAAAATTCTTGCAAGGGCTTATGATATTGTTATGGATGGTTTTGAAATTGGTGGCGGTAGTATAAGAATTAATAACATTGAACTTCAAAAGAAAATATTTAAACTACTTGGTTACTCTGAAAAAGAAGTTGAAGATAGGTTTGATTTTTTCATAAACGCTCTTAAATATGGAACTCCAATACATGGTGGAATTGCTCTTGGACTTGATAGAATTGTTATGCTTTTTATCAATGGAAATAGTTTAAGAGATGCAATACCATTTCCAAAAACGCAAAAGGGAACTTGTCCTTTAACCAATGCACCAAATGAAGTTTCTGAAAACCAACTAAAAGAATTAAAAATAAAAATTGAAAATCAATAAATTCCTATATCTGTTATAATTAAATTGTGAATTTAATAGTTACTCATTCAACAGCAGATTTTGATGCACTTGCATCACTTATTCTTGCTGGAAAAATTTTTCCTAATTCAGTATGTCTGATACCTTCTTTTTCATCATCAGTATACTCATTTTTCTCTTTATATGGCAATCTTTTTGATAATCTAAAGAATTTAAAAGATATTGACCTATCAAAAATTGACAGGGTTATTATGGTTGATACTCAATATCCTGATAGAGTTACAGGTTTAAAAGAATTTATAGAAAAACATCCAAAGGTTTTGATAATAGACCATCATTACCCAGATGAAGAGGTAAAAATAAATGCTAAAAGAATTGTAAAGGAGGTTGGCTCAACTGTTTCAATCCTCACACATATGCTTAAAAACAAGAACATTAACATAAAACCTCTTGAAGCATCTTTATTTGCTCTTGGAATATATGAAGATACAGGAAATTTATTATTTATAACAACAAAGCCATATGATATTGAAGCATTATCCTTTATCTTTAAATACGATGTTGATCTTAGAATTGTTCATAAATATTTGATAACTTATTTAACTGATACTCAAAAAAAGATATTTGAAAAGATACTTGCAAATCTTAAAGTAGTTGAGATTAATGGTTATAAAATTGGTATATCTAATGTTAAAATTTCAGAATACACAGAAGGAGTTGGTTTTTTAGTTCATAAAATACTTGAACTTTTTGACCTTGAAGCAACTTTTTCAATATTAATTTTAGATAAAAAAACAATAATAATTGGAAGAAGTAGAACTGAAGACATAAATGTTAAAAAGATTCTTTCATATTTTGGAGGTGGAGGACATAAAACAGCTGCTTCTGCCAATTTTAACACTATAAAAGGAGCAAAAATATATGATAAATTAACTAAATTAATAAAAAATAATATAAAGATAAAAATTTATGCAAAAGATATAATGAGTTATCCAGTTAAAACAATAGATATTGACAATACTCTTGAAGAAGCAAAAAATATTATGTTAAGATTTAATTTTTCAGGGCTTCCTGTTACAAAAAATGGAAAGATAATTGGAATAATAACAAGGTCTGAAATTTCAAAGGTTGAACTTTTAGGATTGACTAATTTTAAAGTAAAGGATTTTATGATTGAGAAATTTATTTTTGTTACGCCTGATACCTCATTAGAAGAAATAGAAAAAATAATGGTTGAAAAAAACATCGGAAGAATACCTGTTGTTGTTAAAGGAAAGGTTATTGGAATAATCACAAGAAGCGATATTTTAAGAGGTATATATTTAAAAAGTGAAAAAATAGGATACTATAAAATTGAACCTTCCAAAATTAATAAAATACTTAAAAAAAATTTATCAATTAAAACTTTATCCTTAATAAGAAAGATAGGTAAAGTTGCAGATAAAATGAAAATTAATGCATATCTTGTAGGTGGATTTGTTAGAGATATTTTTTTAAATCAACAAACAAAAGATATAGATATTGTTATTGAAGGTGATTCAATCATGTTTGCACAAGAACTAAAAAAAATTTTTAAAATAAATATACATATTTATCCAGATTTTAAAACAGCAACATTGAATATTGATGATTTAAGAATTGATATTGCATCATCAAGAAGAGAATATTATAAAGAGCCAGCATCACTACCTAGAGTTGAGATGGGTGGAAATATAAGAGATGATTTATTAAGAAGAGATTTCACAATAAATACTCTTGCTATAAGCATTAATAAAAATAGTTTTGGTAATTTAATTGATTTACTTAATGGATTTAAGGATTTAAAAGAGAAAAAAATCAGAGTTTTACATAATTTAAGTTTTATTGATGATCCAACAAGAATTTTAAGAGCAGTTAGATATTCAGCAAAATTGAATTTTAGAATTGAAAAAGAAACAAGGCATTTAATAAAAAATACAATTAAAACAGGTCTTTTTACAGATGCTAAAAATACAAGAATAAAAGAAGAACTTTTTTTAATTCTAAAGGATAAGAAAATTGCTCTTAAGGGATTAAAAACATTAAAAAACCTAGGTGGGTTAAAACTAATACATAGAAAACTAATACTTACGAATGAAACAACAAAAAAAATTGAATTTGCTTTGAATATAAATTCAGAACTTGATGAAAATAAAAAGTACTATGAATTAGAATTAATTTTGTTTTTTATGTTAATAAGTGAACTTAATGATTATAATAGAAAAGAAATTATAGAAAGATGGAACTTAAAGAGAGATTTTATTAATAATGAATCTTACTATCTTAATAAAATTGAAGAATTAAAAAAATGTATATCAAAATATGATATTTATAATTCATTAAAAAATTTAAATATAGAGGAATTAGTTTATTTATTATATAAATCAGAAGGTAAGGAAAAATTGAAAATAAGAGAATTTATTTTTAAATTGTCAGACATTAAAATTAAATTAAAAGGGAAAGACTTAATATCAATTGGACTAAAGCCATCAAGAAATTTTAAATATATATTTGAAAAGGTTAAAGAAGAGGTTATAAATGGGAATCTTCATACTTTAGAAGATGAATTAAAATTTGTGATAGAAAATTTTGGAAAGGAAGGTAAAAATTATGTTGTTAGATAATATCCTAAAAATTGTATTTATGTTTCCAGCAATTATCATAGCAATAATTTTTCATGAATTTTTTCATGGATATGCAGCATATAAACTTGGAGATGAAACCCCAAAAGAGTATGGAAGATTAACTCTTGATCCATTGAAACATATTGATCTTTTTGGAACAATCCTTTTACCAATAATGCTACTTATAACTTCAAACTTTAGAGTTACTTTTGGATGGGCAAAACCTGTTCCAATAAACTTCTATAGATTTAAAAAAATTAGAAGAGATCTAATAATTACATCTATTGCAGGTCCATTAGCAAATATCGCTCTTGCGTTTATTTTTGGTTTAATTTTTAGATTCTTGATTTTTCCATCACCAAGATTATCTGTATCATATTTAAATGTATTTGTTCAATATGGAGTAATTATCAATATTGTACTTGCCATTTTCAATCTGATACCCATTCCACCTCTTGATGGTTCAAAAATATTGTTTAGTTTAATATTTAAGTATCCACAAGATATACTCAAAAATCAAAAAATTGATATTTATGGTTCATTAATTTTAATAATTTTACTTTTCTTTGGAGTTATAAATAAATTATTAAGCCCAATAATATATCAAATGGTAAATCTGTTTTTATGGATAATTTAAAATATTTCAATAACAAAGCCATATTAATAGGTTTTATTGGAGAAAAAAATAGTGAATATTTTCCTGAAGAAACTTTAGATGAACTTGAACTACTTGCTAAAACTCTTGGGTTTGTAATTATAAAAAAATTATTAAAAAGAATAAGGGAAATAAATCCAAAATTTTATATTGGCAAAGGTTCACTTGAGGAGATTGTAGCATATGCAAGAAGTTCAGGTGCAAAATATTTAATATTCGACGAAACCCTTTCTTATTCTCAAATAAAAAACATATCAGATTTTTCAAATTTATTTATTCTCGATAGGCCACATCTTATAATTGAAATTTTTGAAAAAAGAGCCAAAACAAATGAAGCAAAAATTCAGGTTGAACTTGCAAGATTGAAAACAGAACTTCCTGCAATAATTGGAATGGGAAAAAGCTTGGATCAACAAATGGGTATTGCTGGAATAAGAGCAGGAAGAGGTGAAAAACTAATTGAACTAAAGAGAAGAAATATAGAGAAAAAAATCAATTCCCTTCAAAAAGAACTGAGAAAAATTGCAAAAAGAAGAGAAATAAGAAGAAAATTAAGAGAGAAAAATAAAATTCCTATTGTATCCATTGTAGGATATACTAATTCAGGCAAAAGTACTCTTTTCAATGTACTCACTCCAGAAGAAACATACACAGAAGACATGCTTTTTGCTACATTAGATACACTTGTTCGTAAATCTTATTTAAATAAATATGAAAAGGAGATTTTAATCGTTGATACAGTTGGTTTTATTCAAAAATTACCACCAATACTCATATCTTCATTCAAATCGACTCTTGAGGAAATAAACTATTCTGACCTAATTATTCATCTTATCGATGCTTCATCAAATTCATATAAAAAACATATGAACACCGTTAGAGAAATTTTAAATGAAATACTTAATAAAGATATAAAAATTATAAATGTTTATAATAAAATTGATTTATTAAATAATTACCAGATTGAAAGAATTGTCAATGATGATAAAGATTGTTTATTAATATCTGCACTAAAAAAAATTAATATTGATATTTTAAAAGATAAAATCGGTGAAATTTTGTTTGAAAAGGAAGAAATAAGATATATTTAGTCATTATTCTCACTTTTCTTTGAATGTGGGTGAAAATTTTCATAAACTTTTTTCAAATTTTCTCTTGTAAGATGAGTGTATATTTGAGTTGTTGAAAGTTTTGTATGGCCTAAAAGTTCCTGAACACTTCTTAAATCTGCTCCATTTGTAAGTAAATGTGTAGCAAAAGTGTGTCTTAAAGTATGAGGAGTCACATTTTTATATGGGATAACTTTTTTTGCATATTTTTCAACAAGAAGCCTAACTCCTTTATCTGTTAACAATTTACCTTTTCTATTTAAAAATAGAAAATTAGAATTTTTTCTTCTTTTTTGGATATAAAATTTTATATCATTTAATATATCTTCTGTTAAAAAAACTACTCTTTCTTTATTACCCTTACCTTTTATTATGACTTCACCCTTGTCAAGATTCAATTCAGAAATCCTCAAACTTACAAGTTCAGAAACCCTCATACCTGTTGAATATAACATTTTTAAAATTAAATTATCCCTTAAACCAAGAATAGTTTTTTTATTTGGTGAATTTATTAATTTAAAGACCTCCTCTTCTGTTAAGAAAGTGGGCAATTTTTTTTCAACTCTTGGTAATTCAAGAGTTAAAAGTGGATTTTTATTTATATAGCCTTCTTTTAGTAAAAATCTATAAAAACTTCTAACCCCTGATATCTTTCTTGATATTGATTTTTTTGTTAAATTTTTATCTCTTAATTTTAAAAGAAAACCTCTTATATCATTTCTTGTTATGTTTTTAAAATCTAAATCTTCAGATTTTAGAAATTCATAAAAATCATTTAAATCTCTTCTATATGCCCTTAATGTGTGTGGTGAACTTGTTCTAAAATTTTTCATAAAAAACAGAAAATCATTTATCTCTTTTTTCAAAATTAACCTCCAGTATCTTAAAAATAGAATAAAAGAAAATTAAAGTTAGAGAGGTGAAAATTAAAATTCTTTGTAGTGCTCTTATAAAAAAATCCTCGGGTAAAAGAACTATCAATCTATCAGCATTTGGATCTAATAACCATAAATCATTTCTGAATAAAACAAGATGAAAATTTGTAAATAGTTCATCAAATGGGATGAATAAATATAAAATCAAAAATAAAATAATTGGAATAAATGAAAAAAGAAAAATGTTGGGAAGATCTTTTTTCTTAATCAATAAAAAGATTAAAATCCCTATAAAAATTGTTAATAAAATTAAATATTTAAAAATATTTCTAACATCTTCCATATGTTTGATCTCTTTTTCATTAAAAAAATTCCTGTAACCAGGTATATCAAGATTATCTCTTTTTCCAGATAAATACTCTGGAATAACTTGAGCAGTATATCTTACAAATTTTGGATCAATATTTAATTTTAATTCTGGTTTTATTCTATTAAATTCATAAAGATAATAATTTTTTGAAAAGCCAATTATTATTGAAAAAGTAAAAATTAATAATAAAGGTATTAAAATTATTAAAGAGATTTTTCTCATTTCCTGAATATTAAATTAAGAATTATAGTTAATATTATAGAAATAATGATCATTGTTACCAAAGGAATATATATAGTAAGATTTTTTCTTTTTATCACAATATCACCTGGCAATTTAAAAAGAGGTAATTTATCTGAAAAGTAAAAAACTATTCCTATTAATATAAGAACTATTCCAAAAATAATTATTATTCTAGCAAAATCTTTAATCATCTTTTTTTATTATACCTTTCAATTTCAGAAAATACACAACCACAATATTTTTGTCTATATAAATTGAGTTCAATTGCTTTCTTTTTACCATCAAAATAATTATCTCTTAAATCATAATAAATAAAGTTTAAATCATACTCTTTTCCAATAATTTCACCAATTTTTTTTATCAAATCATGTTTCTGATAAATAGAATAAATCATGGTAGTACTAAAAAAATTTATATTCATTTCTTTTGCTTTTCTTGCTGTTTCATTCAATCTTAACTGATAACAAAAAACACAACGATTTTCAATGTTTTGATTGATATTAGAAAAATAATCTCTATAATCATATTTCCCTATTAAATATTTAAAATTTAAACTATTCATATAATCTTTAAAACTTTTTAATCTTTGCTCATACTCTTTATGTGGATGAATATTTGGGTTGTAAAAAAACAAAAAAAGTTCAAATTTATCTTTAAAATAATCAATAACAAGAGTTGAACATGGAGCACAACATACATGAAGAAAAAGTTTATCCATAATTAAAAGAGTTTTCTTTTTTTCATTTCAAGGTATTTATATGCATTTTCTGTTGCTATTCTACCTCTCGGAGTTCTCTCAATAAAATTGATTTGAAGAAGATATGGTTCATAAATATCTTCAATAGTATCTTTATCCTCATCAAGAATTGCAGAAAGTGTATCAATTCCAGTTGGACCTCCATTAAATTTATCAATTAAAATTCTAACAAGTTTCCTATCTTCCCTATTCAAACCATATTCATCTATACCAAGAGATTTAAAAGTTTCTTTTAAAATTTCTGAATCAATTTTTCCCTTATTTTTTATTTCTGAAAAATCTCTAACTCTTTTTAAAATTCTAATTGCTACTCTTGGTGTACCTCTAGACCTTTTAGCAATTTCTTTTGCACATTCTTCATCAATGTCTACTTTCATATATTTTGATGCTCTATAAATAATTTTAATTAAAGAATTGACATCATAAAAATCAAGTTTGAAAACAATTCCGAATCTTTCTCTTAAAGGTGATGTTAACATTCCTGCTCTTGTTGTTGAACCTATTAATGTAAATGGTTCAAGATTTATAGTTAAAGTTTTGGCAGACGGACCTTTACCATAGACAATGTGTAATTTAAAATCCTCCATTGCAGGATAAAGGGTTTCCTCAACACTATGAGGAATTCTATGTATCTCATCAATAAAAAAAATTGAACCTCTATTTAAAGATGTTAGAATTGCAGCAACATCTCCTGGTTTTTCTAATGATGGTCCTGTTATCTGCTTTAATTCTTTATTCATCTCTTTTGCTATAACGTAAGCAAGAGTTGTTTTACCAATTCCAGGTGGGCCATAAAGAAGTATATGATCAAGTGCCTCATCTCTTTTTTTTGCAGCATCAAGAAAAACTTTTAAATTATCTATAACTTTTTCTTGTCCAATATATTCCATTATGGATTCTGGTCTTAATTTAAAATCCTTTAAATCTTCACTCATTTTTCAATACCTTTAAAACTTTTTTCACATAATCTTCAAGACAAATATCATCATCAACTTTTACTTTTTTTAGTGCTACAAAAATATCTTCCTTTTCAAATCCCAATGAAACTAATATCTTAATCAAATCTTTTGTTTTGTCATCACCGATTCTTATCTCTTCTTTTTCTTTTGATAAAAATTCACAAATATCATCTAAAACTTTTTTTCTCACTCCTTTTACAAGGAGCATTTCTCCTTTTGATATTTTTTTATTAATCTCATCTAAATTGTATGTTCTTAAAATCTGTATTATCGATTTTGGGCCAACCTGTGGTATCTTTAATAATTTTTCAAAAAATTCCACCTCTTCAAAAGTTATAAATCCATAAAGAGTATTCTCTTTTTCTGAAATAATTTGATATATATATACTTCTTTATCTATATGTTCAGGGTATGGTGTTATAACTTTAAAACCTATTCCAGAATTGGTCAAAAAAATTACATAGTCTAAAGTTTTCTTTATGACTTTACCATTAAGATAGGCTATCACTTTTTATAGTTAATGAATTTAAATTAATAAAAGAAGTTGCAAGTGCTATTGCATCAACAGTATCATCTTCGTTTAAATCAATGTTATAAAGAATTTTAGTCATCTTTCTCATATTTTCTTTATTTGATTTACCATATCCTGTAAAATTTATTTTTACACTTGATGGTGATAGTTCAAATAATTCAGATTTATTTATATATGATAGTAAAATTATCACTCCTCTAACTTCTCCAATCTTTATTGCTGTTTTTACATTCTTTTTAAAAAATAACTTTTCAATAACTGTAATTTCAGGTTTATATTTTTTATATAATTTATCAAGTTCAGAAAAAATTATATTTAATCTCTCACCTTCAATATTTTCTTTTGATGTTTCAATAAGACCATAATCAATTAGTTCTATATTTTTATTGTATTTTAAAATTGCATAACCAAGGTTAGAAAGCCCAGGGTCAATTCCAAAAACATGCATTATTTAATAGATAATGCTATTCTTTCCATCTCTTCATCTGACATTTCGAAATTAGCATAAACTTTCTGAACATCATCATGATCATCTAAGTCATTAATGAGTTTTAATAATTGTTCTGCTTTGTCTCCTTCAACTTTAACACTATTTTTTGGAATCATTGTGAATTCTGAAGATATAATTTTAATACCTTTCTCCTCAAGTTTAGTTTTAACCTTGAATAAATCAACAGGAGAAGTATATATAAAAAGGTCACTTCCATCTCTTTTTATATCTTCTGCACCAGCATCTGCTGCAATTAATAATACTTCATCATCACTTAATGATACTGGATCTATTTTAATTTCGCCTTTCTTTTCAAACATCCATGAAACACAACCAGTCTCTCCTAAATTTCCACCATGTTCTGAGAAAATTTTTCTAATTTCTGAAGTAGTTCTGTTTTTATTATCGGTGGTTACTTCAACATATAATGCGACGCTACCTGGACCATATCCTTCATAGACGATCTCTTCAAATTTTTCTCCTTCTAACTCTCCTAAACCTCTCTGTATTGCTTTTTTGATATTATCAGAGGGCATATTAGCTTCTCTTGCTTTATCTACTGCAAGTCTTAATCTTGGATTAGTTTCTGGGTCTCCACCACCTTGTCTTGCAGCAATAGTAATTTCCCTTATTAATTTTGAAAATATTTTACCTCTTTTCTTATCTGCTACAGATTTTTTTGCTTGTATATTATGCCATTTTGAATGTCCTGACATAAATTACCTCCTTTTATTAATTATATCAATAAACATTTGATGAATTCTTATATCATCAGTTAGTTCAGGATGAAAAGAAGCGCCAAGAATATTACCTTGTTTTATAAAAACAGGACCTTCATCAACTTCTGCGAGTACTTCAACTCCATTTCCTAATTTTTTAACAACAGGAGCCCTTATAAATACTGCTTTATATGGAATTTCAAAATCTTTAATTTTTAAATCTATCTCCATGCTATTAATTTGAGTTCCAAATGCATTTCTTTTAATAGTAACATCAAGAATTCCAAGCAGTGGTTGTTCATTATTATTTTCAATTTTTTTTGATAATAAAATAAAACCAGCACAAGTTCCAAAAACAGGAAAACCATCTAAAAGCATTTTTTTTAATGGCATTAAAAGTTCATGTCTTTCAAGAAGTTTTCCTATTGTTGTTGATTCGCCACCTGGTATTATAAGACCATCTATTTTTCCAAGATCTTCTTTTTTCTTTATTTGAATAGGTTTTATTCCAGATATTTTATTTAGCATATTTATATGCTCAATGAATGCTCCTTGTAAAGATAAAACACCGACTACCATTAATTTCCTCTCATTTGAAGTTTTTCTTCTTCTGATAAAGTTTTTATATCTAATCCTTGCATTGGTTCTCCAAGATCTTTAGAAATTTCAAATAAAATTTTAGGGTCATTAAAATAAGTTACTGCATCAACTATCGCTTTTGCTCTTTTTTCTGGATTTTTTGATTTAAAAATTCCTGAACCAACAAAAACACCATCAGCACCAAGTTGCATCATTAATGCTGCATCTGCAGGAGTTGCTATTCCACCTGCTGCAAAATTAACAACAGGTAATTTTCCAAGATTTTTAACTTCAAGCACAAGTTCATAAGGTGCATCTATGTTTTTTGCTTCGTTATATAATTCATCCTCACTCATTGATACAATTTTTCTAATTTCATCCATAATTTTTCTCATATGTCTTACTGCCTCAACTACGTTTCCAGTACCTGCTTCTCCTTTTGTTCTTATCATGCTTGCACCTTCATTGATTCTTCTTAATGCTTCTCCGAGGTCTCTTGCTCCACAAACAAATGGAACTTTAAATTTCCATTTATCTATGTGATGCTCTTCGTCCGCAGGAGTTAAAACTTCACTTTCGTCAATAAAATCAACTTCCATTGCTTCTAAGATTTGAGCCTCAACAAAATGACCTATTCTTACTTTTGCCATTACAGGAATAGTTACTTTTTTCTTAATTTTTTCAATAATAATAGGATCAGCCATTCTTGCAACTCCACCTTCTTTTCTTATATCTGCAGGAACTCTTTCAAGAGCCATAACTGCAACTGCACCAGCCTCTTCAGCAATTTGTGCTTGTTCTTCATTTGTAACATCCATAATCACTCCGCCTTTCAACATCTGGGCGAGTCCTCTTTTTATCTTAACTGTTCCATATTCTCTCATATAAAAACCTCCAAAGTATATTTTAACATCTAACATAAACATAATCAATATTTTATATAAGTTTTATATTATTTTGAGAAATTGCATATATTTCTTAAACCAAAATTTTTTAATTAAATTATGATATTTTATTTTTTAAAAAATTTCAATTTAAAATAAATCTTATAATCTATATGTTCTTTAATAATCCTTTAATGACCTTTCCATTTATTAGCAAATACATAAGTTATCCATAAATATATTCCTCCATAAAGTTCGCTTGGTTCAATATATGTATGTTCCCACCATTCATTCCATGTAGTAATAAAAATCCAATCTGGATCACTTTCTATTGCAGCTTCAAATGTGCTCCAATAATACCAACCGCCTTCTCTATCTTTTACAAAACCTATTCTACCTGGAATAAGACGATCATCATAGCCAGGTTGAACAGTTGCAACCCAAATTTTAGATCTTTCTGGTTTATCAGACAATAATGAATAAAAACGAGTTGATGAACTAACACTTTTATAAACTTCCCTTAGATTTTCAAAACCAAAAATTCCATATTCATGTATTCCATCAAATACATTGAGATTATCGATATTATAACCACATCCTATATAAATAGCATTTCTTCCCTCACTTCTTAATTTATTAAGAATTTTTTGCCAAGTTTCAAGTGGAACATCTTGTGATGCCCAAATAACTATAACAGGTTTACCATCAATTTTAAAAAACGCGGGATGATTTCCATATTTATCAATAACATATTTAAGCATTTCAAATATCTCTTTTTCATCTCTGGGTCCAGTTTCTATTAAAGTTTCAAAATAGATTGTAATTGAGAAATTTTTTTTATGTGCTAAATCTAAAAGTATTTTTAAGTTTTGGTCTTCATAATACCCCGGACCCCACCATGAAGAGATAAAACCATCTATTCCTGCTTGTTTTGCTTGTTCAATTTGAAGATTAATTATTTTTGGATCATTTGAAGAATATAATTTTAATGGTCTATCTCTGAGCACTGAACTTGACCAATCATATTCATGGTACCATGGATAGTAAAAAGCCCAGATCATTTTTTTAGTTGGACGATTAATAACTATTTGAGTTTGTGAAATATTTTCCAATGATTTAAAATCAACCTCAAATGTTATTGGGTTATATCCTTCACTGCCTAGAACTTCACCAATATGTGTAATTTCTTTAATCAGTTGTAATTTATCATTTACAATAATATAAATTCGGACAATACTTTTCCCAATATTTCCTTTTTTTAGAATAAAAGAAAAAGGTTTTGAATTTTTTTCTGGGGAAATTGCAAAATCAACTTTCATACCAACTATTTGGTCTTTAATAGATTCTTCAATTGGTTGATTTAAACTTAGTATATTATATTCTAATCCAACATGAGTAGGTTTTCCAATTTTCTCAATAAAGCGCATAGTTAAAATTGAATCTACAATATTAACCAATTCAAGAGTTGTCCAATCTGATGTTGTTAAATATTCTATTCTTAGATGATAATAATCAATATAAATTGGAATATTTAACTTATTAAGAGATGATGTTTTAGATTTGTTTATAGATAAAAAGGTTGTTGCTTTCGTAGGAATTTTTATGAAAAAAATAAATTCAAATAATATTATTAAAATTAAAATAGTAATTTTAATAAATATTTTTTTATTTTTCACTTTTTTCCTCCGTCTTAAAAATTAAATTTTATAAGAATTTTATTATATATTTATTTTATCAAATTTTATATTTTACCAACAGGCATAATATAAATTGGATTTTCATTATCTGGTAAATTAATGATTTCTTTAATTTTTAAATCATTAAAAGCACCTATTGCGACTGTTCCTAAACTTAATGCAGTAGCCATTAAATATATATTTTGAGAAGAGTGACCTGCTTCAATATAAACATATCTTACTCCCCTTTCTCCATATTTTCTTTTTGTTATATTAAAATCAGCACAAATAAATATTAAAATAGAAGATTTTTTGATACAATCCTGGAATAAAGAAGATTTATAAACTTCATTTATAATATTTTTCTTAAAGATATTTATTAATTTATTTTGAATGATTTCATATTTATAAAAACCAGTTTCTAACTCTTTAACATTTTTTGAGAAAAGATAAAATTTTAATGGATATAATGCTCCAGCAGATGGAATTGACTTAGCAGACCATAAAAGATATGATAATTCTATTAAAGAGAGAGGTATATTTTTGTAATCTCTTACTGACCTTCGAATTTTCATAGATTTGAAAATTGAAAAATCAAAATCTTCTAATTCAGGTAATTTAATTTCTTCCATCTATTTTACATATATATTTAAATAAATCTCACTTTCTCTTTTCATTTCATCTATTGTTTTTATATTAATAGATTCATTCTTAAACCCAAAATTAAAACCATCCAAAATAGTATAACCAGTTATTTCTAAGTTTATATTCTTACTTTCAAATTCAATTATTATATAACCATCAGATGATCTATATTTTTTATTTTCTATATCTATTGGTAAATCTTTAATAAAAATTACTGAATCTTTTATTATTGTTGCTATTTCAGCAAAATATTTTCGTGTTTCTTCGGGTAAATCACAATCATTATAAAGATATTTTGAATCTATTTTTTTTATTATAACTTCTTTGTTTAAATATTTAGAATTAACTTTTATTATATCGTTATTTAAATCAAAAAAAGAATTGAAACTAATATCAGTATTATCAATTTTACCTGAAAAGTCAACATAAAAATTTTTTAAATTTTTTAAATTTTTTGTCAATTCTTTATTAATTTCATCAATACCTTCATCGATACTTACAATTTTTATAACTATATCATTTATTTCATTTATATTAAATATTTTTTCATAGGGAAAATAATTGTCTTTTAAAACTCGAAAGAGATATTCTTGTTTCTTTAAATTTAATATTAAATCTTCATTATCTTCTATTTTTTTATTTAAATATCCAACAATTGAGATTTCAAAATCTTTTAATTTATTGTTATTTGTATCAACGACTTCTATCTTAACTTTTTTATAATTCGAACAGGAAAAAAATAAGAAAATTACTATTGATATTAGTATAAAATGACTTAATCTTCTAAATCTATTGCTTTTGAATCTATCCATATATTTTCAAGATTATAAAACATTCTTTTAATAGCATTGAAAATATGTATTACAATATCACCATAATCCATAACAACCCAAGCTCCCTTTTCTTCACCATCAACGCTTTGAGGCGTCCTTCTTAATTCTTTTTTCATTTTCATATATATATTATCAACAACTGCTTTTGCTTGAATATCACTGTCAACTGAGCAGATAAAAAGGTAATCAAAAAGATAGGTATTTTTTCTTACATCAAGACATAAAATTTCTTCACCCTTTTTTTCTTTTATTGATTCATATATTATTTTTAATATTCTATTTTGTTTCGTTCTTCCCATGGATCATCTTCTTTATAAAGGTTATTTTTATAAATAAAATCTTCCACTTCCTTAGGAACCAAATATTTTATTGGTTCATTTTTTTTAATTCTTTCTCTTATCATTGTCGATGAGATGGAAAGTTCAGGTACCTGTATTGGAAAAACTCTTGTTTCACAATCCAAGCATATTTTCTTCAATTTATTATTCAATATTTTTAAACTATAACCAGGCCTTGTAGCAGCGATAAAATAACACATTGAAAGTAATTCTTTTGGATTTTTCCATGTAAGTATACTTAATACTGCATCTGCTCCAGTAATAAAAAATAAATTATATTTATCTTCTGGATAAATTTGTCTAAATTCTTTTATAGTATCGTATGTATAACATTTACCCTTTCTATCTACTTCTATTCTTGAGACAAAAAAGTGTGGATTTGAAGTAGTAGCAAGAAGTGTCATAATAAATCTTCTTTCAGAATCAAGAAGTTTTATTCTTTTTCTATATCCAGGTATTCCAACAGGGACAAAGATTACCTTTGATAAGGAAAATTTAACTCTTGACTCTTCTGCAATCATGAGATGTCCTATATGTATTGGATTAAAAGACCCACCCATAATTCCTATTGACTCTTTATTCATAATATTTAAATTCAACTCCTTCAATTATAACTATATCACCATTTTTTATACCTTTTTCTCTTAATAATTTTTCAATATTATATTCTTTTGATATTGATTGAAGTTTTTCAATTCCATAATTTGAATTAAGATCAAGACCTTTTATTAATCTCCCAAGTTTTTCATTTTCAATAATAAATTTATCTCCTTCTTTTTTTACTTTTATATTTTCTATTCTTTTCTCTTCAATTTTATATTTTTTTAAAACTTGTATTTTAGAAACATCTCTTTTTATTTCAACTTTTTTTAATTTTTCAATTAATTTATCAATATTGATATTTTCTAATGCAGAAATTTTTATAAATTCTATATTTTTTTCGTTAAAATAATTTTCAATTTTATTTATATTCTGAGTTTTTATATCTATTTTATTTAAAACAACAAAATAATATTTATTTAAAATCTCTTTATCATAATTCATTATCTCATTAATCAAACTTTCAAATTGTTTTAATGCTGGTTCTGCTTCAATTGAAATATCTATAACAAAAATTAGAAAATAAGTTCTTTGAATATGTCTTAAAAACTCTAACCCTAATCCTTTTCCTTGTGATGCACCATCAATAATACCTGGTATATCTACAATTGTTATGCTTTTTTTATCATCGATTCTAACCTCACCAATTACAGGTGTTAAAGTTGTGAATGGATATGATTCTATTCTTGGCTTTGCATTACTTATTTTTGATAAAATAGTTGATTTTCCTGCATTTGGATATCCAACAAGAGCACCATCACCAATAATTCTTAATTCAAGGATAACTTTTTTTTCTTCGCCCTTTTCTCCAAGTTCTCTTATTCTTGGTGCTCTATCAGTTGATGTTTTAAAACTACTATTACCTTTTCCTCCTTTACCACCCTTACAAAGAACAAACTCTTCTTTATCTTCAGTTAAATCACACAATAATTCTTGAGTGTTTAAATCCCAAACAAGAATACCTGGTGGAACATCTATATATAAATCTTTACCATCTTTCCCTTTTCTATTATCTCCCTCACCATTTTTACCATCCTCTGCTTTAAAAATATTATTATATTTGAATTTAGATAATGTATTTAAATTTTTATTTACTTTTAAAATTATATCTCCACCTTTACCACCATCACCACCTGATGGGCCACCCATAGGTATATATTTTTCTCTTCTAAATGCTATAACTCCATCTCCTCCATCCCCTGCTTTGCAGTAAATTTCAGCTAAATCGAACGAATATTTTTTATTGTAGTTTTTGAGGATATACACTTACTCTTTTTTTTCCTCTATGTTTTTCAAATTTTATATAACCTTCTGCTAGAGAAAATATTGTATAATCATTACCCATAGATGTATTAATACCAGGATGAATTTTTGTTCCTCTCTGTCTTATAATAATATAACCAGGTTTAACAAATTCTCCTTCGTAAGTTTTTACTCCTAAATATTTAGGATTTGAATCTCTTCCATTCTTACCTTTACCACCACTTTTCTTGTGAGCCATATTAACCTCCTATTTCAATCTTTTCGACCTTCAATACTGTTTTTGGTTGTCTATGTCCGAGCATTCTTTTATGAGTAGTTTTTGCATGATAGAAGAAAACTTTAATCTTTTTCTCTTTTATTTGATTGGATATTCTACATAAAACCTTTGCATCTTTTAAATATGGTTTACCTAAATTAAAATCTCCTTCATTTTTTATAAAAAGAACATTATTTATAATAAATTCACTACCAATATCTCCTTTTATTTTTTCTACTCTAAACGAATCTCCCTCTTTAATTAAATATTGTTTACCACCTACTTCTACAATAGCTAACACCTTCTACCTCCTAAAGAATATTCATTTTAAAACTTATAATTTATATCAGAAAATTGATATAAATTCAAGGTATTATATTATCACAATTTATTATAATATTCAACAATTTCTTCGTATGTGTAATTTAAATTTTTAAAATTTTTATGAATATCAGTTAAATTAACTTCTTTATTTTTAGAGTTATAAAAATTTTTAATTATACTTAAAATAAACTCTAAAAATTTTTCTTTACCTAAAGATGATAATTTTTCAAGAAAAATTCCAAAAGATACATCTATAAGTTCTCCTTTACCCCTGAATGAATATAATAAAAAACTCATATTATTTGCATAATTTTCGCTTTCTTTCCATATATCTTTGATTTCAATATTTTTATCACAGAACTCTTCAAATTCTTTAGATAATAGATAATTATCTATCTTTTCATTTAATAAATAATTATATATTCCTCTTAAGTCTTTTCTAATTTCCAGTTTCATTGTTTTCTATATTATCATTTTCAATTTTTTTTATCAAATCAAACCATTTCTCAGTATCAATAATTCCACCTGTGGCTCTCTCATGACCAAAACCAAGATCTTCTTCAATACTTGGATTTAAATATTTTCTTAAAAAAGAAAGTAAAGATATATCAAGTGATGTTCTTAAGGAAAAAGAAACCTTATTCTTAAGATATCCAAAATTTGCACAAATAATAATATATTTCTCAAGAACATTTCTCCAAATTTGAGCAATAATTGGATGTATTAAATTTGATGATTCTATTTCAATAATTGCAATATTTTTAATAAATTTAGGTTTCGTTTTTTTCCATTTATCAATGTCTTTTTTAATAACTTCCTTATAGTATATAAGTTTTTTCTTATATTCTGAATCTTTAATCAAATCTTCAAAGTCATCTGAAGAAATAAGATATTTTAAGGATGTATCAATGTCAAATTCACTTACTCTTCTTGCAGAATTTACAAGAGATGAAATAAGTGAAATCTCTTTTTTATTGTATTTTTTTAATAGTTCTTTAAATAATGGAGCATCAACATATAATCCATAATCTCCAACTTCACCTATCAAACCAAGATAATCTTTTGGATTAAAATTTATTGTATTTAATAACAAATAAGCAAGATATGATGTAGAAATATAAGGAGGTGGTGGAAATGAAGTTAAAAGTATTCCATTATTTGGAACTCCTTCTGGTTTATGATGATCGATTAAAATAATTTTTTTAATATTATCAAAATTAGTAGGATATGAACCTAAATCCATAAAAAATACTACATCAGGATTTTTAGAAGTTATAATATTTTTAATTCTTTCAGAATAGCCATTTTCCCCTTTACCAGGATAAATTATATCTATATTTTTATAACCTTTGTTAATTAAAACTTTGTATAATAAAGCGCCTGATGATACTCCATCTGAATCAACATGAGTTAAAATTATCACTTTATTTAACTTATCAACTTTATTTATATTTTCTAAAAAATCTTTAGAGAGTTTATGTAAATCTTCCATATATTATAATTATTATATGAAAAAAATTGAAAATAAAGATATTAATATAAAAAAGGAATTTGTTTCTGATTTATGCTTGTTATGTGACGCGCCTTGCTGTAAGGAGAATTTTGTTCCTTTAATAGAAGAAGAAATTAAAAGTAAAAAATATGAAATGATTTTTGAAACCATATTCAGTTTTGAAGATAAAAAGGTTATTTCTGGATATTTTTTAAAAAGAAAAAAAGATGGCTCTTGCATATATTTAAATAAATTTGATATGTGCACTATATGGAAAGATAGACCTTTATCTTGTAAGATTTATATTTGTGAAAAATTAAAGAAGTCTTGAACCGTTAATATCAAGATGAAATTCACAATCTAAAATTTTAGAGGCATTTCTACACATAACCATTCTTGATAAAAAAATCTCAAAATATTCCATAGGTTTTGATATCTCGGTATTAATTGTTAATTCAAGGGTTATCTCTTTGTTCTTTTCATTTACTCGCAAAAAGGATTTCTCCACAGCATAATTTACTCTATCATGTATATCAAAAAATTCTGGTTTTGTTCTTACTCTTGACCTATGAGCATCAGATTTATCTGCAAGTACAACTGCAGCAGTTATAGGGTTTGAGATAAAACCAGTTTTTTCATCATGATTACTTATTGCTTCCATTATTAATGATATATCTTCTAGTGAATATTCAAGATCTTTTAAAACATTGTAAGCAATCATTGCACCCGATACAGTGTGATTTTCCCTTCCGAGAAAATTTCCTATATCATGTAGATATGCAGCAATTTTTGCGAGCAATTGTTCTTTTTCCGAATAGTTTAATCTCTTTAATATATTTTCACTTATTTCAGCAACAAGTGAAACATGCCTAAAACCATGTTCTGTATATCCAAGAGCCTCTAAATATTTATCAGATTTTTCAATAAATGCTTTTACAGTTGGATTATTTTTGATTATTTCAAATTTTTCAAGCATATTTAAATATATTCCTCACTACTTAAAAATTCTTCATCATGTTCAAAAGAAAGAAGAACTGCATCTGGCAAATTTGATAAAAAATTTTCTATAGTAGATATTGTTGAATCAAGCTCTTTTTTATTTGTATTTAAAGTCAGTATATAGATTTTTGAAACTTCAATTTTTTCATTATCTCTATCTTCAGCAAGAGCAATGTTGAATCTATTTTTTAACTTATTTATTACCGAAATTGTAACTTTTCTTTTATCTTTTAATGATTTTGCTCCTGGTATTCCAATTTGAAAAATTATTAAAGAAAAATGCATTTAAGAACCTTTTTCTTTTAACTCATAAACCTCAATTATATCTCCTTCATTTATTTCTTTAACATTTTCAACTCTTATACCACATTCATATCCTTCAAGAACTTCTCTTACATCATCTTTAAATCTTTTTAAGGAAGAAATTTTACCCTCGCCAATTAATTTACTTCCTCTAAATACTCTTGCATTTAATTCTCTTACTATTTTACCTTCTCTTACTATTGATCCAGCAACAAGTCCTAAACCACCTATATTGAAAATTCTTTTAACTTCTGCTTTACCAACTATAATTTCAACAAATTCAGGCTTTACCATTCCTTTAACAAATCTTATTACCCATTCCTGTAATTCATATATCAAATCAAAGAGAAAAACTTTAACTCTTGATCTCTCTGGAATTTTTTTAACCATTGGATTTTCCTTAGTATTAAAACCAAGAATAATTGCATTTGAAGCAGTAGCAAGGAGTATATCAGATTCGTTGATACTACCAACACCTGTGTGAACAAATTCAATTTTTATTTCGCCTGTATCAAGTGAACTTATAACAGATTTTATTGCTTCAAGTGAACCATATGTATCTGCTTTTAAAATTAGATATAATTTTTTTTCTTCCTCAAGTTTTTCAAAAAGATCATCAATTGAAATTGGTTTTTCTAGTTTTTTCTCTTGTTTTGTTACCCTAATTTTTTCAATCTTTTCTTTTATTATTTCTTCTGATTCATAACCAATCAATACCTCACCTGGAAGTGGAGTATCTTTTAAACCAATTATTTCAACTGGTGATGTTGCTACTACTTCTTTGACCTGTTTTTGATTAGTTGTAGTTAACATTCTGACTTTTCCATATGTTTCTCCAATCATAATCCAGTCACCATATCTTAATTCACCAGCTTGTAATACTAAATTAACAGTTGGACCTACTCTTGGATCAAGTTTTGCTTCTATAACAGTTCCTCCAGCTCTTTTTTCATTTGATTTTGACAATTCTTCAATTTCTGAAATTAGAATTATATTTTCAAGTAATTCATTTATTCCAATTCCAGTTTTTGCTGAGGTATTTACAAATATTGTTTCGCCTCCCCATTCTTCAGGAAGTAAATTATAGTTTGCCATCTGTTGTTTGATTTTATCCGGATCAGCACCTTCCTTATCGATTTTATTTACTGCTACAATAATTGGAACATTCGCTGCTTTTGCGTGGTTTAGAGCTTCAATTGTTTGTTCTTTTGCTCCTTCATCTGCAGCAACTACAAGAATTACAATATCAGTTACAAAAGAACCTCTTATTCTCATTTCAGTGAATGCTTCATGTCCTGGTGTATCAATAAATATTATCTTTTTCCCTTTAAATTCAATCTCACTTGCACCTATTTTTTGAGTTATACCACCTTTTTCTCTTGATGCTACATTTGTTTTCCTAATATAATCAAGAAGAGTTGTTTTTCCATGGTCAATATGACCCATAACTGTAACAATTGGGGGTCTTGAAACAAAATTTTTTGGTAGTGGAGGTACTATATCTGTTATAGGTTTTTTAAAAGAGTTACATATTCTTGCAGCAACTGGAAAAGGGATATCTTCATTAATATCCTCTCTAACTAACCCCCATTTTAGTAAATATGGTCTTAAAAATTTAAAACTTATATTTAAATGTTTGCAAATCTCAACAATTTTTATATTTCCTTTTAACTCTTTTTCTCTTTTTTTTCTTTCTTCTCTATCTTTTAAAACAAGATCTTTTACTACATTTGCATTTTCTTCATCAATGGTTGATAAATTACCTTTAACTTCAACTCCCAAATCTTTAAGATAATTTATCAGTTCAGTTGTTGAGATTCCTATCTCTTTAGCCAATGAGAAAACTCTATATTTTTTCATTTATCACCTCTTCTATGCTCTCAATTAATCTACTCTTAAGTTTTTCTTTTAAATCTTGAGAAATATTTGAAACTCTCAAACCTTTTTCAATTTTTTTCTTTAAGAAAGCACCATTTATACAGTTTATATTTTTACAAATATATACACTTCTTCCAAAATATTTATATTCATTATCAACCAAAATATTATTATTTTTCAACTTCACTATTCTTAAAAACTCCTTTTTATCATCTACCTTTCTACAGTAGATACATTTTCTTAAAATTTTTTTCATTTTAGTTCGATTGAATACCCTGTTAATTTAGAAGCAAGTTTTACATTAATGCCTTCTTTACCAATAGCAAGTGGAATTTGATCTTGTGGAAGATAGACAACTGCTTTTTTATCAATAAGTTCAACTCTACTCACCTTAGCAGGAGATAAGGCATACTTAATATAATCTTTTGGGTTATCAGACCATCTTACAATATCTATTTTTTCACCTGCGAGTTCTTTTGAAATATTTGTTATTCTTACACCTTTAGTGCCTATACAAGCACCAACAGGGTCTACATCACTTTTATAAGAATGAACAGAAACTTTAGCCCTTTCTCCGGGTTCTCTAACTATTCCTTTTATCTCAACAATCTCATCATTTATTTCTGGAATCTCTCTTTGAAGAAGATATTTAAGAAGATTAGAATCAATTCTTGATAATATTATATCAGGGCCTCTTGAAGTTTTTAAAACATCAAGAACATATACTTTTAACTCTTTTCCAACAAAATATTCTTCTTTAGGAATTCTTAATCCTTGAGGAATTCTGCCTTCCCCTTTTTCTAGTTTTACATAAATATTACTTCCAATTATTCTTGAAACCTTCCCTGTTAAAACCTTATTTATTTTATCTTTAAACTCATCATAAATAACATCTCTTTCTAAAGAGACAATTTTTTGCACAAGAATCTGTTTTGCTACTTGCATTGCAATAAATCCAAGTTTATCAGGTAAAATTTCTACATCAATCATCTCATCAATTTGTGCATTATTTTTTATATTTTTTGCATCTTTTATTGAAATTTCTTTAACATTCTGCGCATTCTCAACAACTCTTGCTCTTCTAAATATTTTTATTTCACCTGTTTCTTTGTTTATATTAACAAATATATCTCCACTGTTGGGGAATTTTTTTTTATATGCAATTCTAATAGCATCCTCAAGAGATGATATAATCATCTCTTTTGGAATTCCTTTAAGTTTCTCAAATTCCTCAATAGCTTCGATTAATTCATTAGCCAAAAGATTATCCTCCTTAATCACTCTTAAACTATTATAACATAAATGAAATATAATATTTGATATATTTTTTTATCAAAAATGTTGAAATATTGGTATTTGTTTGTTAAACTAATTTAAATGGAATCGCTTTTTGGTTATAGATTAGAAAATTTAAATTTTGATGATACAAAAAAGAAAATTATAGAATTTTTAAAAGAGAGTAAAAAGGTAATAATTACTCCAATTAATCCAGAAAAAATTATCAAAAGTTTTAAAGATGAAAAATTAAGAGAAATTTTATTAAAATCAGATATTCTTTTACCAGATGGTTACGGGATTATATTTGCTTCAAAAATTTTAGGAATCCATATTAAAGAAAGAATAACTGGTATAGATATGTTTGAATCACTTCTTAATTATTCAAATGAAAATAAATTATCTGTTTATTTTCTTGGGACGCAAGAAGAAATTCTAAAGAAAGTTATAGAAAGAATTGAAAATGAGTTTAAAGGAATTAAAATAATAGGTTTTCATAATGGATTTTTTAAAGATGAGTTTGAAGTTTTAAATGACTTGAAAAATAAAAAAATTGATATTATCTTTGTTGCAATGGGTAGCCCTAAACAGGAATATTTTATTTATGATAATTTTAATGAAATAAACGCAAAAATATTTATGGGTGTTGGTGGAAGTTTTGATGTTTTTTCAGGAAAATTTAAAAGAGCTCCTTTCATTATAAGAAAACTCGGTCTTGAGTGGTTTTATAGATTTATCTTAGAACCCAAAAAAAGATTTCCAAGAATAGTTCAACTTTTTAAATTTATTGGACTTGTTTTTAAAGAGAGGTTCAAAATTGGAAAAAGTTAATATTTTAGGAATACCTGTAGATAAATTAACCGAAAAAGAAGTACTAGAAAAAATAAATGATTTCATAAACGAAAGAAGATTTCATTTAATTGTTACAATAAATTCTGAAAATGCAACCAAAGCACTAGAAAATAAAAAATTTCTTGATGTTATAAAAAATTCAGATTTAGTTATTCCTGACGGAATAGGAATTATAGTTGCATCAAAAATCCTTGGAAACAAACTACCAGAAAGAATACCAGGTATTGATCTGTCTTATAAAATTTTGGAAATTTCTAATCAAAAAGGATATAAAATAGTTCTAATTGGTGGAAAAGAGGGTGTTGCTGAAAATGCTAAAAAAAGTTTAAAAAAGATTTTCCCTGATTTAAATATTGTATTAACATATAATGGCTATTTTGGTAAAGATGAAGAAAATAAAATTGTTAAAGAAATTCAAAAATTAGAACCTGATATTTTACTAGTTGGAATGGGTTCTGAAAAACAGGAAATATGGATATGGGACAATAAAGAAAAATTTAAAAATATAAGTATTTGTATTGGTGTTGGAGGAACTCTTGATATATGGGCAGGAAAGAAAAAAAGAGCACCAAAATTCATTCAGAAAATAGGGCTTGAGTGGTTATATAGGATGGCTATTGAACCAAAAAGAATTGTTAGAATATTCAAAATTTTTATATTTTTATATAAACTTTTCATTGAAAGATGGAAAAAATCCTTTTAGGTGGGTATTTTGGTTTTGAAAACATTGGAGATGATGCAATTCTTCTATCAGAAATAAATTTCTTAAAAAAAGAAGGATTTACTCCTATCATTTTAACTAATAAGGGGAAAAAGGTTTTTAATGAAGAATCTATAAATAGATACAATTTTTTAAGGATTATAAATAATAGAAAAGAATTTAAAAATTTTATTCTTGGTGGTGGTGGAATTTTACAGGACTCCACAAGTTTTAGAAGTTTAATCTATTACTTATTTTTAATAAATTTTATGAAAATTTTACGAAAAAAAGTCATATTATTAAATATTGGAATTGGACCTATAAAAAGAGAAATATCAAAAAAACTACTTTATCATACCTTAAAAAAATGTGATCTTATTATATTTAGAGATAAATATTCTTTCAATTTTTATCGAGATTTGAATTTTAAATATCTTTCTTCTGATTCTTCATTTATATTAAATTTTCAAAAAAAAGAAAGGGAAGATTTAATTTTAATTTCTTTAAGAAATTTTAAAAAACTTGATTTAAAAAAATTTAAAATATTTATTGATAAATTAAGAGAAAATATAGATTTTAAATTTGAGTTTATTGTGTTTTCAAAAGAAGAAATAGAACTTTCTAAAATTTTAAATTTAAATTATTTTTATAGTTTAAACCCAATTGATATTATTGAAAAAATAGGTACATCAAAATATTTAATAGGAACAAGATATCACTCGATTATTTTTTCTATTTTAACTGAAACCCCATTTACAGGAGTTATTTATGACATTAAAGTAAAAAATTTAATTGATGAAATAAATATTAAAAATTATATTTTTCCAGAGGATAATATTGAAAATTGGATTGAAGTTTTTAATAGTGGTTTTAAAAAAAGATTGAAAGTTTCAAAATTATTATCAGAAAAGAAAGAAAAGTTTATTTCAAGAGTGAATCAGGGATATGAAATTTTAAGAAAATTTTTGGAAAATGGATCTATTTAATTTATTATCATTTATTTTTCCAAATGAATGTCTATTTTGTGGAAAAGAAGGTGAAGGTTCTATTTGTAAAAAATGTAAAGTTAATATTTTTGTAAGAGGTGAAGCAAAAACACAATTAAATAATAAATTATTTTATCTATCAATATATAAAAATAATGGCGAAAAGTTAATAGAATATTTAAAAAATAAAAAATATTTCTCTTTGATTCCATATTTAATTGATGAAGCTATATTTCTTTTAAATGATGAAAAATTTGATTTTATAACCGCTATTCCATCGTTAAAATTTTTATCTTATATACCAGAACATCTTGAAATTTTATCAAAAGAATTATCAAAAAAGAAAAATAGTAAATATTTAGAACTATTAACAAAGATCAGAAAAATAAAAAGTCAAGTTACATTGACAATTCAGGAAAGGTACATTAATCCTGTTGATGCTTTTTCCTTAAGAAGAGACTATAAAAATTTAATTAGAAATAAAAAAATTTTATTGATTGACGATGTTTATACAACTGGTTCAACTTTAAAAGAGTGTGAAAAATTGTTAATGAACCAAGGCGGAGAAGTTTTATCACTTGTATTTTCAAAAGCAATTATATATTAAAATTTAATAAAATGGAGGTAAAAAAAATGGAAAAAACGCTTTTGATTTTAAAACCAGATGCTTTTAAGAGAAATCTTGTTGGAGAAATAGTTAAAAGAGTAGAAATGAAGGGATTTAAAATTATTGATATGAAATTTGAATATTTTACTAGAAGTAAAGCAGAAAAACTTTATGAAATTCATAGAGGGAAAAATTTCTTTGAAGAACTTATCAATTTTATGATTTCAGGTCCAATTCTTGCAATTGAGGTTGAAGGAGAAAACGCTATTCTTCTTATGAGAAAGTTAATTGGAGCAACAAAACCAGAAGAAAGAGAGATGGGTTCAATTAGAGGTGATTTAGCAATAGGTTTAACAGAAAATCTTGTACATGCATCAGATTCAAAAGAAAATTATGAATTTGAAAGAAAAGTGATATTTGGCGAATAACATGGATTTTAAAGAATTAGTGAATAAAATATTTACACTTTATAGAGAGAAAAATTATAATAAAGCTCTTGAAATAGTTCAGAATACAAAAAAAGATTATTTAGAAAATCTTTCAAGATTGTTTTATTATGAAGCATGTCTTCTGTCAGTTATAGGAGATAAAGATGTTGCTATAAAAACTTTAAATGAAGCAATAGATTTTGGATTTTGGTGGTCAGTTAATACATTAAATTATGAAAAAGATTTTGATTTAATTAGAGAAGATGAAGAATTTAAGAAAATCATTGAGAAATTTAGAAAGATAGAAGAGGAAAACAATAAAGAGAGGAAAAGAGAATATATTTTAATTGAACCTAAAGATTTTGATAAAAATAAATTTTATCCACTTTTTATATCTCTTCATGCAAGAGATGCAAATATCACAAACTATTCATATTATTTTATAAATATTGATTATTTAAAGAAAAACTATTTTATGCTTTTTCCTCAGTCCTCTCAAAAAACATCTTTTAATGGTTATTCATGGGATAGTTCTGAAATTACTTATAAAGATATTTTTGAAATTCTAGAAGATGTAATAAATAAATACAAAAATATAAATAAAGACGAAATCATTATTTCTGGTGCATCGCAAGGTGGAAGAATTTCTCTTGAGTTATATTTAAAGAACATTCTTAAATGTAAAGGTTGGATTGGAATTATTCCTGCATTTAGAGACATTGAATATCTATTAAATTATCTTGATTCAAGAGAAAAAGAGATATTAAAATTTGCTTTTATTGTTGGTAAAAAAGATTATTTTTATGAAATAACTAATAAATTAAATGAAGAGATAATTAAAAGGGGTTTTAAAACATTATTTCTTATAAATGAAAATTTAGGACATCAGATACCCGATAATTTTAATGAACTAATAACTAAATGCATTAAATTTTTTGAATAAAAATTAAATATTTAAATTAATTTTTATATTCAATTTTTTAATCCAATCTTTAATATATTTAGTATTTAAATTATTAAGATTCAATAAATTTTTTACATCTAACAAATCTTGCTCTCTTTTTGAAAGAAGTTTTAATAAAATTAAATCCTCTATTGTTGTAATATAAATTTTCTCATAATTTATTTTTATTTCTCTTTTTCTATTTAATATATTTTTTTTAAACTCATTATCAGCAATTAAAAAATCAATAACTATTTGATTCTCATAAATTGCTCTTTCTATTATCGCATTTTCAAATTTCATTGGTTCATTGTTAACGTTTATAAATTTTTTATTTTCTCTTAACACTCTAATGAAATTAAAAATATCCTTTACATCTATAATAAAATCTATATCAAAAGTTGCTCTTGGTTCATAAATTACACTATAAGCAATACCTCCAATCAATGCATAATTAAAATTATTTTGGTTTAAAAATTTAGTTATTTCTAATAACGATTCTTTTAAAGATTTCTTTTTGTTTTCCATTCTATTATCTTTTTATTTATTTCTTCTTCTGTTAATTCTGGGTAAATCGATTTTAAATAACCTTTCCTTAATTCCATTATTAATTCAAGAATTTCATTAAGTTTTTCTAATTTTTCATTAGCATCTATTTCATCAAAATTTGACATATCAAGTTTTTGGATATAAAATTGTTACTTTTTTTTCTTTTTCATTCCATAAAACAGTTGCTCCAAGAGATTCAGAAACAACTCTTATTGGAACAAATACTCTTCCAGGAGGAACAAGGAGAGGTGGTGAATCCATATTAAAAGGAACAGTATTTACATAATAATTTAATCTATTAACCCACATTGTAAGAGATATATCATATAAAGTAATCATGACCTTTTTTTCATTACCATCCCAAATTACAGTTCCACCAAGTGATTCAGAGATAAATCTTAAAGGCACATAGGTTCTTCCATTTTTTATAAATGGTGCAGAATCAAGTTTTATCTCTTTTCCATTAACTAATGCCGTTGTTTTACCAATATAAAGAAATATCTCTTTCTTTTCAATTCTATAAACTGCTCTTGTTGTTTTTGTTTCATTACCTGCAATGTCAATGGCTCTTATCTCAAATTTGTTATAACTAAGTGTAAGTGGAAAATCCTTAAAAAATGTTCCATCTTCTCTTGGTTTTACTTCAACTCCATTAATATAAACTTTTGCATCTTTTTCTGTTTTTCCAGAAACAGTGAAAGATTCAGTTGTTACTTTATAAATTGATGGAATATTTAATGATAAAGTTGGTGGAGTTGTGTCTCTTGTTATTTTTAAAGTATATTCTTTTCTATTTCCTGCCTTATCAATTGCTGTAAATTTAAACAAATTATCACCTTCATTTAACTCTACAAGCACTTTAAAGGAACCATCTTCATTTAAAGAAATTTCTTTATTAACAAATAAAACTTTTGCTCCTATTTCAGTTTTACCTTCAATGAATAACTCTTTTTTACTTGTTATTAAATTGTTTTCAATATTAAAAATAATTTCTGGAGGAATTGTATCCTTTTTAATTGAAAATATAATATCAATTTCTTTATAATCATCAAAAGAGTATATTTTTATCTTTTCATTTATTTTATCTCCTTCATTAAATATATTTGTATCTATCTCTCCTTCAATAACCTCTTCTCCATCAAATTGATACTTATTTAATTTTATAAATTGAGGTGATATGATTGTTCCCTTTCCTTTAACTTTAAAACTAAATTTTAATAGTTCTCCCTTGTCTATCTCCCCAAAATCAAATTTTGTTTTATCAAGTTCAATTTGAGAAAATTTTATAATCTGAACTCTATGATTTAATGTATCTGTTATATAAATTGTTCTATCCTTTACATAAATTGAAGATGGTTTTAAAAATTTTCCAGCGTCCTTTTTATAAAAATCTTCATTGAAGTTAGCAGTATTAAATCTTAACATTGGACCACCTGTTTCACCAAAAGACCTTGTATAAACTCCATCAAGAGTAAAGAAATCCAATCTTCCACCTTCACTTAAAACAATGATTTCACTTTGAGAATATCTTGATATAGAAACTGGATAAGAAAGAATCTCTTTTCCAAAACTTTTTATAAATTTTCCACTTTTATCAAAAATATTAACTCTATTACCAAATGTATCACAAACATATACTCTATAAACATCATCAAGAACAGTTATTCCTCTTGGTCCATAACCTGAAAGTCCATATTTTTCTAATGAAATTGATGAGGTTTTTGTAAATTGACCATCACCTGAACCAATTCCACCAAACTTAAATTTAAATTTTCCATTTTCATCAAAAACTTGAACTCTTGCATTATAATCAGTTACATAAGACCAATTATCACTTCCAATTGCAATAGAAAGTGGATACATAAACTCTCCATCAGCACCACCCATTCTTCCAAACGATCTTAAATATTTCCCATCCTTATCATAAACTTCAACAACATGACTTCCTGTATCAAGAACAAAAATTTCATCTTTTGAGTTAACTGCAACTCCAAGAGGGTATTGAATTTTTCCAGGTGCTGCAACAAAAGATGAAAAACTTTTATTGAAGTTTCCTTCTTTATCAAAAAGAGAAATAGTTGATGTTCCTGAATTTGCAACAACAAGAGTTCCATCACTTAAAATTGCTGTACTTTGAGGAAAATAAAGTGGTGATTTAATATCATCACCTATTTTATTTATCACATTTCCGTTTAAATCAATAATGTATATTTTTTCGTCTTGTGAGTTTGTAACTATCATATAACTTTCAAATTTTTCTATGCATTCTGGTTTTCCAAAGTTTTCTTTAATCTTTTTTATAAATTTTCCTGTCTTATCAAAAATCTGTATTCTTCCTGTACAACTCTCAACAATCCACAAGTTTCCATTTTTATCAAATGTGAAAGAGTTTGGACAATAAATTTTTCCATCATCAAGCCCTGGTGTTCCAAAATCAAAAAGGTAGTTTCCTTTTAAATTAAAAACTTGAACCCTTGCATTTCCAGAATCAAGAACATAAACTTTATCTTCAAAAATTTCAATATCAAGAGGTATCTTAAACTCCTTTTTTCCACTTCCGCTTTTTCCAATTATCATTTTTAACTCATTATCAATTGAAAAAATTTTTACTGTATCATCACCTCTATCTGTAATCCAGAGGTTAAAATTTGAATCCATTGCTATTGAAGTTGGAAACATTTTTGGATATTCAATAAAGAAACCTGCAAATTCTCCATTATGTCTAAAAACTTTTACTTTATTTGAAGTAAGATCACAAACAAAAATGTAGTCTTCATCAACATAAAGGGATGATGGATTAACAAAAGTATTAAGTGACTCACTAAAACCACCAAAACTTAAAAGAAGATTAAAATCTTTATCAAAAACAAGAACTCTAAAGTGCATCGAATCAAGAACAAAAAACTTCTCATTGAAATACTTTATGTCTTTCACTAAGAAGAAGTTTTTGTTACTTGGCCCATATCCAAAAATTTTTATGTTATCTTGAGACAAAGATTTTTCAATTTTTAATATCCCAAATATTAACATAAATACAATTAGGAAAATTAATATTTTTTTCATATTTTTAATTTTATCAGAAAAGATATATAAATCATAACCTAAAACTATTAAGAAAAGTTTTTGATTCATTAAATGTTATAATATAATTTAATTATGAGAACAAGAGGAGAAGGGAAAAGAATTAAAATTACTTATACTGAAAATGTTAAAATACCTGAAAAATATAGAGTATATTTTTGGGATAACCCAGAGGAGGAAGTTTATTTAGAGAAATTTATTTTAAGAATACTTTATTATGGTAAATTTGATGATATAAAATGGTTATATGAAAATTATCCAAATGAAACATATGATATTGCTTTTAAATATCCTGAAATAAAAAGAGGGGTAAAATTTTGGATAAAATGGTGGAGAGAGAAAAAATAATAAATTTATCAATAAAAATACAAAATAATTTTAAAAATTTTTATCTATCTGGTGGAACTATTTTAATGTTAAAATATTCTCATAGAATAAGTTATCATCTTGATTTTTTTTCAAAAAAAGAGTTTTCCTTTTTAAGGTTATCGAACAAAATTAGAAAATTATTTGAAGTATCTAATGAAGAAAGATATGAAGATAATATTGATTTTATAATAAATAATATTAAAGTCTCTTTTATTTATTTTCCATTCAAAAATATTAAACCATATGAGAATTTTGAAGGTATAAAAATGAGTTCAGATTATGATATTTTTTTAGATAAAATATATTTAGCAGGTAGAAGAATTGAAAATAAAGATGTTTATGATTTTGTTTTTCTTTATGAAAAATATAAATGGATAAAAGAAAAGATAAAAAAAGATTTTGAGAAGAAATTCCCAAATCAAAGTTTTGAAATATATTTAGGAGCAATTCTATCAATTGAGGATTATATAAATTTAGATAAAAAAATAATTGATTCTATTGAAAAAATTAAAAAAGAGATGTTTTTATAAAAAATTTTTTTAAGAAATCTTCACCCTTTTAATTAAATATAGTAAAAACATGCATTAATAATTGAAATTACTTCAAAAAATTATATCTTTATTTTTGAAAAAAAGTTAATAATTTGGAAATTGAAAAGATATAGATGAATTTCTGATTTTAATTTCTTGTGTTTTTTTGCCATTTTTATAAACTTCAATTTTATTATACTTTTTATATATAATAATCTTTCCTAAAATTTCACCATTATCATTTGTTGCAATTACTTCATTTGAATTATAGAAAATATAGTAGTTCTTATAATATCCAATGAAATTTTCAAAAACATAACCTTCTTTTGTTATATCATTAATAGATGGATATATTTTTTTAAATTTTAATGAATTAATAACTAATTTAAATTCTCCTGAATCTAAATTTATCTTCCAAAGTAATCCAGAGCTATTATTACAACAAATTTGCAAATACAAATCATTATTTTTTATAAAAAACATTTTATTGAGCTCATCACCATAAAACCATTGAATTGAATATCTATCTATTCCTTTTGTTTTATTAATATCAATTATTCCATTTTTTATATCAATAATAAATAATTTATATAGTAAATTATCTTGATTTTCAACATCTAATGAAGGATAAACACAAATAATTTTATAAGAATCATTTTCATTTTCTAAAATTATGAATGGAATTATATCTTGATTTTTTAAAAAATCAATAGGTAATTTATCATTTGGAATTTCAAATTCATTTTTTAATTTAATTTCATTAATTATTATTTCATAAATTTTTAATAATTTATTCTCTTCTATTTTAACCATAATTGGATTCTTTAAAAAAATTGAAAATTGAGGTAAATTTGTCACAGATGACTTATAAATTTTAATATTCTTTTTAAAGATATCTTTTAAATGACAATTTAAATAAAAAGTATCTGATCCATCCCAAAAGTATGGAAAAATTAAAGAGTGTACTCCTTCTTTAAATCCTGTATATAACTTTTCATAATTAATATAAATTTTTCCTTTATCAATATCCCAATAATTTAAAAAAATTTCATTTTGACCCAAATTATTATTACTTAATAAATTATTTGAAAGAAAGGGGATAAAATTTTTATTTACATTTGGTTTACATCCAGAAATTATAAAAGTTAATATGATAAAAATTAAATTTAAAAAATATTTTCTCATTTTTTTAATAAAACTATAATTTATTTATATCTATAGTTATTATATCATCATATATATCTAATAGATATAACATTGAATCTTTACTTCCTAATATGGTTACTATTTTTTCTTCATTATATTTAAAAATTAATTCTTTAGACATAGTATCAAAACAATATAAAACATTATCTTTTGCCCTCAAAAGGAACATCTAAATTTTCAATTTCTTTTGGAGATAACTTTTTTATTATATTCCCATCATTAATATTAATTGATAGATTAAATTTTCTGTGATTATAATAGGAAGATTCAATATTTCGCTATTTTTCCAAATGATTTTCTCTTCATTTAAACTGAAACATATAAATATAAACCTTATAATTATATCCATTAAATTGTTTTGGATACATAATATTAGCATCTTGAATATCATTAAGAAAAATTTCTTTTTCTATAGATAATGTAATTAAACTTCCACATATTTTGCCATTTTCTAAAGAAATAAAGAGTATTTCTAATCCTAAATCTTTTTCAATAGAAAATCTTTTTTAGAAAATTATAAATATCATTTATACTTAATGACCAAACTGTTTTACCAGTTGATAAATCAATTGTATTAATAGCTTCTTTATTTGATATTTTAGTTTTTGATGATCCTCCAGTATAATTTTTTAAAAAATTATTAACAATAATGAAGTTATTAGAAGATAGGGGTTCTTAATATCCCCTTTTTAACTCTAAATTCAAAGGCGTTTTACCATAATAAATCCACAAACCTTTAGAACCTTTATTAGGAAAATCAGAATTATTTAATAGATAACATTCAAAGGTTGGACAAAATCTAAAACTATAAGATGAATAATTAGAACTGTTCCTTGGTTCTTTTTTATCTTGTGGTTGCGAAAATCCATTTATTTTAGGATGTACAAATAACGATTTATTTGCATAATTACCTCTCATTAAATCACTAATCTTCCAATTTAAATTATCCTTTTCAAATATAATTGTATAATAATCAGATGATGCTGCTCTCCATATCCCATTTTCATTTGGAACTATCCACTCTTCAAGTATATCAATTTTTCTTTCCCCTCCTTTTGATTTTAATCTATAGAGAATAAATTATTCTACATAAGAGACAGCAATATTTTCTTTAATATCAGCTCTATAAGTTCTAATTAAAGGTTTTAAACTTACAATCTCAAATTTATTATAACCTTCAACCATACCATACAATTCTCTTAATTCTAAAAGAATATCATTAATGATTTCATTATTTATAGAAGAGAGAAGAATATAAAATCAATAAACCAATTAAAAATTTCTTCATCATTTCCTCCTTCGCTTAAATTTTTTAATTTTTTTCCTTTTCTCATTTCCTTTTTTAATCTTCTATTTTTTAATAGATTATGTTTTTATCTTATATCGACATTTTTTACATATTTCACAATTATTTCTTTAATTATTCCAAATTCTTCATCACTATAATTTCTTTCATTTATAAATTCAGGTTTTATATGTTTAGATGGAACAAATTTTTGAAGAAAATATTTTTTTGCTCCTTCAATTTGTTTTCCAATTTTTTCAAAATCATTAATTGAGATCAATTTTTTTACAACGGTAGTTCTAAATTCATAATCAATAAAAGAATTTTTAATTAAATCAACGCTTTTTTTAATTTTTTCAATATCAATATTTATGCCTGAAATTTTACTATATTTTTCAAAAGGTCCCTTAATATCCATAGAAATATAATCAATTAAATTATCTTTTAGAAGTCTTTCTATAATTTCTGGATGAGAACCATTAGTATCTAGTTTAACTTTAAATCCTTTATTTTTAATTTCTTTTATAAAATCAATTATATCTGGTTGAATTGTTGGTTCTCCTCCTGTTATACAAACTCCATCAAGATAATCTTTTCTTTTATCTAAAAAATCAAAAATTATCTCTATATTGATAGGAATTGCAAATTTCTCAGGAAGAACAAGTTCTGGATTATGACAATAGGGACATCTAAAGTTACAACCTTGTGTAAAAATAGTACAACTTATTAATTTAGGAAAATCAATTAATGAAGTTTTTTGTAATGCACCTATTTTCATTTTATAATTATTTTTTTTCTCATTCTAAATTCTTCTTCCTTACCTTTATTCCATTGATTTATTGGTCTTAAATAACCAACAATTCTTGAATAAACTTCTGTTGTTCTACCACACTTAGGACATTTAAAAAATTCTCCATTTATGTAGCCATCTTCTGGACATATACTGAAAGTAGGTGTTATTGTAAGATAAGGTAAAGTAAAATTTTCAAATATTTTTTTAATGAGTTTCTTTATTACTTCTTTTGAACCTATTCTTTCACCAACAAATATATGAAGGACAGTACCTCCAGTATATAAAGATTGCAATTTATCTTGTTTTTCAAGAATTTCAAATATATCATCAGTGTAATTTACAGGAAGTTGAGTAGAATTAGTATAAAATGGTTCTGAGCCTAATCTATATTGCATTTCATTTGCTACTATTATATCTTTAAATTTATCTTTATCAATTCTTGCAAGGCGATAACTCGTAGCTTCAGCTGGCGTTGCTTCAAGATTATAATAGTTATTTGTCTCTTCCTGGAATTTAATAAGTTTTTCCCTCATAAATTCCATTATTTCTATTGCAAAATCAATACCCTCTTTACTTCCTATATCTTTTCCAAAAAGATTTAAACACGCTTCATTCATACCAATAATACCAATTGTTGAAAAATGGTTAATCCAATATTTTCCAAATCTTTCTTTAATATTTCTTAAATAAAATTTTGAATAAGGATAAAGGCCTTCATCTGTGAATCTTTCAAGAACTTTTCTTTTTATTTCAAGACTCTCTTTTGCTAGCTCCATTAAATCAATTAATCTACTTTTAAATTCCTCTTTTGTTTTTGATAAATATCCAATTCTTGGTAAATTTATTGTAACAACACCAATAGAACCAGTTAATGGATTTGCTCCAAAAAGCCCACCACCTCTTTTCTTTAATTCATTTGTTTCCAACCTTAATCTACAACACATACTTCTTACATCATCTGGTTTCATATCAGAATTTATAAAATTAGAAAAATACGGTATTCCATATTTACCTGTTATCTCCCATAAATTGTCTAAGATTTCATTATCCCAATCAAAATCTTTTGTTATATTATATGTAGGAATTGGAAAGGTAAAAACTCTTCCTTTTGCATCTCCCTCTAGCATCACTTCAAAAAATGCTTTATTTATCATATCCATCTCTTTTTGAAACTCTTTATATGTTAAATCATGAATTTTACCACCTACTATGACTGGTAGATTTTTATAAATTTCTGGAACTTTCAAATCAAATGTCAAATTTGTAAAAGGTGTCTGAAATCCAGTTCTTGTTGGTATATTAAGGTTAAAAACAAATTCTTGTATTGCTTGTTTAACTTCTTTATAACTTAAACCATCATATCTTATAAAAGGTGCAAGAAGTGTATCAAAATTTGAAAACGCTTGTGCTCCAGCTGCTTCTCCTTGAAGAGTGTAAAAGAAATTTACAATTTGACCAAGTGCAGAACTAAAATGTTTTGGAGGAGAGCTTTCAACCTTTCCTTCTACTCCTTTAAATCCAGATAATAAAAGATCTTGCAAATCCCAACCAACACAATAAACAGAAAGATACCCTAAATCATGAATATGAAAGTCACCATCAATATGAGCTTTTCTAATTTCAGGAGGATATATACTATTTAGCCAATATATTTTTGTTATCTCTGATGAAATATAATTATTTAAACCTTGTAGTGAAAAACTCATATTACTATTTTCTTTAACTTGCCAATCTAACCTTTTTAAATAATTATCGATAAGATCAAGATTTGCTTTTGTTGTTATTTCTCTAATTTTTGCATGCTGTTCTCTATAAATTATATATGCTTTTGCAGTTTTTTTATAAGGCGAGTGAAGTAGTATTTCTTCTACTATATCTTGAATTTCTTCAACTGTTGGAATTTTTTCTTTAATTAGTTCTGAAGCAAGATTTAAAACTTTTAAAGTGAGACTTTTTGCAACATCCATTCCAAATTCTCCTGTTGCGTTTCCAGCTTTATAAATTGCATTTGTTATTTTCGTAGAATCAAAATCTACTACCCTTCCATCTCTTTTAACTATTTTTTCAAACATCTTTTACCTCCAACTTTTCGATCAAATCTAAAAATTGTTTTATATCCTTAAATTCTCGATAAACAGAGGCAAATCTTATATAAGCAATCTTATCAATTTTTTTCAACTTTTTTAAAACAATTTTACCTATCTCTTTAGAGCTTACTTCATTTTCATATTTTTGACGCAGTTGATTCTCTATATCCTCAACAATTTTATTTATTTTATTTATACTTACAGGTCTTTTTTCACATGCTTTTTGGATCCCTATAAACAACTTCTCTCTATTAAATTTTTCCCTTCTTCCATCCTTTTTAATAACAAAAAGGGGTTTTAATATAATTTCTTCATAAGTTGTATATCTTTTTTTACATCGTAAACAAATTCTTCTCCTTCTTACTTTAACTCCACCTTTTATTTCTCTTGAATTAATAACTCTGTCCTTTGTAAAACCACAAAATGGGCATTTCATATACCTATATATTGTATATAATTCATATTTTTTCAAATGGATTTATAAATTCTTCTCTTTTTTTAGCAACAATTACATAAATTGAGAGTTGTTTACCAGAGAAACTCTTTTCATAAAAAGGTTTTTTAAATCCAATTTTTTCAAGAATTCCAATTGTTTCATTTATATCAGCTTTATAAAGTAGTTTTATTTTAAACTCTTCAAGAAGTTTCATCTCTTTATCAAAAAGAAGATAAAGTTTTCCATCATTTTTTAAAAATTTATAAGTTAAAGAGAGGTCTTCAAATGAGTCTTTTTCTCTTAAATCAGGTGATACCCAAATTATTGCATCAAGAACCTCTTTTTTTATTTTATAAAATACTTTTTTTGTTATTGGAAAAATAGTTTTTTTAAACCCAAACTCTTTTACTTTCTGGTTTAGGTCTTTTATTAAATTTGTTAAAACTAAAATCTTTCCATATTCAATCTCCTCTGATAGATCAAAAAGAGAAACATAATCAAATGAATTTATAATTAATAATTTTGAGTCTCTACTAAATTTTTCATTTTTAAAAAAAAGATTTTCAATTGTTTCGTGACTATGTATTCTCCAGTCCATATCTAAAAAATAATTGCAAATCCAATATCCATAACATTATTTCCAGTTGGACCTAAAATTATTAAATCATCTAACTGTTTAAAAAAGTTATATGAATCATTATTTTCTAAATATTTTTTATAATCTAAATTAAGGCTTTTTGCCCTATTTAAAGTCTCGCCATCAACAATAGCACCAGAAGCAGGAGAGTTTCCATCTATTCCATCTGTTCCAAAAGATAAAAATATAATGTTTTTATTTTGAATGTATTTTGAAATTAAAAGAGAAAGTTCTTGATTTCTTCCACCAACTCCACTCCCTTTAACAAAAACAGTTGTCTCTCCACCAAAAAGAACTACACAAGGCTTTTTTATATCAATTTTATTTTCATATATATCTAAAATTATTCCTCCAATAACTTTGCTTACTTCTTTTACATCTCCTTGAATTCTTGAACCAAGATAAAATGTGTTATATCCTCTATTTTTAAAAAATTCAATTAAATTTTTACAAGCCTCATAATTTGATGATATGATATAATTTTTAACTCTCTCTTTTGGAAACTCAAACTCTTTTAATGTTTCTTCAATCTCACCTTTTATTCCTTTATCTATAACTTCAATAACACTTTTTGGAACTTTATCAATTAAATTGTAATTTTTTAAAATATTAAATGCATCTAAAAAAGTTGAATTATCAAAATATGTTACTCCTGAAGCTATTGTACTTAACTCATCTCCTATAACATCTGAAATGATAAGTGAATAGACTTTTCCTTTCAAGTATTTTAATAATTTCCCACCTTTTATAAGTGATAAATGTTTTCTTATAGTGTTGATTTCATCTATTGAAAGTCCATTTCTTAACATTAAATTTGTTAACTCTTTTAAATCGTTCAATGGAATTAATGGATATTCAACAAGAGAAGAGCCTCCCCCTGAAACTAAAATAAAAATCAAATCATCTTCTTTAATTTCATTAACAAACTCAATTAATCTTTTTCCTGCAAGTAAACTCTTTTCTTTTGGAATAGGATGCTCTCCTTTTATATATTCAATATTATTTGGAAAATCAAAATAATCTATGTTACTTACAACTAAACCTTTAAAAATATCTATTTTTGAAAGAGCACCTTTTGTCATTTTAATTGCTGCTTTTCCAAATGAGATAAGGAAAATTTTTTCAAAATTTCCTAAATTAATTTCATCTTCACCTATTTTTAATCTATTTCCCTCTTTTATTAAAAATTCTTGAACTCTTGTCTCAGGATCAATTTTTTTCAGAAGATATCCGATAGAATCTAAACCATCTTTCCTAATCCTATTAAAAATCTCATCTTTTTTCATTAATGAAATTTTATCAAAGAATATAATAAAATATTAATTAGGGAGGAGTTATGAAAAAATTATTAATTTTGATTATTTTGATTTTAATTTTGATTGGATGTAGTAAAAAAATAGAAAAAGAGTATGAAAAAATTGTTCTTAAAAGTTCTATCTTAAAAGAAAATGAATTAATACCTGAAAAATATAGTTGTAAAGGAGATGATATATCTCCTCCACTTGAATGGGAAAATGTACCAGAAAAAACTGCCTCTTTTTTTATCATAATGGATGATCCAGATGCTCCAAGTGGAGTTTTTACACATTGGATAATTTTTAATATTCCTTCAAATTACAGATCTTTGCCAGAAAATTTCCCAAAATTACCAGAGCTTGCTAATGGAATAAAACAAGGAAAAAATGATTTTAATAAAATTGGATATAATGGGCCATGCCCTCCAAAAGGATCAACTCATCACTATAGATTTATAATTTATGCATTAGATAAAACTTTAAATATTAAGAGTGGAATAAAAAAGAGTGTTTTAATGAAAGAGATTGAAAATCATATTTTAGGAAAAGGTGAATTAATTTGTATATTTTCAAATTAAAGAGGTGAATTATGTGTGATACTTTTGTTGCTTTAGGAAAGAGAACTTTAAGTGGCAAACCTATTTTTGGAAAAAACTCTGATAGAGATCCAAATGAGGTACAAATTTTTACATTTATTGACAATAGGGGTGTTTTAAAGGATAAGGTAAAAACAACCTATATTGAGATAGAACCTTATGAGGTAAAATACAGAATTTTTCTTTCTAAACCAGTTTGGCTTTGGGGTGGTGAGATGGGAATAAATGAATGTGGAGTTAGCATAGGAAATGAGGCAGTTTTTACAAAAATAAAATATAAAGAGTTAGGTTTAACTGGAATGGATATAATTAGAATTGCACTTGAAACTTCATCAAACGCATTTGAAGCAGTTAAAAAGATAATAGAACTTAATGAAAAATATGGACAAGGCGGAAATTGTGGATATGAAAAGAAAATTAAATATCACAACTCATTTTTAATTTCAGATTCAAATGAAGCATATGTTCTTGAAATTGTTGATAAATATTTTGCTTATAAAAAGATAGATGATGTTTATAATATCAGCAACAAACTATCAATTAAATATGATTATGATGAGATACATAAAGATTTAAATAAAAATATAAATTTTGAAAAATATTTTTCAAACAAAATCTTTACATATTTTAGTGGAAGCATTACAAGAGAAAAAAGAGGAAGAGAGCTTTTAGAAAAATTTGAAAAACACACTTTAATTAGTTTTATAAATATTCTTTCAGATAGAGGTATAAATAGGTTTGCATCTATGAGAAATATATCTATGAATGCAGGAGGAGGATTAGTTTCAAGTCAAACAACATCCTCTATGATTGTTGAATATGGAAATAAAAACATCATTTGGTTTACTATGAGCCCATGCCCAGAAATTTCTCTTTTTAAACCAACTTTTTTTGTTGAAAAAAGTCCTCTTGATTTTAAATTTGAAGAAAAATTAATTAAAATATGGAAATATAATAATCTATTTTTTAGAAAATATATTGAAAATTATGAAGAAAATGAAATAAAGATTAAACCTCTTAAAGAAATTTATCAAAATAAAATTTTTAAACTTGTTCAAGAGAGTTCTTTAGAGAATCTTTCTGATGATGAGTTAAATAAAAAAACTCTTGAAAGTTTTGAAATAGAGAAAGAATATAGAGAAAATGGATTTAAGCTCATGGAGAATACACCAAAGAAAAAATATTTTTATTTTACAAATTATTGGAAAAAAGAAAACGAAAAACTTTTAAAAGAAGAAAAAGACCAAGAGTTTATTAATTTATACAAAAAATTACTCTTTTAATCTTTTTTTAAGCTCGTCAATTATTTTAACTGGAAGAGGGTCAACCTCTTTTAAATATGCAAGTTTAATTGAAATGTAATCTCCAAGAGGAATTAAAGAGTATAAATTAAATAATGGTTTTTCACCAAAAGAGGTAAGTTCTATTACTTGCCAATCTCTATTTTTTAAAAGTTCAATTGATATATCAATTCTTTTTTTCATTTGAGGTGAATCAAACTTATCTATTAAAACAATAAAAATTAAACTATCTTTAAACTCTTTGCATTCCCAAAAAACAGATTCATTGTGGTTTAGTTCTGGAAAAAAGAGATTATATCCAATATATTTTGAATTTTCATTTATTTCTTGTTTCCACCTTAAAGCAACTGGAGTTAAAGAGTTTGATGAGTATATTATTGGAATTTTGTTTTTAATAATATTTGCTAATTTATCTCCTTCATTATCACTCTCTTTAAATTTTTCATATAATGAGTTGATTTTTTCATAAAATTCATCTTCTCCTAAATCATCTTCAACAAAAAGTTTCAAAATAAAATAAATTGGATAAAAAAGGTAAGGAAAAGCCATTCTTGGAGGGTATGAAGATGGAATTTTATATGTTAAATATTTTTTGTTTGATAATTCAAAAAGTTCTCCATTTGAAGTTATTGAAATAATTTTTGCACCTCTTTTTTCTCCTTCATAGAAATTTGAAAGTGTCTCTTCTGTGTTACCAGAATATGAAACAAGAAAAAGAAGTGTTTTATCTGAAACAAATTTTGGAAGAGTGTAATCTTTATTAACATAAATTGGATACTTTATATAATCTTTAAACAAATAAAAGATAAAATCTCCAGAAAATCCAGAACCTCCCATACCAGATATAACAATATTTTGAATATCTTTTAAAAGATCAAAATCGATTTTTTTCTCAAGAGTTAAATCTCTTGATAATTTAAAATCAAATGGAAATTTAAAAAATAGATCAAACATAAATTCACCACACAACTTTTTTGATAAAATTTAAAATCTCATTATTTAAAAAATTAAAAAGTTCCTTATCTAAAGTTTCAAAATAGACTCTTACAACATCTTCTGTTCCAGAAATTCTAAATAAAATATAGGAAAATTCACTTTCTAAATTTATAAGAAGCCCATCTTTTCTATCTATGTTTTTAATTTTTAAATTAAAAATTATATCTTCATTGAAATTTTCAATATAATTTAAAACTTTTTCTCTTTCCTCTTTTTTAAATCGAAGATCAATTCTTTTTGTATAAAACCTTCCAAATTTTTTGTATAAATTATCAATTAACTCTTTTGGTGAAGCTTTTTCTTTTTCACAAATTTGAAGAACAAGTAAATCTGCTAAAATTCCATCTTTTTCAGGAAGCCACCCTTTAATTGATAAACCTCCACTCTCTTCTCCTCCAATATAAATTTTTCCATCTCTTATTAACATTCCAATAAACTTAAATCCAACAGGAGTTTCAAAAACCTCAATTTTGTAAAAATTTGCTATTTTATCAATTAATCTTGTTGTTGAAATTGTTCTTCCTATTCCCTCTTTTTTATCCTTACCAAGATAAAAGGCAAGAATTGATAATACTTCATTTGGTGTAATAAAAGTTCCATCTGAAGAGATAACACCAAACCTATCAGCATCACCATCAAGTGCAAGACCCAAAAATGCATTTTTTTCAATTACCTTATTTTTTAAATCAATTAAAAACTCTTCATATGGCACTGGCTCTAAACCACCAAAAAGTGGGTCAAAATTAGAGTGAATTATAGAAATTTTATCAAGATATTTCTCAAAGATTTTATTAAAATATTTTATTCCTGTTCCAAACATTGGATCAAGTACAATTTTATTATTTAATTCAAATTCATATGGAAGAACTTTTAATAAATCATTTATATAATCATCAGTTGAATCAATTATTTCAATTACACCTTTTTTTACAAAGAAATCAAAATCATATTTTGTCTCTTCAGAACTTTCTTTGTTTAGAAACTCTTCTATTTTTTTTGTAACTTCAGGTTCAGCAGGACCACCCCAGGCTGGTGAAAATTTAATTCCTGAAAAATAATATGGATTATGAGAGGCAGTAATATTTATTCCACCAGATGTTTTATATTTTAGAATTGTGTATGAGATAACTGGAGTTGGAGCCTCCTCTTTTAAGAAAAAAACTTTTATTCCACTTTCAGCAAGAACTTTTGAAACTTCTTTTGCAAACTCTTTAGATAAAAACCTTGTATCATAACCAACAACTATACCACTACCCACTAAATTTTCATTTAATAAATAATTTCTAATTCCCCTTGAAACCTTTCTTACATTTCCAAAAGTAAAATCCTCTGCAATTATGCCTCTCCAACCAGAAGTTCCAAATTTTATTCTATAATCCATCTCTCAATCTCCAATTTTTCTTCATTCAATTTTTTAATCTCTTTATCTAAGGAAGTATAAGAAGAGAATATATGTACTACAGGCCTATCGCTATCTGGTAAGATGAATACAAAACCATCACTATCTTTAAGTTTCACACCTTCAACTGTATTTGTATCAAAAGTTTTTGTTTCTGATAACTTTCTCATAATTTTACCTTTAATATCAAATGGACAACTAATCTCAACATGAGAAGGATCTCTTTCTGGAGTATCTTTCTTTAATTCACTAAGATTTGCACCACTTTTAGCAAGTATTTCGATAAACTTACCAATAGAATAAATCCCATCAAAAAATGGTAGAAAGTTTTCAAAAATAAATCCACCAACAAGATCTACTCCAAAATCGCTATTCATTGAATCTCTAATTATGTTTCTTGAAATTGTTGATGTGAAATTTAATTTTACTCCAAGATTATTTAAAAGATTAATTAGTTCATAAGATGCATTAATGGGTAAGGTTACACTTAAATCCTTTTTTTCAAGAAGTAAAAGTTTAATAAATATTGATACTAATCTTGTATTTGAATAAATTTCTCCACTCTCATCTATAACAAAAATTTTTTCTCCATTTGCATCTATTAAAACACCAAAATCACTTTTTATTGATTTAACCATCATTGCAATTTTATTAAGAGCATCTTTAAATTCTTGAAAACTTCTTATAGATTTTCTTCCATCCATATAAGCATTAAGTGAAAATATTTCAAGATCAAAATCACCAATAATATTAGGTAAAAACATAACAGTAGAACCAAAAGAATAATCAACAACAAATTTTAAACTTGAACTTTTAATGATTTTTAAATCAAGAGAATCAAGGTAATAATTTCTATATGACTCTATTATTCTCGTTGGAATATCAATAGAGCCTATCTCTTCTATGTTTCCTCTATAAAATTCTTCCCTAAAGAAAATCCTCTCTATATTTTGTTCCATAGATATTGAAAGATCAAAGCCCTCTTTATCAAAAAATTTTATGTTTGTTAAATGAGGGTCAAAAGGCGATCTTTTTACATGAACTCCACCCGAACTTCCTATTGTTCTAATTGCAAATCTTAATATTGGAACAGGTGTTGCTCTTAAATCCTGTACATCAACTCCAGTTGAGATAAGTCCTGCTATCATTGCTCTTTTAAGCATTCTTGATGATTTATCAACATCTCTTCCTGTAAAAACAACCGAACCTTTTCCAAGAATTGTTCCATATGCACAACCAATTTTTGCTGCAAATTCAGGAGTTACTTCAACATTATTTGCTCCAATTATTCCATAAGAACCAAAAAGTGAAGTTGTCCATGCCTTACCCCAAACAAGGCTATGAGTAACAATAGAATTGTCAGCAACTATCTTTGATGGCCAGATGAATACACCCTTTTTTAAGGTGACATATTTTCCAATATTACATTCATCTGATATTATATTTTCTCCTTCAAGAATTGTTCCTTCATTAATTAAAACTTTTTTACATAATATCGAATCCAAAATTTTACTCTTCTTTTTGATTTTAGTATTTTCCCATATTATTGAATTGTTTATTTCTACTCCATCTTCAATTTCTACATTATCGCCTATAAAAGAGTTAAAAATCCTTGAGTCTCCAATTTTAACATTATTTCCTATTACAACAGTTCCAAAAAGATTTTTGATATTTTTTATCTTACAATCTTTGGCAACCCATATATCAGACCCAATTCTTGATGCCCTTTCTCCTTCAATTTCTATATCAACTTGACCTTTTATTATATCCTCATGAGCAAGTTTATACTCCTTTACATTTCCTATATCTTTCCAATAACCTGATGAAATATATCCAAAAATAGGCATTTCTTTTTTTAATAGAAGAGGGAATAGGTTTTTTGAAAAATCAAATTCTTTCTTTTCAGGTACAAATTCAAAAATTTTAGGACTTAAAACATAAATACCTGTATTAATTGTATCTGAAAAAACTTCTCCCCAGGATGGCTTTTCAAGAAATCTTACAATGCCTCCTTCTTCATTTGTAATTACAATCCCATATTGAAGAGGATTAGAAACTCTCGTTAAGGTTATTGTAGCAACTGATTTTTTCTTTAAATGATAATTGATAATTTCTGATAAATTAAAATCTGTTAAAACATCTCCAGATATAACTAAAAAATCATCCTTCAAATGTTCTTTTGCTAAAGCAACTGCTCCACAAGTTCCGAGATCTTCATCTGAAATTATATATCTAATATTTACTCCAAAATCTTTTCCATCTTTAAAATAATCCTTTATCAATTCTGGCTGATGATAAAGAATAATAATTAGGTCTTTAATTGAATTTTTTTTAAGAAGATTTACTATATGAAGAAGAATTGGTTTATTAGCAATAGAAACCATCGGTTTAGGTATATTAATAGTTAATGGTCTTAATCTTGTACCAAATCCACCAGCAAGTACTACTGCAGTCATACTCATATATTTAAATATCCCTCCTTAATTTCAATTTAACACAAAAAATAAATAGTTCAATTTTTAAAATTTATATTATGTTTAGGTATTCAATAATCGTCTATAAAGTTTTAAATATTTTTTGCTTGAACTATTCCATGAAAAATCAGAATTCATTCCTATCTTTATTACTTTTAAGAATTTTTCTTTGTTTTCAAATAATTTCAAAGATCTTTTAATAGCATCAAAAAATTCATATGATTCATAATTATAAAAGACAAATCCATTTCCACAACCTATATTTTCATTATATTCTATAACAGTATCTCTTAATCCACCAGTGCTTCTAACAATTGGAATAGTTCCATACCTTAATGAAATCATTTGAGATAAGCCACATGGTTCAAATCTTGATGGCATTAAAAAGAAATCACTAGAGGCATAAATTTTATGCGAGAGTTCTTCATCAAATTTTATTAATGCTATAAATTTTTCTTTAAAAACATTACTTAACTCAAGTAATTTTTTTTCTATATCTTTATCTCCTAAACCAAGAATTATTAAATTAATAGGAAGTCTCATTAATTTGTCAAAAATTTCAAGAACCAAATCAATACCTTTTTGATTTGTAATCCTTGTAATCAATGAGTAAAGTGGTTTTTCTAAATCAAAATTCAAATTAAGATCTTGATATAAATAATTTTTATTTTCTTTTTTCACTTCAAAACTATCAATATTATAGTTTCTATAAATCATTTTATCTTTTTCTGGATTCCAGTATTCATAATCTATTCCATTTAAAATGCCAATTAAATTTTCTCTTCTTTCTTTTAAAACACCTTCAAGTCCAAAACCAAACTCTTCTTTTTGAATTTCTTTTGAATATGTTGGAGAAACGGTTGTTATAAAATCAGAAAAAATTAAACCACCTTTTAAAAAATTAACTTTTCCATAAAATTCAAGTTTATCTATTGAAAATAAATCATCTGGAAGTCCTAAATTCTTAATTGATTCTTTTTCAAAAATTCCCTGATATGCAAGATTATGAACTGTTAAAATTGTTTTTATGTTGTTATTAAAAAGAATTTTGTTATAGATAGGAACAAAAGATGTTTGCCAGTCATGAATATGAATGATATCTGGTTTTAAATTTTTAACTGATAATTTTAGTGAAGCCAGAGAAAAAAGGCCAAACCTTAAATAATTATCTAGATAATCAATGTTATTTTCATTATAAATTCCACTTCTATTAAAAAATTGGTCATTTTCAATGAAGAAAACATCAAAATCAAAGTTTAACTTATCTTTATAAAATTTAAAATTATATAATTTATCATTAACAATTATTTCAACTTCATCAATAAAATCCAAATCTAATTTTTTTTCTTTTATTTTTTTATAAAAAGGTAAGATTAAAAATATTTCAATACCTAATTTTTTTAAATATTTTGGAAGTGTACCAACCACATCTCCAAGACCACCAGTTTTAATATAAGGATTTGCCTCAGATGCAATAAAAATTACTCTCATTTATTACCTCAAATATTTAATTCCACTTCTTTTAAATATTTTGCACAATCTTCTGGTTTTGTTGGATTAATATAAAAACCTGTACCCCATTCAAACCCAGCAACCTTTGTTAGTCTTGGCATGATCTCTATGTGCCAGTGATAATAATCAAGATTATATTTATCAAGAGGAGAGGTATGTATGATTAAATTGAATGGCGGATCATTTAAAACTTTTTTAAGTCTTAAAAGACTTCTTTTAAAAACTCTACTTAAACTTACAACATCAGATTTTGAAACATCAATAAAATCTGATGTGTGTTTTTTTGGCAATATCCACAATTCAAAAGGAAATCTTGCAGCAAAAGGAACAATTGAAATAAATTCATGATTTTCTTCAACTAATCTTTCTTTTTGTTCAATTTCTTGCTGAATAATATCACAAAAAACACATCTATCTTTAAAATTATAGTATTCTTTTGAACCATCAAGTTCCTGAAAAACTCTAATAGGAACTATTGGAAGAGCAATAATCTGTGAATGTGGATGTTGTAAGGATGCTCCTGCTTGAGAACCTTTATTTTTAAATATCAAAATATATTTAAATCTTTTATCCTTCTTCAAATCAATAATTCTATCTCTCCATGCCCAGATGATTTCTTCAATATGAGATTCCTGCATATCACTCATTTCTTCAAAATGATTTGGAGTTTCAATGACAATTTCATGTGCACCAATACCATTCATCATATCAAACATTCCAATTCCTCTTTTATCAAGTTCACCTTCTATTCTCAATGCAGGATATTTATTTGGAATAACTCTAATCCACCAACCGGGTTCATTCTTATTAGTATCTGGTTTTCTATAACTAAGGATTTCAGGTGGTGTCATAGACTCATTTCCTTCCTCAAAAGGACATTTGCTTAAATCATTTTTTTTCTCTTCTAATTCTATTTTATAATCATCAGGTCTTAAACTTCTTTCTGTTGCAATTATTACCCATCTTCCTAAAACAGGATCTTTTCTTAATTCTGGCATTAAAACCTCCTTAAGTTAATATCATTAAATACAAAATCATCCTTATTTATTTCTTCGGGTGTTATCTTTCCGTCAAGAAGCAGCAGAAATTTTTTATAATGTTCATTAAACCTATTTATTGCATAATCTTTAGCAGTGGATGTTGTAACAAGAAATGGAAAATCAGAACTTTCAAGTAAAAATTTTTCTTTTAAAAGTGCTTTTAATTTGTCTAAATCAACCTCTTTTATATCCATGAATTTATCTTCTATTTCGTGAATTTTTTCCCAGATCCACATAGTTTCAGAATTTAGCCAGGTATAATGAAAGCCTCCTAAACCCCACGAACTTTCATTGAATTTCCCTTTTTTTATTGGTGCTTCTTTTATTAAATTTTTTGTAGTTGTTGTTTTATATATATTTGAATTACTACTTAATTTTAATAACTCTTTAATGAATTGAACTCCTTCATACCACCAGTGTCCGAATAATTCAGTGTCATAAGCAGCAACTATAAGACCCTCTAAATTATAGTTATTGTTGAAATCTGTAAATATTTTTTCAAGATTGTTTTTAAAATCAAGAGCATGGATTTTTGCCTTTTCATATGCCTTCTTATAATCATAATAATCCTTATCTCCGAGTGAAACATTTTTGTTGGTTATTTTCCAGTATTGAAATCCAGAATTTTCACTTTTTTTATGAAATTCTCTATAATCTCCATCACCAGGATATCCATAATCTCTTGACCAGACACTCTCACTTGTTTCAGGATTTCTAAGTAAAACATAAGGTTTATAATCTGTTTTATATATAAATAAAGATGAGAATTTATTTTTAAGATTATATTTTAAATCTTTTCTTCCATACCTAAAAATTTCTTCACTTTCTTCAACTAAAGAGTGATAATTTAAAATAAAATAATTAATTCCAGCTTCTTCTATTATTTTTTCTATACCGGGTTTATACGCACATTCAGGAAGCCATATGATGTTAGGATTTTTATTTATATATTTTTTATATAAAATTACTCCATTTTTTATCTGCATCTCTCTTGATGCATCATATTTTAATAATGGAAGATATGCATGGGTTATTGCTGAGGTGCCTATTTCAAGATAGCCTTCATTTTGAAGTTTATTAAAAGCATCAACGATATCATAATTTATTTTTTTATATAATTTTTTAAGATCATTAAGTTCAGACATATAATAATCTAATATAGATATAATTTTGGGATTATTTTTATATTTTTCATAATCAATAAATCCATTTTTCTCTTTAATTTCAATATATTCTAAAAATTTTTCTTTGAAATATTCACTTTTTAATTGATCCATTAAAACTGGGGTTATACCTAAATTCAAATTAAACTCAATGTTTTCGTCTTTCAGTTCATGAAAAATTTTTAATAAAGGAAGATATGTTGAAAGTGATATCTCAAATAGCCATTCTTCACCAAAAGGCCATCTCCCTTTATTCAAAGAAAAGGGAAGATGTGAATGTAAAAAAATAAAAAGATTATTTTTCATATAAATCTCCTATTTCCATATTAATTAAATTTATATCATTTTTTAATTTAAAAATAAAAAAGATTGTTGTTCCTTGATAAATTTTTTCTATTCCACTTTCAGAACTTGAAATTGTATATATTTTTTCATCTAAAATATCATAAGCATCGCTTGTTTTAATATACATTTTTTTATCATTAACAATAAAAGCAACCATGTTCTCTTTTACTTTTAGAGTATCTTCGGTAAAATATAGATTCATTTCTAAAATTAAGTATTCACTCTTTTTAGAAGTTTTTAGAAAGTATTTAATATTTTCATCAATCTCATATTTTATAACCATATCATTTGAATAAAATTCTATTTTATTTGAATCAACTATTTTATATTCAAATTTATCTATTAAAGGAATGCTATCTTTTAAATCTTTGGGTTCTTTCAAAAAATGTAAAAGAAAATTTTCTTTAAAATATCTGTCAAATTTTAGAAAAGAAAGGCTATCTTTATCTTTAATTATGAATCTATTATGTATTGTTTCAATTTTGTCATTATTATTTTCAACTTTATTTATCTCTTTCAATAATTTATCATGATAACTTTCTTTATATCTTGTTATAACATTTGATAAATTTATTCTATCTTTAGCACTATCTATTTCTAATGCTCTTGCTCCATTTTGATGTAAAAATATATTAAAAATTTCTCCTTTGTATATTATTTCATCAATTCCATCCTTATCAAAATCCACAACAATAAAAATATTCTTTTTATCTAAATAAACTTCTCCATTTAAAATTTCTCTATATATTGCTTCTCTTAGATGGGGAAGATATAATCCTCCAAAGATACCATGCCAATAAGCATCATTACACTGGCTTTTAAGTAAATAATTATATGATTCATTATTAAAGGCGCCTAAATGATTTTTAAAAAATAGCATTCTTTTATGCATTTTATTTGATTCGTTATATTTTGAAAGAAAATTTCTAAAATTGCCATGAGACCACTCTTCCATTTCCTCATATGAAGAAACATTTAAATATAAGCGACTTTTTGGTGGGATTTTATTTAGTATATCAATGAATTTAATTGTTTTTATATCTTCGGTTTGATTTAAATTCATTAAAAATTTATCTAAATATCCATTTTTATATACATATTCAAAAGTTCCTGGCCACAATCCAAATTTTTCTCCATCATCACCATAGGTAAAGATAGTAGAATCGTCATTAAAACTTCTCATAAAAGAAAAAACTTCGTTAATATCTTTAAATGGAATTGAATACCTTAAATTTTTAAGTATAGGAAAAATATTTAAAGTATAACCTTCATTTTCAGTAATATAATAATGATTTAAAGATTCCTCGGTAAATCCTAATTTTCTAAAAGCATTATCATCTATTAAAGTATAATCAAGACCTGCTTTTTTTATATACTTTGGTAAATCTGGCTCCCAAACTCTTTCAGTAAGCCACATTCCTCTTGGAATAAAGTTAAATTTATCTTTAAGATAGTCATTCATCTTTTTAATTTGGTTAATCTTTTCATCTTCAGGAATTAAAGAAAGTATAGCTTCATAAAAAGTTCCACTAACCAATTCAATTCTATCTTCTTTAAGTAATTCTTTTATTATATCTTCATAATCTTTAATATTATATTCTTCCATAAATTCAAAAAGAATTCCTGAAGTGTGTAATGCAATATTAATTTTTTTATACTTTAAAATCTTTTCTAAAAATGGAATATAAGAATTATAAAATGCTTTTAAAAATACATCTTTAAAATTACCAATTGGTTGATGATTGTGAATCATAATTAAAAAATATTTCATATTAAACAATCCATTCTGAAACTAAATTCCTTTCATCAGTTTCTATTATGAACAAACCATCTTCAGGAGTTTTACTAACAGGTTTATCATTAAAATAAAAAATCAAAAAGAAAGATAGGGTATTTTCTTTGAAAAATATTTCTTTAAAAAATGGCATTTTTATTTCAAAAACTTCATCAAAATAATATTCTAAATTAACTTTTGGATTACTTGATAAAGTAACATTTTTTTGATTAAACATAAAAATTAATTTATATGTTTCACTGTCTGGGTTTAAATTAATCTCTATTTTAAAATCTTTATAATTTTCATTTGTTTTAATTAATAAATATAAATTTTCTTTATCAAAACCACCTTTAATATATTCAAAAAATTTATCATTTGAATAAATTTCTGATAATTTTTCTTCTTTATCATAATAAAAACCATTTTCCCATTCATAAAAATCAGTAATTTTTCCATCAATTTTTGGCTCTATATAATTCTTAACTTTTAAATTTATAAAATTTCTTTTATTTAAAATTATTGATTTATATATAAATTCTTTAATATTTAATCCAGATGATAAATAGAATGATAACATGTGCCTTCTATATAAATAATCAAAATCCTTTTTTATATTATCCTCATAACTTTTTCCATACCACCAGTTCCAGTCTGAACCTTCAAGAACAAATAAAATTTTTTTTATTTCTTCTTTTTTTTCTTCATTTAAAATATCAAAATCATCTCTTATTTTATTTAGATAACTCCAGGATAAATTATCCTCATCATCTCCTATCCATGTTTTAAAATCTCCATTTATCCATGAACCACAATCAATATGATCAATTTCTTCTGATTCGACAGAATCTAAAATTTTACTTACAGTTGTTAAAAAGACTCCTTTTTCTTTTGAAATCGAAGTATAAAGGAGATTCAAAAAATCATAACCATTATTTTTATAAAATTCCCATGGATTTTCACCATCTAATAGAACAATTAATAAGCCATCCTTTTTTAAATTTTCTTTTATTAAATTAATTCTTGAAACAAAGTCATTTATTGCATCATATTCATTCATTGATGAATATTTAAAACCAATCAAATCAGATATGATTTTATCTCTGAAAATAACATATATTTTATTATTATTCCTTTTTATATAATATGGTTTATAAATATTTTCTCTTATATTCGAATTTAATGATTTAAAAAGTATATCTTCATCAGTTGCAAAATATTTAAAGTTATTATTGATAAAAATATCAATAACTTCATCTGAAACACCACCTTCGGGTGGCCAAATACCTAAAGGTTCTTTTCCAAAATTCTTCATAAAAATATCTTTTCCAATTTTTATCTGTTCGTATATATCTTCGGGATGAGAAAATCTTTCTTTAGGAAGGTTATTTTCTCCACATCTTCTTGCAATTTCTATATCTATAATCAGAGGTATTATTGGATGAGAATATGGTGAATTTGTTATTTCTATTAAATTTTCATTGAATAATTCTTTATATAATGGTAAAACTTTTCTTATTATTTCATTTTGTTTTTCTAATATATAAAACCTATCTTCATCATTATAATTTTTCCTTTTTTGTTCAATTCTTTCAATTCTTTCATCCTTTTCAAAATGAGGTATAAGTGAAAGATTGAATAGTGTTATTAAATCAAGAATGTCTTCTTGATTATAATCATTAGGATTTTTTAAAGATAGTTCTTTTAATCTTTCATATTTATTTATTGAGTTTATTGATAAAAATGAAAATAATTTTTTGATAATATTTTCTTTATTTTCAATTAGAAGTTCTTTATTAAATTTGCTATATTCGGTTATTAAGCATTTATTATTATTTTTTTCATAATCATTTATCTGATCAAGCAAAATTGGAGTAAAATTAAAATTAACTTTTACTTTGTTTTGTTCAACAATTTTTGCCATCATGTAATAATTTTTAAGTAAATGAATTTTTGTGTATGGAAATAGATAAATATTATCAATTATATCTTTATAATAAGGCTGGTGAAAATGCCAGAAAAAAGAAATAAAAAGATTACTCACTTTTAACTTGAATCTTCCTTCTTATATGAGATATTTCATTTCCATCTATATTTTTTAGAACAAATAAAAGTTCATAAAGACCTTCATTTTCGAAAGATAGTGCATAATTTAAGTTATTTTTTGTTAAAACGATACTTAATGAATCATTTATATAAATTTCTAATGTTTCACCTAACTCATTTTTTAAATTAACAGTTAAATTTATCATTGTATTTGATTTTACAACTCCACTTGGAAATATAAGAACATCAAAATCACAGGAATAAGTATCATCATATTCTTTTGGTTCTTCACCTTTTAAAAATTTTCTAACTTCAATTCTATCTTTTGGAGTACAATCTGTTGGAAGTTTGCCTGAATCGATACAAACTGCAACATCCACATATTCACTTCTATGAATTGTACATTCATATTTTGGTTCAAAACCACTTATAAAAATATCGGTTTTTATATTTTTACAATATGGTGTTGGCAAAAGACTACTATCGCTACATACTTTACCATAAACCACCTTTTCAGGTTTTTCCCAGTTAACTGGTTTTTTAATCTTAACAAGTTCAGTCATTATATCTTTCCAGATCTCCCCTGCAAATCTTCTTCCCCAGTTTTTAACACCTTCAAGTCCAATAAGT